>ERZ857984.395-NODE-395-length-55281-cov-4.359577_pt1 | contig 55281 bp, 47 predicted proteins | sample MGYA00519914_ERZ857984 | MGnify/ENA primary metagenome ERZ857984 (study PRJEB31778, sample SAMEA3449417) | human gut metagenome | biome: human gut; feature: human-associated habitat; material: faeces | place: United Kingdom | collected 2010/2012 ...
GAAAATAGTTGGGCCTGCCCCTGCGAAGATAGCTTGCCGCCGGGTCCCTTTTTTTGTATCGATTTTTCGATACTTTTTTATTTATAGAGAGTACATATAAAAAACTTTTCTGTTTTTTTAATGGTGAGTGTGTTAAAATAATTCGAGTAAGTGAGGTACAACATATGAAGATTGGATTTAATAATGAGAAATATCTTCAAATGCAATCCAGCAAGATCATGGAAAGAATATCGCAGTTTGGAGATAAATTATATTTGGAATTTGGTGGGAAATTATATGATGATTTTCATGCGAGCCGTGTTTTGCCAGGCTTTGCACCTGATTCTAAACTACAAATGTTAAAACAGTTAAAAGATCAAACTGAGATAGTTCTTGTCATTAACTCAAAGGATATTTTACAAAATAAAGTAAGAGCAGATTTAGGAATTACATATGATCAAGATGTTTTGCGTTTGATCAAAGAATTCCAAAAAGCTGGTTTTTATGTTAGCAGTGTTGTCATAACACAATGTGAAGGAAAGAAGATCGCAGAGAGCTTTAAAGCTAAGTTAAAACGTCGTAAGATTGCGGTTTATCAGCATTATTATATTGAAGGATATCCTACTAATACAAAACACATTATTTCAGAACAAGGATTCGGGAAAAACGACTATATCAAAACAACTCGTCCATTAGTAGTCGTTACAGCCCCAGGTCCAGGTAGTGGAAAAATGGCTACATGTTTATCTCAGCTTTATCATGAACATAAACATGGTATTAAAGCTGGATATGCGAAATATGAGACCTTCCCAATTTGGAATATTCCTCTTAATCATCCAGTCAATTTAGCTTATGAAGCTGCTACGGCTGATTTAAATGACGTAAACATGATCGATCCATATCATTTACAAGCTTACGGTGAAGTAACAGTTAATTATAATCGAGATGTTGAGATTTTCCCTGTTTTAAAATCAATCTTCGAAGAAATTTTTACGACTAGTCCTTACCAAAGCCCAACGGATATGGGTGTAAATATGGCTGGTTTCTGTATTGAAGATGATGAAGTATGTTCCAATGCTTCCAGACAAGAAATCATTCGGCGATATTTTAGTACCAGAACACGATATATTCAGGAGTTGTGTACGATTGACGAGGTTCAAAAACAGGAAACTGTTATGAAAAATGCAGGTATTAGCGAAGAAGACAGACCATGTGTTGTAGCTGCTAGAAAGAAACAGGAAGAATCAAAAGTGTATTCAGGAGCAATTGAGCTAGAAGATGGTACTTTGATTACAGGGAAAACCACCAGCTTTATGGGGGCTTGTTCATCGATATTAATGAATGCTTTAAAGTATCTTGCGAATATTGATGATAAAGATATGTTGATCGAACCAAGTGCATTTGGTCCTATTCAAACTTTGAAGACAGAATATTTAGGAAGCCAAAATCCAAGACTTCATACCAATGAAATTCTGATTGCCTTATCTTTAAGTGCGCAAACCAATGAAAATGCGGCAAAAGCGCTTGATCAATTAAAGAATTTAAAAGGAATGCAGGCTCATGTGACTTGTTCAGTTGCATCTGTTGACCTTTCAGTGTTTAATAATCTTGGAATTCAACTGACTTATGAAGCTGAACATCGTTAAAGGAGAGATATCATGGCAAAATCTATACCTAGCTCGGGAGCAGGAGCAGTTCGTATTATTTTAAAAAATAAGGAAAATTTTCATTTTAGTTTACGCAATAAAGGGCAGGAAGGAGATAGAACTTCCTACTTATATGATGTTTTCTATGAAAATGCCACAGGAACTTTAAACATGATGGTTAAAGATGGTGTAGTTGAAATTGCTGCGCTAAATTTAAGTTTGGGTAAGGTTATCACTTTAGATAGTGATACAAATCTTAAAAAATTGTGTACCTTTGTATTGGAAAGCGAGAAATAAATGTTAGTTCGATTACATGTGGTGATTGACAAAGAGGATGAAGACATAGAAAAAAGAGTCAAAGATAAATTATCTTTGTTATGTGCAAAATTCTCATATTCACCATCTAGAGAACAGCCTTCGTTAAATGGATGTATAGAATGGTATGCAACAGCAGATTTAAGTGATCAGGAAATAAATGATCTTTTAGACGTCTTAAACAATGATTGGGATGGAGATCATTATGACTGTGATGCTTATGGATTTAATACCAAAATGTTTGACGAGAATGTTTATTACTTACAATTTCAGACAATATAAAAGAGCTAGTCTTTTCGTAGTTTTTGAAGTACGAAAGCTAGCTCTTTTATTATGTCTTCAGAATTTATGGATGCCGGATCTTTGTTGATTTCAGCGCTTTTAGAATGAAGATACGTTGCACAAGCAGCTCCTTTAGATGGAGATATCTTATGCCCTAGTATACCTGTAAGAATTCCACATAATAAATCACCACTTCCTCCTTTTGCCAAGGCACTGTTTGGTCTGGATAATACATAGAAATCGTTTTTAGATCCAATATAGGTGACATCAGATTTAAGGATCAATATACAATTGGAATATTTATTTGTAAATTCTCGTACTGTAGAAAATGGAGATTCTAAGATTTCCTGAACTGTTTTATTAGTCAAGAATGTCATTTCTTTTACATGAGGAGTGAGTATAGTAGGGGCATTACGATTTAACCATTCTAAATGGTCCTGCATGGTCCATAGAGCATCTGCATCCAAAATGACAGTCTTGTTAGAGGATAGAAGAGTTTTTACCATTTCAATGGTAATTTCATTTCGCTGCATACCATTTCCAATAGAGATTAGATCATATTGATCCATATTTTGTTTAAGAAGATCAACAGCACTTAAGGCAAAATGCCCGTCTCGATCATTAGCTCTTAGATGCATCGCAAAATCCATCTTCATAGCCATAAGATCACCAATACAATCAGGTTCCATTAATGTCAGCGTACCAATTCCACTGGCAGCACAGGCTTTGGCGGCAATCGCAAGGGCTCCAGGCATCGCTTTTGATCCTCCAATCATCAAAGCTTTACCAAAACTTCCTTTATGTGAATGATCATCTCTTTTTGGCAGCATTTCCTTGATGAGTTCTTCATTGATCAATTGTGCATGCTCATTTTCTAGATGAAGTGAAGTAGGAATTTTAATATCAGCTAATAAAAGGTTTCCACAGTATTCTTTTCCTGGATAAATCCAATGTCCTTCTTTAAAACAATCCAAGGCAATGGTTGTATCGGCATGAATGGCACAGTTTAAGATCTTTCCACTTGTAGCATGTATTCCACTAGGAATATCAATGGCGTAGATTTTCTTATTTGATGCGTTTGCCATATCAATTAATTGTTTGTAAGAGCCTTCAATATCTCTAGATAATCCATTGCCAAATAAACAGTCAATTAGGATATCGCTTTGATTGATATAGAAACGAATTGTATCAAGATCATCTGTATATGGTATAGCTAAAGAACAAATGATCTGAAATTGAACTTTGGATTCTTGTGAAAGGGTTTTGTGATAGGGAAGATAGATGGATACTTCATATCCTTCATGGGCTAATAGTCTTGCGATAGCTAAACCATCTGCTCCATTATTTCCCTGGCCACAAAGAACACATATTTTTTTTGAAGGATCTTCTTTATTTTGAATGATCCTGCAACATTCAGCTGCAGCTTGTTCCATCAAGACTAAAGAAGGAATATGATATTCATTAATGGCACATTGATCGATTTTTCTGGCAATTTCTTGAGAATGAATAAATAGTTTATTCAACATCACATACCACACTCTTTGATACTAGAGGGGCAAATTCGTTTTTGCATGCGACATGTAGCGGATAATTTGCGTATGTATCCAGATCTTCCTTATTCAAGGTCACTTCTAAAACAACGTCAAAGCTTCTTTGGGAATTTAAGAAATCTTTTCCGACCCACATATCTTGGACAAAAGGAATCTGGCCTTTCATCTTATTTAGGATTTCGATCAATGCATCCTGATTTTGTTCATTTCTTTCGTTTAATTTAAAAAATACAATATGTTTCATAAGACACCTGCTCTTTCTAACTAATAATATACACTAGAATATGGAAAATAACTTGTTTTTTTTGGAGTTGTGTTATAATTTAAGACCTAAGAGGTAATGCTATGGAGAAAAAGAACTCAGTAAAAAATTCGGTTATTATAAGTGGTTTGATTGGAACTGGGGGTTTGTTTGTCGCAAAACTTTTAGGACTGGTTTATTCAATACCATTTTCAAGTATATTAGGCTCTGAAGCTTATATGGGATATTATGGGCAGGCTTATAATATTTATTCGTATGTTCTGAATGTATTTACCGCAGGATTTCCTTTTGCGGTTGCAACCTTGGTTGCACGTTATACAGTATTAAAGGATGCCAAAACTGTCCTGCTGGTAAAGAAGATTTCATTATCTTTTTTAGCTGTTACAGGGTTTATAGGCATGCTTATATTGATGGCTTCAGCTGGATTTTTAGCACCGTTAATGGTTGAAGAAGATCCGGAAATTATGGCCAATGTCATTCGTATTCTTTCAGTTGCTATCTTTTTAGTTCCTGTTCTATCGGCCTTTAGGGGATTCTATCAAGGTATGAAAGAAATGGAAGAGTATGCCTTTTCGCAAGCTTTTGAACAGTTGTTTCGTGTAGGCTTCTTATTGAGCGCGGCATGTTTGATCGTATATGTTTTTGGTTGGGAGAGAAAATGGGCTTTATATGCTTCTGTTTTATCGACCTCAGTGGCTGCCATTGCGGCAATTGCTCAAATTGTTCATTTTGATCGAACTCACTGTAAGCCGATCATTGAACAGGCAGCTGTTCAAAAAGAAAAACCGGTTGATTCAAAAAAGTTATTAAAAGAATTTTTTGTCTTGGCAATTCCATATTTAATTGTTGCAATTTTAGGATACAGTGATTCAATTTACAATGCGGTATTATTGCCTACGGGTTTACGTCTGCATAATTATACCTCTGATCAAATTACAACGATCATTTCCGCAACAACATATGTTGGAGTGAAATTAACGGCTATTCCGATGATCTTGGCGCCTGGTTTTACAGCCGCTTTGATTCCACATATTTCCAGTGCTTTGGCACAAAAGAATTATAAATTAGCTAAAAAGAATGTGTTGGATTGTTTAAATATTATCTTTTATATCGCATTACCAGTATCTTTCTGTATTTTTGCATATGCTGAACCTTTATTCTTCACTTTGTTTCATAATGAAGATCTTCAGCTTTGTACGTATGTAACTCAATGGTTGTCGATTGAAGGATTTTTTGGGACTTTAACACCTGTGGTTACAAATATTATGATGGCTTTGGAGTTAAAGCGAAATGTATTAAAACGTTTGTTGGTCTGTACTTTGATCAAAGGTTTAACAATGGTTCCTTTAGTATGGATATTAGGATTTCCTGGAGCAGTCATTAGTTCAACTCTGGGATATCTGTATCTTCTTTACTATAACTTTAAAGAAATCCATAAAGTGTATGGGATTAACTATCATAAAACAGGCATTATCATTGTTCGTGTTTGTATTGGAATTGTCGGATTATGGATCACTTCATTATTGTTGACACAGATTGGTCTAGGTGGAGTTGAAGGGGGAAAATTAATTTCCTTTGTGAAGATGGCTGCGAATGGGTTGATCTGTGTAGTTGTATATTTTTTAATAACAGCGTATTTAAAGGTTCCTCAGAGCGTTTTCCATATTCGTTTTTCAGGAATCAAGAATAAATTAAAGAGAAGAGGAGAATAAACTTGTTTGATGTTCTTGTAATAGGAGCTGGACATGCTGGTATTGAAGCATGTATGGCTAGTGTAAGGATGAAAAAAAAGACTGCATTGATAACTTTGAATATTGATATGGCCGGGTCTATGCCATGTAATCCAAGTGTTGGTGGTCCCGCAAAAGGAATCGTTGTGCGTGAAATTGATGCCTTAGGGGGCATAATGCCTATTGTAGCGGATAAAACAGCTTTGCAGTTTAAAATGTTGAATACAACAAAAGGGCCAGGTGTCTGGTCATTACGTGTACAAAGTGATAAAGAAGCTTATAAAAAGATGATGAAAGAAATCCTTTTAAATACAGAAGGATTAACAGTGATTGAGGCTGCCTGCCATTCTGTTATCATTGAAGATGGTAAAGCAACAGGGGTTCGATTAGAAGACGGAAGAATCATTGAAGCTAAGACAGTTATCTTGACAACAGGAACTTATATGACAAGTACGATCTTAAGAGGTCATACCGCAACAAGCAGTGGACCGGAAGATCAACCTACAGTAAATACTTTGTCTGAAAGCCTTCGTAAGGCGGGTATAAAAACATTCCGTTTAAAAACAGGGACACCTTGTCGTGTCTTAAAAGATTCGATTGATTTTTCGAAAGCGGAAGTTCAACCGGGAACGAATGAGTTTTTAAGCTTTTCAACTACGACCAAAGAAGAAGATGTGCTTCCATTTGATCAACAGGAAGTTTGTCATTTGATCTATACAACACCAACGACACATCAGATTATCAATGATCATCTACATGATTCGGCGATGTATTCAGGATTGGTTAAAGGTGTAGGACCTCGTTATTGTCCAAGTATTGAGGATAAGCTTGTTCGTTTTGCGGATAAAGAAAGGCATCAATTATTTTTAGAACCGGAATCTAGATCATTAGATACGTTTTATATTCAAGGATTTTCAACTTCTATGCCAGTTGATGTACAGGAAGAAATGGTTCATTCTTTGCCTGGACTTGAAAACTGTATCATCAAAAAATATGCATATGCGATTGAATATGATGCGATCGATCCTTTACAGATGAAACCGTCTTTGGAAAATAAGATCGTAGAAAATCTATTTACAGCCGGTCAGGTCAATGGAACAAGCGGATATGAAGAAGCAGCCGGTCAGGGAATCATGGCTGGAATCAATGCCTGTCTGAAAATTGATGGAAAAGATCCATTCATTTTAAGAAGAGATGAAGCTTATATCGGTGTTATGATCGATGATCTTGTGACAAAAGGAACCAAGGAACCATATCGTTTATTGACATCAAGAGCTGAATATCGCTTGTTACTTCGTCACGATAATGCAGATCAAAGATTATTGGAAAAAGCCTATCATCTAGGGTTGGTATCTAAGGAAAGATATGATGCTTTCGTCTTAAAAATGGAGCAAATTGAACGTGCAAAAGAGGAATTAGCTCAGGTTCATATAAAACCAGGGAGCAGTGTTGATGAATATCTTCAATATTTAGGTTTTGATCCTTTAGCACATGGATGCAGTGAATTGGATTTATTAAAACGTCCAAAAGTAACGATTCATGGTTTAAGTTCGATTACTAATGTAGATTATCCACCGGTTATTGCCCAACAAGTAGAAATTCAAGTTAAATATCAGGGGTATATTGAAAAGGCCAAACGTGATGCAAAGCATCTAGAACAAATGGAGAAAGTGGCATTGTGTGAAGATCTAGATTATCTACATATGGATAATTTATCTTTAGAAGCTAGACAAAAATTAGACCAAATTCGACCTGCTACACTTGGACAGGCAAGCCGTATTTCAGGTATCAATCCAAGTGATATTGCCTTATTGGCGATGAAAATGAAAAAATAAGCGAAAGATGTTATAATATAGTGTAAAGGGGACATCTATATGAAACATAGAAAAAAAACAAGAAAGATATCAAATATGACCCGGTTTATCATATGTGCATTGCTTTTAGGTATGACTTGTTTTTTAACTTGGAGCGGAATTCAGGATCTTAAAACAACAGCTGAGATTCGCTTGAGTATCCAACAGAATAAAAAGAAAACTCAGGAATTAGAGGAAGAGAAAAGTGATCTGGAAGAAACAAAACAAAAGCTGACAAATCCGGATTATATCGAGTATATCGCTAGAGGAAAATACCTTGTGACAAAAGAAGGGGAGCAGGTATTTAAATTTCCTAGTTCAGAAGATGAAGAGAGTGAAGAATAATATGCAGACAGATCAGAAGTATAAGATGTATCTTTGGAAACAAAAGAAAGAATATTATACCGAAGAAAATGGTAAGATTCTTTTTAAAGAAGATACACCAATGGAGATTATCGAAAGCTATGAATTGTGGCAAAAGCAGATGCAAAAGCTTAACGATTTTCCTACTAAGCGCACTTCTGGTCTTTTTTCTTTTTTAGAAAGAGACACAAAAGAAAAACCAAAGCAGGAACCAGCTAAGGCTTTGATGCTGGCAAAAGCGTTTATTCAGCGTCAAAATGAAGGGCTGGATTTTAGTAAAGAGATGTTTGCCCCAGGTTTTATCATGATTGACGCATACAAAAAAGTGTACACATCATATCTACAGATTCCAAAATACAATACTAAAAAGTATATGATTCAGACACATTTGAAAAACAATGATATGATTGCATTGTTGTGGACCATGGAAGATATGGATAAGGTAACGATATTTACGTTTGATAAAGATAAAAAAATTACTAAAGTACAAGAATTCGTATGTAGTAATTGATAAGAGCTGTTTAGGACATTTAATTGTCAAAACAGCTCTTTTTTGATACTTTTTCGGCTTTGTCATTTTTTTGTAAGAAATTTATGTCATGCTTATGGATGGAGGGGATGATATGAAGAATTACAAAAAATTGGTCATCAAAGTCGATGAGACAATTGCAAGTGAATTGATAGCTAATGATTCTGATGATTTTGATGGTCAAGATCTTAATGAGGATGACCAGACATACTATCTTAAGGATCCTATTGAAAAGGATGATTACATGATCCATGAAGGCAGGATCGTTTATGGAAAAAACCTAGTTGTACTTGATCCTCAAAGGTCTTTCATTACGATTCGAGAAACTTTTCGATCAGGAGATTTGGTCATGAATTTTGAAACTGGCGAATTTTTTCGTAACGAAGAAAAGCTAAATCTGTCCTATATTGAACAGTTCTTATTGGAAATATTTGTTAGAAATGCTAATCGGATCTTATCTAGAGAACAGATTATCTCAATGTTTGAAAGTATCTCTAAAAAAGGAATCGTTGATAACACTCTTTCTGTTTATATTTCACGCTTAAGAAAAGCTTTAGGAACTTATAAAGGAATGGGATATATTAAGACATATCACAAACTGGGATATAAGTGGAATCACAAGATTCGATAGTATTGAACGTCTTTAGAAACGCTAAAAAACTTGAAATGTACGCATGAAATGTATAAAATAAGAACGATGCGAAAGGAAAGAAAGAGTATGTCAAATCGTTTTGATTCAAAAGAAGTTTTTAAAGAGCGTTTTAAACTAGAAGTATCAGAAATGTATGGTCGCAATTTTGAAGAAACATCTTCTATTGAGCGATATCAGGTTTTAGGACATATGATTCGTGATTATGTAGGTATTAATTGGCGTGAAACTAAAAATGCGATCAAAAAGAAAGAGACAAAGCAGTTATATTATTTCTCCATGGAATTTTTGATGGGACGTCTTTTCACAAGCAACTTGATGAATTTAGGGTTGTATGATGTTGTAAAAGAAGGCCTTGAAGATCTTGGTATGGATATCAATGAAATGGAAGAAATGGAATCCGATGCAGGATTAGGAAATGGTGGTCTAGGACGTTTAGCCGCTTGTTTTATGGATTCTCTTGCCTCTTTGAATTTAGCGGGTCATGGTAACTGTATTCGTTATCGTTATGGTTTGTTCAAACAGAAAATTGAAAACAAACGTCAGGTGGAGCTTCCTGATTGCTGGCTAAAGTACGGAAATGTTTGGGAAGTATGGAAACCACAACATTCTGTAGAGGTTAAATTTGGAGGATCTGTGGATCTTTACATGGATCACATGGGGAAATTCCATACAAATCATAATCCTGATTTTGTTGTAAGAGCGGTTCCGTATGATGAGCCAATCGTTGGATATCATACAAAGACAACAAACACATTACGCTTATGGGATGCAGAAATTGATGAAGCGAGCGTAAACTCAGGACAGTTAAACAAATATTTGAATGATGTTATGGCAATCACTGCCAACGTATATCCAGATGATTCTACGGCTGAAGGAAAGAAATTGCGCTTGAAACAAGAATATTTCTTCGTATGTGCAGGAATTGATCAGATCATACGTTCACATTTACAGGTGTATCCAACTTTGGATAATTTACCAGAAAAAGTTGCGATCCAGTTAAATGATACGCACCCAGTTCTTGTAATTCCTGAATTGATGCGTGTTTTAATGGATGATTATAATTATGAATGGGATGATGCATGGCGCATTGTGACAGGTACTGTAGCTTATACAAACCATACTGTTATGGCTGAAGCTTTAGAAAAATGGCCTCAAGATACAGTTCGTTCATTATTGCCACGTATCAATATGATCATTGAAGAAATTAATCGCCGTTTCCAATTTGAAGTAGATCACAAAGGCTTGTTGCATATTTGGAACAATGTTGCGATCATCAAAGAAGGTCAGGTACATATGGCGCATTTAGCTATCGTAGGTAGTCACAGTGTCAATGGTGTTGCAAAACTACATTCTCAGATCTTGGTTGATGATGTAATGAAAGAATTCGCTGTGTTATATCCAGAACGTTTCAATAACAAGACAAATGGTATTACACATCGTCGCTGGTTATTGTATTCCAATCCACAATTGACTTCTTTATTAGAAGATACAATCGGAGATAGTTTTAAAACAAACCCAGAAGATCTAGAAAAATTGATGGATTACGTAGATGATCCAATTATTCAGAATCGTTTTATGGAAGTTAAACATCAAAGAAAGCAGATCTTGGCCGATTATGTAAAGAAAACTTTAGATATTGATGTTGATGTAAATTCTATCTTTGACTGCCAGGCAAAACGTCTTCATGCATATAAGAGACAGTTGTTGAATATTTTCTGTGTTATGCATTTATACTTTCGTATGAAGAGTGAGCCTAATTTCAGAATTTATCCAAGAACATTCTTCTTCTCTGCCAAAGCAGCTCCAAGCTACAAATTGGCAAAAGAAATCATCAAATTAATTAACTTTGTTGCGGAAAAAGTTAATAATGATCCAGAAACCAATTCATTCTTAAAAGTGGTATTCATCCCTAACTACTCTGTTTCTGTTGCCGAAATCTTATTAAATGCAGCAGATGTTAGTGAGCAAATCTCTACGGCTGGTAAAGAGGCAAGTGGTACAGGTAATATGAAATATATGATGAATGGAGCCTTGACACTTGGTACTTTAGATGGTGCAAACGTAGAAATTGTTGAACGTGTAGGACAGGAAAATGCGCAGATCTTTGGTCTTCATGTCGAAGATATCAATGAATTAAAACATCAGAATTCTTATAATGTATGGGATTTTTACAATTCAAATTATAATGTTCGTCGTATCGTTGATTCATTGGCAAATGGAACGTGGTCTAGTAATCATGACGAATTCCGTTTGATCTATAATGATTTGATGTTACGTAATGATGAATTCTTTGTGTTGGCAGATTTTGATTCTTATGTATATGCTCAATCTCAAGTAGAACAACGTTATCGCGATCGTGGACGTTGGGCTCGTACAATGTTGATAAATATTGCCAAATCAGGATACTTCTCAAGTGATAGAACAATCAAAGAATATGCAGATGAAATCTGGCATTTAACACCAATTAGTTTTGAAGATTAATAAGAAAGGGCTATATGCCCTTTTTCTATGTTATACTTGAGATAAGAGGAGCAGGATTATGAAGAAAAGAATATTATTATTAGGTGCAACTGGATCGATTGGATTACAGACAATCAATGTGATTGACCAACATTCAGATCTGTTTGAATTGGTGGGAATTGCAGCAGGTCATAAGGCTAAAGAGCTTAAGCAAATATTAGATACACACAATACTATCCAGGCAGTTGGAATTTCAGATGTTTCAAAAGCTGAAATCTTTGACTCTATTAAGGTATATAGTGGTGAAGATGCCATGTGTAAAATGATTCAGAATTTGGATTATGATCTATTAGTAAATGCGGTCGTAGGATTTCGCGGCCTGAAGCCAACTTTAGAATCCTTGAATAAGGGCATTGATGTAGCTTTGGCAAATAAAGAAAGCCTGGTTGCCGGAGGTGTGTTGGTAAGAGAAGCCTTAAAGAGAACAAATACAAAACTCTACCCAATTGACTCAGAGCATTCTGCAATTTTTCAATGTCTTCAAGGCAATCGCAAAGAAGATATAAAACGATTGATCATTACGGCATCAGGAGGAAGCTTTCGAGACAAGAGTCGAGATGAACTGACTCATGTAACAGTAGAACAAACCTTGAATCATCCAAACTGGTCTATGGGAAAACGTATTACAGTAGATAGTGCGACTATGGTCAATAAGGGCTTTGAAGTAATTGAAGCGCATTATCTTTTTGATCTGCCTTATGATCAAATAGATGTTGTCTTGCATAAACAAAGCATTGTTCATTCTATGGTTGAATATAATGATAATGCGATCATGGCACAGTTGGGTTCAGCTGATATGCGTTTACCTATCCAATATGCTTTAATGTATCCTGATCGTTTATGCCTAAAGGAGGATAAACCTTTGGATATGACAAAAACATTACAACTAGATTTTAAAGAAATGGATTTTGTACGATATCCAATGTTGAAACTTGCATATGAAATTGGTCGAAAAGAAGGAAATCTTGGTGCTGTGTTCAATGGTGCGGATGAACAGGCTGTGGAATTATTCTTAGAAAAAAAGATATCTTTTTTATCCATTGAAGAGGCAATTCAATATGCGATCAATACTGTTGAATATATTGCCACTCCTAGTTTAGAACAGCTGGAAAACAGCGATAAAATGGCTCGAAAAGCAGTTTTATCCTTTGCGCAAAGTGCGCATTCACTAGACTAAAACTTTTATTCGTAGTAAAATAAATAAAGACTGTAAGAGAAATGGAGTGAGAGCCATGAAAAAGAAAATTATTTATACTTTAGCAGCGACTATGGCTGTAACAGGTGCTGTACAAATCGTATCAATGCCAGTTAGTGCCAAAAGCGTTGCCCAAGATGTATCACAAAGCACGAATAAACCTGTTGAAATTAAAACCGCGCAGGACTTTATTGATACTTATTGCAGCTTAAGCAAAATAGATTCCAAGGGGAATATTACGAATGAAAAAGTATTAATCACGGCTTTGACTCAGAAGAATTATCAAGGTGTTCTTTCAGGGAAAGTCGTTTATGATACTCTTTCCAAAGAAATGCAGGCTGAAATCGATACATTATTGAGTGAACAGTTGCAAGCAGAAGCGTTAAAGTTAAAGATGCAGCCACTTTATAAAAGTTTTCCTGAAATGGCAGCAGCTGCTCTAAAAATTGATATGGAATTATATCCTGAAAAGTATTCATCACAAGATGATTCAAATAATGAAAATACAGAAAATCCTTCAGATGAAGTAGATGATACGAGTAACCCGGGACAAGGAGAAACGGGGGCAGATAATAGTTTAACGGATGATAGTCAAAATGATAAAACGGACGTCGAGGATGATTCTAAAGATAACGATAATCAGACAGATAAGAATGAAGACAACAACAATAGTGAATCAACAACGGATGATGAAACCAAAGATCCAGTTAAAGATAAAGAAGATTCTTTTACAGATGAAGAAACAGAAGATCTTGTTGATGAATCCAAAGATGAAAATAGTGAGGCTGCATATCCAATCGTTGACTTGACACCTGGTAAAAAAGAAACAGAAAAGAAGAGCGTGGAAGAACCAGTTTCTATTTTAGCTGCTCTAGAAAAACCAACGGTTGTAGTTGAAACACCTGCAACGGAATCTAAGCAGGAAACGGTAAATCTTGAAACAGTGTCAACAACGCTTCCAACGCAAACAACTACAACATCTACGGAAGCTCAAAACTTTATTGACACATATTTAACAAGTTCTGCAGGGAATGTTTATACGCAGGCAAATAGCTTAAACTATAGAAATATTTTGAATGGTTTGTCTACATGGAACAAGTTTACGGCTGCGACTCGCAGTGATGTTAACGCAATCTTGAAGACAAGAGTAGGTAAGACTTATCAGACTCTATTGAAAGAAGCACAAACGATTCAGTTCAATGGTGTTAGTCAGACAGTGGCCGGAGGATCAATCAATACCGCAACACAAAGTAATGCCGGATTGTATGGTGCATTGATGGGCTTGTCTGTTGGTTTGTTTGGACTATTCTTTAAAAAGAAAAAAGAACATAATTAGGCTCTGATGTGAGATCAGAGCTTTTTTTTCTAGAAATGAGCGCAATATTTGACAACTGTTTCTGTCTTTAATAAAATTAGAAATACGAAAGAGAGAAGATCAGCTTATGCAGTTAGGTGAATCATTGGAAGATTATTTAGAATCAATTTTAGTTTTATCAAAATGTTTAGATCATGTTCGAAGCGTCGATGTGGCAAGTTATCTTGGCTTTTCTAAACCTAGTGTTTCACATGCGGTCAAACTATTAGCACAGCAGGGGCATATTCATCTGGATGATAACAAGTTTTTGACATTGACTGAAACCGGAAAGAAAATCGCAGAGGAAACGTATAGAAGACATTGTTTCTTTACCGAAATGTTGGAAAACATCGGGGTCCCTAAAGATATAGCACAAGAAGATGCATGTCATATTGAACATGTGATATCTCAGGAAACATTTGATGCGATTCAAAAATACTATGAAGAAAAAGAAGCACAGTAGAGTGCTTTTTTTTGGAAAGAGAAAAGATAAATATGAGACCAGAAATATTAGCTCCCGTGGGAAATAGAGAAGCTTTAGAAGCAGCGATTGCGGCAGGCTGTGATGCCGTATATTTTGGATTGCCGGTTTTTGGGGCAAGAGCTTATGCCAAAAACTTTAGTTTAGAGGAAACAGAAGAAATTATTAAAAAATGTCACCTTTTAAATATAAAGGTGTATATTACGATGAATACAGTAATCTTTGAAGATGAAATGGAAGAAGCTTATGCTTTGGCAAAACGTTTGCATGAGATGGATGTAGATGCCTTGATCATTCAAGATTTAGGATTATTGCATCTTTTGCATCACCGTTTACCTGATTTAGTATTACATGCGTCTACACAATTAAGTGTTTCTAAACCAAATATGATTGAAAAACTAAAACAATTAGGGGTCCAACGCGTGGTTCTGGCTAGAGAATGCACGATGGATGAGATACGGGCATGTGTTGAAACTGGAATGGAAATTGAAGTTTTTATTCATGGTGCCATTTGTATTTGTTATTCAGGACAATGTTATTTTTCAAGTGTTCGCTACGATCGCAGTGGAAATCGTGGTATGTGTGCTCAACCATGTCGAATGCCATATACTCTGTATCAAGATAATGCTCTTGTAGGCAAAGAGCTTTATTATTTAAGTCCAAAAGATCTTTCTTTGATCGATCAGGTAAAAGAACTTGAAGAAATGGGAGTTGTTTCTTTAAAGATAGAAGGACGAATGAAGAGTGCTGCCTATGTTTATGAAAGTGTGATGCAGACCAAGAGCGTGTTAGATAATAAGTTTCGTTCTAAACAAGATATAGAAGATTTGATGGTGACTTTTAACCGCGGTTATACAAAAGGCCATGCATATAAGATGAGTGGATATGATCTTATGAATCCACAGAGCTGTAATCATCAAGGAATCAATATTGGAAAAGTGATAGGTAAGAGAAATGGCAGACTGGTTCTACAGCTTAAACATGAATTGAATCAAAATGATGGTATTCGAATTGGAAAAGATCTTGGCTGTCATGTCAATTATTTATACGATAAAAAAGGCAAACTGACGAGTCATATACCTGCAGGTTCGGTTTGTGAGATCAAAGGCCCTAAACAAGCTAAAGTAGGGGATACGATTTTGAAAACAACTTCTGTCTTGGTAAATGAGAAAGTTGAAAAAAGAATCAAGGAAACGAATCGCCAAATTCAATTGAATGCATCTATTGTTTGTGACGGTGTTGGCTCACCATTGATCTGCAAGATATATGATCAAAATATCAAGGTTGAGGTAATTTCAAAGGATGTGGCCAGCCAAGCACAAAATCGTGCCTTGGATGAAGTGACGATCAAGAAACAATTCAACAAGACAAAAGATAGTTTTGCCTCGTTTGCCTCAATCAATGTGGATATTCCATCAAATATTTTCTTTACGATTTCCAGTATCAATGAATTAAGACGTAATGCTTTAGAAATGTTCAAATCAAAGAAATTAAAGAAACGACCAATCAAAGAAATAGATTATGTATATAAACCGCCTGTTTCAAAGACTGATCGAAACATTTATGAAGTTATGACGCCGGATAAAAAGATGGATACTAAAGATCTATGGGTGTGTGAGACGGATCAATCTAAAGGAAATATAACTTCTTTAAAAGGAGATGTATTGCCTCATCTAGGGAAGACACAGATCATAGATGGAATGAACGTAACAAATTCATGGGCTATTGCAGCCTTATTGGAAATGGGATATCAGCAAGTTGTGCTCAGTGATGAAAATAAGCTTGAGAATATTTCAAATATTATGAATTCATTTAAGGAAAGATACGGATTTGATGCACCAGTCTTGGTGTGTATATATCAACATCGCCGTTTGATGACAATGAATCATTGTGTAATCAATACAGCTTTAAAAGATGGAAAGAGAAAGAACTGTTCTTTATGTCATCAACATGAATTTAAGCTAAAAGGTAAGGATAAAAAATCAGTGATTTGCCTTGGCGATAGAGATTGTCATTTGCGTTTATATGATGAGATTTTGAGTGATGATATTGCACAAATTGCATCTTTAAAAACAATGGGAATCAAAAATTTTAAAGCTGTATTTTTAAATGAGTCTTTGCGTGAAATACAGAGCGTAATAAATCGAATTCAAAGCTTAAAAGCCTAGTTTTTTTATTGAAACTAGGCTTATTTAGTGCTATCATTTTAATAGCTTATAAGGCTTAAAGGAGGAAATTTTATTATGCCTATTATTGTTGATGTATATGCACGTGAAGTATTAGATTCTCGTGGTAATCCAACAGTTGAAGTTGAAGTAACTACTGAATCTGGTGCTTATGGACGCGCTATGGTTCCAAGTGGAGCTAGTACAGGAGAAAGAGAAGCATTAGAGCTTCGTGATGGCGATAAAACTCGTTACTCAGGAAAAGGAACTACTAAAGCAGTTGATAATGTAAACAACATCATTGCTCCAAAAATCATCGGTATGGATGTTCGTAACCAGAACCTTATCGACCATACAATGTTAGAACTTGATGGAACTCCATTCAAGAAAAACTTAGGTGCAAACGCTACATTAGGTGTATCAATGGCTTGTGCAATCGCTGCTGCTGATTTCTATGGTATGCCATTATATAACTACTTTGGTGGATTCAACGCTAACACATTGCCAGTTCCAATGATGAACGTTATCAATGGTGGTAGCCATGCTGACTCTACAGTAGACTTCCAGGAATTCATGATTCAGCCAGTTGGTGCTAAATCAATCAAAGAAGCAATCCGTATGGGTGCTGAAACTTTCCATGCTTTAAAAACAGTATTGAAAAAACGTGGATATAACACTAACGTTGGTGACGAAGGTGGATTCGCTCCAAGTTGTGTAAACGGAAACGAAGAACCACTTGAATTGTTGGTTGAAGCTATGAAAGCTGCTGGTTACAAACCAGGTGAAGATATGACAATCGCTATGGACGTTGCTGCCAGCGAATTCCATAACCATGAAACTGGTTTATATGAATTGAAAAAATCAGGACAAGGAAATAAAACAAGCGACGAAATGATCGATATGTATGCAGAATGGATCGAAAAATATCCAATCGTATCTATCGAAGATGGTCTTGGAGAACGTGACTGGGACGGATGGAAAAAACTTACTGATCGTTTAGGTGACAAAGTTCAGTTAGTAGGTGATGACTTATTCGTTACTAACCCAGCTATCCTTCAAGAAGGTATCGAAAAAGGTATCGCAAACGCTATCCTTATCAAAGTTAACCAGATTGGTACTTTGACTGAAACTTTCGATGCTATGGAATTAGCTAAGAAACATAACTACACTTGCGTGGTATCTCACCGTTCAGGAGAAACAGAAGATTCAACAATCGCTGATATCGCTGTTGCATTCAACGCTGGACAGATCAAAACTGGTTCAATGTCTCGTACAGACCGTATCGCTAAATACAACCGTTTGATGCGTATCGAAGATGAATTGAATCAGCGTGGCGAAGCTCACGTTGCTAAATACTTAGGTAAAAAATCTTTCTACAACTTATACAAATAAGCCTTGTAAAAATTGACCTCTTCGGAGGTCTTTTTTTTAATTCTTAGATATATCGTGTATAATTTATATATCATCGGAGGTTTTGTATGAAAGCTATAATTTGTGATTTGGATGGTTCTTTGATGCCACCAAGCAGTGGACTATATGTAAGTGAAAAAGTAAAAGAAAAATTAATCGAAATTCAAAAACACGGAATCATGGTTGTTTTAAATTCAGCCAGGATCATTCAAGGGGTATACCCTTTAGCAAAACAAATTCAAATGGATGATTTTGGAGGATATGTTATTTCCTGCAATGGATGTCATGTAATGAATGTTAAGACCAATGAGACTGTATTCGAATATCAGATATCGAAAAAGGATGCTTTGTTTATCTGGCAAATTTGCATGAAACATGGCTTAAAACCTGGGATTTCTCAACCAGAGTATATGTTGGCAGAGGATTTTGCGATTGGATATCAGTTGGATCGCAATAATTGTGAAGTGGATTATTTATTAACAAGAATTCCAAAACAGTATATAGAAGGTCCTATCTGGAAATGTTGTATATCAGATACAAAAGAACAATTAGATGCTTGCTTTGAAGATGTAAAAAGTGAAATTGAATCATATTGTGATTTAAAAGTCATACGTAGCACACCAACAATGGTTGATATCATTGATAATAAGGTAGATAAAACTATAGCTGTGGATCGCTTGTTAAATAAGTTGAATATTAAATGGAGCGATATCAGTGTTATCGGAGATACGAACTCAGATCTTGGATGTATTCAAAAAGCAGGTCTTGGTGTAACTTTGGAAAATGGTAGTGAAGCTTGCAAAGATGCAGCTGATATGATCGTGCCATCTTGTTATGATGATGGATGTATTATGTGGCTGGATAGAATTTTGGAGGATCTTAGATGAAAATCATAGATATGCACTGTGATACGATCTTAGGATTGCTAGAGAAAGAACAAAAATATCAAGATGTTTCTCTTTATGCCAATGATCTTTGTGTTGATATTCAAAAATTAAAAGCTGGAGATTATCTGATTCAAAATTTTGCTTTATTTACCGACCAGAAAACTTTAGAAATACCTGAACATCAAACTATGAAATTGATGGATATGTATTATCGAATGTTAGAAGAAAATCAAGAATATATTGCACCTGTATTGCGCTATGATGATATTGAACGAAATTCTAAAGACGGTAAGTTATCTGCCATGTTAACATTAGAAGATGGTGGTGTTGTTTTTGATGATTTGGCAATGTTAAGAAACTATTATCGACTGGGTGTAAGAATGATAGCTTTGACATGGAATTATGAAAATGGAATAGGCTTTCCTAATTTATCTATTAATGATATGGGAACAGATTATAAGCAAGCTAATTTCTTTCAGAGGGTGGATACAGTCAATGGCTTGACAGATTTTGGAATCGACTATATTCATGAAATGGAACATTTAGGAATGATCATTGATGTTTCCCATTTAAACGATGCAGGTTTTTATGATGTGCTGAATTATACATCTAAGCCATTTGTGGCTTCACATTCGAATGCAAGAAGTATCTGTCCGGTTGCTCGTAATTTGTCGGATGATATGATTTTAGAACTGGCTAAACGTGGCGGTGTCATGGGGATTAATTTCTGTGGTGATTTTCTAGCTTTGCATGATCAAGAAAATGGTCCAAGTCGAATTTCAGATATGATAGAACAAATCAAATATATCAAAAAATTAGCAGGTATCGATGTTATTGGTTTGGGAACGGATTTTGATGGGATCAATTCAGAATTGGAAATAAAAGATGCTTCGCAAATGTCAAAATTAGCACAGGCTTTAAAAGAAGAGGGATTTAGCGAAGAGGAAATAGAGAAGATATTCTATAAGAATGTATTAAGAGTGTATAAGGAAGTGCTGAAATAGCATTTCCTTCTTTTTTTTAATTTTTTAGCACTTAAGACTTGATTCTGCCAAAAAATGTGTTATGATATTAGCAGTTAGATAAATAGAGTGCTAACTGATAGAATTTCATAGAAAAATAAGGAGGCGATATTATGAAATACTATCCAGGATTTAATAGATTTGATTTATTTGATGATTTCTTCTCAGATGCAACAACAAAAACAGCTAATGTTTTAAAGACAGATATTCATGAAAAAGATGGATATTATGTTTTGAGCATGGAAGCTCCAGGTGTTAAAAAAGAAGATATTCAAATTGAATTGAAAGATGGTTATTTGAAGGTTACGGCGTCTAGAAACAGCTCTAAAGAAAACAAAGATGAAAAAGGACGCATTATTCGTCAAGAACGTTATTCTGGAAGCAGCTCTCGTAGCTTCTATGTTGGAGAAGGAATTAAGCAGGAAGATGTTAAGGCAAACTTTGACAATGGAGAATTGATCATCTCAATTCCTACAGAAACTAAGAAAGTCGAAGAAGAGACAAAATTTATTCCGATCTTATAATCAAATCAGACATGTCATTAAGACATGTCTTTTTTTAATGAAAGAAAAAAGCTCCGAAGAGCTTTTATAGTAAATTGACTAGGTTTTGAATAAATTCATCATAATCTTTTGAAGTAAGGATTTTTTTAACATTTTCACTTTCGGAAAGAATCATGGTAATAGGTTCATAAATCTCATTAAACATATATCGCTCATTTTTGTTAAAGCACATCATGATGACAAGATTTACGGATTTATCGCTCCATTGAATTGGTTGATCACTGATAATGATATTGATTCCAGTTTTGTAGGCATACATTTTCATTGCATGTGGAATCGCAAAATTACCAAAAGCAGTTGAAGAGATTCGTTCTCGTTCTAAAATTTCTTCTTTAAATGATGTATTGACATATCCTTTATTTTTAAATTTTTGATACATATAATCAATGCATTCTATTTGTGTGTGAAGATCATTTTTTCTTTCAAAGAATTCAGGTAATATCATTTCTCTTAGATATTGATTGAATTCTTTTTTGTCTTTTTCTTTATGAAGTTCATCAATTTTTTGTTTAAGGATATCCTGATCTCTTTTAGTAACAAAGATATTGATCAAAACAGATGGAATTATTTGAGGTCTGGATAAAGGAATTGTGGAAATAATTAAATCAATATTTTGAATGGCTTCTAGTTCACTTTCATCAGTAACAATATATTTGACCAATAAATCGTTGGAGAAATACTGATTTAAAGTATCGGTTACTTTTTGATTGATATCATAATAATTAGGGCAGTATAAAGCAGCCGTAATCTTTGTGGTCAAGCTCTTTTGAGCTTCAATTGTACTTCCTAAATGAAATGCAATATAGGCGATTTCATCATCATTGATCGTAATACCTGTATATTCTTTGATTTCTCCAGCAAGGTTCACAGATAGATCATAAATCAAAGGACAGGATGATTTAATGCTTTCTGTTAATGGATTTTTAGAAAAGTAATCATTTTTAGAACGAACAAGAAGATTGCGAATGTGTAGAGCAAAACGTATTAAAAACTCAGGTTCGCTTAAATCGATATAATAGAAGGCATTTACGTTCTCAATCAATATTTTGACCAGATCTAAGCAATCTTTTCCGACAAACTCTTCCAAGTTTCCCACAGTTATGCTTTTGTAGTCAATTGTTGTAGCACGAGAAATAATAAGTAGAGTCATCTCATAGATTTCAGCATTGCTGAATTCAATATTGAAGTGTTTATTCAACTTTTCAGCTATTTCCTGTGCTAGAGCATATTCATGTAATCTAACCCCAGGTAAAGAATCCACATTCTGTTTATTGATATTATCATTAATGATCCTGTCGACTGCAATTGTGACATGTAAAACTAAGTTGATCAAAGAATAATCATTGATAAAATAGTGATATTTATCAAAAACTTCTAAGATCGTTCTACGAATAAAATCAATATCGATATCCATGAATGCATGTTGTAAAGATTCAATATTCACAAAGTTAACATTACTTTCATCATACAGTATGGTACTTAACATTTTCCGCTTATTTTTTTCTAGTCCGGAACATTCAATAAAATCACCTTTTGTGATCAGTTGCAAATCAAATTTTTGTAGACGATGTTTTACTTTGGTCAACTCATTTTTAAGTGTGGACATAGAAATAAAAAGTTCATCACATAGATCATAAGTGTCCAGGGTTACATGAGAATTATGGTTAATAAGTTTATTTATGATATAGGAAACTCTTTCATCAGAAGTTTGAGGGATATGATTGGTATTATCAGCTAAGATCATTACACCTACTTTTGAGTCAATTCTATAGCCTTCGTATGATGATTGTATCGTGTTAGGGAATTCTTCATTTATTTCTCTTACATAATTTTTGACGCTACGTACAGATACATCCAATCTTTCAGCCAGGTTGGCAGAAGTTCTAGGTTGAGCTTCAAGTAATAGCTGGATGAGCTTTTTTAGCTTAGGCTTCATATTATACCCCTTTCCCTGAAACGACACACAAAAAAATAAACGATTTTTCGCTAGGAATATCATAATGTCTGCGTCTGTATAAATCCAACAGACTTTTGCACCCTCTGAATGCAATTAATTATTTGCCCCTAAGGCAGGCAAAAGATGAGTGGAGAACGCTTTCATTTTTTATCATAATAACAGTGTAAAAGTTATCACACTGTTAAGAAAGGAAGATCAAAATGAAAAAATTAAGTGTATTACTTGTTTGTGGATCTGGAGCAAGTTCTGGATTCATGGCAGCAAACATGCGTAAAGCTGCAAAGGCGAAAGGGTTGGATATCGATATCAAAGCACGTAGTGAATCTGAAATCGAAAACTACATTGATGATATCGATGCATTGATGGTAGGACCGCATTTGGCTTATATTCTTGATGAAGTTGAAGAATATAAAAACGGAAGAGATGTTAAAGTGATTCTAATGAAACCTGAATATTATTCAACTTTAGATGGAGCTAAAGCTATCGATCATTTATTAGAAGAAATGAAAAAATAAAATTAGGGAATAAAAATTAGAGAAAGGAAACATAATTATGCAAAAATTAATTAATTGGCTAGAAACAAGTTTTCAACCAAAAATGAATAAAATTAATCACAATATTTGGGTTGTGACGTTAAAAGACTCTATGCTACAAATATTACCATTTATACTATTAGGATCTATTTTCTGTGTTGGGGCTGTTGTTGAAGAATGGATTAGTTTACCATTTTCGTTCTGGACACCTTTTGGATGGACTATGGGGATGGTATCTGTACTTATAGCTTTTCTAATTCCGTTTAATTTCTGTGAAAAAAAGCGTTTGCGAAAAAACAGAATTATTGCTGGTTCAACTGGATTAATCTTATTTTTTATTTCGATTACACCTCAAATCATGATTGAGGGTAATCCTGGATTTGGATCTGACGCTTTTGGAGCTGGTGGTATGTTCTGTGCTATGATTACAGGTATAATCACATGTATTGTATTTAATTTATTTGGAAAATTCTCATTCTTTAAAGAAGACAGTGCAATTCCGGATTTTGTTCGTCAGTGGTTTGATGCTTTATTACCAATTGGTTTAGTTATTTTTTGTGGATTTTTGTTAGTACAAGTATTTAATGTAGATTTATATGCAATTTCTGTGAGTATTTTCATGCCTTTACAAGGTATATTAAATACGTGGTATGGATTTATCTTAATGAATTTCTTCTATTGTTTTATTTACTCAATGGGTATTGCTTCTTGGGTGTTAACGCCAGTAACTCAACCCGTTAGATTAGCAAGTATTACAGCTAATATTGCGCTAGCAGCAGCTGGAACTGCAACAGCAGCTAATTTAAATATGTTTACAGACTCTATGATTTTTAGCACTTATTTATGGTGGGGAGGGATTGCGTGTACACTTCCTCTAGTTGTTTTTCTAGTAATGTCAAAATCAAAGAAATTAAAAGCTTTAGGGAGAGCATGTTTAGGTCCTGCTATCTTTAATATCAATGAACCAGTTGTATTTGGTTGTATCGCATGGAACCCAGTTATGATGCTTCCAATGTGGATTATTGGTATTGTATTACCATCAATTGTGTGGATCGGATGTAAAGTACTAGCTTTTGCTCCAATTACTACAATACAGTTTGATTTATGGTATTGTCCATTCGGCATTTCTACATGGATAGCAACACAAGGTTCTATCGCTGCAATTGTATTAGCTTTGATTTGTTTGGTTGTTGCAGCTTTAATTTGGTATCCATTCTTTAAAGCTTACGAAAAACAGTGTATTGAAGAAGAAGCAAATAATGGTTAATTATCAGGAGGATAGATTGGTATGAATGAAGAAGTAGTACAGTCTGCTATGGCCATTATCCTAAATGCAGGCGATGCACGTGTAGCGTGTAAAGAAGCATTGGATGCAATTGCGGCTTTCGACTATGAAACAGCAGAAGAAAAGTTAAAAGTATGTCATGAAAAGATCACTGTAGCTCATAAAGTACAGACTGATGCGATTCAAGATGAAACACGTGGTGAAAAAAGTGAATATTCACTCTTGTTTGCACATGCGCAAGATACATTAATGACAATTTACAGCGAAATTAACATTGCTAAACAATTGTTGAAAATTTTTAAAGCATACGAAACACGCATTGCTGCATTAGAAAAATAGGAACGTAAAGGATTTCAGGCAATGAAATCCTTTCTTTATAAATAAGAGGAAAAATAAAATGAGTAGAGTACCAACAGGATTTCCAAAAGATTTTTTGTGGGGTGGCGCTGTCGCCGCTAATCAGCTTGAAGGAGCTTATGATATTGATGGTAAAGGAATGTGCGTTGCAGATATCAATGAATTTAGAGATGATTTAGATATTACTAAAAAATACAATGAAGAATTGGATACTAAATTTGTTGTTGAGGCAATGAATGCTGGCCATGGTGATGGAAGAATATTCCCAAAAAGATGGGGAATCGATTTCTATCATACATATAAAGAAGACTTAAAGCTTTTGGCAGGATTAGGTTTAAAAACATTTAGAACAAGTATCAACTGGGCAAGAATTTTCCCAAACGGGGATGATGAGAGTCCAAATGAAGCAGGATTGAAATTCTATGATGAATTAATTGATGAAATCATTAAGAATGGTATGGAACCGATGATTACAATTTCTCATTATGAGATGCCTTTGAATCTGACTTTGAAATATAAAGGATGGTATTCTCGAGAATTGATTGAATTCTTTGAAAAGTATTGTAGAACTGTTTTTGATCGATATGCAGGAAAAGTAAAATATTGGATCATTGTCAATCAAATTAATTTAATTGGACATGAATCCTTCAATCATTTAGGAATCGCCGAAGATAAAGTAGACGATCTTCAAAGTGCAAAATATCAGGCGGTTCATAATGAAATGGTATCTTGTGCAAGAGCTACAAAATATGCCCATGAACATTATCCTGAAATGCAGATTGGTATGATGCTATGCGGGGGCTATAATTATGCAGCTACATGTAAACCAGAAGATCAGCTTGCTGCATTAAAGCACAATCAGATGGAATTCTTCTATTCAGATGTATTACTTCGTGGATATTATCCAGGATATGCATTCCGTTTCTTTGAAGATAAGGGAATTCATGTAGAGTTTGGTAAACATGATGAAGAAGATTTAAAAAATACTTGTGATTTCTTCTCTTTCTCATATTACTACACACGTATAGTTACTAAAGAGAGCTATGAAAATGGCAATGAAGCTATTCGTAATAAAGAACTTCCAGCTAATGAGTGGGGTTGGACATTTGATCCAATTGGATTGCGTATTTCATTAAATACTTTCTGGGATCGTTATCAAAAACCAATTTACATCACAGAAAATGGTAGTGGATACTACGATAAATTGGAAGATGGAAAAGTACATGATCCATATCGTGTAGAATTCTATCGCAATCATATTGAACAGATGAAAGAAGCAATTAAAGATGGTGTAGATCTTCGCGGATATTATGCTTGGGGACCAATTGATATCGTATCTTGTTCATCCAGTGAAATGTCAAAACGTTATGGATTTATCTATGTAGATCTAGATGATTATGGAAAAGGTACAGGAAAACGAATTAAAAAAGATAGTTATGATTGGTATAAACGAGTTATTGAATCTAATGGAGAAAATTTAGATTTATGAAAAAAGCTGTACAAACTGTTTTAGCTATTGCATCAGCAATTTTATTAACAGGTTTAGGTGTTGCCTTGTTTGTACATGCCAATTTGGGAAGTGATACAATTACTGTTTTTGTGGATGGACTGCATCGTACATTAAATGTTAGTTATGGTACGGCTTCCAGAATCTACAATGTCATTATGTTGATCATCGCTTTAATTGTATCTTTTAAAAATATTGGATGGGCAACAATCATATATGCATTGACTGTAGGCTTTGCGATGGATTTTTTTGAAGTTTTATTAGCTCCATTAAATATCGTAAATATGAATATCTTGATTCGACTTCTTGTTGCTTGTTTAGGACAGATTTGTTTTGGGTTGACATATGCCTTATTGATAAAATATCGTAAAGGTATGAATCAAATCGATGCGATAGCTTATGCAATCGTAAATAAGACAAACATTTCTTTTAAATGGATTCGAACAGGAGCTGATGTTGTATTATTGGTCATTGGCTGGTTATTAGGTGGCGTCATTGGAATTGGATCGGTTATTGCGATGAGCACCACAGGAATATTGATCGACTTTTTCTTAAAAATTTTAGGAACAGAAACAGATAAGATGAGTTAGACAAATTGAAGGAGAGTATTACTATGATCAAGATGTTGGCATTTGATGTTGATGGTACGATTACGGCAGGTAATAATGAGATTACACCGAGATTAAGAGCTATTTTCGATCAGCTTGAGAAGAAAGGATTGAAGTTGGTTTTAGCAACAGGAAGACCGTATGAAGATCTATATCCTTTGAAAAAGAAGAATGATTTTTTTCCTGCAACAGTTTTGTTGAATGGGGCAATGGTTAGAGATGAAAAGGATAATAAGATTTTTGCCCATTATATGTCTATTGATCTAGTAGAAGCTGTCTGCAAGATTCTTCAACAATTTGATGTTCCTTTTGTGTGTTTTACAAAATATAAAAATGTCGTATATCAAAGTTCAAAGCAAACATATGGTCAAGTATTAGGCATTTATTTGCCAGATTCAGAATTGGAAATGCATGGCTTGATCGATAGTCTAGTATCCGTTGAAGAAACAGATTTTAACTATGAGGAAACATTAAAGATTGAGGCTTTGTTTGAGGATATATCTTTGGTTGACCAGGTTCGAGAAGCATTGAAAGATGTAACGGGTATTGATGTAGTGAGTTCAATGAATTTTAATTTGGAGATTACACCAGATTACATCAATAAAGCAAATGCATTACAGGAGTATGTAAAATACGAAGATATAAATGAAGATGAAGTTATGGTTTTTGGCGATAGTGAGAACGATCGTTCTATGTTGGAAGCATTTAAACATTCTGTTTTGGTCAAAAATCCAAATAATGATTTTAAAGTAAATACAAAATATATTGCGCGCTCTTGTCAGAAAGACGGAGTAGCTGAATTTTTAGAAAACTATTTTGAATTGAGAGATAAAAAAGCATGAAAGAAGTTCCAAAGGGATTCCCTAAGGATTTTTTATGGGGTGGAGCTGTAGCAGCCTGCCAGATTGAAGGAGCATATGATGTAGATGGAAGAGGTCTATCAACATCGGATATCCATGTGTATGATAAGAATATGGATCGTGCTCATATTGAAAAAGAAGGCGGAGGGACCTTAGCTGGAATCAAAGCAGCAGTTGAAGACAAAGAAAGTTATTTTCCAAAACGTTATGGAATTGATTTTTACCATACGTATAAGTCAGATTTGGCTTTGATGAAGGAAATGGGATTCAAAGCTTTTAGAACCAGTATTTCCTGGTCTAGAATTTATCCAAATGGAGATGAGGAAACTCCAAATGAAAAAGGATTGGAGTTCTATGATCATTTGATTGGTGAAATTATTAAAGATGGTATGGAACCAGTCATTACAATGTCTCATTATGATATCCCTCTTCATTTGGTTACCGAATATGGTGGGTTTGCAAATCGAAAAATGATTGATTTCTTTGTTCGCTATGCTACAACATTGTTAGAACGTTTCAAAGGCAAAATCAAATACTGGATCGTTTGTAATCAGGTGAACCTTGTTCCAACAGTTCAGTTTGGTTCTCTTGGTATTTATGATGACCAGGCAGAAAATATGGAAGAATTGATGTATCAAGCGGTACACAATCAGTTTGTTGCGGGAGCTAAAGTTGTAAAACTTGCCAGAGAAATAGATCCAGATGCGATCATGGGAACAATGGTTGCCGATGGTACGATGTATCCGGCTACATGTAATCCAGAAGATGTTGTATTAACAATGAAGAAAAATCGTATGCAGTATTATTTCACGGATGTACAGTTAAGAGGAGAATATCCTGTTTATGCACTGCGTTATTTTAAAGAAAATAATATCTCGATCCAGATGGAAGAAGGCGATGAAGAGCTTTTAAAAGAGAATCCAATGCAGTTTTTAGCAATTTCTTATTATTACACCAAGATTGTAGACAGTACTAAAAATACCATTAAAGCATTTGATGGATCACAAAATCCATATCTAAAACCAACACCATGGGAATGGCGTGCAGATCCACTAGGTTTATATAATTCTTTATCTCAATATTGGGATCGTTATCAAGTTCCATTGATGATTGCAGAGAATGGTTTGGGTGCTTTAGATAAAATTGAAGAAGATGGAAGTATCCATGATGAGTATCGTATTGAATATTTACGTGAACATATCAAACAATTAAAAGAATGCATTAAAGATGGTGTAGATGTTATCGGATATTTGAGCTGGGGACCAATTGATATCGTATCTAGCTCCAGTGCTGAAATGTCTAAACGATATGGATACATCTATGTTGATCTAGATGATTTTGGTAAGGGAAGTGGAAAACGTCTAAAAAAGGATTCTTTCTATTGGTACAAACACGTAATTGAAACAAATGGAGAAGATTTATAATATAAAATGAGGAATTCAAACGAATTCCTCATTCTTTATCTTTAATTTTTATCTAAAAACTGTTAAAATAATTAAGCACATATGGCGCGTTCGGCAAGCGGTTAAGCCACAGCCCTCTCAAGGCTGTATCACGGGTTCGAGTCCCGTACGCGCTACCATCTGTCTATTAAGCCTTTATTTAAAGGCTTTTTATTTGCTTTTAACGCTTAATATGTAGATAGAACACAGGATATTATAGAATTAGAGAGTCAAGATTAATTAAGAATAATATTGCGTTGTCTATGATATATAAATTGAAGAATATTTTTTAATATGAATAACATGAGAATTTCCAGGATAGAGAATATGAGAATGGCAACGGGTAAATAAAATAATATTCCAACAAAATTATAAATCATTTGAATAATAGGAATGGATGAAGGAAAACCCACAAAAAGATAATCAGAATGAAGAAAATAATTCACTCCCATCGCAATTGTTGTTAAGAATGCTAATAAAGGGATATTAAATTTTAAATCTTGAAAACTTAAAGATTTAAGTTGTCTTAACTGCATGACTCCCATAAACGTAATTGTTCCATGAGAGATGAAGAAATAAATGACTCGATAAGAGAATGTTTGATTGATTGAGGCAACGGTTGCCGGATAACATAAGGCAATCAATGCGCCAAGCATATTATTGACTGCAATAAAATGTCGCAGTTTTTCATTATCCAGCCAGAATGCCAGGAAGGATGTCCAGATACAGATAGAACACAAATGCAAAGGAAGAATCTCCGTAAAGATAGGGTATGGGCATTTGAAAATGTTCCAGATGTAATAGATGAATTCACCAAAGATTAAACTGGCAGATACGATCTTTTCAATTCTTTTGATTTTTTCTTCAGGATAATCTTTAGATACTTTAAGCCCTAGATAGATGCAGCAAATAATCAAGATGATAAATAATAGATGGGTTGTTGAGAACATCATAAATGGATGCTTAGCCGGATCGTCAATTGTATAATATCCAAAAAAGTCCATAATTTTCTCCTTTCAACATTTGTATTTTATCATATTCAAATTGAAAGATTGTTTGATTTTTGTAAAGTATGTTTGTGTTATTTCATCAAATTGATATGAATAGTGGTAGAATATTATAAGCAATCGATAAGAGGTGAGACCATGCGACTTTTACATAGGAATGAACTTGATTTTATTGGTTTGGATATTCGTACGATTAATTTATCAAAACGATACTTTGAGAGTGGAGCCATTCAATTGCTGCATATTGAAGAAGTGGAAGATCTATATGGTGTATATCATGATGTCTCAGCTGTATTAGAAGTTCATGGGCATTTGAATGAATGTTCTTTTCGCATCAATGATTATATGGAGATTGAAAATGAACAATGTGATTGTCCTTGGGGAAGTTATGGCATCTGTGCTCATATAGGGGCTGTAATCCATATGATTTCATTAATGACATTTGATGCATTCCCTTACCATTATCAGAAAACGACTAGTACGCTTCAAAAATATTTGATAGATAAAGAAGAAAAAAGAAAAGAAGCAGAACTTCTTAGACAAAAGATGATCATGAAAAGAAGAAAGAATGAATCTAGGAAAATGATCGATCAATTTCAAAGAAGTTATCAGGAACGATTAAACTTTATAGTAAAAAAAGAATCTTATCATTTGATTCCTAATTTTATCTTTGATGAAGACAGGCTTCTGATTGGTTTTCAAATTGCACAGAATAAACCATATATTATAAAAAATCTATATACATTTATCGATAATTTAGACAATCATGAAACAGTGCGATATGGAAAGTTTCTTGAAGTCTATCATGATATCAATAGTTTTGATGAATTATCTAAAAAATGGATCGAATTGATTAAAACTGAGCATAGACCTCAAACTAGTCTTTACTATACACGAATGTATGAAGGGTATTATGATTCTAATCGATATTTAAAGATTGATAATGAAAACGTCCATAAATTCTTTGATCTTTTTAAAGATGAAAAAGAGATCGATCTAACCTTTTTAGAAGAAGAATTTACTTATCCAATAAAGATATCAGAGAATGAGTATAGTTATATTATATCTAAACAAGATAGTCTTGATCTAATTGAAGGGAAAGACGCCTATTATTTGATATCGTATGATCAAATTGTTCGATACCCTGTTGAAAATTACAGCAATTTAAAAGAATTTATTTCGGCCATTTCTTTAGAACCATTATATGTTGATAAAGATGATTTTACATCTTTTGAACATTATGTCTTAAGCCCAAATAAAAAGTATTTGGATATAAAAGATGAAAGGGAGAAAAAGCTTGTTTCTGTATTTATTCCTAAATCATTTAAAGTATATGGTGATTTGTTTGATGATGATACTGTTGTGTTTCATGCAGTAGGAATAGATGAAGATCAGGAAGCAGAAATCATTAAAAATGATCATTTTCAACCTAGCCTTCAAAGTGATTTGATCAAAACGATTTTGGAAAATGAAGCAGATTATATTGAAGAGCACAAAGCATATTTTAATTTAGATAGACCAGAAACTTTTGAACTAATCTTAGAAGGTACAAAGATTTTGTCACAGTATTGTGAAGTGTTTGTATCTGAAGAATTAAAGAAATTAGGAAAAAGTACAAAATATAATTTGCACGTTGGTGTAAGTTTTGAAAATGATTTATTGGAAGTAAATCTTGAAAGTGAAGATTTTGATGTCAATGAAGTGGATGCCATCTTAAAGGCATATCATAAAAAGAAAAAGTATTTTCGTTTGAAAAGTGGATTGATGATTCATCTTGAAAGCAATGAACTTGATGAATTAGATAGTTTTATGCAGGAATATGATCTGAAATCCAAAGACTTTCATGATGGGAAACTGGTCATGGATAATTATCGAGCTTTAAGTTTAGATAAACGATTAGATCAGATGAATTTTATCAAAATTACTAAAGACGATTCTTTGAGTCAATACATCAAAGGGTTTGAAAATATGTCCAATCAGGTTGAAATTGATGATCAATATAATGATGTGTTAAGACCTTATCAAAAGGTGGGAACAAGATGGTTGTTGACTTTATACAGTTATAATCTGAATGGCATCTTAGCGGATGAGATGGGCTTAGGTAAAACGTTGCAGGTTATTGCCATGCTGGATTCTATACGAGATAAAAATAAGACAAGTTTGGTGGTATGCCCAGCTTCTTTGATTTATAACTGGGAAGATGAGATTGCCAAATTCTCAAAAACACTGAACTGTATCAGTATCACAGGAGCAAAAGCAAAAAGAACATTAGGAATTCAAAATTATCGAGATTATGATCTTTTGATTACATCGTATGATTATTTAAGAAGGGATGTAGATTTATATCAGGATCATGAATTTGAATGTATTATCTTAGATGAAGCTCAGAATATTAAAAATCAAAAGACAAAGAATGCCCAGTTTGTGAAAAGGTTAAAGGCAAATCATAGAATCGCCTTAAGTGGAACACCTATTGAGAACTCTTTGGCTGAATTATGGTCAATTTTTGATTTTTTGATGCCCGGTTATTTATATTCATATCATTATTTTAAGCAGGAATATGAAATTCCTATTACGCTTGATGAAGATGAAAAAACAACAAAGAGACTTAGAAATTTGGTAAATCCTTTTATTCTAAGAAGAACGAAAAAAGAAGTATTAAAAGAATTGCCAGATAAAGTTGATCACAAGTATATGTTAGAATTTAGTGTTTCAGAAAAGAAGTTATATCTAGCTAATCTTGCGATGGTCAACAAAGAAATGCAGGCAAAGATGAAAGAGGTACATTTTGATCGTATTGCCATTTTGGCGATGTTGACAAAGCTAAGACAAATTTGCTGCGATGCACGATTAGTCTATGATAATATCAAAGAACCTTCTACTAAGATCAATGCCACGATCAGTTTGATCAAAACATTGACAGAAAACAACAAAAAGATCTTATTATTTTCAGCATTTACTTCATTATTAGATTTAGTCAGCAATCAACTGGATAAGGAGCAGATTTCTTATTATATGTTGACAGGCAGCACAAATAAGGAAGAAAGAAGAAAACTTGTAAACAATTTTAATGAAGATGATACAAGAGTATTTTTGATTTCATTAAAAGCAGGTGGCACTGGTCTTAATTTAACGAGTGCGGAAGCAGTGATCCATATCGATCCATGGTGGAATCTTTCTGCTCAAAATCAGGCAACAGATCGAGCACATCGTATCGGTCAAAATGCGAATGTACAGGTATATCGGATGATCATGAAAGATTCGATCGAAGAAAAGATATTGAAGATGCAGGAAAGAAAGGCAAACCTTGCCGATAGTTTTGTGGAAGGCAATGATGGCTCTTTATCTAAAATGTCAAAAGAAGAAATATTAGATTTATTCAAACGATAAAAAAAGAAGACTGTTTAGTCTTCAAATGGGCGTATGCGATAAGTGACGTTTAAATCACTGCAAATTTTTTGGCATTGTTCTTCTTCCTGTGGTGTAATTGTTGTCGCAACTGTGGTCATGACTACATTAGGAATGTGTTTTGTACATTTTTCAGCAAAATCTAGCATTGAATCAAATGCTTTTTCACCAAACTTACTGCGAACGATCTTATGATATTCCTTGGCATCTGGGGTATTTAAACTGATTGAAATTGTATCAATAAGTCCTTCAAATTCAGGTGTAATATCACGATCATGAATAAGATTGCCTAATCCGTTTGTATTGATTCGAATTGGATTTGGGTAATGCGCTTTTAAGTATTTAGCTACCGGAAGCAATACATCAAGCGCTTCGGTTGGCTCGCCAAAACCGCAGAATACGATTTCTTTATATTGAGAGAGATCGTATTTTTTAAATTCATCGATAACTTCTTCGACTGTTGGTTCTTTCTTTAACCATAAAGTTCCTGAATCATCCATATGATCACGTGTCTGTCTTAAACAGAAAGTGCAGGCACAAGGACAACGGTTGGTCAAATTTACATAAAGATTGTTATAAACTTTGTAGAGAATTGTCATGTTATCTTACCTCTTTTCTTTTTATACTTTTAGTGTTTGCAGCAGCTCTTCAAAACACACGCCATCCGTTACGGGTATATCCATTTCAATGGATTTCAAGATACATTTCTTGATAAAGTTAGATGCTTTCTTGACCGATTTATCAAATGGTACTTGATTGACGGCATCTGCAGCAATAATGGACGAGAATACATCTCCGGTTCCTGAGCGTTGTGTTCCAACACGATGACAGCGTAAGATTTTAGGGGATTTTCCTTTTTCATAACAGAAGTTTGCAATGAATTCTTTTTGCACGATACCTGTGACAACGATTTTTTCTGGTCCTTTTTCAGCAAGTTCTTCGGTCATTTTTTCCAGCTCGCTGATCTTCCATTTTTCCTGGTATGGTGTATCGGTCAAAATACATAATTCTGTTATGTTTGGTGTGATAATATCTGCATATTGAACGAGTTCTTTCATTTCTTCACACATTTCTTTTGTGTAAGTGGCATATATCTTTCCATAATCACCCATAACAGGATCTACAATTATTATATTCTCTTTTGTCTTAAAGTCTTTAAAAAATTGTGTAACGATTTCGATTTGTTTTTTGGAGCCTAGAAAACCGGATGTTATTCCATCAAATTGGAGTCCTAATTTTTTCCATTCATTGATATATAGAGGCATTTTATCCGTATAGTCGTCAAAGAAGAAACTGTCAAAACCTGTATGATTGGAAAATATAGATGTAGGTAAGGGACAACATTGTATTTTAAGAGTTGATATAATTGGTAAAGCGACTGCAATTGAGCAGCGACCAAATCCGGAAAAATCATTGATGACAGCTATTTTTTTTTGATTGTTATGTGACATGATAGACTCCTTGTTCATCTGTCATAAAATAGCATATTCTCGACATGACTTCAAGTTTACAGATTGTTTATAGAGATATTAAACAATCTTAATATTATTGTTTTCATATCGTGCTATAATGATTATAAGGAATGATCTTATGAAATTTAATACATTTATCCATGATGTAAGAATTCTAAAAGCTTTAGATGTGTTGGGATTTCACGATTTAACATCTGTCCAACAAAATACAATTCCTGTCTTACTAGATAATAAGGACTGTATCGTTCAGTCAAAGACCGGAAGTGGTAAAACGGCAGCTTATGCTTTACCTATATTAGAAAAGATAATAATTGATCAAAAAGAACCACAGGCTTTAATTTTGGCGCCAACTAGAGAGCTTGTGTTACAAATTCAAGAAACATTTGATCATTTGGGTGTGTATAAGAAAATCAAAACAGTAGCTGTTTTTGGAAAACAGCCTTTTGCCTTTCAAAAAGAGGATCTATCTCAGCGTTGTCATGTTATAATCGCAACACCTGGTAGACTTTTAGAACATCTAAAGGAGCATACATTTGATTCAACAAAGATTCAATATTTAATATTGGATGAAGCAGATGAAATGCTGGGCTTGAATTTTTATCAAGATATTTTACAAATCATAGAATATCTATCCGATTCACGAATTAATTGTTTGTTATCGGCAACGATCAATGAATCAATAGAGAGTCTTTCTAAAGATATTTTAAATGATCCAGTCTGGATCATAAATAATGATCAAGCTGATCAAATTGATCAAAGCTTTTACTATACAAAAATGGAAGATAAAGTATCCTATTTACTTCATCTTTTAGTCAAAGAGAAACCGGAAAGCTGTATTGTGTTTGCGAACACGCGACAGATGGTAGATGAAATATATGAACAACTGCAATCTAGACAAATTAGTGTCAATAAAATTCATGGAGGTATGTTGCAGGAAGATCGTCTGCGGCAAATGAACGCTTTTAAACAAGGAGAGTTTCGTATTTTAGTCAGTACAGATGTGGCAGCTCGAGGCATTGATATTCAAAAAGTAGATTTGATCATAAATTATGAAGTTCCAAATACTTTCTGGATCTATATCCATCGTATTGGACGAAGTGGAAGAATGAAAAATAAAGGGAAGGCAATTACACTCGTATCCGATCAAGAAAAAGAAAAATATTTAGAAATCATAAATAAACTTAATCTTCCAGAGGATCTCAAAACAATTGAGCTACAGAATGAATATGATCTTTCCTGTCTATCAAAACCAGAAAGACAACTTGAGGATAAAACAAAGAAACTCAGAAAAGATATTACAAAGCTCTATATCAATGCGGGTAAGAGCAAAAAGATACGAGCTAAAGATCTTGTTGGAGCTATCATGAGCATAGATGAAATCGAATTTGATGATATTGGTATCATACAGATTCAGGAACATCAATCTTATGTCGATATTTTAAATGGCAAAGGCAAGATCGTATTAGAAGTGTTACAAAATAAGAAGATCAAGAATAAATCAGTTCGCGTTGAAGTGGCAAATCATTGATCTTCAGGAGGTATTACCATGATTGAGAAAAAAGATGTAACAATTACCCCACTTGGCTTACAAAGAAGATTGCATATTTATCTTCCTGATGACTATTATCAAAGTAAGGAAACCTATCCTGTCATGTATATGTTTGATGGGCATAATCTTTTCTATGATGAAGATGCAACGTATGGGAAATCTTGGGGATTAAAAGAGTTTTTAGATCAATATGATAAGAAATTTATTGTGGTTGGACTAGAGTGTAATCATGAAGGCAATCAAAGAATCGTTGAATTCAGCCCTTATACATATTCAACTCATTATTGGGGAATGATCAAAGGAAAAGGGGCAGAACTTATGGAATGGATCGTGTATGAATTGAAACCTATGATTGATTCCGCATATAGAACCATGCCATTTCGCGAGTGTACCGGTATTGGAGGAAGTTCTATGGGAGGTTTGATGGCTTTGTATGCGGTAATCAAATATAATCGTTTCTTTTCTAAAGCTGCCTGCTTATCTTCGGCAATCTTTGCGGGAAAAGATCAACTTCTTCATGATCTTCATAATACTAAGATCAACGCCGATACTAGAGTGTATCTAAGTTTAGGTAAAAAGGAAGCAAATTCTAATTATCTTCACCAACAAAGACTTTATGATAATATGGTTTTCTCAAATTATTTTAAAGACATAGGGGCAACAAGTATGTTGAATGTGATTGAAGATGGTAAACACGATGAATCTTCCTGGGAAAAGGAAAATAAGATATATTTTGATTTCTTATGGAAATAACCTGTGTTTTTGGCACAGGTTTTTTATTTCTGTAAAAAATTAACATTGAAGAATATATGTATGAATGCTATTCTTTAAAGGCAGATGGGAGCAAAGACAATGAAAAAAATCTATATTTCAGCCGATATCGAAGGAATATGGGGAAATGCTAATCCGGCATATACCATGGCTGGAAGTGAATTGTATGAAGAATATCGTCTCAATATGATCAATGAAGTCAATTTGGTCATTGATCTTCTTTTTAAATATGGAGCTAAAGAAGTTGTTGTAAATGATGGCCATGGAAACATGGATAATCTTTTGCCTTCTAGAATCGATAAAAGAGTTTCTTTTGTAAGTGCTAATGGAGCGTACAAAGAATTTGGTATGATGGAGGGATTGGATGATTCTTTTGATGGTGTTTGTCTGATTGGATATCATACTAGATCAAATACACCGGGAATCATGGCTCATACAATATGGGGATCAATGATCGAACATATTGAAGTGGATGGTAAAGAGTTGGGAGAAACAGGAATTAATGCGATCTTGGCCCATGAATATGGAGTTCCAATTGTTTTGATTAGCGGAGATGATAAACTTCATGTACAGTATGAAGAAGATATTGGGTACAAGACAAACTTTGTAGAAACAAAGAAAGCAATTAATTCACAGACTGCACTTTGCTGCAGCTGGGATACTTTAGTAAGTCAATATGAGAAGGCTATTCAAAAAGGGATGAATCAGGAATCAATAAAAAAAGAAAAAACATCGCATACAATGCGTATTCGTTTTCACTATATTCGAAATGCTGATTTTGTAAGCCGAATGGAAGAAGTAAAAAAAGTGGACAACTGTACAGTTGAAATCACAAAAGAAAGTTTTAAGGAATTATACAGGACAATGCGTTTTGTTATTAAGATATGCAATGCATTTGCCTAGAATATAGGGAGAGATTTGATGGATAAAAAGGCAAAAAATTCGAAGTTTTCAAGTCGTTTAGGCTATGTTTTGGCAGTGGCAGGTTCTGCCGTAGGGTTAGGGAACATATGGCGATTTCCATACTTGGCAGCTAAATATGGAGGAGGAATCTTCCTTCTTGTTTATTTGATCTTAACAGTAAGCTTTGGCTATGTTTTGATTGTTTCTGAAACAGCATTAGGAAGAATGACACAGAAGAGTCCAATTGGAGCTTTTAAAAGTTTTGGCCAGGGAATCTGGTATAAGATTGGTGGATGGATCAATGCCATAATCCCAATCTTGATCGTACCGTATTATTCTGTGATTGGCGGCTGGGTCATTAAGTATTTTGTGGAATATATTAAAGGAAATGTGAATACTTTAGCTCAGGATAATTATTTTAATAATTTTATTAGTGATTCTTTTAATGTTGAGTTCTGGTTTATAATTTTTGCGCTTTTTGCGTTTATTACAATACTAGGTGGTGTAAAAAATGGAATTGAACGATCTAGTAAGATTATGATGCCAATCTTGGTCGTTTTGGCAATCATGGTCGTTATCTATTCGGTAACAAGACCAGGCGCCATCGAAGGGGTTAAATATTTCTTGATCCCTAATTTTGAGGATTTTTCAATCATGACGATTGTAGCGGCCATGGGTCAGATGTTTTATTCGTTATCAATCGCAATGGGAATATTATATACATACGGATCTTATCTTGAAAAAGATGTAGACATCGAAAAATCGACTAAACAAGTTGAATTATTTGATACAGCTATTGCAATTTTAGCTGGTTTGATGGTTATTCCAGCTGTTTTCGCTTTTTCTACAGAGGCAGCTGAAAGCTTACAGGCAGGACCGTCTTTGATGTTTATTACACTTCCAAAAGTTTTTGCGAGCATGGGAGCAGGAACGATAGCGGGAATTTTATTCTTCCTTCTTGTATTCTTTGCGGCTTTGACTAGTGCTATTTCTTTATTGGAAACAAGCGTTTCATCTTTATCGCAGCAGTTTCATATTTCAAGAAATAAGGCAATTGTTATTATGGCATTTGTGATGTTGGCTTTTGGAACAACTTCTTGTTTAGGTTATGGTGTCTGGGATTTCATTTCAATTTTTGGTATGGCATTCTTGGATTTCTATGACTTCTTGACAAATTCAATCATGATGCCAATTGCTGCACTGGCTACTTGTATCTTAATTATTAAGGTTGTAGGGTTTCAAAAGATCATTGATGAGGTAAAGATTTCCAGTCCATTTAAACGTGAAAAAATGTATGTGTTTTTTATGAAGTACTTAGCATCGTTCTTTTTGATCATTATCTTATTGAGTTCTGTTGCTTCTGTTTTAGGCATCATATCGATGTAGAAACGAGTTGAATATGTTAACTTATATTTCTGAATATGATTCAGCTTTGGGAAAAATCTATCTTGCCAGTAATGAAAAGGCACTGATTGGTCTTTGGTTTGAAAACCAGAAATATTTTGAAAGCACGATTCAGGGAGAGCGTATGGGAAAAGATACGCCTGTCCTAATTCGAACGAAAGAATGGCTGGATGTTTATTTTGATCACAAAGAGCCAGACTTTATCCCGGAAATTTCTTTTGAAGGAACCCCCTTTCAAAAGAAAGTATGGAATGAGTTGCTAAAAACACCTTATGGCAAGACCATAACTTATATGGATATCGCAAAAAAACTAGGGATTTCTTCTGCAAGAGCTGTCGGTCAAGCTGTTGGACGTAACCCAATTTCAATCATTGTTCCATGTCATAGAGTAATCGGAGCTAATCATAAGATCACTGGGTATGCAGGAGGAATTGATAAAAAAATAGCCTTGTTGGAAATCGAAGGCTATGATTTAACGATATTAAAATAAAGCACACAGTTTTAATGGCTGTGTGCTTTTAAACATTCTATTTCATCTGGACTTAGGGCCCTTGCCTGTCCAATTTCTAGATTTTTTAGCTCGAGTGGACCAAAGCTAACTCTTTGTAAGTAGGTTACTTCACATCCAATTTTTTGAAACATTCGCTTTACTTGATGGAATTTCCCTTCGCTGATCGTCAGATATGCTTTATTTGTATCTAGGATTTCTAATGTAGAAGGTTTAGCGATAAAGTCATCCAGGTCCATAGGTTGATTGAATATTTCAACGGCATTTTCGGGTAAAGTACCTTCAAATTCAACATAATACTTTTTTTGTACATGTTTTTTTGGCGATAGTAGATCATGTGTGAGTTGTCCATCATTACAAACAAGAAGCAAGCCTTCTGTATCTATATCAAGACGTCCAACAGGATAAAGATCTTTTCTTATGCTGGGAATTAACTCCATGATTGTTGGATGTACATTATCTTCAGTGGCACTGACATAGCCAGAAGGCTTGTTTAAAATATAATACTCATATTGAATATAGGAAACGGGTGTATTATCCACATAGACAATTTGGTCTTCTTTTACTTGATGATCAGCTTTCTTGATTGTTTTTCCTTCAATCGTGACCCACCCATTTTTAATGATGTTTTTTACTTCGTTGCGGGTTCCATATCCCATATGAGATAGAAATTTATCAAGTCTCATTGCCATCGCCATCCTTTCGCATATTTATTCTTTATGATTCCTTTGTCAATCTTTCCAAAACCAAGAGGATATCCATTTACACAAATCAAGATCCAACCTTTTGTCTTTGTATCTAGATCTTTGATATCAATCGTTTCACCTTTTAAATATTTGATAACTCTTGTATCTTCAACGGATAAGTCAACTGTATTTTTAAATTGTTCTTTTTTTAGGGCTAGAGCCAAAGCTTGGCTTGGTTCAAAATGATTCTTTTTGAATTCTCCACAAATCAGACCAGAGCGTAGTAAACGCCATTTTTTCTGTTCGGGTAGTTGTAATGGACTCCAGATGGCCTTTTCATTTTTAATGATAAAAGATCCTTGAGAAAAATCAAACGTACAGAGATTTAAAAATTCTTTAAATGACTCAGGTAAAGATGTTTTTATATTTTGATATCTTTTTTGAGGGGTATCTCCATCTTTTTGAAGTAAAGCCACAAAATGTCCTTCACCATGAATTTTATGAGGATAAAGTCGAACGCATTCTTCCATATTTATACCACTAGAAAATCCCGGGCATTTAGGAATCGAAACAAGATGTATGTCTGGATGTCTATCTAAAGCATCTTGAATGACCTCTTCATTTTCTTTTACAGAGAACGTGCATGTAGAATATGCGATCATACCTCCAGGTCTTAACATATCAATTGCGGATGAAAGAATCTCTTTTTGAATAGGTGGATAGTAAGTATCATCTCTTTGGATCCAACTGTTGATCAAATGTGGTTCTTTTCGAAACATTCCTTCTCCACTACATGGTGCATCAACCAGAATTTTATCAAAGGTTTGTGTAAATCTATTTGAAAGATCAATGAGGTCTTCACTGCATACCCAGACATTATAAGAGCCGGATAGTTCCAGGTTTTTGATCAAGCCTTGACAGCGAGATGTACTGATATCATTGGATAATAATAGACCTGTATTATGTAGTTTGGCTGCAAGTTCTGTGCTTTTTCCTCCAGGTGCTGCGCATGTATCAAGTACAAGTTCATTTTCTTCTATTGGTAAAACCTGTGCCGGCAACATGGCAGAAGGCTCTTGAAGGTAATAAAGGCCGGCGTAGTAGTACGGATGTTTAGCAGGCTTTTGATCTCCTTCATAATAGAATCCATTATCTGTCCATGGAATAGGTGTTAAATCAAAAGGAGATATTTTAAGAAAGTCTTGTACACTGATCTTATTTGTGTTTACGCGAAGTCCATAATAACGTTCGTGTTCAAAACTTTGAATATATGCTTCAAATTCATCTTTTAGCAGTTCTTTCATCTGTTGGATAAAACTTTCAGGTAATTGAGTGACCATATTAAATCTCCTTTTTGTGCACCTCATTATAGCATAGAATGATAGAGTTGTTTTCATCTGTGGGATAAAAAGAACCTATATACAGAATTTTACTTTTCTGATTTGTCATCGATGTAATGTCATTCTTTTGTAAGAATTATTTGAAACAATATAGATGCATACGATAAAATATGCGCCTTGATAAGGAGGTCGGCTAAATGCAGCAGTTTACATTGAAGTTTGATGTAGGCCATCAAGGAAAGAAGCCTTTCAGAAATGTATTCTACAACAGAATTACTTCTGATCTTGTTGATCCTACTGGTATTCAGCCGAATATATCGGAAATGATCATTTTCTGATATAGTCACAATCAAGTTGTGATAAGTATCGACTTCTAAACAAGGCAAAAGGGAGAAGTGACAGCTTCTCCCTTTCTTTTTGCATCGATACAAGAATTATAAACTAGAGGCAAAATAATATCAATGATCTCCTTTTGATTTTTCAGTAGATTTCATTACAGATTCATCGATAATTCATATGCGCTTCGTACAGCTTCTAAAGCTTGAGCTGGTTGACTGGCATCACCAATACAGTAGGCTTCTACTTCCTCTTTGATCTCATCGTATAAATGATTTTGAGGTTTTACACCGGTTGCGTAAATGATATGAGTGAAACCACTTAATTTTGTAGGCTTGCCATAGCTTTCGACTTCAATCGCGTTATTGTTTATATTTAATACTTTGGTATGCGTCAAGATCTTTGTGCCATGCTGAGCTAAACGCTGCATGGTTGGAACTAGATTGTTTGGTACCATGCCTTGGCCAATTGAATCAGCCATTTCAATAATGGTTGTCATCATAGGTCCTTTGGCATTGATCGTTAGATATTCAGCGGTTTCGATTCCGACCATACCACCACCGATGATAGCAACATTGCCACCAGGGATTGATACTTTTTCTGATAAGATATCATGTGCATTGATGCTATCTTTAGCAGCAAAACCAGGAAGGTGAGGAGTAGCACCAGTAGCGACAATAACGATATCTGGTTTATTTTCTTTGATCGTATCGCTTGTGACTTCTTGATTTAGTAGAATATTTACATTGTATTTCTTGCACTGATTTTGAAGATAGATCATCCATTTAGAAATTTCCTGTTTAAATGGAGCACGACAGGCAAGGCGCATTTGTCCGCCTAACTGGTTTGTTTTTTCCATCACAGTGACTTTGTGATTGCGTCTAGCCAATACATAGGCTGCTGCCAAACCACCGATACCGCCTCCAGCAATCAAGATATTCTTTGGATCAGCGGTTTTGTTCCAAACAAGTTCTTCTTCTCTTCCTGCACGTGGATTAATTACACAACTTGCTGGATGTCGTTTGGTTTGTTCTCCTACACATCCAATACCACAACCCGTGCATGGAGCAATATCATCATATTGTTCTTTCATTGCTTTTTTGACAAAGGCTTCATCAGCAAGTAGTGATCTACCTAATACAACACCATCAATTTCATTTCTTTCAATAACATCTGCCATTAATTGAGGATCTAAGATCTTACCAACTGTGATAACAGGTACTTTGGCAACTTTTTTAATTTCTCTGGCTTCAAATAGATTGGTAAATTCACTTTCTGAATGACATGGAATGATCTTGTTGCAGCGCTCATATTGAGTTCCGCCACTTATTTCAAAACAATCGATTCCGTGTTCTTCCAAATATGGAATCAAGCGTTTCATATCTTCTAAAGTATTTCCTTGAGGATCTCTTTCACTTCCAGACATTCTTAAGATAATTGGGAAGTCTTGTCCACATTCTTTCTTGATAGCATCAATAACTTCAAATAACAAGCGGGCTCGATTTAATAATGAACCTCCATATTCATCCGTTCTCTTATTTCGTAATGGAGAAAGGAAAGAACCTAAAAGCATATAAGCATGGGCACAATGCAATTCGATTCCATCAAATCCAGCTTCTTTGGCTTGTTTAGAAGCCGTAGCATATTGATGGATGATACCTGGTAATTCTTCTTTTTTAAGTTCTCTTGTTTTTTGTGCCATAGAATTTAGATATACACTTGGTGCCATTGGTGGAATACCAAAGAAAGAACTGATGCTTTCAGGTCCTGGGTGAGTAATCTGAGGTATGATCTTACAACCTGTTTCGTGAATCTTATCTGTAAAAGTCTTAAATCGTTCAATACTGCTTTGATCGCGGAAACAGAGTGTGTTTCCTAGATATGGAACTTTTGGATCAACACTGGTTGCATCCATGATTATGCATCCCACTTCATTTTTTGCTCGTGTTAACCAAAAAGCTTCCATCTTTTCGTTGATGCAGCCATCCTGGCTTTCATATCCTAATGACATAGGAGCCATAAAGGTATGATTTTTAAGTTTCATAGTACCAATATTCCATGGTTCATAAATTCTTTTCATGTTAAACCTCCATTGCGGCATAATAGCCTTCTTCAATGGCATTTAAAGCACGACGTGCAGCTTTGGCATCGCCAATGATTTGATATGGGATAGATAGTTTATCCATCATAGAACATAATTCGCTGTTATCCACAGATTTTGATCCAACTGCATATACAACGTGTTCACAAGGAATTGTTTGACCTGATTCTAATACAACGCCTTCCTTGGATAGTGAATTAACCTTGCTGCTTGGTTTTAATTCAACTTTAAGTTGGTTCATTTTCATCATAACAGCAATCTGGCGAAGTGATCCAAGATCAGCACCAATTTTGTCTTTCATTTCTAGTACAGTAACTTTACAACCTTGTGTTGCCAAATAATCCGCTGCTTCTAATCCAACAAGACCACCACCTATGATGGCAATATAACCGGATAATTTTTCTTTACCCATCAATACATCATTGGCTTGTACATGATGAATTTGATCTTCACCATCTAGATGTAATGCAATTGGTAAAGCACCTGTTGCAATAATAACGTGATCTGGTTTCTTTTCTTCAATCATTTCTGGAGTAACTTTCGTGTTTAGATGGATCTTGCAGATACGTTCTGTCTGTTTTGCCATTTCGATTGTAGCATCTTCCATTTCTTTTTTTCCTGGGGCTTTACCTGCGATGATAAACTGCCCACCTAAATGATCACTTGCTTCAAAAATTTCAGGTTCATGACCTAATTCTTTTAAAACTTTAGCGGCTTCCATACCACCAACACCGCCACCAACGATCCATACATGTTTTGGATTTTCTGTTTTTGTAAAGGTATGCTCAGCTTCATGACCAATATTTGGATTACGCATACAAGTTATAAATTCACGATTTACGACATCTGTAAATCCATCATAACATCCTTGATCACATCCAATACAATGGATGATATCCTGGGTTCTTCCTTCTTTTAGCTTGTTGACAAGTTCAGGATCAGCCAGTTGTGCACGCCCCATTACAACCATATCCACTTTATCTTCTGCCAATAGTTTTTCCGCAAAGTCTTCATGATTGATTCGACCAACGCCAATGGTCAACATGTTGGTTTCTTTTCGAATACGGCTCGCATTTTCAATATTGAAACCTTGTGGAATATCAATTGGTGGTACTTCATAAATTGTAGCGGCTGTCAAAATGTTTCCACGAGAAACATCCAGTACATCTACACCATGTTCTTTTGCGATATTACAGAAATCAATAACTTCTTCAATCGTTAATCCTTTTTCCAAGAAATCATCGTGTGCATCAATTCGAATGAATAAAGGCATATCTTCTGGGATATTGTTTCGAATTGCGTCAATAACTTCTAAAGGAAAACGACAACGGTTTTCAAAACTTCCTCCATATTCATCTGTTCTATGGTTGAGTCCACCACTTAAGAATGAGTGAGGAAGATAATTATGCGCTAAGTGAAATTCAATGCAGTCATAACCAGCTTCTACAGCTCTTCTAGCTGCCTGGCCATAACAAAATACAATCTCTTTAATTTGTTCTAATGTGATTCCAGGAATTGTGTATTGTCCTAGATTCATATCCGAAGGTAAAAGTATCTGTGCGCTAGGATCCATGGAAACGGCTAAACCACCTTGCCAAAGTTGAATTCCTGCTTTACCGCCATTTTCATGGATCGCATCGGTTAATTTCTTATGCCCTTCAATTAAAGAGTCTTCACAGATCCAAACAAAGTGAGCTGGAGAGCTTGGTCTATGAACAGCAGCAACTTCAACAATATTTAAGCCACATCCTCCTTTTGCTCTTGCGGCATGATATGCGATCAAACGATCGGTGATCTCACCTTTTTCGCTTGCCATACGAGTTCCCATAGCGGGTAAAATGATACGGTTTTTAAGTTCCAACCCTCGTATCTTGATTGGAGATAATAAATGTTCAAACATAAAATATGAACCTCCTATGTATACCTTAATTTCATTATACTCGAGGTCATTATGAATAACTGTGTTTTGTACTTTTAGGTTGACTTTATGGAATGATTAGTAAAGTGGGAATATACCAAAATGAATGGAGATATAATTAATTTGTTACACGAAAACATTTACGAGAATTAAAGGACATAATCAAAGTAAATGGAGTTGTCTATTACATTCACCAGTTATTCTGTAAAATTAGCTATTTAATCTAATTAAAACTGATTATAGTTTTTAGCGATATTATTTAAATTATTAATGAAATCATTAAAATTTTTAGATTTGCATAGAATATTGATATTGTTTGTATTAGATAATATATCAACCATAAAATCATATATATGTGAAAAGGTTTTTCTGTCTTCTAAATTGATACCAAGCATAACAACTAGTTTTACTTTAGGCTTACTTTTTCCCCATAAAAGAGGATATTTAGGAATTGCAATAAAAATAAAGGTTTTTTTTGAATTAACGCTTAAACTATGTGGGATTGCAACCGTATTAAATACAGTATTTGACAATTTTTCTCTTTTTAAAACATCTTCTAAAAAGTATTCATCGATGAGTCCTTTTTCATATGCTATTGAGCACATATTTTTAATTAACTCTTTATGATTCTTTTCATTGTAGAACAAAAAACAATCTTTTGAGAAAAAACGTAGAAAATTATTATAAAAGAAATTATATTGTTTTTTTCGATAGAGGTTTTCTACCATAAAGAAAACTCTTTTTATATTTTCTTTTGATGGTAATAGTGAAACATGCACACATGGCTCAGGAAACTCTGCATTTGAATCGGTAACGATAAGATCACTATGGTATAATGCCGGGCTATAATCAGATATTGAAACAGATTCTTTTATAATAGCTTTTTCGTCAATGGAACTCATTAAAGTATCTAATACTTTTTTATGATAACTCCAATAATCTGAGTAAATATATGTAATAGTTACTTTATATTCAGAAAAATCACTTAAAGATGAACATATATGGAAAGCTATGTATGTTATTTCATTTTGCGTCATGGATAAAGCATAGTTTTGTTCCAAGTAGCTCGCAATAAAAACAGAAACATCATAGATTAAAGGATATGAATATTTTATTCTTTTTGTTAGACTATCAATATTATAGGCTTCAAAATCTTTTTGTAAGAAGCAATTTCGAATATGGATCGTAAAACGAATTTGAAAGTCATCGTCAAAAGAAACGATAGGGAAATTAATTTTTACTTGATCAAGAATCTCGTTCGTAATTTGTATATATTTCTTTTCGACATAGTTTTCAATGTTTTTGATGTTTATTTTTTCGGGATCATAAGGAGTTGATAAAGATATTAACATTTCATTGATCCATCTTTTTTCACTATTAGATATATGAATATTTAATTGTTTTTTTATAAAGTATACGAGATCATCAAGAGAATTTTTATAATTATCTGATATATCACATGTTTCTTGTTTTCGATTTTTGATTAAATACCCTTTAGTTATTCTATCTATCATGACATTTAGATTTAGTACCAAAAGTGATAAAGAGTAATCATTAATGAATATATCATTGAGTTTTAAAATTTTTTTAATCTTGTTGATTGGTATTAAGTCATTGGCAAACTGATATTCTCTGAACTTTTCTAAGCTGTTTTTATATATTTGAATGGTTTCAAATCTTCGAATGTCCATTTCTTTACCTTGAAGAGAAACAATTTCACCTTTTTTTTGGAGCTGTATATGAAAAGTTTCAAAAGAATGCTTTAAATTATAAATAATTGATTCCATCAAAGAATAAGAAATAAAATATTTTTCTGCTAAATCATAAAGATTAATACCATTACAAAAATTACAAAGAGTTATTAAAATCTTATTATTGCGATTTTCAATACTATCAGAATTATCGATAGATACATTTTTTCCAATAAATTTAGGGTTTATTTTATATCCCTTATTCGATGATAAAACTATGGTTTCGTTTTTATTGATTTCATTGATATAGTTTGTTACTTGACGTGTAGACACGTTTAAAAAATTACTTAAATCATTTCGAGAAGACCAGGTTGAATGATTATATAAATAAGACAATAAAGTTTCTTTTTTTGAATTCATAATTTATACCTACTCTACAATATCATTTTAATTATATACTTTAATCCATTCAATTATTTTTCTTTCACTGAAAAGTGAATATTAATTATTTGTAATAATGTTTTATCTATCATTTAATGAAGTTGAAATAAGAAGCAAGATGATAAGTCAAATACTAGTTATAGCTCATATTTTGTTTCGCTTTATCAAAGAAAGGAAGAGAATGTATGAAAAAAGTATTAATAATCTGTGGTGCAGGTGCATCTAGTGGATTTTTGGCTAAAAATGTTCGTCAGGCGCTGAAAGCTAGAGATTTGTCCAATGAATATTCAGTAATTGCGCGAAGTGATTCGGAGCTAAGTGAATATATTGATGATATTGATATGCTTCTGCTTGGTCCACACTTAAAATATATGCTTAAAGACAAAGAAGAATATTGTAAAAATCACGGAAATGTTCCTGTATATGTTATTGATCAAAAAATTTATGGCAGCTTAAATGGTAATGGAATTATTGATTTTATTATTGAAAAATTTAAAAGTGGAGGTAAAGTATGAATAAATTTATGGATTTTGTATCGGAAGTTTTAGCACCAAAATTAAATAAAATAACCCAAAACGCATATGTTGCTGCAGTACAAGATGCAATTCTTACAACTATGCCACTTATTTTTATTGGAACAATAGGAACGATTTTGGATACGATTCGAGAAGCATTTCCTAGTTTTCCAGAATGTAGTGGTTTTGCCAGTTTTTCTTTTAGTTTATTATCTCTTTTCCTAGCATTTTTAATTCCAGCTTTTATCATGGAGAAAAAAGATCATAAGCGAACGAGAAATCAAGCTGGTTTAGCTGGAATTTCCTTATTTATTATGGCAATATGTCCAGAAATTTCAGATGATATTTTTTCAATTGAATTCAATGCATTAGGCTCTGGTGGAATGATTGCTGCCATTGTTACTGGCATATTTGTTGGAGCTGTGATGTCGACTTTTAGTCGTTTGAAATTATTTAAAGAAGATAGCCCTATTCCAGATTTTGTTACTGTTTGGTTCGACACTTTGATTCCGATTTTATTTTGTATGTTTGTAGGATGGATCTTAACATCTGTATTAAACATCAATTTATTACACGCAATCAATAATTTCTTTATGCCACTTGTGAATTTTGGTGAAACATTCTGGGGATTTGTTTTAATTAATTTTCTTTCAATGGCTTTCTTATATTCCTTTGGTATTTCTACTTGGTGTTTATATGGTGTTATGTCAGTTATTGCGCTTACAGGAATTGATGCGAATATTGCAGCTGCAGCAGCTGGTGAAGCAGCAACTCATATTCATTGCTATGAAGTTACATGGATTATGACAATCGGAGGTGGTGGAGCCACGTTGGCTCTAGCGATAATGATGGCATTTATGTCAAAGTCACAAAGGTTAAGAGTGATGGGGAAAACTTGTTTAGTACCAAGTATATTTAATATCAATGAACCATTAGTATATGGAACACCAGTTGCTTTTAATGCAATTTTGATGTTACCAATGTGGATTTGTGGTTTGGTGATTCCAATTATTACATGGTTTGTATTTAAACTTGGATTGGTCCCATTACCAACATCTGTATTCCAACTGTGGTATTTACCAAAACCTATATTTGCTTATTTCTCTACAGGTTCAATTTCAGGAGCGATTTTGTGTTTGGTTCTTTTTGCAATATCGTGGATTATTTATTATCCATTCTTCAAAGTTTATGATAATCAGTGTTTAAAGGAAGAATCAGAAGAAAACATTAAGGAATAGGAGTAAACAAAATGTCAGAAACATTGGATATGATGAATAATTTATCTATGAAAATTATATTATTATCAGGGGATGCCCATGAACTGTTTGAAGAGGCAATGGATGTGGCAGAGGAAAATGATTTTAACAAAAGTGAAGAGTTAATGAAAAAAGGGTTTGATAAATTAACGGAAGCACACAAAATTCAAACAAAAATGATTCAAAGCGCAATTGAGGAAGATCAACCCCAATTACCAATATTATTTATTCACGCTCAAGATACGATGATGACGATTCAAAGTGAATATAGAATCATGAAACGGATGATTAACTTATATAGGAGGATTCAATCATGAATACATATAGTAAAGTTCCAACCGAATTTCCAAAAGAATTTTTATGGGGTGGCGCTGTTGCTGCAAATCAATGTGAGGGTGCTTGGAATATTGGGGGAAAAGGTATCAGTGTTGCTGATATAGAAGAATTACCTAAAGAGTATGATCGAAAAACTGTTTTCAATTTTAAACATACTTTAGAGGATATCCAACGGCATATTGAAGATAAAGAAGGAAACTATCCAAGACGAAGAGGAATTGATTTTTATCATCATTATAAAGAGGATTTAGCCTTGATGAAAGAAATGGGATTTAAATGTTTTAGAACATCTATTGCATGGACAAGAATTTTCCCGAAAGGAGATGAGAATACTCCAAATGAAGAAGGACTTAAATTTTATGATAATTTAATCAATGAAATCATCAAAGACGGAATGGAACCAATCATAACGATATCACACTATGAAATGCCAATTCATTTAGTTACAAAATATGGCGGATGGTACAACAGAAAGCTAATTGATCTCTTTTATCGATATGCAAAAGTCTTGTTAGATCGATATGGAAATCGAGTTAAATATTGGATTGTTATGAATCAAATCAATAGTTTTGGTTGGGGTGCTGATTTCCCTGGATTAGGTTTAGCTTTGAATACGCATGAAGATATGTTAGAGGCACGTTATCAATCGTTACATCATCAATTTGTGGCCAATGCTATGATAAAAAAATATGCAAAATCACTAAAATATGATATACAGATTGGTGTTATGAATGGCTGTAAATTTACCTATCCTAAAACATGTTTACCAGAGGATGCTTTAGCCTGTTATCAACATAATGAAATGAATCAATTTTTCTATGGTGATGTTCTTTTAAGAGGAGAATACCCAGGATATGCTTGGCGTTTTTTTAAAGAACATAAGTTTAACCTTCATATGCAAGAACAAGATTTAGCCTTGTTGAAAGAAAATCCATCTGATTTTTTCTCTTTTAGTTATTATTGCACAGCCATTTTCAGTGAAGAAAAGGGATTAGAAGAAAATTCTTTATTGTCAAAGAGTGTGTATGGCTGGTCCATTGATCCAACGGGCTTAAGGTATTTATTAAATGTATATTGGGATCGATGGCAAAAACCGATTTTTATAGGAGAAAACGGTTTAGGCACTTTTGATACATTTGAAAATGGTAAAATTCATGATCAATATAGGATTAATTATCTTAAAGAGCATTTGAAATCATTAAAAGAAGCAATTCAAGATGGAGTGAATTGTTTTGGCTATGCATCTTGGGGCCCAATTGATATTATTAGTTGTTCGCAAGGTGAAATGGATAAGCGATATGGTTTTATTTATGTCGATTTAGACAATGATGGAAAAGGTAGTGGTAGAAGATATAAAAAAGATAGTTTTTATTGGTATAAACACGTGATTGAAACCAATGGTTCAGAATTATAGTTTCATTTAAGATAAAAAACAGGTGTATTGTCTTGTTTGAGGCAATACACTTTTTTTGATTTATTTAAATATTAAACTATTCATGTTTTAATTTTAGATCTAGAAAAAGTTGAGATACATTTTTTGTGATAGTACAATTAAGATGTTAAAATTTATAAATTCGAAGTAATAATTTTCGGTTTTATTTTCAGAATCTACTTTTAATAATATTAGTAAAAGGAAATTTATGGGGGTTAATTATGGACACAAAAAGAGAACAAGAACGGCAGGAACTGTACAAAGGAATTTGGAACATAGCCAATGATTTGCGTGGTCAAGTGGATGGCTGGGATTTCAAAGCGTATGTTCTTGGCATGTTATTCTATAGATATATATCTGAAAATCTGACAAGCTATATTAACCATGGTGAATGGGAAGCCGGCGATACAGAATTTGATTATACGACGTTATCCGATGAAGATGCGTTGGAAATTCGAGATGAAATGATTGATATTAAAGGGTTCTTTATATTGCCTAGTGAATTGTTCTGTAATGTTCGTAAACATGCAAAAGACAATGAAGATTTGAATATCACTTTAAAGACTATTTTTACGAATATTGAGGCATCTTCAAAAGGAAAAGCCAGTGAAAAAGATTTTGAAGGCTTATTTGATGATATCGACGTTACCAGCAATAAACTAGGTACGACAGTCGCAGAAAAGAATAAGAAACTGGTTGCATTGATGGATGGAATCGGAGAAATGAAACTTGGTAATTTCCAGGATAATACCGTTGATGCATTTGGTGATGTATACGAATATTTGATGGGTATGTATGCATCCAATGCCGGTAAATCTGGTGGTGAATACTTTACACCACAGGAAGTTTCAGAATTGCTTGCTAAACTAACGATTATTGGAAAAGATTCTGTAAACAAAGTATACGACCCAGCCTGTGGTTCGGGTTCGTTGCTTTTGAAATATGCCAAAATCTTAGGAAGAGACAAAGTGCGAAATGGGTTCTACGGACAGGAAAAGAACATCACGACATACAACCTATGTCGTATCAACATGTTCCTTCATGACATTGATTATGATAAGTTTGATATTGCACTTGGTGATACATTAATTAATCCTAAACACTGGGATGATGAACCGTTCGAAGCAATCGTCTCCAATCCGCCTTATAGTATCAAATGGGAGGGTACAGACAACCCGGTTTTAATCAATGACCCACGTTATGCACCTGCTGGAGTTCTTGCGCCAAAATCGAAAGCAGATATGGCTTTCATTATGCACATGCTATCTTGGCTGGCTCCAAATGGAGTAGCAGCAATTGTTTGTTTCCCTGGTATCATGTATCGTGGTGGAGCTGAACAGAAGATTCGTAAATATCTGATTGAGAATAACTTTATTGATGCGATTATTCAGCTTCCAGATAATCTTTTCTTTGGAACTTCTATTTCAACAAACATTATGGTTTTGAAAAAATCAAAAGAAGGAAATAACGTATTGTTCATTGATGCATCCAAAGAATGTAAAAAAGTCACCAATAACAACAAATTAGAAGAACAAAATATCGATAATATTGTCGATTATTATACAAAATACGAAGACAAAGACTATATTTGTAAAGTTGTTAGTCGAGACCAGATTGCCGAAGAAGATTATAACCTTTCTGTCTCAACATACGTAGAACAGGAAGATACTTCCGAAAAGATTGATATTAAAGAGTTGAATGCTAGAATCAAACAAATTGTTGCCAGAGAAGAAGTATTGAGAAAAGAGATAGAGAAGATTATTGAAGATATTGAAAATGGAGGTAATATCCATGAGTAAATTAGAAGAATTGATACAAGAATTATGTCCGAATGGAGTGGAGTATTTAAACATTGGAAGTTTAGTTAATTACGAACAACCGAGTAAATATATTGTTAAAAGTACAAATTATAACGAAGACTATAAAACTCCTGTTTTGACTGCTGGTCAAAGTTTTATTCTAGGCTTTACAGACGAGAAAGATGGAATTTATAATGCTACTAAATCTAATCCCGTTATAATTTTTGATGATTTTACAGGCGCTTTTAAATGGGTAGATTTCCCGTTTAAAGTTAAGTCATCAGCCATGAAAATATTAACTGTAAAAGATTCACGAACAACAATAAGATATATTTATCATATTATGGGGCATTTAGGTTACTCGTCTAATGAACATAAAAGGTTATGGATTGGAACTTATTCTAAATTTAATATTCCAGTTCCACCTCTGCCTGTACAGGCTGAAATTGTCCGAATATTGGACAATTTCACAGAGCTAACAGCAGAGCTAACAGCAGAGCTAACAGCAAGAAAACAACAGTATGAATACTATAGGGATAGTTTACTAAACTTTAGGAAAGAAATTCATAAAGTTAAATTAAAAGAAATTACAAATTTTAGAAATGGTAAAGGGCATGAGCAATATATCGATGCAAATGGACACTTTATAGTTGTTAATTCAAAATTTATTTCAACGAATGGTCAAATTGTTAAATATTCTAATTACCAACTATGCCCATTATATAAAAACGATATTCTTATGGTAATGAGTGATTTGCCGAATGGCAAAGCTTTAGCAAGGTGTTATTTAGTTGAAAAAGATGGAAAATATACTTTAAATCAGAGAATAGGGTGTTTTCATGTAAAAGATTCAAATTTAATATCAACTAAGTTTTTAGTGTATATTCTTAACAGAAATCGTCAATTATTAAAATATGATAATGGTGTTGACCAAACTAATCTTCGCAAAGATGATATTTTAAATATTACAATTCCTTTGCCATCCCTTGATGTTCAAAATCGTCTTGTTGAAGTATTGGATAACTTTGAATCAATCTGTTCTAACTTGAATATTGGGTTGCCTGCGGAAATTGAAGCACGTCAAAAACAATACGAATTTTA
>ERZ857984.400-NODE-400-length-54932-cov-6.281630_pt1 | contig 54932 bp, 66 predicted proteins | sample MGYA00519914_ERZ857984 | MGnify/ENA primary metagenome ERZ857984 (study PRJEB31778, sample SAMEA3449417) | human gut metagenome | biome: human gut; feature: human-associated habitat; material: faeces | place: United Kingdom | collected 2010/2012 ...
CTTTAAATGTTTGGGAAGGAAACGATAGCGCGATGCAATTCTACAAAAATATAGGTTTAAAAATTCAAAAAATTGGAATGGAGAAAATTTTATGAATGAATATATTAATTTGAATTTAGAAAATATTGAAAGCGAGCATATTTGTTGCGCCATTTCGGATAAGAAACATCAGGAAGGAGTTCGCTTAAAAAAAGAATGGCTTAAAGAGAGAATAAAAGAAGGACATATATTTAGAAAATTAAACGATAGAGGAAAAGTTTTTATAGAATATGCGCCTCTTGAAAAATCATTTTGTCCCGTTATTGGAAATAATTTTATTTATATATATTGTCTTTGGGTTGCTGGCTCTTTCAAAGGAAAAGGATACGGAAAAGAACTTTTACAATACGCGATAGAGGACGCTAAAAAACAAAATAAAAACGGTTTATGCGTTATAAGTTCTAAAAAGAAAAAACCTTATTTATCCGAAAAAAAATTTTTTGAAAAATTCGGATTTAAAACCGTAGACAATATCGGAGAATATCAATTATTATCTTTAAACTTCAAAAAAGAAATTCCGCATTTTAATGAAACTGCAAAACAAATGAAAATAAAAAATAAAGATTTGACGATTTATTATAGTTATGAATGTCCTTTTATAGAAAATTGCATAAACGAAGTAAAAGAATTTGCAAAAGAAAATAAGATTAAATTAAATCTAGAAAAAGTAGACACAATAGAAAAAGCGAAAAATCTTCCTTGCGTTTTCAATAATTGGGCTATTTTTTATAATGGAGAATATATTTCAAATTTACTTTTAAATAAAAATATGGCTGAAAAATTATTTAAGGAAAAAATATGATTATAAGATTAATTCCTATCAAAGAAACGGAAAAAGAAAAATTTATTAAAGATTTGCAATCCGCTTTTGAGGTTGCCGTCATAAAAGAATATGGCAAACAAGACGAAGAGGCTATTCCAAGAAAAGATATTGAAGATTCGATTAATGCAAAAGGAGTCGAAACATTTAATATATCGCTTAATAACGAAATAGTCGGAGGAGTCGCAATCGCAATAAATGAAAAGACACTGCATAATTCTTTGGAGTTATTTTTTATTAAAGAAAATTATCAGAGTAAAGGGATAGGTTTGTCAGTTTGGAAAGCGGTTGAGAAAAAATATCCCAATACAAAAGTTTGGGAAACGGTTACTCCGTATTTTGAAAAAAGAAACATTCATTTTTATGTCAATAGATGCGGATTTAAAATCGTTGAATTTTTTAATCCTTATCATAAAGACGATAACATTGATAATATGCAAGAAAATAATGCAATTGGGCAAGATTATTTTTTTAGATTTGAAAAAGAAATGAAATAAAAATTTTGAGGAAAAAATATGATTATAAGACTTGAAGAAGAAAAAGATTATTTTGAAACGGAAAATTTAACGAGAGAAGCTTTTTGGAATGTTTATAGAGAAGGATGTTTTGAGCATTTGATAATTCATAATTTGAGAAAAGATAAATCATTTGTAAAAGAATTAGATTATTGCATCGAAATTGATAATAAAATAATCGCTAATATAGTTTACGCGAAAGGAAAATTAAAATTAGAAAACGGAAATATAAGAGAGATTTTAATTTTCGGTCCCGTAAGCGTTTTGCCCAAATATCAGAAAAAAGGATACGGAGAAAAATTGATAAATTACACGATTGAAAAAGCTAAAGAATTTGGATTTGACGCTATAGTAATTATGGGAAATCCAAACTATTATAAAAAATTCGGATTTGAAAGTTGTTCTAAATATAAAATCCATTACGAAGGAATCGATAAAAAAGAAGAAACGCCATTTTTTATGATTAAAATTTTAAATGATAATAATATTGAAAATTTGAAAGGAATATATAGCGCCCCCGATTGTTATAAAGCGGACGAAAAAGAATTGGAAGAATTCGATAAAAAATTTCCGTTTAAAATAAAAGAAAAAATAGAAGGACAAATTGAATAAGGAGATTTAATATCTTGATAAATTAACGATAAATTACAATTTAGCAGTTTGTTGGAGAAATAGTAATTTATAAGGAAATGATTAACATATGGAAAATAAAAATATCCATTCAAAAATTATAAAACAAGTTTGTAAAGAAATTTTAATTCCGCTTGGCGTTTTTCAAAAAGGAACATCAAGGTTGTATTTAGACGATAACGATTATTTTTTTACGGTAGCAGAATTTCAACCGTCAAATTGGGATAGAGGAACTTATCTGAATATAGGTTTAACTTTTTTATGGGATTATAATCAATCCGATGTTTTATATTTTGCTTTTTCAAGGCAAATCGCTAGTAGATATGGTAAGTTTGTAGAATATAAAAACGAAACCCAATTTAGAAATGAAATAATAAATTTGGCAAATATAGCAAAAGAAGAAATATTATTTTATAGAAAATTAAGAGATGTAGAATTTGCAAAAGATTGGATGATATCATATATAGAAAAATTTAATGAGAAAAAATATGCGAAATTTGGACTTGATATTGCCAATATTTGTTTATTAAATAATAATATGGAATTAGCAAAATTTTATTATAAAAATTATCATAAAGAACGAAATACGGAGGAACAAATGAACTATAAAAGTTTAAGTAAAGAATATTTGAATTCTAATATTAAGACAACGAGAAAAATGTGGCATAGTAAATCATCAATGAAAAAAATGCCTGTTTCAACGGTATATGATATTTAATTGCAATTTAGTTGTTTGTTGTATAAATAATAATTTGAAAGGAATTCGTAAATATGAGTTTATTTAAAAAATTTCCATTTAAAGACAAACCTAATACCGCGTCTATTACTTGCGTTCACATACTTGATGAAAAGAAACCGATATTGTATGTTAGTCATGATGCCGATGATGGTTATTGGCAATTTTTATGCGGTAAAAATCATAATATTGAAGATTCAAGAGTTATTTCGCTACAACAAATATATGAATTTGATAAATCAATTAAAGAAATAGCAAATTTAGAATATGGTAAAATAGCTTATAGAAAAGATAAAAATAGTAAATGGAATATTCAATAAATTATAATTTATTGACAATTTACCATATTGCTATAAAATTGCTCGGGATTACTTTATGAAATAATAAAAATTGGGAGAGGAAAAAGATTATGGTTAAAATAGAGTTTAGAGAAAAAGAAAAAAAATCTATAGCTTACGATTTGGATAAGCAAATTGGAGAATGCGATTTTGAAGAAACAAACGATACTTGGAACATAACGCATACGGAAGTCGATAGCGCTTATGGAGGACAGGGGATTGCTAAAAAACTTGTAGAGAGTGTTATACAAAACGCTAATATACGAAATAAGAAATTAGAGGCGACTTGTTCGTATGCTAAAAAATTAATATAAAAAATATGAGAAATAAGAAAAGTTAATAAAATAAAAAAAATTTATTTTTGATATAATAAATATAAATTATAATAGTTATACGATTATAACCGCTCATAAAATTTAAATTCAAGGAGTAAAAAATGAAAAAATGGTATAACGAAGAATACGAATTTGAAATTGAAGTTAAGGGATTTTTACGAGGAGATAAAACCGAAGGATATTGCAGAAACGGAGAGGAGATAGGCGATAAATATAAATGCTCTTATGGTTGTCCTGTTAATTCTGAAGGACAAGGAATTTGCTCAAAAGTAATGATGATTATGTTTCCCGTTATGGAAGCCGTGCGAAGCGGAGGAGATTTGGAGAATATCGGCGGAGATGGAAAATATAGCAAAGATATCGTATGTCCTGACGGTTGCGTTATTTTTAGGCTTATAGCAAAGAAAACGGGAAATGAGAATTTTTTTAAGGGAAAATTTTTAGATTGATTTTAATGATAGTATTGAATTTGTTTTAATCTATGATTAAGATAAAATCTAAAAAGCTTTCAAACTTTAAATACTTTACGATTATATTTTTATTTCATTACTGCGACTATATAAATTATAAATCAATTTAAAACTATCATATCTTTATCGCCGAAAGCGTTTTTCAAATCGATATCAATATCTTTTGCTTTAAACATTAGAGCGCAATTATCAATATCTAAAACTTTTTCTTTACTTTTATCATATATAGCGCAAAGAATTTGATAATAATCTTTTTTATTTTCCTTTATAGCGACTGCAAGAAAATTGTTATTTGATTTTAATTTATCAAGTATTTCTTTTTTCTTAAAAAATATAATAACATCTTCCATTTTTAGTATGTCAACTTCTTTTACATTATATAATTTTTTAGAAAATTTATTGGTAATAGCTATAATTATACCTATTCCTACCGCAAAAAACCCTAATATCCCAAATAATAACTCTTTCATTTTTATCCTCCATAAATTAATTTAAAACTATCATATCTTTATTTCCAAATTTTTGTCTAGTATCATTATCTAATTTTTCCGCTTCTATACCTATAGCGTCAGTTTCTACTTCTACTATATCTTCTAAAACTTTATCGTATAAACAATTTACCACATTAAATTTCCCATTATCCAAATTTTCTTTAATAGAAATAGCTATTAAATCTCTATCTTCTTTTAATTTATTTAGTCTTTGTGGATTTCTAAAAAAATTAATTATATTATTAACAAAATTAAGAACTTTTACAAAGAATTTTTTTATTTTATTCCATATGCTTCTTAATAACTCTATAAAATATGACATAATTTTTAGCTCCTTTATTTAATTATTTTAATAAAATCATATCTTTACCCGCGAATTGATTTAACAAATCTTTATCTAAAGCGTTTGTATATATTATCCAATGTTTAGCGTTTCCTTTAAGCATAGGCTCGTTATTTTTATCTAAAAAACATATATGTATTTCAAATTTATATTTGCTATCTATATCTTTTTTATTTAAAATACAAGCCGAAGAATGTAATTTTTGATTAAATTCTTTTTTTACAAGCGAAATGCATTTTTCTAAAGATAATTCTTCAGTCTTTATCTCTTCCAAATTCCAAGCCAACTTTATAAAAGATAAAATATCATCCGTAGAAGTATTTTCTATCTTATTTTTTATATCGCTTTGCAATTTATTAAATATATCTTTTGCAGTTTCGCCCGCTTTTATAGTCGCCGTTTCTATGGCTTCTCTTAAAATGTTTTCTAATAATTTATTCTTCATTTTTTTCTCCTTGATTTTTATTTTCTAATTTATCAGTTTCATTTTCCGCGTCATTAGATTGAATATTATAATTATTAGTTTCTAAATTTTCTTTTATTTTCAATTTTAAATTCTCCTTTCTAATATTTGATTTAGCTTTTAATTGCTCAAATTTTTCTTTCGATTTATTAAATACTTCGTTAAATAATTCTTTATTAATATTTGCATTTTTCTGTATGCTCGATATAAAGACTTCCAAAATTGTATTTTTTATTTCTCTTGGCGAAAAACCCTCTATTATCTCGCTTAAAGAAAGTAAAAAATCGTCTTCTAAAACTTCTTTATCTATAGGAGCTTTATCAGGTAGCATTTTCTTTATAATCTTTAATCTTATATATTTATCGGGAAGTTCAAATTTAATATGTCTTAATATTCTGCTTTCAAATGCGCTGTCGTAATTTTCATGCAAATTTGTAGCAAATATCACAACTCCATTAAAAGATTCTAGAAGTATTAACATTTGACTTCTTAAAGAATTAACCGCTTGGTCGGAACTTGAAGAAACATTAGTTATACGCTTTCCTAAAAAAGAATCGGCTTCGTCAAAAAATAAAAGGCAGTTTTCTTTTTTAGCTATTTCAAAAGCCTGAACTAAATTTTTTGGAGCGTCTCCCACAAATTTTGATTCTATATCCGAATAATTTAACGGAAGTATTTTTATTCCCAATTCGCTTGCCACTATATGAGCGGACATAGTTTTTCCAGTCCCAGGCGGTCCATAAAAATTAATTATGCATCTCGGCACGGGGTCGACTTGAGCAAATCCCCAATCGTAATAAATTTTTTGAATATTTTTTATCATTACGGTAGATTTTTGTATCTCTTCAAAAGTCGAATCGTTTAATATTATTTGATTAATATTATATTTAGGTTCTATGGGAAAAACATTTAATTTAATAGCGTTTTCATTTTCTTTTTTACTTAAATATTTATTCTCTACTTCTTCTTTAGAGCAGTTAAAAGCGATTATTATTTTTATATTTAATTTGCCCTCAATTATATATTTATTTTCTATATGACTAAATTGAGCTTTTAATAAAGTTATTTTTATGTCTTGCTCTTCGCTATATTTAATATTTTCTTTTTGCAAGTAAATTATATTGTTTTTATTTTCTATATTAAAATCGTTATAATTATAAACTATAAATATTATTAAACTATTTAATCTTTTATCTTTAAACTCAAAAGCGTTTAATTTTTCTAAAGCTTCTTCATATAATTCTTTATTAGAATTATCTTTAGAGTTTATTTCGTATATTTCTTTTATATTTTCATTATTCATAATTAATATACCTAAATATAAATTTCTTGTCCTTCTCTTAAATCACTACCTATACTTTCGCAAGTTATAGTTTCGTTTCCGAGCAAATCGTTTTCGTCATCATAAATGCCAATATTTATAGCATTGTAATTGCCAGCTTTTAGTTCATGCTTTACTTTATTAACTATTAAATAATTTGCGTTAGGATATTCATCTGCAAGATATTCGTTAAAATAGTCAGCTATAGATTCTAAAGTAGCATTTATTAATTTTATAGCTTCTTTAACAATTGGTTTTGCAACTCTATAGGTCGTAACTACCATTTGTCCTACGGCATCCGCCCCAGAACATAAAATTCCAAGCGCAGCTATAACGATTAAAATGACTATTCCTAATATCATACCTAATACGAACAATACTTTTATGAACATTCCTCCTCCTGTCAATGCTATAAACAGTCCTGTAGCCAAAGCTAGCCATTTAATAAATTCGGTTACATTGTATGCGGTATTATTAACAATATCATATTTAGAAGCCATATAACTGTTATATGTTATGTATTGTATGCAATTGCCAATAGCCCATAATAAAAATACTATATCCTCAAATACTCCATCTATAAAATCAATAGAAGTAAAAATGTATATTATTGAAAATAGCAAAGGGCACCAAGTCCATAATTTAATAGATAATTCTTCAGCCTCATAAGAATTATTAAAACGAGTCAACCAATTTACAACTATTGCCATAATCAATACGATAATAATCATAATTATAACTTTAGTATTAGTAGAAATATTATCTATGTAAATATTAGAATTTTCAGGTTTAGATTTTAATAGTTCGGCTACTTCAGTTAATCCGACTTCCATAGCCTTATCGTAGGCGGTTTCGCCGTTAACATTCTTCATATTAATATCAGCTCCAGAGTCAACTAATATTTTAACAATTTCAGGATTTTCACCTCGTATAGCTTGCATTAAAGCCGTATTTTTATATTTAATTCCAAAAGCGTTAATATTTGCTCCAGAATTTATTAATTCTTTTACGACTTCTGCATTTCCTTCAAAAGACGCTCCCATAAGCGCGGTCCATCCAACCGAATTTGTGCCGTTTACATTAGCTCCAGCATCTATTAGCTCTCTTACTATTTCTATATTTCCTTTTTCGGATGCTACAATTAATGCCGTCATCCCAGATTTATTTATAGCGTTTACATTACCTCCTGCCATTATAATTTTTTTAACGCTACTTAAATCATTATTATTTATAGCGTCAAAAATATTTTTAGCATTTTGAGAAAATAAAACCATAGATAATACAAATAAAAGCGATATAATTTTTTTAATCATTTTTAATCTCCTAAAATTAAATTATTTATTTACTCACGACTTTAAATACCAACACAACCAAAAGAACTACAATCAATATTGCAATTCCGCCGATAATTAGAAGCCCCCACTTTAAATATTTTATTAATGTCCTTAATGAACTGTTAGCTTCTAATACTCCGTTTTGAATACCGTTAAGTCCGCCGACAATTACAAGTAAAGCGTCTTCAAACCATCCGACAATCGGAATAAAATCGGGAATTAAATCTATTGGCGAAACTGTATATATTAAAGCTAAAATTAAAGGTATCCATGGTTTTATTCCTTGAGATGCTGGTTGATTTTCGTTATATTCGCTCATAATAAACTCCTTAATTAAAATATGGTTATATATTTTCCTTCTTTGTCTTTAAAGAAACCAGATAATATAAATAATATATCAACAAAATATAATGCCCAACAAATAGGTTTACAAAAATTTAATGATGCAATCATAATTATTATATATAATATCCCCGTCCCCCATTTTCCAGCATAAAATCTATGAAATGATGGCAAAATTATAGCTAAAATTAAAGTAACATACCAATTCTTTTTAGATATGTTCCTCATTTCTTTAATTTCGTCTATTCTATTTCTTATATCTAAACTGTTATCTTTGGTGGAATATATATTTTGATAAATTTTTTGACATTCTTTTAAATTTCCTAAATAATATAAAGCTTCCGCTTTGCCTCTTAAAAACCTTACTTTGTCTGGCTTTATAGCTATTAATTTTTCAGATATTTCCAAAGCTTTATTATACTCGCTTTTAAATATATATGTCTGATATAATGAAGATAAAGCATCCACATCGTTTGGATTTATAGATAAAGCTTCGTTAAAACAATATTCTGCTTCCGAATATGATTCTAGTTCATTATTTATAAGTCCTAACAAATTCCATTTTTCTAATGAACTTTGAGAATAAACTATATCTTCATGCATTACCGCAAGAGCCAATCTATACTTGCCTATTTGATAGCATTTGAATGCAAAATTAAGCCAATTATTCCAATCGTTAGGATTGTTTATAATGTCATTTTTTAGATTTTTATATTCTTCGTCTTCGTTTAATTCGTTATTTTCGGCAAATACCAAAAATAATTTGTTTACATAAATAGCTTTGCATAAACTTGGTATAATTAAAAATGTTCTTGCAAATATATTGTCAATTTCCGCCAATATCTGCTCGTTCAATAAATTTCGTATATCCGTATGCAAATCTATTTCCATTTGCATAATTGCTTTTTGGTTTTCCAATTCCTTTTTATTATAAAAAGTCGTAGCCATGCCCGATAAAATAGAAGCCGAAAGACTCGCTTTGCCCGTTTTATAAAATTTATCTATAGCTCTGGATACGGCGGCGCCTTCTAAAAAAGTACCAGTTAATGAAGTCTCTTTAGACTTGTGAAATTGGTTTTCTTGCGTTTTTCCAATATAATTCATTATTACATTATGGCAATATTTAAAATTATCCATGCAATTATGTATTAATTCGTCAAATATAGCATTTAAATAAAATATATGTTCGTTTAACATATTTCGATGGTTGTCAATATATATAGAATTAAATAAATCTCTTAATGCATTACAAATATTATTATATATATTTTTCGGTTCGATTAGACTTACAAGAATATTTAAATCTGAATAATTATTTACTCCGTCAATAAAAAATTGAATCCTATTATAAAATATTTGTTCGTAAAAAACATTTGGTTTAATAACAAAACTTTTAAATTGATTATTATAATTGTTATTGTCATTTTCAAAATTTGGGTTAAGATTAATAAGATTGTTTTCTTCTGACATAAAAATCTCCTTTTAGTTTTTATTTTTTAATTTTTTATAAAGCTGGCGCATGTCTACCTCTCAAAACGCCGTCCTCATGTCTCATACAATTTTGCGATATCATAGTTTTAATTGAATTAAAAGAACTACCGCAATATTTACAAATATAAGTCGACTTTTCGCCTCCTTCGTAAAGTTTATGTTTTCCTTTTAATGTTCCGTTAGGATGCCTCATACAGTTTTGAATTGTAAGATTTCTTGGATTAGAAAAAGCTTCCCCGCAATATTCACAATAAAAATTTGACATAAATATCTCCTTTCATTTTTAATATATTTTTAAATAAAAGCTCGTTAAAGCCGTTATTTTCGTTATATAATAATTTAATTGAATAAACGATTTTATCAAATATGAATTTAAAATAAATATAATAGTTTTTATAATTAATAAGTAAACATAAACTTGAAAAAAGTTTAAAGTGAAGCTGAGCTGAGCTGAGCTGAGCTGAGCTGAGCTGCTGCAGAATTTATATTTCGTAAAGTTTCTTTTTTATTTAACATAGTTAAAATTGTACAATATATTAAAAATAAGTCAAGCGTTTTATATCATTTATAATATTTTTATTCGCTTTAACGATTGTAATTATAATATTTTTAAAAATAAATTTCGAGCGTTTTTATTGACTAATTAAGGTTTATAATTAATATATAAAGTCAAATTATTTATTCCAATAATGGCAAAAAAAATTAATAAAATGCATTCTTTATTGATATTTTGCCGATAAAATATATAATAATTTATATGAATTATTTATTAGTATCTCAAATAGCAAAAAAATGGAATATTTCAAAAAGGACTGTTCGTAATTATTGCGCTAAAGGAAAAATTGACGGAGCTTTTTTAACGGGCAAAAAATGGAATATACCCGAAAACGCTAAAAAACCAAATCGTATAAATAAAAAATATTCTAAACCAAAAACATTGCTTGAAATACTTCAAGTTGAAAAGAAAAATAAAATCGCAGGCGGAATATATCATAAAATTCAAATAGATTTAACATTTAATTCAAATCATATTGAAGGCAGTAAATTAACCATAGAGCAGACAAGATATATTTTTGAAACAAATACCATAGGAATTGGAAATCAAATATTAAACTCTGACGATATAATCGAAACGGCTAATCATTTTAAATGTATAGATGTAATAATAGAATCTGCCAAAAAAACGATATCGGAAAAATTTATAAAAGAATTGCATAAAATATTAAAAAGCGGAACGAGTAGCGATAGACTTGATTGGTTTAAAGTAGGAGATTATAAAAAACTTCCAAACGAGGTTGGAGGCAAGGAAACTACAAAACCTAAAATTGTGGCAAAAGAAATAAAAAAACTTATCGATTGGTATAATTCGCTTTCATTAATAACATTTGACGATATTTTAGATTTTCATTATAAATTTGAAATGATTCATCCTTTTCAAGACGGAAACGGACGCGTTGGAAGATTAATTATGTTTAAGGAATGTTTAAAACATAATATAGTTCCTTTCATTATAGACGATAATTTGAAACTATTTTATTATCGCGGTTTAAATGAATGGAAAAATGAGAAAGGTTATTTAAGAGATACATGTTTAACGGCTCAAGATAAATTTAAAACTTGGCTTGATTATTTTCAAATACCTTATAAAAATTAAAAATATTATAGATTAAAAAATTAAAATTTAGCGAGGTTATTATATGGGTCCTAATCCGAATGAAATTTTTCCTAATCCAAAAATACCAAGTTTATGCTTTATCAAAAATGTTATTAAAAATCCAAATATAATTGTCGGAGAACATACTTATTATGACGACATTAACGGAGCGGAGAATTTTGAAAGTCATGTGACGCATCATTATGATTTTATAGGAGACAAACTTATCATAGGAAAATTTTGCGCTATTGCAAAAGGAATTGAATTTATAATGAATGGAGCAAATCATAGAATTAACGCAATTACCACATATCCTTTTAATATTATGAAAAACGGTTGGGAAAAAAGCGCTCCTTCTTTATCTGATTTAAAATTAAAAGGAAACACTATTATAGGAAACGATGTTTGGATAGGACAAAATGTCACCGTCCTGCCCGCAGTTCATATAGGAGACGGAGCGATAATCGGAGCAAATTCGGTTGTGGCAAAAGATATTCCGCCTTATTCCGTTGCCGTTGGTAATCCTTGCGAAGTTAAAAGAAAAAGATTTGACGAAGATTTAATTGAATATTTGCTTAAAATTAAATGGTGGGATTGGAGCGCTGAAAAGATTTTTAAGAATATGGAAGCTTTATGCAGCGGAGATTTATCAAAAATTAAAAATATTATAGATTAACAAATTAAAATTTATCAAGGAAAAATAATGAGTAAATACGGACATTTATGGATGTATATTGATTTAATTTTTAAAAGAACGAATAAAGAAAAAATTGAATTATCTTTTAATCAAATAAAAGATGCGACAGGTTTTGATATTGACCATTCTTTTTTAACTTATAAAAAAGAGCTTTTAGATTACGGTTATAAAGTTGAAAAAATAAAATTGAAAGATAAAATAATTATATTTTCAAAGTATAGATATTAATTTGTAAAGGAAAATTATTATGGATAATAAATGGGAAGAAATGTATATAGCCGCTAAAACCGTTCAAAATGAAAGAAAAATATCTAAATATGTAGAAGCGGGAACTGTTGCAGCTGCAATTCTATCGACAAAGAATAAAATATATACGGGAGTTTGTATAGATACATGCTCTACATTGGGAATATGCGCAGAAAGAAATGCAATTTTCAATATGATAACAAACGGAGAAGACAAAATTAAAAGAGTTATTGCGATTATGCCAAACGAAGAAACGGGTGCGCCTTGTGGGGCTTGTCGAGAATTAATGGTTCAATTAATGCCTGACGATTATGAAGATATTGAAATTATGCTTGACTATAAAAATAAAAAAATTTTAAAGCTAGGAGAAATTACGCCAGAATGGTGGATATAAATAATAAGAAAATTATAAAATGAATTAGTTTATAATATTAATTAAAACTATTTTATTATTAACAATATAATTATAAATAATAAATTTTTAAATATAAATTATTAACGAATATATTATTTAATTTATTTTAAAATATTTATTTAAAAAGTATTGCATATTTTTTTATAACTATTATAATATTACTATAAAAAATAATCTTAAAAAATTGTAGGTTTAATTTGTTTTATGAAAAAAGTTAATTTATGTTTATTAGGAGCTTCTGGCGCCGTTGGTAAAGAAATGTTAAAAGTTTTGGAAGAGAGAAAATTTCCAATCAACGAATTAAGATTACTCGGCAATAAAGATGCTGGTAAAAAAATATTATTTAGAGGCAAAGAATATATAATAGAAAAAGCGGGTAAAGATTCTTTTAAGAATATGGATATTACTTTAGTTGCAGTCGGAGGCGATATAAGTAAAAAATTAAGTCCAATTGCAGTTAAATCTGGAAGCGTAGTTATAGACAATAGCAGCGCTTTTAGAATGGATAAAAATGTTCCTTTGGTTGTTCCCGAAGTTAATCCCGAAGATGTCAAATGGCATAAAGGAATAATATCAAATCCGAATTGCACGACTATAATCGCGTTAGTAGCGTTAGCTCCTTTAAATAAATATGCAAGAATTAAAAGAATAATCGCTTCGACATATCAAGCGGTATCGGGAGCGGGAAAAGAAGCTATGGAAGAGCTTGAAAATCAAGTTAGAAATTATTCTATTGGCAAGAGATTTGAAATTAAAGCGTTTAAGCATCAAATATGTTTTAATTTAATTCCTCAAATAGACGCGTTTGATAAAAACGGATATACAAAAGAAGAATTAAAAATGTTAAACGAAAGCAAAAAAATTCTTCATTCTCAATATTTGAAAGTAAATTGCACATGCGTCAGAGTTCCTATATTTAGAAGCCATAGCGAATCTATAACTATAGAAACTGCAAAAAAAATAACCCCTCAAAAAGCGAAAGAATTATTATCTAAAGCGAAAGGAGTTAAAGTTGTTGACAATCCTGCAAAATTCAAATATCCTATGCCTTTAGACACGACAGAGCAAGATTTGGTATTTGTTGGAAGAATAAGAGAGGATATTAGCGCTAAAAATTCTTTGACTTTATTTTGCGCGGGCGACCAATTAAGAAAGGGAGCTGCAACAAATGCCGTTCAAATAGCCGAATTAGTTTTAAAGAATTTGAAAGAAAAGAAATAAATAATCGTCATTGTGAGCGACTTAAATTAAACAAAGCAATACAAATTTATAATTCGTTAATATTTTTAATAAAAGGCTTAAAACCAATTATTATTATATTTATATTGCTTCGTTTATTCGTAAATGGCGGACTTTAATCTCGCTCTCAATGACAATAAAATTTTTAATTCCTCTTCTTCTTTTTTATTTGCTTTTTTATATCTTTCATAACTTTATCTACGACTTTTTTAGCCAATTTATCTGGCGCATCTAATTTTCTGAAACGAGTTTTAACAACAGAATCTTCGGCGCTTCCTTGAGCTATTAACATAGAGGTTTCAACTTCTATTACTTTAATATTAATTCTAGTAGTTTCATAAGTAAGTATGTATTCCTCTTTTAGTTTTAAAACATCCTTTTTCCTGTCTCTATTCATAGAAAATGTATCAATTTTTTCTTCTTCCCAATTATCAACAACAACCGAAACAAGATAATCAACTTTCATAGCCTTACCCGCCTTTACGGTAATATCCGTTTCATAATCGGTATTGCTTGATTCTTGAGATTCCATATCTTTTATAAGCCTTTCAAGTCTCTTTCTATCTGCAACATTAAGTCCCGCTTTAAAAAAAGCTCCTTCCACTGACGAAACATAAGAAGCCATTTCTTTTAATCCCATAGTTCCTTCTGGAGGCAAACATGCCAAAGTTATAGTTTCTTCTTTTGAATACATTAATGAAATATTTGCGATAAAAATAAAACTTATAATTAAAAATTTTTTAAACATAATTAAGCTCCTTTAATATAATTTTAATAAATTTTATTAAAAGACGCCGCAATAAATACGGCATCTTTCGTATTACTTTTGCTTTTTATAATTATTTAACTCTTGCTCCTCTTCCTCTAACTTTCATTTTTGTGATTAAGCCCGATTTGAAAATCTCATAACGAGGGGCTACCAAAAAATCGTAAGTAGTTCCTTTCAAAGCTTCGGCTATAAGTTGTTCTTTCAAAGTATTGTCTTTGGCATCGTATTTTAATTCCGCCGTTAATACTTCTCCAATTGTTATATCGCTGCCTGAAAGTTGAAGCGATTGAGGAATATTGTCGGCTGAGCCAATCGTTTTACATCCGACAATAAACATTATAAAAAATAAGCAAAAAGTAATTATAATGAGTTTGTTATTCATAAATAACTCCTTCTATAATTTTATTTATAACAAAACGAGGATTTTTATTTTTCCCCGATAAGTTATCAAAGTTAAAATATCCGAAAAGAACGGACAATATATAAATTGATTTAATTAAAAGATTTTTGCAACAAGAAAGCCGAGAAAATTTAAACGAGTGGCGACATGACATGATAATCGCGTTATACCCATTTAATCCTCTCTCTCAATTAATTAATAGTTCTAATAAATATTAATTAAATTATATAATATATTTAAAATAAGTCAAGCGTTAAATCAAAATTTTTTTAAGCGAAAAAATTATAAAAAATCCGTAAGAGATTAAAAACTCCTACGGATTAGTTAGCGTTTATAAGTTCGTTTTATCTTTATTTTTAAGAACCTAAAACTCCGCTGATTAAGAACGCTGTAGCGAAAGAAACGATAGCGTAAAGTTCTGGGAATACGGCTACTATTATAGTATTGCCGAATACATCATAACCGTTGCCTATAGCTTCAACTCCGTTAGCGCAAACTTTACCTTGATATATTGCGGAAACTAAACAAGCCAAACCTACCGCAATGCCCGCTCCCAATATGGCGGTGCCTTGAAATATTGTAATATCGGCGGTTAAGTAAGGCTGCATAATGAAGAATGCCGCAAAACCGTAAAGCCCTTGCGTTCCTGGAAGAGCGCTCAATACGAGACAACTACCGAAAGCGTCTTTATTTTTCTTTAACGCTCCTACAGTTGTCATAGCTGAAATAGAAGTTCCTACCGCGCTTCCTACTCCAGACAAACCTACCATTAATCCCGCTCCTATATATCCCAATAAAAGCGCTGTGTTCATTGTAAAACCCATAATAAAATCTCCTTTTTTAGATTAATTATAATTTTCTATATTAAATATTTTTTCAAACTATTTTAAGCAACCTTTTTTAAAGGTTTATATTCTTTTCCGCCTCCTTCAAAACCTACATTATTGTAAAACTCAACAAATGTAAGCCTCAAAGGATGCACCATAGCTCCGAGTATATTCAAAGCAAATATGGCGACATGTCCTAAAACTAAAAATGCAACCATAATAATTACGCCAACTCCAGGTATTGCCTTAAAGCTTGTCCCAATTTGATTTATAACCAAAGCGAGTATTGAACCCGAAGCGCCCAAAGCGAATAAACGAATATACGATAAAGTATCTCCCATTATGCCCGTAGCCGCAAAGTAAATGCCAAGTATAGAATTTAATATATCAGGCTTTTTACCTATATTCGATAATATTGAAAGAAGAATTACGCCGACAAGCATAAGAACATAATATATTTTATCAAACTGTTTTATAACTTCCATATTTTGCATATCGCCTAAAAACCATAAAACAAGTCCAGGAATTAATAAAAGTTTTCCTATAGCAGCTAATATATCTCCAATATCGCTTGTTTTAATTCTATCTATAACTCCGACAATCAAAGCGAAGAATATATGCAAAACTCCAACCAAAAGAGCGGTATTAAACGGAGTTAAAAACCAATTTTCTTTTGTGTCTGTAATTAGCAAATATTTATTTAAAGTGGCGAATAAAGGTATATCCGTTTTTGAAGCGATTGTCACACCAAATACGCTTCCGCCGTTAATAATGCCCATTATAATTGTGCAAATTCCCAAAGTTAAAGCAAGTATTCCAACTCCTCTCATTTTTCCTTTCAATACGGTAAAAAGTCCTATAATAGACATTATAGTTAAAACCAATCCGTATCCAGAATCTCCGAAACAGAAAGAAAAGAATAAAGGATAAAAAACCGCTATCATAGGAGTCAAATCTATCTCAAAATAATTTGGCAATTGGAATAATTTTGTGATAAGTTCGTAAGCGCTCGAATATTTATTATTCTTAAGCTCAACGGGAACATTATCAGATTTTGAAGGTTCTTCAAGTATATAAGCGATTTTTTTCTCGTCTAAAAATAATTTTGTTTCAAATTCTTTATCTTTAGGAATATAAGCTTCAACATAAAGTATTTTTCCTTCGGTAGATTCGCTTGCTATAAAACTTTCTTTAGCTTCTTCAAAATGATTATATATATTCAAATTATCAATTTCTTTGTCTATAGCGTTTATATAAACTTGACTCTTTATTATCTCATTATCGTTATTTTCAATTTCGCTTTCTATTTTTGAAATCTCTTTAATTATATCGTCATAAGATTTTGAAGGCATATTAACAATATCGAAAGTTAAATTTTCTTCCGTATTCTTTTTCTTAAAAACTACAAAATAAACTTTTCCGCTTTCTTCTTTAATAGGATAAGCGAATATATCTTTTAATGAAGAAAAATCATAATCGTTAAATTCTCTAATCGTAGAAGAATAAAATAATATATTGTATTCCGTTTTCTCTTGCAATTCTTTAATTTTATCAAAACTAAAATTGCCGAAAGGAGATATTATAGAAAGTTCTTTTTTCAAAATTTCTCTTTCGGTTTTTAATTTATCGGTAGCTTGAGATATTGATAAAATATTTTCTATAACTTCTAAAGCTTTTTTTGAAGTATTTTCAGCTTTCAAATTTGAAGTGTCTTTTTTTAGTTTTTTAGCTTCCGATAAAGACAAATTAATTATAGATTTAGCTCTAATAGCTTCGTTCTTTTTAGATGCAATATTTTCTATATTATCGCTTGACACTCCATTTGCAATTTCTATATGAACCAATCCTAATGAAGCCAAATCTTTTAAAGTTTTTTCCTTATCTTCATGAAAAACAAAGAGAGAGAGTTTTTTCATCTTTCTAATCATAAAGACGCCTCCTTTGCTCTGTTTCTTTCTTTTACTATCTTTTGCGAAGATTTGCTTAAATTATCCTCGTCTTCCATATATCTTTTAATCTTTATTATAGCCATTCTGTATTCAGGAATTTGAACTTTCTCATAAAGATTTACTTTTTGAGTAGTTTTCTTTCTTGCATAAGCCAAAGCGTTTAATCTTGCTTCTGTCATTTCAATTCTTATTTGAATAGTCATTAATCTTTCAAACATGCTAATCGCTAATCTTATCCAAGAAGGCATATTAAAAAGACTAATCTGTTCTAATGCAAAATCAATTTTATTTAAGATAGCTACTCTAACTCCCGCAATATTTTTCTGCTCGGATATGATATTTCTAATCTTTACAATTTTAGGAAATTCCGTCCAAAAACCGTTATAATTTTGATTTTCTTTAACTATCATCTCGTATTCTTCTTTAAGCAAATCAATTTCAGCTGTTATTTTTCTAACCTCAAGACGAAGAGCGGCTTCTTTGCTTTTCAAAGTAGGCAAAGCTTTTTCTCTTATTGAAAGTTGTCTTCTAAGATTTTGCAAAGCCGTTTTATTATATTGAAACTTTAATGCCATTTTAATTTACCTTTAAATTTATTAAATTTAGCCAATCAACTTGCCCATTTTCCGTATTTTTCAACCAAAGAGTCTTTAACTCCCACTTCCGCTTTACTGAAATATTTAGCCATTAGCTCCCATCCCGTTTCAAGCATCTCGTCTATTTTAATATTAATATCTATGGCAAGCAATCTTTCAGAATATTCGTTTGAGAATTTTAAACATCTTTCGTCATATTCCGTTAAATCAAAACCGTTTTCTTTTTTCATTTTTGCATTAGCCGCATCCGAATAAAGACGAACTAAAGTATTCATAACTGTTGGATGGTCTTCTCTAGTTTTCTTTCCTATAACCAACTGTTTTAAACGCGAAAGACTTCTAAATGGGTCGATAATCGTTTTACCAATATCGGAATCTCTTCTTAAATATAATTGCCCTTCCGTAATATATCCCGTGTTATCGGGAACTGCATGAGTAATATCTCCCTCGTTTAAAGTAGTAACGGCAATAATCGTTATTGAGCCGCCATCAGGGAATTGCGCCGCTTTTTCGTATATTTTAGCAAGGTCAGAATATAAAGAGCCAGGCATAGAGTCTTTTGAAGGAATTTGGTCCATCTTATTTGAAACTATAGCCAAAGCGTCAGCATAAAGAGTCATGTCGGTAAGCAAAACTAAAACTTTTTCTTTATGTTCTACCGCAAAATATTCTGCAGCAGTGCAAGCCATATCGGGTATTAAAAGTCTTTCAACCGCAGGGTCGTCTGTTGTATTTACGAAACATATAATTTTATCCAAAGCGCCAGCTTCGGTAAATGTATTTTTAAATGATAAATAATCGTCATTTGAAAGTCCCATACCGCCTAAAATAATTTTATCCGCTTCCGCTCTAATTGCAACTTGAGCCAAAACGGCATTATATGGTTGGTCTGGGTCGGCAAAAAACGGAATTTTTTGTCCCGTAACCAAAGTATTATTTAAGTCTATTCCCGCAATACCTGTGGCTATAAGTTCCGAAGGCTGTTTTCTTCTAACAGGATTAACAGAAGGTCCGCCTATATCGACTTCTTTACCTTCAACTTCCGCTCCTCCGTCTATTGGCTCTCCGTAAGCGTTGAAGAATCTTCCCGCAAGAAGTTCGCTAACTTTAAGTCTTGGAGGTCTTCCTAAAAAGACAACTTCCGCATTTGTAGGGATTCCTTCAGTTCCTTGAAAGACTTGAAGAGTCACTATATCTCCTATCATTTTTACAACCTGAGCTGGGCGTCCGTCTACTAAAGCCATTTCATCGTTTCCAACATTTTCGGCTCTTAAAGCTACGGTTGCTTTTGTAATTTGAACTAATTTTGTATAAACTTTTTGAAACGCTTTAGGCATGAGCTATACTCCTTTCGGCAAATATTGATTCCATTTCAGCCGTATATTTTTTATGTTCGTCCGATTGATAAACCGAATAATTCATTTGTTTAAAAGCGTTAATAAGTCTTCTAAAATAAGTTCCTACTTCGCTATAATCGTCAAATCTATAATCGGCTTCAACCACTTTCATTACTTGATTTAATAATTCTTTTTGTCTATCTATAGGGCAGTTTTTATCGACTTTATCAAAAGCGTCCTGTTGTAAAATAACAAAGTCAATAAGTTCGGCTTTCCATAATCTTTGATGATATTCCAAAGGAACTGCATCGTCCCCAAGAATGCTTATTTGGTCGCTCGCTTCCTGTCCTTTCCTTGCTATATCTTTCGCTTTAATGACTTTATCAGACCAACCTTTTTCTATATTGCTGTCTGCAAATTCCACGAATTCTGGATATTCTATATATTTAGAATAAGAATCCAAAGGGTCAACCGCTGGATATCTTTTACTATCCGCTCTTTTTTGAGATAAGGCATAGAAACATCTTGCAGCTTTTCTGGTAGATTCCGTTACAGGCTCTTTTAAGTTTCCGCCCGCAGGAGATACCGTTCCTATAAATGTAATCGAACCCGTCTCCCCATTATTCAAATAAACGAATCCCGCTCTTGCATAGAAACTTGAAATAATAGCTGGCAAGTCGATAGGAAATGCGTCCTGTCCTGGCAATTCTTCAAGTCTATTTGACATTTCTCTTAAAGCCTGCGCCCAACGAGAAGTTGAATCGGCAAGAAGAAGAACTTTAAGCCCCATTGAGCGATAATATTCTGCAACCGTCATTCCTACATAAACCGAAGCCTCGCGAGCCGCAACGGGCATATTTGAAGTATTACAAATAATTGTCGTTCTTTCCATCAAACTTCTTCCCGTTCTTGGGTCTATAAGCTCAGGAAATTCAGTAAATATTTCAACAACTTCATTAGCTCTCTCTCCGCAAGCCGTCATTATAATCAAATCGGCGTTTGCATTTGTTGCCAAAGCATGCTGTAAAACTGTTTTTCCCGCTCCAAAAGGTCCTGGAATAAAACCCGTTCCTCCTTCGGTAATAGGGTTAAATGTGTCTATCGTTCTAACTCCCGTTTCCAACAATTTAAAAGGTCTTGGTTTTTCTCTAAAAGATTTAATTGCAAGTTTTACAGGCCAAGTTTGAACCATAGTCACTTCCGTTTTATCTCCATTATGAGATTTAACAATGGCAAGAACATCGGATAAACCGTAAGAACCAGCCGAAGCCACGCTTTCTACAGTTCCGTTTCCTTCAAACTTAAAAGGAACCATTATTTTATGGTCAATCCATCCTTCCTTAATCGCTCCTATCCAATCTCCAGCTTGAACTTCGTCTCCAACTTTAGCTATAGGAGTAAAATCGTATCTTGCTTCTTTGTTTTCGGCGAGATTATTATACTTTCCTCTTTCTAAAAATACGCCTTGCAATTTATCAAGGTCGTTTTGTAATCCGTCAAAGTTTTTACCTAAAAGTCCAGGTCCTAATTCAATTTCAAGCATTGAACCCGTAAACTCTACGGAATTGCCTAATTTTACGCCTCTTGTCGACTCGAAAACCTGAGCGCTTGCGCTTGTTCCAGCTATTTTAATAACTTCTGCCATAAGTCTTGCCTCGCCGCATGACACATAGCATATTTCATTTTGAGAAACAGGTCCGTCAACCTCTATCGAAATTAGGTTTGATATTATAGCAGTTACTTTACCTTTAGTCATTTCAATCTCCTAATTAAATATACAAACTACATAGCAGACGCTTCGCTTTTTAAAGAATTTACAAGCGTCTGTAAATGTTTCTTACCTTCTTCTTCATTCCTTCCGCTAATACTAACGGCATAGGTTAAATTTATATAATAAGCAAAAAGATTATCCGTAGTAAATGATTTTATAGAAGTCAATCTATCTAAAAATCCATTCACTAAAGAACATTCTACATTTTCTAAATTATAAGGGTCGGCTTTATCGGAAGAATTAAAAGTATCAATTATACTATTTATATACGGAATTTCTCTACCCAATCCAAAATCTGCAGCGCTTGATTTAGTCAACGCTGATATTAAAGGATAATCTCCTATTAATTCTTTTGAAATTTCATCTCCGCTAAATCCTAAAGCCTTTCCATTTAATGCCGCCAATATATTTTTCAAATTTCGCATGAATAAAGCATATTCTCTTATAAAAGCGTTTCCTGTTTGTATCATTTCTTCATAATATAAACTTAAAAGACTATTTTCTATATGCCTTATATTTTCCCATTCGGTATTTTTATTATCTTCTAAAAATTTAACCATATAATTAGGCAAATTTGAAAGATTATCATATTTTTGAATTTCTTCTTTAGAAAATATTGAAGGCTCTAAATGAACAGAATAAGGACTAAATAATCCTTTAGACAAAGCTATAGCGTTTACCAAATTTTTATTGTCATTTTGATAGATAAAATAATTAAATAATTTTATATCTTTATCGCTCAAATTAGACAATATATTTTGAGCAATTTCATTAATATCATATTTAGCCTTTGAATCCGAAAGTTTAACTTCAGGCAAGCCAGATATAAGATAATAATATGAACCCATGCTTTTTAATCCTCTTACTTACTAAAAACTACTTCTTCCGTTTTTGCTTTTATGAAATCGCTGAAAAATTCAACGAAATCTTCATCCGTAAATTGCATTTGATAATTTCCGCCATCTGGCACGATTCTAAATCCGTTAGAAAGTTTTTTATCAAAATTAATCGTGGCATTTTTAATAGCGCTTTTTATAGATTTTTCAAATGCGGAATCTATATCGCCTTTTTTAGATTCTGGAAAATAAACGGCAATATCTCCCGAAGAAACATCCCATTTTTTTACAACTTCAAGAATCAAATCTTTCAAAAAATTAGTGTCGGCAAAAGCGCCTTTTAAACCGTCTTCCAATACGGAAGCGCTAACCAATTCTTTAATTTTTTGCTTTAATACGCTTATCGATTGTTCGCCAGCCATACGAACATCTGTTATAGTGTTTTTTTTCAATTCTTCAGCTTTTCTTTCGGCTTCTTTAATAATTTCTTCCGATTTAGCTTCAGCGTCTTTTAATATTTTGTCGGCTTCGCTTTTAGCGTTTGAAATAATTTCTTCCGCCTTCTTATTAGACTTCTCAACGCCATCTTGATATACGCGTTCAAGAAGAGAATCAAGTTTTTTATCTTCAGCCATAATAACCCCTTAACTTATAATTAATTTTATGAAATAAAGATTTAGTATTTAATAACAATAACAACAATTTTAACAATGATTAAAAAAAATGTCAAGCGTTATTTTTAATTTTCTTTATCATTTTTCTATCCTACTTATTAGTTCGTTAAGCGTATCGTCAATTAAAGAATCTAATCTTTTTTTAGTGGAGTCTAAAAGTTCCTTTTGGACTTTTAGCATTTTTTGATAAAGAGCATTAAACTCGCTTCTTAACTACATTTTTGTCGCCATTTTTAAAAGCGGATGCAAGTTTTAAAGAATCTTGTTTTTCTATCGGATTCCAATCGCTCGCCGTATTGCTTCCAAAAGATACAATTCTATCTATTCTCCCGTAAAGATTGCGTTGTTCGGTAATCTCGCTAAATTGAGTTTGCAAAAAATCTCTATCTTGCATTTTTTCCAATAATTTTTATCCGCCTTTAACTCCCTTATTTTGAGAGTTCAAAACGCTTTGAATTCTAACTTCAAGAGCGGTTTCAAAAGCTTTTGCAATCTCATTGCGTAATTTAGATTTATTTTCAGAGTTTGGATTTTGAAAGTAATTTTTTTGAGCCTCGTTTATAGAGGCGTTAAATTTTCGTTCTCTAACTCTCGCCCCTGGATTCACAGGCAAAATTTCCGCTCCCATATTTATATAATTTGCAATTACTTCGGCTAAAATCTCGTCTTTATTTAAATTTTTAGAGCTATTTTGAGAGGATTTAGGCGAAAGTTCAAATATATCGCTTGTAAATCTCTCTAAACTTGCATTTATTCGTTCTTCTCGTAAATCTTCAGTTTCGTTAATATGCTTCCTTTGTTCGTCTAAAAAAGCTTCGCAATACAAACTTAAAGCGTTATTTAAAGCGTTTTAATTTTGAGCGTTTCTATTTTTATTATAATTGGCGATTGCATTTGCCACCGCTTTTCTTTCATTGCCTTTACTGTTATCAGTTTCTAAATTCATAAAAGGCGGATTTTTACCCGATTTCACAGTTTTAAGCCACATTTTTATAGTTTTATCTTTATCTTTTATATGTTCGTTTAGATTTTTCTTTTTTTGCCAATAACGGCATCATAACTTTTATTTAGCGCGTTTAATAGATTTTGTTTATTTGCTTCGTTTGGATTTTGTTTATAAATCGCTATCGCTTTTTTAGTGTCTTCTGAAAGAGGCGGATGTTCGCTTTCTGACTTTGCCGAAAAAATCGGACTTTGTAAAATAAAAATACAAAAAAATATTGCAATAAAATATTTCATTTTTATACTCCGTTATTTATTAAGTCGTATTATATTTTTATTTTTGTTTATTTCAATACTAGAAAATAATAACTTCCTACTTTATTATATTTAATTTTTATGTTATTATATAGTTTTAATAAAATGTTTATAGAAATTATGAACTAATTATATATTTAAGGAGATTATTCAATAATGGGAGCAATGGACATTATATTTAAATTAATATTCGGTTCTAAATCTCAAAATGACGAGAAAATATTAAAGCCTATAGCCGAAAAAACTTTATCGTTTGAAGAGAGTATAAAAAAATTAAGCAATGAAGAGCTTACGAATAAAACAAAAGAATTTAGAGAGCGAGTCGAAAAATATATTGGATGCAAAACTGAAGATTTTGATTTAACTAACGAAGAAAATAAAAAGAAATTGCAAAATATATTAGACGAAATTTTACCCGAAGCTTTCGCCGTAGTTAGAGAGGCAAGCGTAAGAACAACGGGAATGAGACATTTCGATGTTCAAGTTATGGGCGGCGCGGTTTTACATCAAGGCAGAATCGCCGAAATGAAAACGGGAGAAGGAAAAACTTTAGTCGCCACTTTATCGGTATATTTAAACGCTTTAACGGGACTCGGAGTTCATGTGGTGACTGTAAATAATTATTTGGCAAAAAGAGACGCTGAATGGATGATGCCAATTTATTCTATGCTTGGAATATCGGTTGGAATATTAGACGATACAAAACCGCATTCTCCCGAAAGAAGAGAGGTTTATTCCCGCGATGTCGTTTACGGAACTAATAACGAATTCGGTTTCGATTATTTAAGAGATAATATGGTAATAAGAAAAGAAGATAAAGTTCAAAGAAAATTTTATTACGCGATAGTTGACGAGGTTGACAGCATATTGATAGACGAAGCGAGAACTCCTCTTATAATATCTGGACCCGCAGAAAAAAATATTAAAATGTATTACGAAATAGACAGAATTATTCCTATGTTAAAGCAGGCTGAAACGGACGAAAGAATGAGAGAGGTTGCGGGAACGGGAGATTATGTATTGGATGAAAAAGATAAAAATGTTTATCTTACCGAAGATGGCGTTCATAAAGTAGAAAAACTTCTTAATGTTGAAAATCTATACGGAGCGCAAAGCAGCACAATAGTTCATCATGTCAATCAGGCTTTAAAGGCGCATAAAGTTTTTAAAAGAGATGTTGACTATATGGTAACGGACGGACAAGTTTTAATAGTTGATGAGTTTACGGGACGAGTTTTGGAAGGCAGACGATATAGCGATGGACTTCATCAAGCAATAGAAGCGAAAGAAAAAGTAGCAATACAAAACGAATCTCAAACTTATGCCACAATAACTTTTCAAAATTATTTTAGAATGTATCCGAAATTATCGGGCATGACGGGAACTGCCGAAACGGAAGCGGAAGAATTTTATAAAATATATAAATTGGATGTCGCGGTAATTCCGACTAATAAACCCGTGACAAGAGAAGATTTGTCGGATAAAATATATAGAACTAAAAAAGCTAAATTCGAGGCTTTGGCAAAATATATAAAAACTTTGCAAGACGAAGGCAAACCCGTTCTTGTCGGAACTGTTTCGGTTGAAATGAATGAAGAATTATCTAAAATATTTAAAAGATATAAAATAAGCCATGAAGTTTTAAACGCTAAAAATCACTCAAGAGAAGCGTCAATAATCGCGCAAGCGGGAGAGCCTGGCGCCGTTACTTTGGCTACAAATATGGCGGGAAGAGGAACGGATATCGTTTTGGGAGGAAATCCCGTAGCTAAAGGAGTTAGCGAAATAGAGCAAATTCTCACTCTTATGAGAGATAGAGCTTTTAAAGAGAGAGACCCTTATAAAAAAGAAGAATTATTAAAAAAAATAAAATCAATAGACTTGTATAAAGAGGCTTTTGTTAGGCTTGTAATATCGGGAAAAAACGAAGAAGCAAAAGAAATTGCCGAAAAAAATAACGCTTTGGAAATGCTTGAAAAAATTGATAGAATAATTCAAATAAATGAAAAATCAAAAATCGATAAAGAAAAAGTTATATCTGTTGGCGGACTTCATGTTATAGGAAGCGAAAGGCATGAAGCAAGACGAATTGACAATCAGCTCAGAGGAAGAAGCGGAAGGCAAGGAGACCCTGGTTTAAGCGTATTTTATTTATCTCTTGAAGACGATTTAATGCGACTTTTCGGAGGCGAGAGAGTTTCAAGTATGATGCTTGCAATGGGAATGGGCGAAGAGGAAGAGCTTGGACATAAATGGCTTAATAAATCTATAGAAAACGCTCAAAGAAAAGTTGAAGGCAGAAATTTCGATATAAGAAAACATTTGCTTGAATATGACGATGTTATGAATCAACAGAGAATGGCGATTTACTCAGAGCGAGATTATATACTTTATTCGGAAAATATATCTCAAAGAGTGGAAGAGATAATTTCGGATGTGTCGGATTCAACTATAAAAAATATAAGTTCAATTTCGGGTAAAAATATTAATCCTATTGAAATAATAAAATGGTTTAATAGTTATTCTATAGGAATTGACGAAGAAGCGGTTAATAAAGCTATTGAAGGCGGAATTGATAACGCTATAAAAAATATAACAAATTTGCTTATTGAAACCTACAGAAAAAAAGCGACTTTGGTTGATGAAAAAGTATTTAGAGAAGTGGAAAAAAATATATTTCTTTCGGTAATAGACAATAGATGGAAAGACCATTTATTTTCTATGGACGGTTTAAGAGAAGGAATAGGACTTCGAGGATACGCCGAAAAAAATCCGCTTACCGAATATAAATTGGAAGGTTATAAAATGTTCGTTTCCACAATGAATACGATTTATAACGAGCTTGTCAATTTGATAATGCGAGTGAGAATAGTTCCTAATTCTTTTAACGCCGTAGAAAGAGAAAGCGCTTTTGACGGCGGAGTTGAAGAAAAAGGAAATATAAGCGCTATGGATGATAATATGCAAGGAAAATCTAAAATGGCGCATGCTCAAGTTAAAATGACAAATAAGATTGGAAGAAACGACCCTTGCCCTTGCGGAAGCGGTAAAAAATATAAATATTGTCATGGAAAAGATAGCGCCGCTTAAATTATTAAATAATTTTTAATACTGCACACTTTAAGCAAAAAATTGCAAAAATAAAGGGCATATATTTTTAATTAATATACGCCCTTCAATTTTTCTTTTAATTATTTTGAGACTAAAGTTATTCTTTTATTTAAGAATTTTTTATTTTCTATTTCGTCTACAAAACCGATTGCATAATCCGCATAACTTATCATACTTTCGCCTTTAGAATTAAAGCATAATTCGTCTTTATCGCCTATGCTATATTCTCCCGTTTTCTTTCCGTCAGCTTGAAAATCGGCGGAAGGCGAAATATATGTCCATAAAACATTTTTCGTGGCTTTCAATATCTCAAAAGCTTTATTGGAATTTTTAGCCAAGTTTATCCAATCTTTCGGAAAATCGGGACTGTCTATTAAAATCATACTATGCTCTTTATTTACAAACAAACTCGCCGCCCCTCCGACAACCATTAATCTGATATTTGTGTTAGCCAATATGTCGCATAAATGGTTCATAACCTCGCCATGTTTAGAAAGTTCTTTTTCTTCCCATGCTCCAAACGCGCTTACGACAGTGTCGAAATCTTTTAAATCCTCTTTCTTCAAATCGAATAAATCTTTTTCGATTACTTTAACGCTCGAATTTGAAAGTTTGGATTTGTTTCTCACTATCGCCGTAACATCCAATCCTCTTTGCAAAGCCTCTTCCATAATTAATTTTCCCGCTTTGCCCGTAGCTCCTATTATCGCTATCTTCATTTTTAATCTCCTTCGCCAATTATTTTGGCATTTTTTAATTTTTGTTTTTATCTTTAATTAAAGACATTGTAATAGCTATCATTACAACAAATTATAACATATTTAAAATGTAATGTCAACTATTACAATAAAATTTTTTATTTAAATTTATTAAAAATTATTGTATAATTTATTAATATTTTGATTTTTGGAAGTTTAATGAAAATAAGCTCAAGATTTACTATAGCCGTTCATACTCTTTTATGCATTTTATTATTCAAAGATGAAAAAATAACTTCAATTTTTTTAGCGGGAAGCATTCAAGTAAATCCCGTTATAATAAGAAATATTTTAATTCAATTAAAAAAAGCTAAAATTATAATCGTAAAAAGAGGAAAAGGCGGAATATCTATAAATAAAAAAGCTAAAGATATAACTTTATTAGATATATTTGAAGCTGTAGAAAGTTTGGACGGAAAATTATTTTCATTTCATAAAAAACCAAATTCAAAATGCCCCGTTGGAAATAATATAACGAAAATATTACTTCCGAAATTAGACAATATTCAAAAATCTATGGAAAAAGAATTAGAAAAAACGACTTTAGAAGATATTTTTAATAGCCTAAAAAATAATCTAAAATAACGATTTGATATTTATTAATTTTTATATAAAATGTATTTTAGATTTTAATTAAATTTTAAATAAATGTTTAATAAAAGGTTTAATATGTCTTTTTCTTTTAAGGTTTTAAAATCGTCTTCTTCTACTTTGGCAAGACTTGGAAAAATAGAAATTAACGGAATTGAAATAGACACTCCCGTTTTTATGCCCGTTGGAACTAAAGCAACAGTAAAGGCATTAACTCCCGCTATGATAGAAGAGAGCGAAAGTAAAATAATACTTGCGAATACTTATCATTTGATTCTTAAACCTAGTTTAGAAGTTATAAAAAAATTCGGCGGAGTTAAAAAATTTATGGCTTGGAAAGGAGCTATGCTTACCGACTCGGGCGGATTTCAAGTTTTTTCTTTGGCAAAATTAAGAAAGATAAACGATAACGGAGTGGAATTTAATTCTCATATAGACGGAACTAAATATTTTTTTACTCCAAAATCTGTAATTGAAGCGGAACATATAATCGGAGCTGATTTTATAATGTGCCTTGACGAATGCTCAAAACATGACGAGGGTTATAAATATGTTAAAGAAGCTATGGAGCGAACTCATAAATGGGCAAAAGAATGCAAAGAATATCATGATAATTCTCAAAATAGCGAATGGCAATATTTAGGCGGAATAATTCAAGGAGGAATGTTTGACGATTTGCGAAAAATAAGCGCGGAAACTCTAACCGAAATGAATTTTCCTTTTTATGCAATCGGAGGGCTTTCGGTTGGCGAAACTCCCGAAAAGATGCATGAAGTTTTATCAAAAGTTATGCCTTATACGAATAAAGAAAAACCAAGATATTTAATGGGCGTGAGCGAACCAAGAGATATTTTAAATTCGGTTATGGAAGGAATAGATATGTTCGATTGCGTAATGCCTACTCGAAATGCAAGAAACGGAGAGGCTTTTACTATGGACGGAATTATAAGAATAAGAAATTCAAAATACAGAATAGACGATGCCGTTTTAGAAGAGGAATGCGATTGTTATACTTGTAAAAATTTTTCAAAATCATATTTAAATCATTTGGATAAAACGCATGAAATTCTTTTTTCAATTTTAATGACGATTCATAATATTAGATTTATGCAAAGATTTATGCATGATTTAAGACTTTCTATAGAAAAGGATAATTTTTCCGACTATAGAAATAATATGATGAAAAAATTTTATAAAATAAATTAGAGTAAAAAATTAAGAGAGTTTAAAATGAGCGAAAATAATAACGATATAAAATCTTTATCAAAACTTGCAGAAAAATGCATTAAAGATAAAAATTTTGAAGAAGCAAAAAATTATTATAAAACTATATTGGAAAACGAACCTGAAAATTTAGAGGCTTTATATATCGTAGGTTTTTTATGCATGAAAAATAATTTATACGAAGACTCTTTAGAATATTTTAATAGATTTATAAATATTAAAAATGATAATCCTTTTGTTTACGAATACATGGGAATAATGGACGAAACGAACAGAACGGAATATTTTAATAAGGCTATTGAAATTAACGACAATATTAAAACTGTAAGAAAAGATTATTCAAGATATATTTATATAGCTTTTAAGTCTTATCAATGGGGAGAATACGATATATCTTTAAATTACACGAATTATATTTATAATGCAAGACAAATAAACACAATCGCTAATCTGCTCGGATGCATTTATTATAAGAAAGGCGATTACGATAAAGCGCTTTCTTTATTTCATGATTTAAATTTTATTTACGAAAAAAATAATGTTTATGTTTTATGCAATATAGCTTCATGCTACAGAAAGAAAAATAGCAATAATATGGCGATTAGATATTTAGAAAAAGCAAAAGAAATAGACGACAATAACAAATTAATATATTATAATATAGCTTCAATATACGGCGATTTGGGAGATAAAAAATTAGCTTTAGAAAATATCGACAAAGCTTTATCAATCGATAACGATTATAATGACGCTATTAAATTAAAAGAATATATAAATAATTTGGATTAATTTTTTTCTTTTTTATTTTCTTTTGTAGCGGGTTCATAAAAATATAAAGCGAGTATAGTTTGAATTGGAAACATTGTAATCGCTTCTATAAACATGCTTACTCTTCTTATTGTTAAAAAAAGATTATTTTTCATTACGAATATATTTAATATATAAAGTATTTTTGTCGTGGCAAAACATAAAAATAATAATATTATTAAAAAATAAGGAAAACTATTTGCAGCGGGCAAAAGATTAATATATTTCGGAGTTTGATTATTATTTGCATTTTTTATAAAAAGAAATATTGCAAATAAATAAATAAAAGAAAAAATTATATCTAAAATTATAGTTATTAATTCGGCGTTTTTGCGAGATATTTCGGGATATAAAACCGCTCCACAGAAAGAGCATTTTTTGGCATATTTATCGTTTATCGATTTGCAAGATTTACATTTAATGGTTTTCGCCATATTTAAAAAATCTCCTAATATTGATTGAGTAATAATATTTTTAAATTGCAAAATTGTCAACTATGAAATAAATATTATCATAAAACTTTAAAATAAAAAACATGAGGAAAAAAATATTCTCCTCATGTATAATTTAATCTTTTTTAATTAACTATTATCTTATTTACTTTTAACTGTAAATGTAGTTTCAGCATAAGAACCGCCCCATTTAAATACAATCGTCAAATAACCGCCATCTTTAAAAGTAGCTTTTGCATCTCCTACGCTAACCACATCTCCACCGATTACTATATTATAATTTTTGCTTTCAGGAGTTAAGTTGTATGATGTCCCGCTACCGCTTACATTAAATACCATATCTTTTTCGCTATTATTTTTATCATTAAAAGTTGAATCATTATATGTTTCAATGATTACCTTACCGTCTTTTATAGACGCTGTATAGTAGCGAATTTCACCGCTAACATTAAATTTCTGTCCGCCTGAATTATAAACTCTACCATTAAAAGTATCTATAGTGTCCTCTGGTTTTACTGTTTCGTTTTTTACTTCATCTGATGGAGCTGGTGGTGGGCTTACTTCTTCAGTTGAAAAATTGGCTACTGCTGTAGGTGCCTTTTTACATGCTACCATCGATACGGCCAAAACCACAACTAAAACTAATAAAATGTTAAAATATTTTCTCATTGTTCTATTCCTCCTCTTACAATGAAATACTTTATAAATAAAAAACCATAATAATTATTTAGATTTTTGTTTTTATTATTAGGTTTATTATCTACCTCTCACCCTTAAATATAATAAATTATTTTAAAAAGTCAACTATTTTTTTATTAACTTACTTTTTTATCCGAATAAATATAACTATCCTTATAAGCGGGAATTTTCTTAATTTCTGCAAGCGCTTTTTGGGCGTCTTCTCTCGTATTGTATCTTCCAACTTTTAATTTATACATAGTTTTTCCGTCCGAAGAAGCCTCTTCTTTTATAAACGCTTTAGGGAATTTTGATTTCAAATTATCTCTTGCAGAATAAGTATTATCTCTATCATAACCTACGGCGACTTGTATAAAATAAACCGAATCCGCAGAAGAAGTCGGAGTATAAGGTTTTTTCGTAATTGTAGAACTTGAACTAACAGGAGCTTGCGTAGTAGGCTTTATACTTGCAAATTGTTGAGGAGGATTATAAGTAGCGTTTGGAGATAAATTATCTTTTTCTTTTATTATAGCGTCCAACTCTGAAGCCAAACTTTGAGTATATTCGTTATATCTATCTTCCGAAGACAAACTTTCTCTTATTATGCTCGAATTATTATAATCGTTATAACTATCGTTTTGAGTATTTTCTGACAAAGTTAAAATATCGTTATTTGAATTTTCAAAATTTCTATTGCCTGTCAATTCTTCAGTTCGCATAAGTATTTGTGAAGAATCATCAATAACATTCTCATTATTTGCCATACTATTTGCATTATTAGGTTTTGAAGAGCCTAAATGAAAACCCAAAATAAAAATAAATAATATAAGCAAAATACTGCAAGCCGAAAATATAGATAATCTTAAAGGAGTAAAATTAACTATATATAAAGTTTTTTTCTTTCCGTAAATAGAATTAGTAGAATATTCTTTTTCTTCTTCTATCGTATTGTTTTGATTTTGATTTAGTTCCATAATGCCTTCCTAATTTTTTTGAGACTATAATTAAATGATTATAATCTCTCATATTGTTTATTATAATATCGGCATTGAACTTCTTATTTTTTACATCGATTTGCATTTTTAGAATTTTTCTTGCCTCTTTTTCGGATATATTTCTACTCTTTCTCATTCTCTTTATAATATCCGAAGTTTTTGAATTAACATATATTAAACTATCGCACATTTTATATATTTCGCTTCTCATAATTAACGCCGCTTCAATAATGACATCCTTATCAGTTGAATTTATTAATCTATAAACTTTATCTTCTATATAAGGATAATTTATCCTTTCTAATATTCTTAATTTTTTTGAATTTCCAAAAACTATTTTACCTAGTTTTTTTCTGTCTATATTTCCGTTATTGTCAAGTATATCGCTTGAAAACTCTTTTATTAATTCTTCTTTTTTGATTTTATCGTTTAAGGCTTCATGTCCTATAATATCGGCGTCAATATATAACGCGTTCAATTCTTTTGCAAGCAATTTTGAAAAAGAACTTTTGCCCGAACAAATAAGTCCGAATATTCCTATAACATTTTTCATAATTAATTTTGAGCCTGAATAGAATTAGCTGTGGTATTTGTAATATAAGGAATAACTATTTGATTAATATTAACTTTGCTTAAAACTCTTCCGTCAATAAGTTTTGTTAAAGAAACATTTTCATCCGCGGCTATAACTTTTACCATTCCTATTGACATATTGGCGTTTCTATTTGACAAATCTACAGAAACCGAAGAAGTATTATAAATAATCAAATTCATATTATTTGTTAAGCCTTGCAATTTTCCCGCATTTATATAAATATTATCGTTATGAATCTTGATAACTTTGCAGTAAAAAGAAATAGCATTATCTATAACTTTTCCCGTCATAACCGCAGCATTCATTATTCTATCTTTGCCTTTAGTTGTAATAGTAAAGTTAGTAACAACTCTTTCGTTTTTTACATCGACTAAATCGAGCATAACGGTAAAATTATCTATATTATTTTCAAAAGTAGAGCCTCTTAAATAATAATCTACTTTTCTTGAGTTTAATTCTAAATATAAATCTCTTTCAGAGTAATAATTTGTATGAATATCCAAAACTTTAAATTTTCCATATTGAGGCAAAACATAAGATAAAGTTTGATATAATGCCGTATTAAAAAACATTGGACTATCTTTTTGAGCGTTTATTGTGTCGGTTATAGCGATAGTATAGCCCGATTTTTCCAAATTATATTGATTTTCTATTCCCCAACTTTTTGAAGGAATATTTTTATCTAATTTTCTTTTATAGCTATCATATTTATAAACGATTGATTTGTCATTTGGATTAACATTTTTAGCAATTTCCAATTCTTCTAAAGCTCTCTCTTCTAATCCCATTCTTCTATAAACATCCGAAAGCATAAGTCTCGCGTAAGTATTTGCAGGATTTAATTTTAGCATATGTTTTAAATATGCCTGCGCCCTCACATTATCGGCAAGCCTTGTATAATAAGATGCGATATTTCCATAATATAAAGCCGCTCTATTTCTTTCATAATCGGGTTTAGGATTCGTATTAAGTAAAACTCTTTCATAAGCAAGCCTTCCAAGTTCGTCTTCGGGTTTAACTCTTAAATAATTTATATAAGAATTTTTAGCGTTCGGATAATTTTTAGCTTCTTCATAAACATTGCCAATATAATAATATTTGCTATTATTTTTAAATTCAGAATCGGGAATATATTCCAAAATTCCTATAGATTCGTTATATCTTTTCATAGATAAAAATATGCTCGCTTGAAGTATTTTAGCTTCGTTATAATTCGTATAATAATAAAATGCGTTACTAATCTCGCTTAAAGCGTTATTATAATTTTTATTCAAATAATAATAATTAGCCAAATGATAGTAGGATTCCGCCATTCTTGGATTATTATTTATATTATTATTTAACAAATTAAAAGCGTAGTTGCTATTTCCGTTTGCAAGTTGCAAATATGCCAATGAAACGGGCGCTTCCGCTCTGCTTTTATCTATAATAATAGCTCTTTCGTATAAAGTCATTGCGGTTTTATAATAGCCGATTCTTTCGTTTAATACTCCTTCGCCGTAATTTGCAAAATAATTTTTACTGTCTAACGCTTTTATCAATTTAATCGTGTTTCTTGCTTCGGAGTTTCTATTATTTAAAAGCTCAACATTAAGTTTTCTTTCAAGAATTCTAAAATCTTTTGAATGATAATTTTCAGCGTCTTTAATCAGAGTTTCAGCCATAGAATAATTTTTTAATTTAATATAATTATCTATTAAAAGAATATAAGCTTCTATATCGCTTGGTTTAATATTCATAGCTTCCAAAATCGCTATAGAATTTTCGTAATTTCTGTTATTATAAAAATTCAAAGCGTTTTGAAAATTATTATTAGAAGTTTGTCCAAAAGATGCAAAACTTATGCAAATAGAAATTAAAAAAACTAATATTAATCTCAAAATTAAATCCTTATTTTCTTATATTTCTTGCTATTATCTGTCTTCTCAAATATGCGGGAGTATCTTCGTCATAATCTGCAGACGAATTTGTATCCGCTCCGAATATATAACTTTTAGCTCCCAAATCGTTATGGATTTTCATTCCTTCATCCGACATAATATCGAATATAGGTTTTTCTTTTTTAACTTCATTCTCTTTAATATCAATATCGGCTTCGGCAACTTCGGTGGCTATAGTTCTAGAATAAAATTCTTCGTTTCTGTCGATTATAGAATTAGCGCTTTTGCTTATTTGATTATTAACTATATTTTTATTAAACGGAGCATATTCCGATTTTTCAATCGATTCTTCTTTTTTATCAAAATCTTCTTCTTCATTATTTTCCGCATTATTAATATTATAATTATTAAGAGATTGATTTTTAAATTTATTTGCAAAATTTACGCTCTCAAAAGAAACTTTATTAATATTTTCTTCATCTTTTAAATCAATTTCTTTAGAATTGTCGATTATAGTTTCGTTTGAATTATTATTTTCGTTATTTTCTATAATATTATTTATATTTAAATCATTTTTTATATTATTATCTTTAATATCGTTTTTATCGGATTCAAAATCTTTATTTTCCGCTTCGTTATTTTTATTACAATTATCGTCAAAACCCGTAGCCACAATCGTTACTCTTATCTCGTCATTTAAACTTTCGTCTATACAAGTTCCTATTTTTATATTTGCTTCTTCATGAGCGTAGCTATTTATTTTTTCAGCGGCTTCTCCGTATTCTTTAAGTCCAAAATCTTTTGGAGCTACTATGTTTGCCAAAACGCCTCTCGAATTTTTTATACTTGAAACATCCAATAAAGGATTTTCAAAAGCGTTTGATATTGCCTTTTCTATTCTATTTTCGCCTTTTCCTATTCCTATTCCTAAATGCGCTCTTCCGTTAGATAAAGCTATCATAGTGCGAACATCGGCAAAATCTACATTTACTCCAAAACCTGTTTGAGTAATTATATCGGAAATTCCTTGCACGCCTTGTCTTAATATATCGTCTATAATTGAAAACGCTTCCGTGTATCCGTAATTTTCAGCGTCAACCATATCGTAAAGATTTTCATTTGGTATTATTATAAGAGAATCTACAACGGAAAACATTTTTTCTATTCCCGCTTCGGCTCTATTCATTTTTAATTTTCCTTCGTATTTAAAAGGTTTAGTGACTACGCCTATTGTTAAAGCTCCGCATTTTTTTGCAATTTCTGCGACTACAGGACTCGCTCCCGTTCCCGTTCCGCCACCAAAACTGCTTGCAATAAAAACTAAATTAGCTCCGTTAATTATCTCTTCAATTTTTGCAACATCCTCTTTAGCGGCTTCAGCTCCTTTTTCTGGGTCCGTTCCCGCTCCCAATCCTTGCGTCACTCTTTCGCCTAAAACTATTTTGGTTTCGGCATTGGACCTTGAAAGCGCCTGTTTGTCGGTATTCATAGCCACAAAATCTACGCCGTTAAGTTTTTCTTCTATCATTCTATTAACGGCATTGCATCCTCCGTTTCCAACTCCTATAACTTTTATAACAGTGCCTAAAGAAACATTAAAAGAATTTATATTTGAGTTCATTTTTGAATTATCAGCTAATTCTATTCTATATTTAGAATCCATTGCTTACCCCTTTTTATTTTTAATTATTTAAAAAATAAAAAATTAAAATACTTATAATTATTATCGTATATTATCAATTTTAATAAACATAATTATATTAACATAATTATAAAATTAATCAAGTGCTAAAAATAAAAAAATATGATATTATATAAAAAATATTATAGATTATTTAAGGGTTTACTCTGTAATGACGGTAAATAAAATAGTATTTTCAAGAATACGAAATTTATATTAATCAATCTATAAAAAATTAAACGGAGAAAATTTTTTAAGCCGATAAAGAAATTTTATAAAAATAAAATACGAAAAAATAACGATAACGATTATACAAAAAATTTGCGTTAATTTTAATATATAATAATTCTTAAAAATGATTTATAATATTTTAATTATAAAAATAAATTTTAAAATTAAAAAGAAAAATAAAAAATGAATATACATATACATACTTTTGGATGCAGGCTCAATCAATATGAAAGCGAAAAAATTTCATTTGAATTAAAAAATATGGGAGCGAATATTACCGAATTAAAAAATGCGGACGCTATAGCTATAAATACTTGCACGGTTACAAACGATAGCGATAAAAAACTTATAAATTATTTAGACAAACTTGAAAATATATCTCAAAAAAAAATTTTCTTAATAGGTTGCTATGTTTCAAAAAAAGAAAATTTATTTGATAAAGAAAATATAACTATAATACCAAACGATAAAAAAGAAGAAGCTTCTAAAATAATATTTAATACTTTGACTAAAAATTATGAGAGCGAATTTAAAAATCCGATATTCTTTCCGCAGGAGCAGAGCAGAGCGTATTTAAAAATTCAAGATGGTTGCGAGGTTTTTTGTTCTTATTGTATAGTGGCTAAAGTTAGAGGAAAACATAAAAGCGTTGAGCCTAAAAAAATTTATGATGCAATAAAAATCGCTTACGAATACGGTTATAAAGAAATAGTTTTAACGGGATTAAATTTAGGTTCTTACAATTATAATAACGAAATAAAATTTATTCAAATAGTTAAAAATATGCTTGAAATATCTTCAAAATTTGGAATAAGAATAAGACTCTCTTCTATCGAGCCGATTTACTTTAATGACGAGCTTATAAGTTTATTTAAAAATTCCGAAGTTCTATGTCCGCATGCGCATATTCCTTTGCAATCGGGAAGCGATAAAATTTTAAAATTAATGAATAGAAGATATACGAGAGAAAATTATTTAAATATAGTCGAAAAATTATATAAAACAAATTCAAATATTGGAATAAGCGCCGATATTATGGTTGGTTTTCCAAATGAAGATAGTAACGATTTTAAAGACACTTATAATTTATGCGAAAAATCAAAATTTATAAAGATGCATATATTTAGATATTCTAATAGAGAAAATACTCCTTCGTCAAAAATGTCAAATCAAATTGGCTACAGAACAAAATTAAAAAGAGCGAAATTATTAAACGAATTAAATAATAAAATGAAGGACGATTTTTATAAAAACGCTATAAATAGAGAATTAAAAGTAATTGCGGAAAAAAAATTAGAAAATAATTATTATATAGGAACGAGCGGAGAATATTTGAAAGTAAAATTCAAAAGCGAAAAAATTATTGAAAAAAAAGATATTATTAAAGTTAAAGCGATTAAATATGAAGACAATATAATAATTGGCGAGGCTAAAAATGGATAATATAAAAAAACCTAAACTTACTTTAAAAGAAAGATATAACGATGAATTTTTGGAAAAAGCGGAAATTAGAAGAAAGGCTTTGCAATATAAAAGAATGCATGTCGGACTTATAAATAGCGATAGAATGGAGCATATGATAAAACTTCTTTATCAAGTTCATCAAAATTATTATCTTGGTTATTTTGAAGCGAGTTGCACTCTTGCAGGCAGTATGTTTGAACAATCTCTTATGATTCTTTTGGAAGAGAAAATAAACGAAGACGGATTTATATCGATAAAGAAATTAAAAAACGGAAAACCTTATTACGATAAAATTACGAATATTGAAGATTTGGCTCAATGCAATATCGGAACTTTAATTTCAATTGTCGGTTATTATAAAATGCTTCCTAATAACGAATACAATTTAGCGAAAACTCTTCAAAATATTAGAAATTGTATAGTTCATGATATGCTTCCAAAATTTTATTTAATTGACGGACATTATCAAGCGGAAATTAGAATTAATTTAAACTCAAATATTACAAAAATTATAAAAATTCCCGAAGCCGAAATAAAAAATCGCACGGCGGGACAAAGTTCAATAGAATTATGGTCTTACTTTTTATTAACTCGCACAAGAAGTTTGATAGAGTTTTTATTTATAAATAGAGTGAAAAAATTTCCGCCAGAATTTTAATTATATAAACTACTTTATAATATCAAAAAAATCATCGGGATAGATAACATTTAAGGATTATGAATAGTCGAAGTTGTAAGCCATTCTTTATATTCCGTGTAATAATAAGCCGTTAACTCTTCAACTTGCTTTTGATATTTATCTTTTAAATCTCCTCCAAGAATTCTTTTCCCTATGCCTTCCGCAACTGTTTGAATTGCAGTCGGAGTGTCATATCCGTCTAAATGATTTAATCCCGTATTATGCAAATGCTCATGAAATATTACTCCCACAAAACCGATAAAAATTCCGTATGCGAATTCGTTTTTCCAATTCATATTTGGAATTCCTACAAAAGTCGCATCTCCCAAATTATTTATATATCCTTCTAAAGCGTATCGAGACGGTCCTATTCCGCCTACGGCAACCTGACTTGTTCTATTATATTTGCAATATTGAACATTATATTTACGATTTCTTACAACCGTTAAAAGTCTGTTTTTGTCGTATTCTTTTCCTTTACTAATCGGAAATCCTCCTCTACTTTCATTAACCGAAGATATATAAGTCTTTTTCAAAAATTCTGTTTCAAATTCGGGCGTATTTATTATAGCTCTCATTAAAGCTAATGAACGCAAAGCCCATCTTTTTTCTTCTACCGTAATAACCGTATAACTGCTTATTTCTGGCGCTATATAAAATCTATCTATTCCTACCTGCCAATAAGGATATTTTTTATTTATCGCCTCTTTTGTATAATCAGAAGGCTTTATAGTATTCTTACAGCCTAATATAAATAATAATAAAAATATAAAATGTAATTTATTTTTCATGATTTTATCCTTAATACTAAATTATTTTAATTCCTATTTGAAATCCCAAATTGAAACTTGATATATTTTGTTTAATAACTTTTCTTAAATCGCTATCGTTAAACTTTGGAGTTTTTAAATATATTCCAAAATCGTATCCTACATATCCGCCTAAAAATAAATTTAATTTTTTATCCGAATAAATTAAATAATCTACGGAAAATTTTAAATACGGAATAATCGGAACTTTAAAAACATTTTTTAATTGATTAGCTTTTATAATTTCTATATTTTGAGTTATTTTAGAATTTTGATAGTCTGCGAGAGAATCCTTAACTCTTGCATATAACGGAACTTTAATTCCTCCCGCAATACCGAAAGAAAATTTATTCCAATTAAATTTAGGGTATATTCCAAATACCATGCTTTCAAAAATATAACAATTAAAATCTTTTATGGAAGCGCTTCCCTTATTTTTAGAATAAGATGCAAAAGTGTCATGAAAATATCCCGTTTCAAATAATAAACTTAAACTCATATTCTTTTTAAATTTAAAATTGTATCCTAAATGAATTAATATTCCAGAATCTAAACCTATATAAGATTTTTTTGAATTTTGTTTTAATTTTGAATTATAATTACTTTGCCCAACGGTCGAACTGTCTTTATTTAATATAAATCTATCAATTCCTATGCTCATACCAATCGGAATTTGAAAACCGTATTCAAAACCGCCTTTGGCAAACGCTAAACTACTTAAAAGAGCCGTAATTATTAATATCTTAAAAAATATTTTCATTCTATATTTATTAACCTTCTTTATATTTATAAAATCTTAAATTTTATATTGGTCTTATCTTCACGCCCAATTTAATTCCTAAATCTATACTCGATAATTTTTCAATCGGATTAACGCTATTATTCAAATTTTTATTTTGATAATATATCGGAAAATCATAATTAAAATAAGCGGATAAAACCATATCGAATTTTACCGAACTATAAAAAGAATAATCGAATACAAATTTTATAAACGGAATAGCTTGATATTTAAAATAAGTTTTCATTTTATTCGCTTTAATCATAGTTATATTTTCAGTAATATATCCGATAGATTTATTTTTTGAAGAATAATTTATTTCTGCATATAACGGAACTTTTACTCCGAAACCTAAAGAAAAAGAAAAATTCTTATAATTTAATTTCGGAATAGCTCCAATCAATAAACTATCGAAAGTATTATAAATGCCATTTTTCATTACAAATATATACGAATTTGTTTCAGTGTCTTTCAAACTATAATTAATAGAATCTCTAAAATATCCTAATTCTCCTAAAAGACTCACACTAAAATCTTTATTTATTTGAAATTTATATCCTAATTGAGATAAAATTCCTATTTCAAAACCCGCTTTAGTTTTCTTTGCGTTATTTTCTTTATATTGATTAAATCCAGAATTATTATTTCCGTATTCCGATGAATCGAAAGCATGCAAAGATATACTAATTCCTATTGGGACAAATATTCCAATTTCTAATCCGCTTTTTGCAAATAGATTAAACGAATTAAAAATTAAAATCAATAATATAATAATAGTTTTTATAGTTTTCATTTTTAATATTTATCAGTAAATTTTATCGAATTATACAGCGTTATTAATAATTAAGCAATATTAAAAAATCAAAATAAATTTAATAAAAATAAACTACTTTATAATATCAAAAAAATCATCAGGATAGCCATACATATTGATTTTACCGCTTTCGTCAATATCTATTTCGACATAAGCGCCGTTAATAATATTTTCGTTTTTATATCTATCGGTTAGAAAATCCATAACTTGATTATCAGAACCGAACAAATGATTATTTATATTTCGTCTCTCTTCGATATATCGCCCAGAGATTAGCAAATCCGCGTAATCAAAAATTTCAGTTTTTCCGCTCGATATAATTTCCTCTTTTTCGTAGCCCGTGTAAAGTATTATTCCAATATCAAGTTTTTTTATAAGTTTCATTAATTCCAATAATTCGTCAAGTTGTTCTAAAGGTTCGCCTCCAAGTATCGTAACGCATTTTATATTATTCTTTTCAATCGACTCTTTTATTTGAATTATTAAATCTTCAGTTTTTATATAAAAGCCGCCTTCAAAATCATGCATCGATTTATTCCAGCAGCCTTTACATTTCAAACTGCAACCTTGCATCCAAATTGCAAATGAATTTCCGAAACCGTAAATACTCGAATTATTATTAATATGAGCTAAACGCATTTATTTTTATCTTAATTTTTTATCTAACTTCTCTAACTAAAGTAAGTTGAATTTTATTATCTTTTTTCGTTTCCATAACTCTATAACCTTTAGCTTTAGCTTTTTCCATTATCGCTTTTTTTTGAGATTCTATATATGCAAGTCTCTCTCTTTCGAGTCTTTCCGCTTCTTCTTTAAGTTTTATCTCATAAACATTATTATAAGATTTTTCAACTTTTATAAGAAAAGAAGAAATATCGTTATTCCAACTATCATGGTTTAAAATATATTTTCCGTTTACAAATTTAAAATATGTGTTTCTATATCTATGCAATGATGGAATATAAATTTTATCGTTTTTAATTTCGTAATTATATCCGCATTTTTCCAAAGCCTCTAAAAGTATTTCTTGGCTTATAAAAGGCGTTGTGGTTTTTACTAAACAACTCATTTTTTCTCCTCGCCACAGGCGTTCCTATGGCTATTTTTGAATATTAATATTTTTTTGACTAACATTAACTTTTTGATAATACTCGTCAGTTTTCTTAACTTCTTTTATATCGGCAAGCTCGCTTAAAATCTCTTCCACTTCCGACAAACAAGCCTCGCCTTTGATTCCGTCAGTTTTCAAATCTAAACTTCCGTCTTCGTTAATTGTAATATTTATTCTTTGCTCTTTCATTTTCTCTCCTTTTATCTTAAAAATAAATTATTCTAAATTTTCAATATCAATTTTATTTATTAAATCAATATTTTCGTCAGTTTCCATAATATACGAAAGCGAAGAAACATTATTTTTTTTATTATAAGCATTTCTATAAATTTTATTAATTTCGTCTATTATTTTATATTCTAAAAGCATTTTTTCTATACTATCAACTATTTCATCTTTATCACAATAATTATTTTCAGGATTAAATATAGTAGAAATACCAAAATCAAAAGTTTCAGGAATGCCATTAATATATAATGAATTTTTACTTTGTATTTTTATAGAGTTTTTTAAAATATAATCAGAAATTAATTCTGGCGGTAAATCAATCGTTTCTGGCTGTGAACCAATTTCTATTACAATTCCTTGCCTTTTATATACTTTAAAATAAAAATATTCTTCCGAAACATTCGGATTATATTTTTTTAATCCTAATTTTATTAAAGTCTTTCCTAAAATTTTATTGTTTATTTTATCTTTTAACAATACTTGTGTTCCCATTTTTTATCTCCTTAAAATTTTAATTTTTTATTTTTAATTTTCTTTTTTATCGTTGTCCGTAATAAATGGATTATTAACTTCTTGTTTTAATTGAGGAATTGGTTTATCTTTTGATTTTTCATCCTCTTTCCACGATTTTGAAGAAGCCAAAACGGCGCGAGCTTTTGCCCATCTTCTCATATCGCTTATATTCTCTTTCATAGTTTTTGAAATAGGATAAGTTTTTTTCATTGCCTCTATTATATGCTCCGTTTTAATTTCTTTATTTTCGTCAAAAGCCTTAAATAAAGCTTCTTTTATAGCCTCTTCAATTTCAGCTCCCGAAAAATCTTCGCAGGCGTCAGCTATTTTTGAAATATCGAATTTATTATAATCTCTTTTTATTCTCTTCAAATGTATTTTTATTATCTCTTCTCTATCTTCTTTTAATGGCAAATCGACAAAAAATATTTCATCAACTCTTCCCTTTCTCAAAAGCTCGGGAGGAAGTCCAGATATATTATTTGCAGTAGCGACAACAAATACGGGTTTTTTCTTCTCTTGCATCCAAGTTAAAAAAGTTCCTAATACTCTTGAAGTAGTTCCGCCGTCAGTAGAGCCAGAAGACGCCATTCCCGAAAGTCCTTTTTCAATTTCGTCAATCCAAAGAACAGAAGGCGAAACCGCTTCCGCTATTTTTAAAGCTTTTCTTATATTGCTTTCAGATTCTCCGACAATTCCGCCGAAAATTTTACCCATATCTAATTTTATTATAGGAAATTGCCAAGCAGAACCAACCGCTTTCGCGCATAAACTTTTGCCCGTTCCAGGTATTCCAAGTAAAAGTATTCCTCTTGGAGTTTCAAGTCCGTATTCTTTAGCTTTCTCTTCAAACGCTCGTCCTCTTCTTTTAAGCCAATCTTTCAAAATATCTAATCCGCCGACATCGTCTAAAGTTTCATTATGATGATAATATTCTAAATGTCCGCCATTTTTTATTATATTTTCTTTCTCTTGTATTATTATTTGAATTTCTTTTTCGGTTAATTGTCCCGTTTGAACTATCGCTTTTGAAAACGCCCTTTCCGCTTCCATTATTGTTAATCCTAAAGCCGATTCAATTATTTTTTCAATATTTCCTTCCGACTTAACGCCGTAATTTTTGCATACTTTATTAAATATAATAGTTAAATCTTTTCTGCTCGGTAAATCAAGCTCTTCTATATAAACTTCTTTCTCAAGCTCTGAAGGAATTTCTTTTTTAGTTTGAAGCATTATTAAAGTTCTATCTTTTTTAAAAGAATCGTTTAATGCAATATCTTTTATTTTGCTTATTAAAAAAGAATTATCTCTTAATTGCAAATTAAATTCTTCCAAAATTAAAATAGAATCTTTTGCTTCATTGCTTTCATACCAATCCAAAATGGCTCGGTTATCTTCCGTATTGTCGATAATGTCGAAATTTTTACCGTTAAACTTTTTAAGTCCAGAGGAAATATTCCACTTAAACCAATTCCTGTTTAACTCCGAAGCGCTTTTATGAACATCGCCTTCTATTCTTTCGTTTTCATAGCTTACAATCTGTATAATATTTATTCCAGATTTTATTAAGTTGTTTAAATTAATCATTTTTTTTCTCCTTTTTTTAATTTAAAATTTTATTTTTATTTTATTTTTAATTTTAATTTTTTATAATTTTAATTTTATTCTTCCAAATCTTCATTTTGATTAACTATAAAATCATAATCAATATAAGGATTATCTTTTAATTTTTCTTGAATCTCTTTACTAAATTTATTTGTAATCTCTCTCGATTCAGGCTCTATAATATCGGCAATATAAATTTTGCTTGGCTCATCTTCGTAAGAATATGTTAATTTTACCGTATAACCGTTTTCTTTTAATTTGAAATAACCCGAAACTTCGGCAATTTTTATATATTCTTCAAAATATGGCTTCAAATCTGTAGGAATATTAAAAGCGTAAACCGATTGATATTCTCCTTTTTCAATATAAGGTTTAATCTCTTCGGGAATATCAAGATTTGAAAAATCTACTCCGCTTGGAATATCTAAAAATTCCGTTTCAATATTATAATCTAAAGAAAAACATTTAATTTCAGTTTCAAGCCTAATAATAGCTACTTCATAACTCGGCATAAAATTTTCTTCATTCATTTTTGAAGTAAATTCTTTAATCGCTTTATCTTGCTTTTTTAAAATTTCCTCTACTTCTTCGGGTTCAATATCTTCTTTATTTAGTATTGAAGTAAGTTCGTTAATAATTTTTATCTGTTTATTAAATCCTTCCGTAAGAAATTCGGGAATAATGTCGGCAAACTCGGAAAATTTATTTATAGCCGAAAATTTTTTATTCATATCTTTTGCGATATTTTTGTTTAATTTATTATCTTCGTTTAATAATTCCAATTTTTCAATTTCGTTTTCTTCAGAATTATATTCTTCTTGCATTTTTTAACCTCGTTTTATTAATTAATTTTAATTATAAAACCGCTTTCAAAATCTAAAATTGATTAATCAAGCGGTTTTATTTTTTAATTTTATTCTTCATTCGTAATAAACGGATTAGTAGTTATATTTTTATTATCTTCGTTATTTTCATTTGCAGAATTATCTTCAGACGAAATATTTTCTTCTTTATATTTATCAATAATATATTTTATAAAATGTTTGATAATAAATAAATTATACGGTTCGGTTTTTTCTTTTTCTTCGATTTTTTCTATAATATCGTCCGTATTCGCTTCGTATTTTTCGAGATTATTTTTATACTCTTCAGATTTATCATATACTTCGTCAAGTATTTTTTCTTTAAAAAGTATTTTTTTCATGCCTGAAATAATATTTTCGTTATAACCATAAATACAGATACTTGATTTTTCAGCGTCTAACTTTACATGGCTTCCAAGAACAAAATCTTTCATTCCAGGTTTATTAGGATTACTAGCATACAATGAAAATTTATAATATATTTCAGATTTTTCCGAATTTTTAATTTCAATAGAAATTAATCCTACTTTTATTAAAATATCTCCAAAAACTTTTTCGTCTATTTTATCTTTTAAATAAATTTCTTTATCTTTCCTATTTATTTCTGGTAATTTAGACGCTATTTCATTTAAAAAACTTCCAAACATAATTTTATCTCCTTTTATTTTTTAATTTTAAATTTTTTGTTTTTTAATATATTTATTTAATTTTAATTACTATTAATTTTAAAATTTATGGCGGAATAGCGGATATATTAATAAATATTAAATTAATCATTTTCTCTCCTTTTTTCTTACAAATTATTTTTATTTATTATTTTATTTATAGCGGAAGATTTAATATCTCTACTTCCGCAACTTGGACATTTAAGTCGAATATTTCCCAATTTTTTTATATTAAAGAATTCCAATAACGGATTTACTTTTATAGAAGAGTTAAAAGTTTTTCCGCAAGAATTACATTTATAAAAATATGGCGGTTTATTTGGCAACATAAATACTCCTTATATAATTTTTAAATAATTTAATAATATTATTAATAAAAAACTCGCAATAGGCAAAGATATGCAGAGAAAAAACAATTTTTATTTGCATTTTCAAGTTTATTTATTTTCGCCGTAAGTTCAAAATCAATATTTTTAATTTTTTTAGAAAGCTCTATTATATTATTATTTAATTTATTTTTTTCTTCGTTAATATCGTTATAAAGTTTTTCAATTTTTGAGTTTAAATTTTCAAATTCTTTATTGATATTGCCGTTATTTAAATTTATTTCGTTTTTAATATTTTTAGTTTCATTATTAATATTATTTATTTCGGCGCGTATAAAATTATTTATTTTTTCCGTTTCTTCATTTAATATTTTATTTATATTCTCAATTCTTTTATTAGTTTCAGAATATAATTCTTTATAATTATTAAAATTTTCATTGAATTCGTTAAAAACTTTCCAAAAATTATCCGACTTATCAATCGCTTCTTGCATTTTGTGAATTTTATCCGCATCGTCTCTCACGGAGTCGATATAAGAAAGCTTTTTTTGAAAATCATTCATATTTTTTAGAAGTTCTTCAACTTTTTTTAAAAGATTTTCCATTTATAAATTTAATCTCCCAATAAAAAATAATATTTTGTAAATTACAATAAAAATATTTTTGATTAATCTAAAGCTATTTTGATTAATCTAATTATAGCAATTACTATTGATATTATTGTAAAAATAGGATTTGCTAAAAAACCTAATACTAGTCCCGTTCCTATTATTCCTGCTGTAATCATATTTTTAACTCCTTATTTTATTTTAAGAATATCCAAAAGAGAATTTATAACTTCTTCTTTTTTGTCGTAATCTTTTCTTTTTTCCTCAATTTCGCTTTCGCTTAATTGCATATTTGCTTCAATCTCTTTTTTAATATTTTTTATGCTATCTTCATTATTTTTCATTACTCTATTAATGTTTCTTTGTATAAATTCTATCGTATTATTTGTAATAAAATCCAAATCTTCAAAATATTTATCAAAAGAATTTTTAATTATTTCGTCAATATAAGAATTCATTTCAACTTTTCTTTTTTCGGACGCTTTTATCTCCAAAATCGAAAGACATTTATAATCTGATAAAGATATTTTATTATTTATATCGTCATAAAAAGAATTTTTAAAATCTTTTATCAATTTATCGCAATTTGCTTTTAAAGAATATGAATTAAATTCTTCTAATTGATTATTTTCTTTAATAAAACTTTCAATAGAATTAAAATAATTTTCCAAATTAGATATAAAAGTTTCTTCAAGTTTTTTAATTTGACTTTTCTTATTATCTTTAATGTCGTTTAGAATAGAATTTAAATTCTGCATTTGAGTTATTGAATTATCTTCGGGATTATAGGACTGCATATTTCTTATTTCTTCGTTAGTTCGTTCATCTTCTGAAAAAATACTTTTAACAATTCCTACTACAGTTGGTATTGATTTGATTAATATACCTCCTATTTTTCCTAATATAGGTACTAGTATTGGAAACATATTTTACTCTCCTTATATTATAATTTTATAGTTTCTAAAAGATTATTAATAATCTCTTCTTTTCTTTCGTATTCTTTTCTTTTTGCTTCAATTTCGCTTTCGCTTAATTTTATGTTTTCCTCAATTTCTTTTTTAATATTTTTTATACTCTCTTCATTATTCTTCATTATTTTATTAACATTTTCTTTAATAGAATCTAAAGAATTTTTTGAAATTTCGTCTATATTAAAACAGAAATTATTTAAAGCGTTATCGACTAATTCGTCAAAATAATTTTTTATTTTATCTCTTCGCTCTTTTTTATTTTCAAGCTTCAATATTTCGGCGCATTTTGTATCGCCAATAGCTATATGGTCTAATATTTCGCTTGAAAAGGTTCTTTTAAAATTCGTTATCGTATCGCTAAATTTAGTTTCAATATCCGCTACATTTATATCCAAACTTTCAAATTTTTTATTAAATTCTTTTTCAAGCTCTTCGCTTTGCAAAAACGGATTTATCGAAGGGTCATAATTGCTCTTCTGATTAAGTTCCGTTTCTATCATATCGACTATTTTATTTTTAATCTCTTTCGATAATTCTATAGATTTTTCTTCATATTGTTTGAGTTTAGTTTTATACTCTTATTTTATTTCGTTTAATATTTTAGTAATCGCTTTCGTCTCTTCAATAGTCGCGGTTTCAGGGTCGTAAGCTCCCGCTTTAGATACTTTTTTTGCGCTTGCAGTTGAAGTTTGCCCGAGCGAAGTTCTCCCGCCATTAAAACAATCCTCAAAAGTATCGCTTACCCATTCAATACCATTTATAGCAGCTTCCATAAATGTTTCTCCAATATCACTTATGATACCCATAATTTTTCTCCTTTAGTTTTAATTTTTTTTTAATTTTTTTTTAATTTTTTATTTTATTTTTTAATCTTTATTATTTTTTTATGGCTTCTTTCAATTTTTTATTTTGATTAAGCCATTCTGTTTTTATATTTTCAAAAGCTTCGTTTAAACCTTTCATAGCCTTTTCGATTTCCTCTATTTCCTTATTTTTTCATATGTTTAAAGTTTTCTTGTTCCGCTTTAGTCATATCTAAAGTTTTTTTACTTTCAGAATTAGTATTTTTTATACTTTTAGCTTTATTGCTTATATTCGTTATCATACTTAAATATCTTTTTTCCAAATCTTTTTTAACCTCTTCCTCTCCGTTCTCAATTATTTTATTCATTAAAGATTTAACTTTTTTGATATTTGTTAAATCTTTAATATTTTCAGAGTTTTTAATTATAAGGTTGCGGTCTATTATAATGTTGCCGTTTTCCTCATAGCTTACTTTTATACCGTAGCTTTCTGCCAACTTTTTAATATTTACTATAGCGTCATTATCGCATTTTCCCGTATTTTCAAGCTCTATAAGATTAGAAAAGACATAAGAAGAAACGCCGATTATATTATTTTTAAGTAAATCTGCATCTTTATAATTTTCTTTTAAATATTTTTTCCATTCTTCAATTTGTTTTTCCCAAGCTTCTTTAGGATTATTTTTATTGTCTATTTGCGTTCCTAATATCATAACTTTGTAAAAATCGTCTCCGATATTTTCAAAAACTTTTGTTATGGTTAAATATTCATCGTTTCTTAAACTTGAAGAATCTACGCAAACTATAACGGCATTCGCTCTTTTAATATAATCTCTCGTTATTTTTGAGCGATAATCAACAACATCGTCTAATCCTGGGGTATCGACTATCGTCACATTTTTATGCATATTTTCATTATTCAAATAAACTTTAAGCTCTTTAACGAAATAATGAATTTTACTATTTTTTGAAGTGTATTCTTTTACTTTCTTTTTTAGTTCTTCAATACTTGAAACTTCTTCGATTTTATCGGAAGCCCCTATATAATCATTTTTAATATTTTCCGCTCCCGAACTTTCAAATTCTTCTTTAAAAACCTTTCCTTTATTTTCTTTTTCAGATTTTTTAACGCTTTCCCATAATTCGTCCCATTCCGTTTTATTATAAAATTTTACTTCAAGTTTATTTTTTGTAGAATATCTAAATTTTGTAAGCGATGCCGTTTCGGGAGTCACATCCGTTGAGGCTATATTTTCCTCAAACAAAGCGTTAATAAAAGTGGATTTTCCCGCTTTAATCGTGCCTACTATTGCAATTTGTAAATCGGGTTCGTCTATAAAAGCTTTTTGCTCTTTTATATCTTTTCTCTCGTCATCGAATTTAACATTAAATTCTTTTTCTACCGTTTCAATAGATTTCTCTATTTCTTCGATTTTTCTTTTTTGTCTTTCGACTTCGTTTTGTAATTTTTCTAATGCGCTCATTTTAAGCTCCTTTTTAAAATTTTTATTGAATTATTTAAAGATAAATTAATATCCGTATTTGAAATATATTTATAAGGCAAAGAATCTTTATTTTTATTAGCAGATAATTTTTTATAAAATGAAATATAATATTTGTTATGATTAAGTAAACATAAATTTGGGAAAAGTTTAAAGGTTTGCTTTGCTTTGCTTAACAAAGTTATAGTGTTTTTAAGTATCATAAAAAAATCTCATCGCCTATTATTTTTGGCAATTTATTGTTGAATATTTTAACATAGATTATATATTATGTCAATCGTCTTTATTAAAAATGAACTATAAATTGATATGATTTAATTATAAATTCTAAAATCCATTTCGGGAAATATATCGTCTCTCCATTCTAATTTGCTTAACCATTCTTCATTTAAATCTCTGTTTTTAATAGCGTAATATAAATCTGTAAATCTTTTCAAATATAATTTTGTAGTATTAACGGCATATTCTACCATAGTTCCAGTATGCATTATAAAAGCCCAATCGCTACTTTGAGCAAGCAAAAGTTCTCTCGCCGCTTGATTTAAGGCTCTTTCATAAAGTCCCGTTTCATTATAATAATTATGAGCAAGTTCAATCATTCTTTCTGCAGCTTTATGCAAATGTCTATATATCCAACCGTTAGTTCCGTTAAGCCAAACTTCTCCATATCCATTCGCTCCCCAACTCGACATCGAAGGCATGGATATTTGATTTACAGGATGCCTTTCTAAATATTCTTTAGGCGTTATAGTTTCTATTATATTTTGGTCGAAATGAATTTTTCTCATTAAGAATTCTATAAACATAGGTCCTTCATACCACCAATGACCAAATAATTCCGCATCATAAGGCGAAACTATAATTGGCGGTCTATCCATAACGGAAGCCAAATATTCAATCTGCTTTTCTCTATTAAACATAAAATTGCCCGAATGTTCTCCCGCCGCATCCATAGCAGCTTCAGGATTATAAGGTTCTTTCGGACAATCTTTTCCCGTAATTCTATAATATTTAATTCCCGTATTTTTCCTTAAACCGTTGCTTTGAATAAAATCTTTAATATATTCAAAAGGCAAATCGTATCCTATATCTCTGTAAAATTCTCTATATCTAAAATCGCCTGGATAACCGACTTCCGCGCTCCAAACGCTTCTTGAACTTTCAATATCCCGTCCAAATGCTGCAACTCTACTTTCTCTCGAACAATATAAAGGAGCATAAACTCCGTATTTCGGCACTTTATCGGCATGCATTATTCCATGTGTGTCGACAAAGAAATATTTAATTCCGTTATTTGCTAAATGTTTTTCAAGTCCTGGAAAAAATCCGCATTCGCCAAGCCATATTCCCGTAGGTTTTCTGCCTAAATGTCTTTCATGAGTTTTAACCGCCATTCTTAATTGCGCTTCTATGGCGTTAGGATATTCCTGCATAAAAGGAAAAAATCCATGCGTAGCTCCGCAAGTTATTATTTCTAAATTTCCTCTTTCTAAAAAATATCTAAATCCGTTTAATAAATTTTTATTATATTTGTAAACGAATATATCTCTTATTCTATAAAATTTATCTCTATAAACTTCGGCGGTATGATGAAAATTCGGGTCTAAAGAAGTTCTCTCGCATTCCATTTCCGCCAATTTTATTAACTTCTCTATATGCTCGACATATCTATTTTGAAGAAGTTCATTTGCAAGCATATTCATAAGAGGAGGCGTAACGCTCATTGTGATTTTAAAATTCACTCCGTCATTAACCAATCTATCATAAGCGTCAAGCAAAGGAACATAAGTTTCCGTAATTGCCTCGTATAACCATTCTTCCTCTAAAAAATTTTCATGCTCGGGATGTCTCACATAAGGCAAATGAGCATGCAATACTAAAGCGAAATAACCTTTCGACATATATTATCCTTAAAAATTATTTTATATATATTATTATAATAAAATATATTAGTTAAATCAATACTTTACAAGATAATTTTTATAATTTTTTATTATGATAAAATTTTAAGATTTGCAAGACTTACAGATTCCCAAAAATACAATATCATGTTTTATAATTTCCATATTGTTTTCTTTTGAAGCGGTTTCGTCTAAAAATTTTTGATATTGCATAGGAATATCGAATAATTTTTTACATTTATCGCATTGAAAATGATAATGTTCGTCAGTTCTATGGTCAAATCTAATAGCATCGTCTATTATCGATATTTTTTGTATATCTTTATTTTCAGAAAGTAAATTTAAATTTCTATAAACCGTTCCCAAACTTATCGAAGGAAAATTTGGTTTTATATGATTATAAACCTCTTCCGAAGTAGGATGATTTTTTAATTCTCTAACGGCGTTTAATATAACCTGTTTCTGTATCGTATTTCTTGTATTATTCATAACAAACCTTAATTATGTTAAAATAATAATTGATAATTAATATTATTTAGTAATATATTATATTTTATATATCTATTTGTCAATATAAAATCTTATAATATTTTTAAATTAATATAATCTACGGTTAAAGTTTGATTATTATCTTCGTTAGTCGATTTAGTAATTACAAATTTATAATTATCTTTTTTAAAATAAAATATTTCCGCTAAAATATTTCCGTCAATATTGTCTATAATTTCTTTATTAAATCTAATATCGTTTGAGTTCAAATTATTTAATATATTATCTAATGAAGAATCTATATTATTTGTTACGCTAACGGTTATCTGCTCTATTGTATTATCTCCGACAAATATTATAATCTCGCCTTCGCTTTCTCTTACTTTTATATTTTTTCTTAAAATATTATTTCTAATTAAATCTTTATCTATTTCAAAAATTTTTGATAAATTATCGAATGAAGTTATAAAAGATATTGAAGCTAAAGATTTTATATCGTTATTGTTTACTGAAATAAAATCAGAATATATAAAACTGTCTGAAATATTTGCTTTTCTATTAATAGCCGTATTTTTATGAATCAAATTAGCGACAACTATGCATGAAATAAACAAACATGAAAATAGTATAAATCTTATAACTTTCATTTAATAATCAAATAATTAATTTTCCATAAGTAATATATCGTCAACTTCTTCTATAGAGAATAAAGGCATATCGTTTGCATTATAAAAAGAAGGACTAATTTCAAAATTCAAAACGCTTTTATATTGTTTATAATTTTCCGCTTCTATAACTATATCTAAATCTATATTTATACTTTCGTTTGAATCTATTTTTTTAGGCATAAAGCAAAACATAAATTTTCCAGGAACATTTTTTGAAACAACGGCGGGATTAGGAAAATTAGCTCCATAACCTTCGATAAGTTTATTTTTATAATACATATATACTAAAGCGCTTTCTACTCTTTCGGAATTTTTAGCCGAACAAATATTTCCCATAATGCTTGGATAAGTTAAATAATAACCGTTTTCTTCTATAAGCGGAATCGATTCTAAAGGAGTATTTTCTTTTCTTCTTCTTATAACTTCGCATGCTTTTTCTATAGTGGTTAATATTTCTATATTCTCTTCAGTATCGCCCTTATCATAACTGTGTAAAACTCCTCTTGCGCTTGTAACATATTGAGGTTGAACTCTATTCAAAGTATAGGCTATTATATCCATACGCATATTTGTATTTGCGGGTATATTTTTTTCTTTAAAATAGGAATCCGCTAATTTTGAAACTTTCTGTTCCATAAGGTTTACTAAATACATAATATTCTCCCTAACAAAGTTTATGATATATTATACAAAATAATATATTATTTGTCAAAACAAATTTATATTATAATTATTATAATTTCTAAATATAAATCAACAAATTATAATAACTTCTTAATTTTTTATTAACA
>ERZ857984.407-NODE-407-length-54472-cov-4.911553_pt1 | contig 54472 bp, 49 predicted proteins | sample MGYA00519914_ERZ857984 | MGnify/ENA primary metagenome ERZ857984 (study PRJEB31778, sample SAMEA3449417) | human gut metagenome | biome: human gut; feature: human-associated habitat; material: faeces | place: United Kingdom | collected 2010/2012 ...
GAGCGGGACGGAAACCGCAGGCCCCTTTCGGCCGTCCTCCGGCGCCGACTTGCCGAAATTTTGCCGGTCAGTCGGCGGCCCGCCGGGCAACGGACAGCATACTGCTGACCGGCAGGACGCCGACCGATAACTATTCTTGCAGCACCGCACAGGGCAAACAGCCGCATTTTCTTTGCCGTTGACAATATATGCACCGCATGATATACTAAAATTTGCCAAATCCATACAAACGCTTCGGTTTGACAGGCGCATCCGCGAAAAGGCGCAGGGAACGGGCCGGGCCCGAACAGCCCGAAAACAACGATACGGCAAGGAGGAATACAATGAACTATCATGTTTTCATCGTAAACAACACAACCTTCCAATATCATCTCAGATACGGCTTTGCAGGCACCGGCGCAGGAAACAGGGAGGTTTCTTTCTTATCCAAACCCGAAACGTCATTCAACTACGCGGTGGAAACAAATTTTGTTAAAATGATCGCGGATATTTCCAGAATCAGAGCGGGAGATAAGATTCTTTTTTATCTTTGCGCCACCCCAACCACGCAAGGGGCGTTTTATGGGGTTTTCAAAGCCTCTTCATCCGCTTTCTTCGACGAAAGCAATGCGAATAATTATTTGCGCCATGAGCTTGGCAAGCCGCTGGCCTTTCGGGTTCGAATCGAGCCGGACACCGTATTCCCCTACGGCGTCTCCGAGCATTTATATCTGGATTCCCTGGACCAGATTACACATCCGCACGAGATGTGCTGGAGCATGATATACCGGAAGTTAAAAGGCAACCGAGGCTGTACGATGATTACGGAATACGAATTTGAACGCCTGCTGAATCAATTGAAGCAGGTAAACGACAATTCCTATTCAAACACCATCCAAAGTTTCGACTTTAATCAAAAAGAGCGCAAAATCGAGCCTTCCGAAAGCCCAGAAGCATACGGCGGCGCGACCGACCCTCTGGACATAAAAAAGCGTTTATTGATTAAGGCGAACCGGACGCAAAAATTCGAAGCCCATTTTCAGGCATATATCATGCAGAATTATGACCTGTCCCCTCTCAGAGAACTGCTGCTGCCGCTTCCGGACGAGAGCTGTTGGATCGGAAACGAAGTGTCGTGCGGAATAGGCATGCAAAAAATCGATATTTTAATCCTGCAAAAGATAAAAAACGAAATTTACATCAAATTGGTGGAATTGAAATGCGTACAGCCGGACGATTACATATTGGAGCGGCAGCTCCCGTGGTACATCCAATGGCTGTCCGATTATGTTGTGCCGAATTATACGTCTAAGAATCTAACGGTACACTTAATCCCCTGCGTGATTGCATTGGGAGAAAACAAAGCATTTGCCGACAAATGCAAAGCCTTCAAAACCACATTGGCAAAGGAAAACAAAAACCTGATTTTAGAACCGGCGGAATATATTTCATTCTCGTATAACAAAACGGAGATCGTATTCAAAAAGGAATCGGGTTCCGCGCCGAACGAAAAGCAAAGCTGACGCTGCGGGGGCCGACGGCCGGCCGAACCGTCCTTCCACCTGCTTCGGCCATGCAAAACACTTCTGATTGAAACATAAAGCCGCCGCAAAAATCATTTGGACGTATGAACGCCCGAAAGCCTTGAAAATCAAGGCTTTCGGGCGTTTCACGTCCTCCGTCATCTATCCGCGTCCGCCGCAGTCGCCGGCCGCTGACAAGCACCAGGCTTCAGCCACATCCAGCATAGCGCGCCCTTGCTTTTCCTGCCCGATTTGCAGTAAGACAAAAGCGGTGGAAACCGTCTGCAAATACCCCCATTCCCAAACGGCCTGTGCCGGAACGCAGGTCAGCATATGCAGATACCGGCAGCGCTCCAGGCCCTTACGCAAGGGAGCTTCATGATATTCTTCCGTCCATTCCCGCATAAGAACGCCCAGATCATATGCCTTTTCATAAAAAATACCGTCAGGATCGACAAGCTTAAAAGCGTTTTCTTCGGATAGGTCCTGCAATGTGTTATTCCCGTGCGCATCCCCGTGAACCAGCACAAACTCCGCCGGGTTCATCGCTTTTTCTCTTGCTTCCAAATACGAGAACGCTTTTGAAACAACCTGCGGCGAGCAGGGCCGGTTCAGCCTTTCCCAAGCGTCTCCTATAAATTGCCGAAACCAGGCAATGCTGTCCGCGCCCGTGGGCAGTCCCGCATTTTCCGCAGGCACCTCCCAGGTTTTCTTCAAAACGGAGCAGATGATACGAAGCTGTTCCGGTACGGAATAAGAAAGTGTGCCGATGGGCTTCCCCAAGCGTTCCAGCAAGCAGGCCTTTTTTTCAAGATCGCAGGCGATCAGCTTTACGTATCCTCGTCCATCTGCCGCACGCAAGGCGGTTATGCCGTTGGAAAACACGCCGCCAAGATTTTCAGGCATATCTATTTTGAGAACATAGCGTCCGCCGTCTTTTCCGTCCGCATAAGCGACGAAAGCGTGCGTTCCGCCCGTCAACGCGCTGCCGACAGAAATTTCCCATTGCTTTTCCAAATCGGCGATCCGACGGTCAAGCGTGTTCAGCCACGCTTCGCCGGCGGCACCGGCCGATTTTGCCCGACGGACCACCAATGGCGGTATATCGTGTCGGTTCGGTGTCAAAATCCCCGTATTCAAGGCGGTACTCAAAATACGGTAAAAACGTTCTTTATCCACCGTTTTTGCAATCTCCACATTTCCGTCCGGCGCAGGAACAAAGGAAGTGCCGCCCATATTGCTTTTTTGTTCGGTTTCTACCTGTACAAATCCTTTTTCATAGCTGCAAATCTCCGGGTGAAAAACGCTGACTGCCACCAGCGGGTCGTGTAAGGTCAATTTTCCGGCGCTTTGCAGCCACGCGTTTCCAAAATCGAATACGGCTTTCATCAAATCGCTGTCCGCCCGCAAAAGCGTGCCTGCCTGTTCCGCTTCAATCGTGAGCTGATCGGTCACTTCCAAAGGAACGGCTCTATGTATCCCAATACGAGCGGAAAACACAATTTTAGATGCCAATGGATCGGCCCATGAATTCCAATTATAATAAGGATCGGGCAATTGCTCCCGGCCGAAATAGCCATTCATCACATAAAGTCCCTTCAGCAATTCGGGAGCGTCGGGATATGTGCGGAACAGCGTGGCAATGTTGGTCATATTTCCAATGCCGATCAACACGATTTCATGTGGGTTTTCCTTGATTTTTTCATACAGGAACGCCGGCGCGTCTGTTTTCGCAAAGGTATCGTGCCTCCAATGCGCCAACGCGCCCGCGCCGTCCGGCGTCGGATATAGCGGAACCGGCTGCAGGGTGCTGTCCATTCCTGCCACAATCGGAATCTTTACGCCTGCGGCTTTGCAAATCGCATCCGCAACCGCCGCACGCTTTTCCGGCTGTCCGCAAACAGTGGTGATGCCGAGCAGCTCGCACTGCGGCTCCTTCAGCAAATAGGCGAGGCAAATCGCATCGTCAATATCGCCGCCGATATCCGTATCAAGTAAAATCTTTTCCATTGCACAAAATCCTCCTGTATTTTGTTATAGATACAAGAGCTGCCTGCAAATCCCCATAATTGCCTCCTCTGCTTCGAAAGTCAAATGTAAAATCGAATGTTTCTCGCAAACAACTGCTTCCGCACGCCGCTATAGCCCGCAAAGCGTCAAGCGTTTTAAACGTTTATCCAGATAAAAAAGCGGAATAAAGCCCCGCAAGGCCCCATTCCACTCCTTTTATCCGCAAGTCTTCCGACAAGCGTGTACATTTGCAAAAGCCCGTTTCACCGCGCCTTCTTAGATGATGCGGAACAGTCTCACTCCCACTCGATTGTAGCGCAGGGCTTGGGTGTGAGATCGTAGAGCACGCGGTTGACGCCGGGCACCTCCGCAGTGATGCGGGCGGTGATATGCTGCAGCAGCGCGAAGGGAACGTCCTCAACGGTGGCAGTCATCGCGTCGGTGGTATTGACCGCGCGGAGGATGACGGGATACGCATAGGTACGCACACCGTCCTTCACGCCGACGGAACGGAGGTCGGGAACGACGGTAAAGTACTGCCAGACCTTACCCGCAAGCCCGTTCTTCGCGAACTCCTCGCGCAGTATGGCGTCCGACTCGCGCACAGCCTCCAGACGGTCGCGGGTGATGGCGCCGAGGCAGCGCACACCCAGCCCCGGACCGGGAAAGGGCTGACGGTAAACCATCCCGTCCGGCAGACCGAGCGCCTTGCCGACGACGCGAACCTCGTCCTTGAACAGCAGCTTGACCGGCTCGACGAGCGCGAACTGCAGATCCTCCGGCAGGCCGCCGACGTTGTGGTGCGCCTTAACACCGTCGCTTTCGAGAATATCGGGATAAATCGTCCCCTGCGCGAGGAACTCGATGCCCGACAGCTTGCGTGCCTCTTCCTCGAACACACGGATGAACTCGGCGCCGATGATTTTACGCTTGGTCTCGGGGTCGGATACGCCGGCCAGCTTGTCAAGGAACCGGTCGGCCGCGTCGACGTATACAAGATTCGCGTCCATCTGGTTGCGGAAGACCTCGATCACCTGCTCGGGCTCGCCCTTGCGCAACAGCCCGTGATTGACATGCACGCAGACGAGCTGCTTCCCGACGGCTTTGATCAGCAGCGCCGCTACGACCGACGAGTCCACCCCGCCGGACAGCGCCAGCAGCACCTTTTTATCCCCAATCTGTTCGCGAAGCTCCCGCACCTGTTCGTCAATAAATGCATCTGCCAATGCCTTCGTCGTGATGCGCGCCATATTTTCCGGCCGTTTGTTGTTTTCCATGCTCTGCATCCTGCCCTTCTCCGTTTGATCCGTTCCGGCCGCCCATACGGGCGGCGTTCAACATTTTATCGAAATGCTTTTTTCAGCAGAACAGGCGTTTCTTCGAGCCGCCGGTCTGCCGCCCGCATAAATGCGGTGAAATTTACCGTTTCCTGTCAATCCGCCGCAGCCGCGTTCGCCCGCAGCGAACGGGCAGACCGTTAAAAAGGATTTTTTCCGCCCCGCTCTGCATGGAGGGGCGATTACCCTGAAAATCCCCTGCGCAAAAATTTTGAGGGTATGCGACAGGGCGGGGCAAATCCCCAACCGGACTCGACCGACAAGCCTGCGCCTGCCATAACGGCATTAAAACCCGATCCGCGCCTCGATATAGGCCTCCAGCCCCTCGATCGGGATACGCTTCTGCGCCATCGTATCGCGGTCGCGGACGGTCACGCAGCCGTCGTTCTCGCTGTCGAAATCATAGGTCACGCACAGCGGCGTCCCAATCTCGTCGAAGCGGCGGTAGCGCTTGCCGATGGAGCCGCTGTCGTCGTACTCGGTGAAGAAGCGCTTGGACAGCTTCGTGCTCAGCTCCTGCGCGGGGCCGGCCAGCTTCTTCGACAGCGGCAGCACCGCCGCCTTCACCGGCGCAAGCGCGGGATGGATGCGCAGCACGGTGCGGATGTCGCTCGTACCGTCCTTGCCCAGCTCCTCCTCGTCATACGCGTCGATGAGCAGCGCCAGCGTCACACGGTCGGCGCCGAGCGACGGCTCGATGACATACGGAATATATTTTGAATTGTCCTCAGGGTCAAAGTAAGACATATCCTGTCCGCTGTGCTCGGCGTGCGCCTTCAGATCGTAGTCGGTGCGGTCGGCCACGCCCCACAGTTCACCCCAGCCGAACGGGAAGAGGAACTCGAAGTCGGTCGTCGCGTTGGAATAGTGGCTCAGCTCCTCCTTGTCGTGGTCGCGCAGGCGCAGCGATTCCTCGCGCATGCCCAGATCAAGCAGGAACTGCCTGCAGAAGTCCTTCCAATAAGCGAACCATTCCAAATCGGTCCCCGGCTTGCAGAAGAATTCCAGCTCCATCTGCTCGAACTCGCGCGTACGGAACGTAAAGTTGCCCGGCGTGATCTCGTTGCGGAAGGATTTCCCGATCTGCGCGATGCCGAAGGGCACCTTGCGGCGCGTGGTGCGCTGCACGTTCCTGAAATTGACGAAGATGCCCTGCGCCGTCTCGGGCCGCAGGTAAACCTCCGACTGGCTGTCCTCGGTGACGCCCTGAAAGGTCTTGAACATCATATTGAACTTGCGGATGGGCGTAAACTCGCTCTTGCCGCAGCCCGGGCAGGTCACGCCGTTTTCAACGATGTATTCGTACAGCGCGTCGTTGCTCAGCCCGTCGACCTTCATCTCAACACCGTGCTTTTTGTTCCACTCCTCGACGAGCGTGTCGGCACGGTGGCGCATCCGGCAGTGCTTGCAGTCGATGAGCGGGTCGTTGAAATTGACAACGTGCCCGGATGCGACCCAAACCTGCGGGTTCATCAGAATCGCGCTGTCCAGTCCGACATTGTACGGACTCTCCTGCACGAACCGCTTCCACCACGCGCGCTTGACGTTGTTCTTCAGCTCCACGCCGAGCGGACCATAGTCCCACGAGTTGGCCAGCCCCCCGTAGATTTCGCTGCCGCTGTAGATAAAGCCTCTGCCCTTGCAGTAGGCTACGATCTTGTCCATTGTCTTGCTCAGATTGTCCATCATACGCTTACAAGCCCGCTTTCCTTCCGAAATTTTACGTTTCCTTTATATTTTACAGGGATAAGGCCGCTTTGTCAAGAGGCATTCCCTCCAAAGCAATCGGGTTATTTCCGAATCATTTTGCTCATCTGGCGCTGCGCCATCACAAGGCCGTAGTAACGGCCTTTGCGCTGCATCAGCTCGTCGTGCGTTCCGGATTCCTCGATCGTCCCCTTTTCGAGCACGACCAGCCGCGTCGCGTTGCGCAGCGTGGACAGCCGGTGCGCGATGGCGATGGTCGTGCGCCCCTGCGTGAGCGAGTTGATCGCATCCTGGATCAGCTTCTCGGTCTCGGTATCCAGCGCAGCGGTCGCCTCATCAAGAATGAGGATGCGCGGGTCGCGCAGAACCGCACGCGCAATGGCGACGCGCTGCCGCTCGCCGCCCGAGAGCGTGTGTCCCTGTTCGCCGACGATGCTGTCGTAGGCGTCCGGCTGCTTCATCACGAACTGGTGCGCATTGGCCAGCCGTGCCGCGCGCAGGACGTCCTCAAAATCACAGCCCGGGCGTGCGTAGGCGATGTTGGAGTAAATCGTCCCCTTGAACAGGTAGGTTTCCTGCAACACGACGCCGATTTTGTCGCGCAGCGCATGCTGCGAATAGTCGCGGATATCCACCCCGTCGATGCGCAGAACGCCGCGGTTGACGTCGTACAGGCGCATAACCAAATTGATCATCGTGCTCTTGCCCACGCCGCTGCGGCCGACGATGCCGACCATCTCGCCGCTTCGGATACGCAGATTGATGTTTTTGAGGACGTATTCATAATCGTTATAGCCGAAGCTGACATTGTCAAACTCGATGTCGCCGCGGATGTCCTTCTCGCACGCGGCAGGCTTATCGCAGATATCCGGCTCCTCATCAAGCAGCTCAAAAATCTTCGCCATGGAAGTCATCGCACGGGTCAGCCGGCGGGGAATGAACGCCGCCCAGCGGACCGGGCCGTACAGCATACCGACGTAGGTAAGGAACTGGCTCAGCTCGCCGAGCGTCACCTCGCCCGCGATGACCTTCGCGCCCACGAACAGCAGAACCGCATATTCACCAATGCCCATCAGGAAATTGGCGAACGGCATCAGCAGGTTCCAGGTCGTCTCGTTCTTCTTGGAGATATCCGCCACGCGCTTGGCGGCCCGGTCGAACCGCTCCTCCTCACGCTTTTCGGTGCCGAACACCTTGACCACGCGGATCCCCGAAAATACGTCGTGCAGCAGCGTATTGACCGCGCTCTCCGACTGCCACTGCTTGTGGTACATCCGGTTCATCCGCCGCCGGAAAGCATAGAAGATCAGCACCGCAAGCGGCAGCGGAATGAGGATCATCAGCGTGAGCACCCAATCCATCGCAAACAGCATGCCGACAACCGAGACGAACAACAAAAGCATCTGCAGCAGCTCGACCGTCGTATCCACGACAAATTCGCGCATCACCTGCGTGTCGCTCGTAATACGTGTGATCAGCTCGCCTGCGGTACGCCTCGTAATACCGGCCAGCGAAAGCTGCTGCACTTTGGCGTAAACGGCCTCGCGCACGCGGACGACGATCCTGTTGCCGGTCTTGACCATCAGTACGCTGCGGATGGCCGAGAACAGCGCGCCGGACGCAAGCACGGCCGCAATCGCCGCGATAACGGCAAAAAAGCCGCTTGTCGACGCGCCGGGCTTGTTGATGTAATCATCGATGAGAATACGGTTGAGGATCGGCATCACCACGTCGAGCGCACTGACTGCAAAAAACAGAAGCACCGCGACCAGCAGCGGCTTCATGCTCGGCTTCGCGAACGGCCAGAGCCGCCGCAGCAGTTTCTTCCGGTCGATGCAGTGCGGACAGACCGTGCTGTTGTGCCGGTACGGGGTGCCGCACTTGGGACAGCGGGTGCGGTGCAGGCTCGCATCGGCGGAAACGGTTCGTCCCTCTCCCAGCGCGCGCAGCAGCATCACCGCGTTCTGGAACGCACGCGAATTGCGCATATCGGTGCGCAGCAGCTCGGCGGGGACGCCGTCGGCTTCGTATTCAATGGCCGCGCAGCCGACATTCTGCACATAGCGGACCTCTGCGCCGGCCGGCAGAACCGTTTTTTTCAGTGCCCCGCCCGGCGAATCGGCTGCATACAGCGCGCCGCCGGCAACGGCGGCAAAGCCGTCGATAAACTCGTTGTCAAAAGACAGATTGTAGGCAAAGACAAACACGGCCTCCTCGCCGGTCTCCGCCGAGACCCGCGCCGCGAAGGCCGCCTCTGCCGGTGTATACTGTGTTTGCGGCGTATCCGACATATGGGAAAAGCACTTCCTTTCTTTCCCTTTTCACGCGCCCCCGCGTTTCTCAGAGATACAGTTCGATTTTGCGGTAGCTTTTTCCGTCGAGCGCGAGCACGTCGTCGATTTCGTAACGGTTGCCGTCGACATCGGTAAGAACGACGCGGCTTTCGGTGATCTTGGCGATGTTGCGGAAGGTGTCGTGCATCGCAAAGGAGAGCGGCCCGCGGTCGCTCTCGACCTCCCAGTAGGAATATCCAAACCGCTCCTTGACCGAATGAACCTTCGTGATATGCGGCGCAAAATACTTCCGCGCAAGCTCCGCGCTGATAATCGCGGCGCTCCCGTCGTCGAAATCGGACAGCCGGCGGATGATGCCGAATTCCTTGGAATCCTTGTCGAGCACCGAGATGAATTCGTCGGGCAGCTCATACGGGAACGCGCGGTGAAAGAACACACGCCCCAAGTCCTGCCAGATGCATTCGCCGTCCTCCTGCTCCTTCAAATCGTCGGCGCCGACCTTGGGCAGAAACGCGTTCAGCCCGGCAAACCCGCCCGGCGTACGGTAAAACTTTGCGTTTTCGGGTGTAAAATATGTGATTTTGACGATATCCAGAAAATCGTTTTTCATAAAATGTGCGCCTTCCTTTCCAACGAAACACACAGCAGCGGACAGCCCAAACACGTCGGACGCCGGCAAGCGCTCCTTACCCGGCAGCAAGCGGAACGTCCGGCCTTTCGGCCGGCGCCGCGCGGGCGGCTTTGCCTGTCGCGTCTTATTCCTCGATGCCGATGGTCTTCAGCGCCTCGGCCTGCATCTTATACAGCCTGTAATACACGCCCTTCTTCTCCAGCAGTTCGACGGCGGTGCCCGCTTCAGGCATCTTCCCGTTTTCGATGACAATCAACCGGTCGGCGTCGCGGAGGGTGGAGAGGCGATGGGCGATGATGATGGTCGTGCGGTTCTCGGTCAGACGGTTGAGCGCCGACTGGATCTGCCGCTCGGTCTGCGTGTCCATCGCGGCGGTCGCCTCGTCGAGAATGAGAATGCTCGGGTCCTTGAGTACGGCGCGCGCAATAGACACACGCTGCCGCTCGCCGCCGGACAGGTCCTTATGGCCGAAGCCGACCATCGTTTCATAGCCGTCCGGGTACTTGATGATGAAATCATGCGCCGACGCGATCTTTGCCGCGTTGATGACCTCCTCGTTCGTCGCATCAGGGCGCGCGTAGCGGATGTTTTCCATAATCGTGCCGCGGAAGAGGTAGGTCTCCTGCGAGACGATGGCGATCATTCCGTGCAGCGCTTGGAAGGACATTTCCCGCAGGTCGATCCCGTCGACGAGCACCTCGCCCGACTTCGGGTCATACAGCCGCGTGAGCAGGTTGGCAATGGTGCTCTTGCCCGCGCCGGTGTGGCCGACGATTCCCAGCGTGCTGCCCGCAGGAACGGTGAACGAGATGTCCTCAAGCACCTGCCGGTTCTCCACATAGGAGAAGCAGACGTTACGGAACTCCACATCCCCGCGGATGCTCTCGGGCGTCACCGGGTGCTCGCTCTCGCGGACCTCGGGGACGGCGTCCTTGATTTCAAACAAACGCTGAAGCGCATTGAGGCATTCCGCCCACCAGTTGACGGCGTTGGCAAAAAATTCAATGGGCGCGTAAATCATATTGACATAGGCGACGAAGGCCATCAGCGTACCGTAGCTCATCTCGCCCGTCGCCTGCATAACCTGCCAGCCGCCGACGCCCCAGACGACAATCGAGCCGATGCGCATCAGAAAGGTCATCGCGCGGAAAACGGTATTGCTCCGCACACCGATATCCGTATCGGCCTGTGCGGCGGCAACCGACCGGCGCCCGAACCGCTCCCGCTCCTCATTCTCGCGCGCAAAGCTCTTGACCACGCGCATGCCGTTGAGCACGTCGGAGATGAGCGAGTTGAACGAGCGCCTTCTCGAATACGCCTTTGCATGCAGCTTGTCGAACATCGCGAATGCCAGCTTGAAGCAGAGGAAGAACAGCGGCACCGTGATAAAGGTATACAGTGTAAGAAGCCAGTTGGTCGCCAGCATAATCACCAGCACTACGACGAGCTGCAGCAGATTGGTCACGAAATAAGGGAACCCGTCGCAGAAAAACCAGTAAATCGTGGTCGCGTCGTTGTTGACCTGCGTCATCAGACCGCCGGTTTGGCGGTTGGAGAAAAAGGAAAGCGACAGCGCGCTGATGGCGGAAAAAATCGTCTTTTTCAGGTCGTACACCAGCTCGGCGGCAACCTTGGCGGAGATGATGCCGTTGACCAGCGACACGAGCAGCGACACGATGCGCACACCGACGATCAGCAGCACCATCTTCCCGATTTCACCGTAGAAACGGCCGCCCTCCGTCAGTACGTCGTCATAAAACACGGTGTTGGATATGTACGGCGTCAGAACACCGAGGGCCGTAATCATCACAAAAGTGAACATAACCATCGCAATATAGCCGCGGTAGCGGAAGAACATCCCGCCCAGCCGCTTGATGAGCCGCACCTTATCCATGCACTTCGGACAGACCCGCCGCTCGATGTCGGGATAGCGCATCCCGCACTTGGGACAGTAATGATTGGATTCGGTTTCCTTATTGAATTGTTCCTCGTCGACCTTTCCGTCGCGCACGAGGCCGCCGTAAGCCCTGCAAAACACGTTCGCATCGTGCTTGCAGGTGTTGGTAAAGCGGAACAGCTCGGTTTCGGCGCCGTCGTATTTACCGACGGCCATGCCGCTGCTGACAAGCGTCTCCACGTGTACGTCGGTCAGCTTTTCCTTCTCAAATTCCGCGTATCTCGACTCGGCAAAGAACGTCTCGCGGTCCCGCGCGTCGGCAAGCAGCAGCTTTTCCGGCCGGCGGATGACGACCGAGCCTTCCAGCACACACAGCCGGTCGGCAAACAGCGCGACGTAAACGTCCTTGAGCACCATATCGACGCCGAGGTCGGCGCGCATCGTCAGCACCGCGTCCTTTACGTTTCTCCCATGCTCGCTCAGACACCGCACGGCGGATTCCGGCAGCTCCTTGAGTACGATCATCGGTGCATCCCTTCCTTTCCGATCGAAGAGGGGTGCGGCGCCTGCAAAACCGGCGGCGCCGCAAAATGGGCGATCAAACAAAAGACTTTTTTATTTTACAACAATTTTTCGCAAATGTAAATCGTTTTTTCAAAAAAATATCCGCCCTTCGAAGCTTTTTGCTTGAAAAACGTACTTTTGTGTGGTATAATGAAATCTGCATAGCTTTGGACTGCGCCCGAAAGCTATGCGGACTCCATGCGGCGGCAGGGACGGCTTCGGGCAAAGCCGAACGCCTACGGAAACTTCGGAAGAACCGAACCGGCGCCGCATTTTCAAGTTATGCGGCAGAAACATTTCCGATGACGCCCATGCTTATACGGGGATCTGAAAAACGAAGAACCCGCCTCGCCTTCCCTTGTTTTATTGCAAAGATACAATGGCTCACGAATGGTACGCGCCGTCCGCTTTGCGGACAATACACGGTCCCGCAGCCACCCCGGCGCTTTTGTGCGCAAATCGGCCTCCGCCCGCCGCAAAGCGGGGACGGAGGCTGCAAAGAAAGGTATGAACGAACCGATGATCGATATCGCTGTACTCGGCCTCGGCACCGTCGGCAACGGCGTGTACGAGGTAATCACAGGCAACGGCCTGCACATAGCACGCAGCCTCGGCGGCGAAGCGCTGCGCATCAGGCGCGTGCTGGATCTGCGCAGCTTTGACACGCATCCGCTGCGCGACGCAGTGACAAACGACTTTTCCCTCATCGTCGGCGACCCCGACATCCGCGTGGTGGTGGAAACGATGGGCGGCCTGCACCCGGCCTACGATTTTTCCAAGGCGGCGCTGGAAGCAGGCAAAAGCGTGGTGACCAGCAACAAGGCCGTCGTCGAGGAATACGGCCGCGAACTGACCGAGACAGCGCAGCAAAACGGCGTGTTTTACCTGTATGAGGCTGCGGTAGGCGGCGGCATCCCGCTCATCTCCACGCTGCACGGCTCCTTCGGCGCCAACGGCATCCGAAGGATCGCGGGCATCCTCAACGGTACGACCAACTATATTCTCACGCGCCTGCTGGACGACGGGATGGCGTTCGACGATGCGCTCCGGCTCGCACAGGAAAAAGGCTACGCCGAGAAGGACCCGACCGCCGACGTCGACGGGCTGGACACGGCGCGCAAGATCTGCATCCTCGCCTCGATCGCGTCGGGGAAAAGCATCCGGCTGCGCGACTGCCGTGCCATCGAGGGCATTCGCGGCATCCTGCCCGCACACGTCGAAGCTGCGCTGCTGCACGGATTTTCCATCAAGCTCTTGGGCGTCTACGAAAACGGCACGGTGTGCACAGCGCCGTATCTGGTTCCGCTGGACAGCCTGCTGAGCGCGACGAACGACGTGTTCAACGCCGTCTCCATCACCGGCACGGCGGTCGGCGAGGTGGTGCTCTACGGCCGCGGCGCAGGCGCGCGGCCGACAGCTTCGGCCATTGTCTCCGACGTCATTGAGGCCATCAACGGCACCTGTCCCCCTGTGTTCCGCGCGGAAGCGGACGAGCCGGGGTCGGGGAGCATACCGGCGCGCCGCTTCATCTACGTGGACGGCTGCCCCGACGCGCTGCCCCGAAATGCCGTCCGCACGACCGGCGGCGGGTACGGCTTCATCGTCGGCGCGGACGCCGACACGGATGCCTTCCGCACGACGCCGGGCTATTGCGAATACCGCGTGCTCGACCCGTTGGACTGCGAATCATAATCAAGTTTTTACAGGATGTCCCGCCTTTTTCGAGGCGGGACATTTTGGGGGAATCCGGCAGAATCCGCATACGCCGCACGTTTTTTAAAATCCTCCGCTGAAGCACTGCGGAAACTGCACCCCGTATTCCGACGCGTTTTACGGCAGCCGCCCTCTGTACGCCGCCGAAAAGGCCGCACAATCGCCGCTCATTATAATGAGATGCATAGTCCACACCGCACATGAGGCCGAATCGCTTTATCTCAGACAACAAACGGCCGCGCCAATAAAAAACGTCTCTACTCCCGCAAATCCGCATTCCAGTCGAAGATAATTCCCGTATTCGGATCCATTTCAAATTCATATTTCATACCTGCATAAAACAATTCGCCTTCAAACCGTCCGCGCCCGTCTCCGCCTTCTTTTCGAATCCGAACATCCCCGGCTTCGGAACCGGGCACTTTGCTTCGGACGATATTTTTGGCTTCCTCCGGCGTAACCGGCGCGCCGCCCAGCCGGTCGAGCCATTCTTCGTCCACTTCATAATCGGCGCCTACGATCCGGCCGTCCGATACGCTGATTTCAAAAGCATAGTCTCCATAGTCCGTTTCAAATTCAACCCGGAAAATCGGAATGCCGTTTTCCCTGTCGCGCTCCGCCTTTACATTATAAGCGTCTTTTTCCGGAACACCGGCGTTTTCCAGCGCAACAGACAATGCCTTGCTTCGGTCTATCGTCCCGTCGCCGGTTGAACCGGTATCCAATGACTCCGCTTGCTCCAACGTCCCATCCGGCAAAGAATTCTCCGACATTTCCGAACCCGCACTCACCTCTCCGTTCAATGATGGTTCCGTTCCGAATGCCCCCTGTGCGGAAGACAAATTCGGATCCAATGCCTGCTTTTTTCCGCACCCGCCCATAACCAACAACACGGCCGCGAATAGAACCGCAGCACATACCATTCGTTTCACCGATACATCCCCTCGTTTACAGAATTTCGCATCAACCCCAACAGGCCGCTTCCGCCGACATGCCTGTCGTCTGCCAATTCGGCCAATCCGCCCGAGACCTCTGCGCAGATTATAACCCGCTGCCGATGACGCACGCAATATCCTTTCCAACCGCCGAAGCATACATTATAAAGCCAGCGCTGTGCGGATTTGCCGTCATTTCCGCCCGTACGGCGGCATATCACGTTCGTACCATGCAGCATCAGTATACCAGATATGGCAAACAAATGCAACCATATCAAACTTGCCCGTGCCCTTTTCCCAAAATACAGTCTTTATCAGCAACGGAAGCATTTCCTCCGGTCGGTTCGTACAAGCCGCACGCACCCTTATCCCCAATGCCGCATGCCATCTGTTTTTACGCTTGGCGTTTTTTCGTCGCATCGTCCGTGCGGCGAAACGGCGCCTCATTCCTTCGCTTCCAATCTGATTTTTTTGCCAAAACCGCTTGCATTTGTCCTCCATTTATGATAGACTATCGGAAATAAGGGAGTAGTCAACACCCTGCGCGGCATACCACAGCCCGCGCGTGTGATGAACGTCAACAGCACCTGTGCGGTTTTCGCCGTACTTATGGCTTCATCTGAAATGACGAGACTTATCTGCATCGGCAGACGGTTTCGTCTTTTTTTGTTGCACCATGCCGCTGTGATTCAAGCCCGACAAACCCGTCCATACTCCCAAGGGGCTTTCTGCGCACAGGAAGCGCGGCGCAAATTTCTTCCGCCGGATTCCCTGATTATACGAACCAAGGCGCCGTGGTTTGCGGACCCGAAGATTTGCAGACTGCGGCCCGAAAAGTTTTGAACCGTTGTACCGGATAAACAGATCGCAAGAAAAATGATTTCAGTTTCAACATAAGGAGGAAGCATTGTTTTGGCATACCACAACGAAAGCACCGAATCCGTGCTGCACACGCTCGGCGCGGACCCGAATACCGGCCTGACCGGCGAAACTGCGGCCGCGCGGCTGTCGGAGTACGGGGAGAACCGGCTGCGCGAGAAGAAGAAAAAATCGACGCTGCGGCGGTTCCTCGACCAGTTCAAGGACGTTATGATCCTCATCCTGCTCGCGGCGGCGGCCGTTTCGTTCGTCGTCGCCTGCACCGAAGGCGACCCGATGGAATTCTTTGAGCCGGGGCTGATTCTGCTGATTGTCATACTCAACGCAGTGATGGGAATGCTGCAGGAGAGTAAGGCCGAAAAGGCGCTGGATGCGCTCAAAAGCATGTCCGCTCCGCACGCACGCGTGCTGCGCGACGGCAAGGAGCAGGTCATCGACGCCGCGCTGCTCGTACCCGGCGACGTCCTGAAGCTCGAAGCGGGCGACTTTGTCCCCGCCGACGCACGGCTGCTGCACAGCGTGAGCCTGAAGAGCGAGGAATCGGCGCTGACCGGCGAATCGGTGCCGGCGGAAAAGGACGCGTCTGCCGCCGTGGACGAAAAAGCGCCGCTCGGCGACCGCGTCAACATGGTCTATTCGGGGTGCAGCATCACCTACGGCACGGCGACGGCCGTCGTCACCGCAACCGGGATGCAGACCGAAATGGGCCGCATCGCCGGCCTGCTGGAGGGCGAAGACGAAGGGCAGACCCCGCTGCAGAAGAAGCTGGCGCAGCTCGGCAAATATCTGGGCATTGTGGCGCTGTTCGCCTGTGCCGTCATTTTTGTTGTGGGACTGCTCTCCGGCATCGAGGTGCTGGAAATCTTCATGACAGCCGTCTCGCTGGCTGTCTCCGCCATCCCCGAAGGACTGCCGGCAATCGTAACGATTGTGCTGTCCATCGGCGTGCAGCGGATGGTCAAAAAGAATGCGCTCATCCGCCGTCTTCCTGCGGTCGAAACGCTCGGCAGCGCCTCCATCATCTGCTCGGATAAAACCGGCACCCTGACCCAGAACCGCATGACGCTCGTCCGCGCCTACGCGGACGGCGCGTCTGACAGCGAAGCCGTAACCGACGCCTGTTCCGACGACGTCCGCAAGCTGCTTCGGCTCGGCGCGCTCTGCTGCGACGGCACGGTCGCCTTTCACGGCGACGAAGTGCAGCACATCGGCGACCCGACCGAAACAGCCATTGTTCTTGCCGCGCACCGCAACGGGATGCCCAAGGATGAGCTGAACCGTCTCTGTCCGCGCGTGGCCGAGCTGCCGTTTGATTCCGACCGCAAGCGGATGACCACCGTCAACCGCATCGACGGCAGGCTCATCGTCATCGTCAAGGGCGCGTTCGACCAGCTCGCGCCCCGCTGCATCGCGGGCGATCTGGAACGCGCAAAAGAAATGAACGACCGAATGGGCGGCGAAGCGCTTCGCGTGCTGGCTGTCGCCTGCAAGGAAATCGACGCGCTGCCCGACGCACTCACGCCCGACACGCTCGAGACCGGACTGACCTTCCTCGGGCTGGTGGGAATGATCGACCCGCCGCGGCCCGAGGCAAAGGCGGCCGTTGCCACCTGCCGCCGCGCAGGCATCAAGCCTGTGATGATCACCGGCGACCACGTCGTCACCGCCTCGGCAATCGCACGCGAGCTGGGGATTCTCACCGACGGCGACCGCGCGATCACCGGCGCGGAGCTGGACGCAATGACCGACGACGAGCTGGATAAAGCCGTCGAGAAAATTGCCGTTTACGCGCGCGTTTCGCCGGAAAACAAGATCCGTATCGTCAAGGCATGGCAGCGTAAGGGGCAGGTTGTTTCCATGACCGGCGACGGCGTGAACGACGCGCCCGCCCTCAAGGCCGCCGACATCGGCTGCGCGATGGGCATCACCGGCACCGACGTCGCCAAAGGCGCGGCGGATATGACACTGACGGATGACAATTTTGCCACCATCGTCGACGCGGTCCGCGAAGGACGCGGCATTTACTCGAACATCCGCAAGGTGGTCGGCTTCCTGCTGGGCACGAACATCGGCGAGGTCATCACCGTGTTCGCCGCGATGCTGCTCTGGCGGAAAACGCCGCTGCTTTCGATGCAGCTTTTGCTCATCAACCTCGCCACCGACAGCCTGCCCGCCATTGCGCTGGGAATGGAAGCCGTCGAGTCCGGCGTGATGGATCAAAAGCCCAAGCCGAAAAACGAAGGGCTGTTCGCCCACGGACTCGGCGTGCGCATCGTATTGCAGGGACTTCTGTTCGCTCTTCTGTCGCTCATCGGCTTTGTCGCAGGCGAAAAAGCGACCGGAACGGTCGAAGGCGGGCAAACGCTGGCCTTTATGGTACTGGCGCTCTCACAGGTCGTACAGGCGTTCAATATGCGCAGCGACCGCTCACTGTTCGCCATCGGTCCGTTTTCCAACCACAAACTCAACTGGGCGGCGCTCGCTTCGACGGCTCTGGTCGCAGTCGTGCTCTTTACGCCTGTCAGCATCGCGTTCGGGCTGGTGACCCTGCCGTGGCAGTATTACCTGCTTGGCCTCGGACTGGTGCTTGTGCCGCTGGTCGTGATGGAGCTTGCCAAGCTCTTCGGACTGATCCGGCACCGCGAGCATAAATAAATACGATGATCCGATGCGGCGCAGCCGCAAGGAGAAAACAGCGGTAAATTTTCTGCATTTTTGCGGGACGGCAAATGGGGAACCGGCTTAAAGCCGGTTCCCCATTTCAGTCTGTCAAAGAAGTGGACATTTTCGACAGGCTGCGCCTTGAAAGCCAAGCCCTTCAAGGCTTTTTGCTTTGTTCAGTACGCATGATTACAAACGATTCCGCCGTACTCTGCTCATAACAACGCGCATATGCCCATAGCCGGGCCGGACAGCGCCGCCCAAACAAGCGTAAAGGGCAGACAAATTTGGCCCTTGTAATTGAAGGGCAGCCTGGAATAATCCCAGATGCGTGCCTTTTCATTCCGATTGCAGATCAGCCCGACGCACAGCTCAATGAGTGTGAATGCACCCGTAAAGAGCGAAACCCGCACAACCGCACCGCCGCGGCACCGTAAACGTCGCACGCGGTCGGCCGCCAGCAGCGCCAGTCCGCCGGCGGCGAACATGGACGGATGGGTGCGGCGGCGGTAAAGCAGCTCCGCACCGCAATAGAGCATCCCGCCGACGGCAAACAGCGACGTCGCGCGTTGAAAAAAGCGTATCATACATAACCCCGCATTCGTGTTCTTTGCCCTTAGCATCCCGCATGGCGCAGCTTTTTATGCGGCAAATGCAGCCGTCCTTTTTTATTTTTAAAAATATAAACCGATGCAGATACCGCATCCGGCCGGACATAGTACGAGTGAAATATGCTTGCAGAAATTTCCGAAAAGCGCACCCGCCGACCGCACCGTTTGCCCGTACACACGAAAAACACGGCGGCAGGGGATGTGCACTCTGCCGCCGTACTGTTTTGATTCGTTTGCCGCAAACCTATTCCCTGCACCGCGCGGCCCAGGCGGCCCAGCGCGGGTCGGCTTTGATTTCCCGCTCGACCTGACCGTAATCGGGATTCGTCCAGAACGGCCAGTCGTCGGGCAGCAGCTCAGCCGTCCGCCCGTCCCCTTCGCCGGGCGCCTGCCGTACAAAGGACACCAGCGGCGCCGTGAACGCATATTCCTCCCCGCCGGCCAGCGCATCCAGCGCACGCGCATGTGCAAGCGCTTCGTCCAGTGAGACAAACGCGTCGTCCCGATAGCCGCACGCCCATTGCAGTCTGGACAGATAGAGATACAGCTTGACCAGATCGTCATGATAGACGCCGAAGCGGCCGTCGTCACAGACCAAACCATACATGTCGATCACGCCCTTGACCTTCCGGACCGGCAGGTCGCTGTCGAAATGGTGCAGGTTGGCGATCAGCCCGTATACGAGCTGTTCGGAAAAGATATGCAGCATGCGCAGCAGCAGCTCGCCGATATACCGCGCCTCCGCCTTCCCGTCGGCCGAAGCGGCCAGCAGGACCTCCCGACAGTGCTTCATTTCGAGCATCCGTTCGGCACAGGCAACCGCTTTGCCGTATTCGCCCAGGTTCCGATACAGCAGAACGAGGAGCGAAACGGCTTTTGCCACGACCGCACCGTCGTGCGAAACGGCAAGCAGACGCTCGCAGATCGCAATGGCTTCGGCCCAGTATTTATTTTCCCTGTGCCGGTCGTAATCGTGACGGATGAAGCCCTCGTCGTCATAATAAACCCACTCACAATTCCGCCGCCAGCCGGTTTCCGACAGTGTATCGGCAAGGGCAAGGAGCAGCCTTTCGTTCTGCGGAAACTGTTTAAGCCCCGTCCGAAGTACGTCGATGCACGCGTCCAGCCATTCGCCGTCTCCGCGGCTTTTGATAGAAAAGCCGTCGGCCTGACGCAGAATCGCGTCGACCTTCTTGTCGCGGTCGTTCCGATAGCCGAACAGCTCGTCAATCGACACGCCGAACAGGTTGGCAATGGCGGGCAGCAGCTCAGTGTCGGGATAACAACTGCCCGTTTCCCAGCGCGAAACGGCCTGCGCGGTGACGCCCAGCGCCTTCGCCAGTTCTTCCTGCGTTTTTCCGTCCCTGCTGCGGAGCACGCGCAGGGTTTCGCCCAGTTGATATTGCATACCGCTACCTCCCAAAATCGTGTCCACCGGTGTGTCTTTATTCTACCAAAAGGCGCTCCGAAAAGCAAGGAAGGGCTTGTTGCGGTGCTTACAACCAAAGGTTGTAAGCACCGCGGCCGATTGAGCTTACGCAAACGGGCGGCGGCCAATCTATTGCCGCACACAGCGGCGCATCATACCGTTTCCGCTGCGGCTGCAGGAAGACAGATACGGAACGGTAAATTCCCCGCCTTTTATGCAGAACGGCAAATGGGAAAACGGCTTCGAGTCGTTTTCCCATTTGCCGGCGAAAACGTTTGTATTGGCTTTCAGCAATAAGAACTTTCCGAAAATCCTGCGTTTCTTTTCCATCCGGCAGAGCCGGTCCGACTGGATACTCCGCCCTGCCAAATACATCCCCCGAACCGCAAGCTCCGACGGCAACACACAATATTTGCCAAACAGCAGCTCAGACGTGCGTCCGCGCAGGGCCGAAGCCGTGCCGTTTTACGCAATCTCCCGGCGCGCGCGGCGCCGCCGGTGCCTGAGCGGACGATAGCAGACGGCATAGGCAATCAGCGCCAACGGCATCGCGGCCAGCACATCGATCACCGAATGCTGCTTAAGGAACACCGTCGACAGGCAGATCAGTACGGCCGTCGCCGCAAAAACAACCCTCCACAGCGGCTTCCGCAGCCGCCTGGCGTCCCAGCCGGCAAACATCACGCCCAGCGCGCCGAGCACGTGGATAGACGGGCAGACGTTTGTGTTGGTATCAAAAGAATAGAAATTCCCGACCATCTGCGTGAGCAGGTTGTCACGCGGGAACGCGGCGGGACGAAGCTGCTGACAGGTGGGGAAAATCAGATATATCACGATCGTAACCGAATATGTAAGGATAATGAAATGCATAAACCGCCGGAACGCGCGTATGTCATACAGCAGCGTATACAGCAGCATTCCCGCAATACAGAGGAACCATGCCAGATACGGAATCAGAAACAGCTCACAGAACGGAATCAGGTCGTCCAGCGCGCAATGCATCGGGTAATAACGCGCAGGCATATAGAGCTTTTCAACAAAATAAAAGAAAATTCCGTAAATCGGCCAGAACAGCAGCAGCTTGAGATGACGAAACGACTCGTCGTTCAGCTTAGACCATCGGAATTGCCGGTAATCCACGGCAAAACCCCGCCTGTGCATCTCGCTTTCTCCTCTCTTTTTCGCCGGAGCGCCCCTCTTCGGAACGGCCGGCGCTGTACTATGCCTCGTAGTACAGTTAGTATATACGCCTTCTTCCGTTTTGTCAAGCACTTTTTCAAATTTTCTTTTGAAAATTTGCGCGGGCAGGACACCTTCGCCAGACTCGGAAAACCCGGCCGGGTTTCGGAACAGGCTGCGGCGCTGCCGCCGGCAAATGTCCGCAGGTTCAAAAAGCCCGCACAAGCCGATACACCGGACGCCCTGCATAAAACCGGCCCGCGTTCGTCGCCGAACAGACGCCGGATCCGCAGGCAGAAGTGTCCTGCCTATAAGATATACAGCCGAATGCGGGAAAATATACCGCATCCGCCGCCCTGCGGAACACGAAAACATCGAAAGACGTCCTGCACGCAGCCGCAGCCTCTCTCCCGCAGCCGTTCGGAGCGGGGATTTTCCGGCGTCAGAAACGCTTCCGGCACGGAACGGCCGGCCGATCCGCTTACGCCGAGCCGCGTCAGAAACGCTTCCGAACTGCGAAACCGGCGTCAGCCCTTTTTCCGGTCCTCCGCAAAAGCGCGCGCCAACAGGGACTCGTGGTCGCTGGCAAGCACCCGCTCACCGACCGGTTCGTAGGCGATATCCCCCTCGAAGCCGCCGGGCGCGGGGACGACGCGCACGGAAAAGTGCAGCGTTTCGCCGCAGCCGTCGAGCGTAAAGTCCAAAAGATCTTCGCCGCTTTCCGCGCGCGGGGTACAGACAATTTCAAAAAAACCGGCCTCGGCAGCGTCGTCCCCGGCTTTCGGCTGTGCGGACAGCCCGTCGAGGCAGGAATAAAACGCCACAGTGATCACGCGCGTGCGCGGGTCGCGGTGCGGGTCGGAATACGTGCCGATCTGACGGACGGGCACGTTCTCTATGCCCGTTTCCTCCCACAGCTCGCAGCGCGCGGCGGTCTCGACCGTCTCCTCGGGCTCGACGAAGCCGCCGGGAAGGGCCCACGTGCCGATGAAGGGATGTCCGCCCCGACGGACCAGCAGCACACGCGGCTTGCCGTCCTCGTGAAGGAAAGCGGCGACGTCGGCCGTCACCGACGGACGGGGATATTTGCCCGCGTCGTAGCGGGCGAGGAATTCGGCCTCGGTCAGGCCGTTTTTATCTCTCAGCATACGATTCTCTCCTCAAATCAAAAAAATTCCGGCAAAAGTACAGTAAGCCTGTCTGGCCGCTTCATCGGAGTCCGACGGAAGGCAGGCAGGGAACTGTCCGTTTTTTGCAAGCCGTTTCAAAAAAAGAAATGCAATTTGGGCCGCCGTTCAGAGAAACGGCAGAAACTTTACGCTTCCGTTTTACGGCTCTCGCGCAAGCCCTTTATTCCGTCCGCGCCTCGCGGTCCAAAAACACCCTGGAGCCGGTCGCGCCCGTCTGGCCCTGATATTTCCCGCGGTACGGGTTTCGCGCCGCGCGGTCCATCTTGGCAAAAACAAGCTGCCCGATGCGCCGCCCCGCCTTCAGTTCGATGGCAAATCGGTTGGCGTTGTAAAGCTCGAGCGTGATTTCGCCCTGAAAGCCGGGGTCGACCCATCCCGCGTTCTGGATAAACAGCCCCATCCTGCCCAGCGAGCTGCGCCCCTCCACAAAGGCGGTCAGGTCGTCGGGCAGTGCGACGAACTCCATCGTCGTGGCCAGCACGAACTGGCCCGGCAGCAGAAGGTAGCTGTCGGCGCGGATGGTATGGTATTCGATTTCGTTTTCCATCGTCAGGACGCCCGAGGGCGAATCCCGCACGACGGCGAACGTGTTCCCCAACCGGATGTCCACACTCGCCGGCTGGATCTGACCTTCCTCCAGAGGCGCGATCCGCAGAATCTGCCGCTCCAGCAGCGCGGATATCGTCGCATCCGATAAAATCATCGCTTTTCACATCCTTTTCCGGTATTCTAACGTGTATCGGCCCCAATTCAAAAGCCAAGGCCTTCAGGCCCAATCGGCTTTGTTCAAGCGCAATTCTATATGTAAGGAGCCATCGGTTCTGCATTTTGAATTATATTTTATAAGGCTATCGCCATTGCCGATGCCGTCTGCAATTTCCCTTTATTGAACAAAATTTGATAAAGCGCGGAATAATTGTTGGCACAGACGAACTATGCAGCGGCACGCATCGGGGACGCGGCGCGGGATGCCAGCTAAGAAGGGGACGCGCTTCCCGCGCAGGCCGGATGTGCGCCCCTGCGGGGCAGATTTCCAACTGAAATCCCATAAGCCGCGCGCCGCCGGCAGAAAAGCCGAAGACAGCACTGCGGATCGAAAATCCAAGCGCCCCGAAGCGCCGGCCTCACAACGGTTTTTTCATAATTTTCCCGTTCGGGCGCGGATAAATACCCGGCGTACCTGCTTTTTTCTCCACAACAATCAGACGGTGGCTGCGTCCGAACACGGGGATTTCATAGGGGATCACGGACACGGCCCCGCCGCCGAGCAGCTCGAATGCGCGCGCCGCTTCGGCCGCCTCCTCTTCGCCGCGCGGCCCCTTCATCGCGACGAACAGACCGCCCGGCTTCACGAGCGGCAGCGACCACTCTGCCAGCACATTCAGCCGCGCCACCCCGCGCGAGACGGCAACGTCGAACGCCTCGCGGTGCGAAGGCTCCCGCCCCAGCTCCTCGGCGCGGCCGCAGAGCGTCGAGACGTTCGGCAGGTCCGCAGCCTGCGCCGTCTGCGCGACGAACTCCAGCTTCTTAGCCGTCGCATCCAGCGCGGTCACGGATGCTTCCGGGACCGCCGCCGCCAGCGGCAGCGCGGGGAAGCCGCCGCCGCAGCCGACGTCCACAACGCGTTTCCCCTTAAAACCGCAGGCCGAAAGCAGCGCAAGCGAATCGTAAACATGCAGCAGCGCCATCTCCTTGGGCGAGGTGAGCGCGGTGAGGTTCATATGCGGGTTGACCGCCGCCAGCCGTTCGGCGATGACCTCCGTGCGGCGCAGCAGCGCGTCGGATGCCGGATAATGCACCGCCAGCACCTCGGCGGTCTGACGTCCGATGTCGTTCATAGGGATGTTCCTTTCTAAAAAGCCGCGTAGATTTAGCCGCTCAATTGCGCACGGCCGCAGCCGAACAGGGATCGGGCGGCAAATGCCCAACCGTAATATGCGGGGCCGGCCTATCGTTCGGGTCCGATCAGAGCTCTGCGCCAAACCCGATCATAGAGTTTATGCGTAAAGGCCGTCGCAGACGCATTCCCGTTCCTGCGTTCCTTTATAATCGAAGGCCTTTTCCTTCACCTGCTCAAGCGGCATTGCAAAACTTTTGCTCATCCTTCCAAGAGTCTTTCCGCATATACGTCGGCATCAGAGCTTTTGCTCCTTCAGATACAGCAGCAGCACGGCGACGTCGGCGGGGGACACGCCGGAAATGCGCGAAGCGCGGCCCACCGTCTCCGGCCGCATCGCGGACAGCTTCTGCGCCGCCTCCAGCCGCAGCCCGCGGATGCGGGAATAATCGACGTCCGGCGGAATGCGCCGGTGCTCCGCCGCGCTTTGCCGCGCGACCTCGGCGAGCTGCTTCTGAATATAGCCCTCGTACTTGATTTCGATCTCGGCGCGGCGCGCAGCGAACGCGTCGGGCGGCGTGCACCCTTCGAGCGCGTAAATGTCCGCGAGCGTGACGCCCGGCCGCCGAAGCAGCTCGGCTTTACGGATGCCGCCGGCGACCGGCTCGTAGCCGTACTTCACAAGCAGCGCGTCGCGCGCGCCGCTTTGCGGCAGCGTCTCGCCGCGCAGGCGGGACAGCTCGTCCTCCACCGCCTTCTGCTCGGCGAGGAAGGCTTCCCAATGCGTATCGTCCACCAGCCCGATCTCGCGGCCGCGCGGCGTCAGGCGCGCCTTCGCGTTGTCCTGCCGCAGCAGCAGCCGGTATTCGCTGCGCGAAGTCATGATCCGGTACGGCTCGTTTGTGCCCTTGGTGACGAGGTCGTCAATGAGCGCGCCGATGTACGCCTCGCTGCGCAGCAGGACGAATTCGTCCTTCCCCTGCACGGTGCGCGCGGCGTTGATCCCGGCGACCAGCCCCTGTGCGGCCGCCTCCTCATAGCCCGAGCTGCCGTTGAACTGCCCCGCACCGTACAGTCCGGCAATGTCACGGAACTCGAGCGTCGGCCGGAGCTGCGTCGCGTCGCAGCAATCGTACTCGATGGCGTAGGCCGTGCGCATAAACACGGCGTTCTCCAGCCCGCGGATCGAACGGACGACGGCCTTCTGCACGTCTTCGGGCAAGGACGACGAAAGCCCCTGCAAATACATCTCCTTCGTGTCCGCCCCCATCGGCTCGATAAAAATCTGGTGCCGCTCCTTGTCGGGGAAGCGCACGATCTTGTCCTCGATGCTCGGACAGTAGCGCGGGCCTGTCCCTTTGATCTGCCCCGAATACAGCGGCGAGCGCGACAGGTTTTCCAGAATGATCGCCTTGGTCGCCTCGTTGGTGTAGGCGATGTGGCAGACGGCGCGGTTTTCCCCCGGCGCGCGGGTGGAAAAAAGCTGCGCCGGCTCGTCCCCGCGCTGCTCCTCGAGGACCGAGAAGTCGATCGAATCGGCGTGCACGCGCGGCGGCGTGCCGGTCTTGAAGCGCAGGAGCCGCACCCCCGCTTCGCGCAGACTGTCCGACAGCAGCCGGGCGGGGATGCTGTTGTCGGGTCCGGCCTCGCGGCTGTGCCCGCCGACGATGATCCGCCCGCCGAGCGACGTACCGGTCGCAAGGACGACAGCTTTTGCCGGGAAGAACGCGCCGAACGCGCTCTCTACGCCGCAGATACGGCCGTTTTCGATGCGCAGCGCCGTGATCTCGCACTGCACAAGCGTGAGGTTTGCCGTCCGCTCGACGGCGCGCTTCATATACGCCTGATACGCGCGCCGGTCGGCCTGTAAACGCAGCGACTGCACCGCCGGTCCTTTGGACAGATTGAGCATGCGGCTTTGCAGCATCACGCTGTCGGCCGCGCGTCCCATCTCGCCGCCCAGCGCGTCGATTTCAAACACCAGGTGCCCCTTGCCGCTGCCTCCGACCGACGGGTTGCAGGGCATGTTCCCCACCAAATCGAGCGACAGCGTGAACAGCGCCGTTTTCGCGCCCAGCCGCGCAGACGCCAGCGCCGCCTCCAGTCCCGCGTGCCCCGCGCCGACGACCGCGACGTCATAGGCCTCCGCCGTATATGTATGTGCCAACTTGCCTTACCTCCGATTTTATGTAAAAGCCGCAGAAGTCCGTTCCTTCCGCCGGCCGGCTTCCCGTTCCGCCCGAATTCCGCCGTGGCCGCGCCGCTATGCACGGCACCCGCCTTTTCAGCCCTTAAAAAAGAGTCCGCAGCGGCGCCCCGGCAGCCCCGCGCCCGAAAAGCGCTCTACTTCCCTACGCAGAAGCGCGAGAAAATTTCGTCCACGACCGCCTCGCTCACGCTGCGGCCGTCGGTCTCGCCGAGCGCGGCGATGGCCGCGTCCAGCTCGGTGCCGGCGGCGTCCTGCGCGCCGCCGCAGAGCGCTTCCTTCGCCTCCCCCAGCGCCGCCGACGCGCGCCGGAGCGCCGCCGCCTGCCGCGCGGACGTGATGACCGCGTCCATATCCGGCTCCAATCCGCCGTACAGCGCGCCGACCGCCTGCTCAAGCGCGTCTTTCCCCTCGCCCGTGCGCGCGGAAATGCACACCTGCCGGTCAAACAGCACGGGCGGGACCGCGCCCGGCGCAAGATCCCTTTTGTTGAACACCGCCACCGTGCTTCCCGCCTTGCCGAGCGCGCGGATGCGGTCGGCAAGCCCGTAGTCCTCGGCCGTCAGCGGCTGCGAAAGGTCGAACACCGCCAGCACCAGCTCGGCGCGCTCCAATTGCTCGAGGCTCTTCCCGATCCCCGCCCGCTCGACTGCGCCCGCGCCGGCCCGCAGGCCGGCCGTGTCCGCCAGCAGCAGCGGGATTCCGCAGACGACGGCCGTTTCACTGACGACGTCGCGCGTCGTCCCCGCCTCGTCTGAGACGAGCGCCCGCTCGAAACCGAGCAGCAGATTCAGCAGCGAGCTTTTGCCGGTGTTCGTCCGGCCGACGAGCACCGTCCGCACCCCCTCGCTGACCGCACGGCCGTAGCGGTGCGAATCCGCAAGTGCGTCCAGCTCGGCCCTGACCGCCGAAAGCTCTGCGGCCGCCTCCCGGGGCGTCAGGTCGGCGAGGTCCTCGTCGGGATAGTCGATGTACGCACGCATCGACGCCGCCAGCGTCACCAGCCGCCGGTACAGCCCGTCGATGCGGCGCGAAAGCGACCCGCCCGCCTGCCGGACGCCGATTTCCAGCCGCTTCGCGCTGACCGCGTCGATGATCCCCGCGACCGCCTCGGCCTCGGTGAGCGTCAGCTTGCCGTTGAGAAACGCGCGCTTGGAGAACTCCCCCGGCCGTGCCGGCTGCGCGCCCGCCGCCAGCACGGCCGAAAGCAGCCGTTCGGTAACCAGCAGGCCGCCGTGACAGCAGAGCTCGGCCGTGTCCTCGCCGGTGTACGACGCAGGCGCGGCATAAAAGACGGCGACCCCGTCGTCGAACACCCCGCCGTCGTCGAAAAACGACCCGTAGACCGCCTGCCGCGCCTCGGGCGGGCGGCCCGACTTCGGGCGGAACACACGCGAAAGCACTGCGCGCGCCTCCGGTCCGGTGATGCGGATCATCGCCACGCCGCCCTTCCCCCGCGGGGTGGACACGGCGGCGACCGTGGTATCGGTCATAGAACAACCCCCTTTCAGACCAGCTCGGCAAATCCGCTCTGCCGCAGCGCCTCGTATACGCCGACGGCGACCGAATTCGACAGATTCAGACAGCGTTCGCCCTCCCGCATCGGGATACGCACGCAGTCCTTTTTCCGAGCGCGCAGCAGCGGCTCGGGCAGCCCCGCCGTCTCCTTGCCGAAAATGAGGTAGCAGACCCCGTCGTAGGAAACGTCTGTATGACGGCGGGAGGCCTTGGTGGTGAAGAAAAAGCAGCGGCCGTCGCCGTTCTTTTCAAAGAAATCGTCAATGTTTTTATAATAGCGGATATCGAGATGCTTCCAGTAATCCAGCCCCGCGCGCTTCAGGCGGCTGTCGGTGACGGTAAAGCCGAGCGGCTCGATGAGATGCAGCGTGCAGCCGGTGACGGCGCAGGTGCGGGCGATGTTGCCGGTGTTCTGCGGGATCTCCGGCTCGAAAAGTACGATGTTGATACGGCTCAAAGCGGCGCCTTCCTTTTCATGCAGATGGGATTTGCGTAGAATGTTTCAATCAAAACGTCTGAAATGTTTACCGGCAAACCGGCCTTCGGCTTTGCCTGACAACAGTATTATAGTATATCTTTTGTGGATTTGCAAACATTTTTACAAAAAGGACTGTTTTTTTCCGCGCATACGGTGTATAATGACTCATAATCCCGTTGAATACTGGAAGAGGAGCAGGCAAGATGTCTTTGTTTACAAAGGTTTTCGGCACATACAGCGACCGGCAGGTCAAAAAGATAGAATCCACCGCAGACAAGATCATAGCGCTTTCCGGCAAATACGCCGCAATGAGCGACGCCGAGCTGCGGCAGCAGACCGACGTCCTGCGCGGGCGGCTGGAGAAGGGCGAGACGACCGACGATATCCTGCCCGACGCGTTCGCCGTCGTCTGCGAGGCGTCCGAGCGTGTGCTGGGTATGCGCCCGTTCCGCGTCCAGCTTATCGGCGGCGTGGTCATCCATCAGGGCCGCATCGCGGAAATGAAGACCGGCGAGGGCAAGACGCTCGTCGCCACCCTGCCCGCGTATCTGAACGCGCTTTCCGGTGCGGGCGTGCACATCGTCACGGTCAATGATTATCTGGCGCGCTACCAGAGCGAGTGGATGGGCATTCTTTACCGCTTCCTCGGCCTGTCTGTCGGGCTGATCGTAAACGGGATGGATTCCGCTTCGCGCAAGAAGGCGTATGCGGCCGACATCACCTACGGTACCAACAACGAGATGGGTTTTGACTATCTGCGCGACAACATGGTCATCTATAAAGAGCGCATGGTCCAGCGCGGCCACGCGTTCGCCATCGTCGACGAGGTCGACTCGATCCTCATCGACGAAGCGCGCACCCCGCTGATCATTTCCGGCCCCGGCGACGAAAGCGACCCGCTCTATGAGAAGGCCGACCGCTTCGCGCGCACGCTCAAGTGCTTCCGCATCAAGGAGATCGACTCAAAAAAGGACGACGCCGAGATGGGCGCCGACGCCGACTACATCGTCGACGAGAAGGCGCGCAACGCCGTGCTGACCACCTCGGGCACCCGCAAGGCGGAGGCGTACTTCGGGCTGGAAAACCTGGCCGATGCGGAAAACAACGCTTATATGCACCACATCAACAACGCCATCCGTGCCCACGGCGTCATGCAGCGCGACGTGGATTACGTCGTCAGGGACGGGCAGGTGCTCATCGTCGATTCCTTCACCGGCCGCATTATGCTCGGCCGCCGCTACTCCAACGGACTGCACCAGGCCATCGAGGCCAAGGAGGGCGTGAAGATCGAGCGCGAGAACAAGACGCAGGCGACCATCACCTTCCAGAATTACTTCCGTTTGTATAAAAAGCTCTCCGGCATGACCGGCACGGCGCTGACAGAAGAGAACGAGTTCCGCGAAATTTACTCGCTCGACGTCGTGGAGATCCCGACCAACCGGCCGATGATCCGCAAGGACCACAACGACCTCGTTTACAAATCGGCCGAAGGCAAATACCGCGCAATCATCGAACAGATCATCGCCTGCCACGAGAAAGGGCAGCCGGTGCTGGTGGGCACGGTGTCCATTGACAAGTCCGAGCACATCTCCAAGCTGCTTTCCAAGCGCGGCATCAAGCACAACGTCCTCAATGCCAAGTTCCACGACAAGGAAGCGGAGATCATCGCGCAGGCGGGCAAGCTGGGTGCGATCACCATCTCGACGAACATGGCCGGCCGCGGCACCGACATCAAGCTCGGCGGCAACGCCGATTATCTCGCCAAGGGACGGATGGCGTCCGGGGGCTACGACGAGGCGCTGATCTTCGAGGCCGCCGGCTACGACGAGACGAACGACGAGGAGCTTCTCGCCGCGCGCGAGCATTACCGCGCGCTCGTCGCCGAGTTCGACATGCAGATCAAAGAAGAAGCCGAGAAGGTCAAAGCCGCCGGCGGTCTGTTCGTGCTGGGCACCGAGCGGCACGAGAGCCGCCGCATCGACAACCAGCTCCGCGGCCGTGCCGGACGGCAGGGCGACCCGGGCGAAAGCCGGTTCTTCCTCTCGCTGGAGGATGACCTGCTGCGCCTGTTCGGCTCGGACCGCCTGCTGGGGATGGTCAACACGCTCGGGATGGACGACGACACGCCCATCAAGGCGGGCATCCTGTCCAGCTCGATCGAAAACGCCCAGAAACGCATCGAAGGCACCAACTTCGAGCGCCGCAAGAACGTCCTGCAATTTGACGACGTCAACAACCAGCAGCGCGAGCTGATCTACCGTCAGCGCCGCGAGGTGCTCGAGGGCGGCGACCTGCGGGACAAGATCCACAACATGATCGAGGGCTTCATCGACGGCGCGATCGCGACCTACCTGTCCTCGGACATTCCCGACGAGTGGAACCTTGACGGGCTGCGCGGCTACCTCTACGGCATCCTCTGCGGGGAGGATGATTTCCGCTACACGCAGGAAGAGCTCAACCGCGTCAACGCCGAGGACATCCGCAGGCTGCTGCTCGAGCGCGCCGACGCGCTGTACAAGAAGCAGGAGGAGCTGTTCACGCCCGAGGTGTTCCGCGAGGTGGAGCGCATCGTCCTTCTGGAGAACGTCGACCGCAAGTGGGTCGACCACATCGACGCGATGGACGACCTGATGTCCGGCGTAGGACTGCGTGCCTACGCGCAAAAGAACCCCGTCACCGAATATAAAATCGAAGGCAGCGCGATGTTCGACGAGATGATCGAAAGCATCCGCGAGGACACGGTGCGCACGCTTTTCCGCGTCGTGCCGAAGAAAAACATCGAGCGCAAGCAGGTGATGACGGCCGCCAATTCCAACCGGCTCGGCGGCGCGAAGAACGTCAAGGTGCTGCCGATGAAAAAAGCGCCCAAGGTCGGCCCGAACGATCCCTGTCCCTGCGGCAGCGGGAAGAAGTATAAAAAGTGCTGCGGTGCAGTTCAGCCGCGGTAGCGGCTGAACTGCGAAAGAATTTTGCCGAAGGCAAAATTCTTTCACTTAGTACGATGCCGGGGAAAGTAGCGCCAGTAGGCGCGACAAACTCCGCAAGTATTCCGCTAAAGCGGAATACTTGCACTTCGATCTAAGCTGTAGTTCGGCAGCAATAGCTGCTGACGAACTGCAAAAGAATTTTGCCTGACGGCAAAATTCTTTCACTGAGTGCAAAGCCGAAAGTGCGCCAATAGGCGCCAGCAGTTTCACGCCTGCGGCTCGAAACTGCGAGAATTCTGTCTTCTATGAAGCCGGGCGTTTAGGCAAGGCTTTGCGCGGACGGGCTTTGCCGTTTCCGAATTGAATATTTAAATGCAGATTCCGATATCTGGTAGAGCCGCGAAAACACTGGAAAGGCTCCTCGAGTCGTTCGCAAGAGAAACCGCCTTGACAGAATAGCGCCTGGCAAAATCGAACGGAACATGCAAACCGGTCTGAAAGCCGTGCGAAAACGGAACGGGATTGAATATGGAAATCAATATTTACAGCAAAAACAGCACATACCAGAAATTTGAGACCCTAAAGACCAACCGGAACAAACGGTATCGCTGCCGCGAATTTCTCGTGGAGGGCGTGCGCAGCCTGAACGAAGCCGCCGGCAACCATTGGCGAATCAAGAGCTTTTTATTCAACAAAGCTTCGCTGTCGGATTGGGCCAAAGGTATGATCTGCAACATTCATACAGAAGTGAATTATTGTCTTACCGAGGATCTTATGCGCGAGCTGAGCGGAAAGAACGACCCTTCCGAGCTGATGGCGGTCATAGAGATGCGCGAGGACTCGCTTGAAAGCGTAAAGCTGTCCGACGTGCCGTTTATCGTTCTGTTCGACAGGCCGTCCAACAAAGGCAATCTGGGAACCATTATCCGCTCCTGCGACGCGCTGGGCGCGGACATGCTGATTCTGACCGGACATGCCGTCGATTTGTATGACCCCGACGTCGTGGTTTCTTCGATGGGCTCGTTTTTCCGCTTTCCGGTCGTCCGCGTTTCCGATAACAGGCTTCTGTATACATACATCGATCAATTGAAAAAGCGGTATAATACATTTATTACCATCGGCACAACGGCGCATAAGAAGCAGCCGGTATATACAATCGACCTGACAAAACCGCTTCTGCTGATGCTCGGGAACGAAACGATGGGGCTGAGCAGCGAGTATAAAAGCTTCTGCGACGTCCTGTGCACGATTCCGATGAGCGAAAAATCCTATGCCACGTCCTTCAACGTCGGCTGCGCAGCGTCTATCCTGATGTACGAAATCACCCGGCAGCGTATGAGCATCGACCGTTAAGCATCCGTTTTTTATCCGCGCTTCCGAACAAACGCGTTTCTTGCACGGCGCGCGGCAGCGCCGTTCCTCCGTCCCGCGCTGACCGCCGCACAGCGGCCTCGGACTGTCGGACAAGGGCTTTGGGGACGTCACCCCACGTTCGCGTCCCTTTTTCAGAAGGTTTCGAGAGGAATAGAGAGCTTTTTACAAAAATTCCACGAATTTATCCGCAAAAGCCCCCTTGAATGAAAGCCCCAATCGGGTTTTATCGGCAAGCTGCCGCCGCACAGCGGCGTATCGGGTATAGATCCGGAAAATCCCGCCGATTTTGAACCGGCGCACGCAGCGGACAAGCTCCAAACGCAAACACCTCCCTGCGGCCGCGTGTTTTGGCGCCGGATTCCACACAAACAGCAAAGGAGTTGAACACATATGGGCTTCGGCATCTGCGTGATCGGCTATATCGCGCTCGTCACCGACATCATCGGCGGCGGCGTCATCGCCTATCCGCTGCTTGCCTACGGGCTGAAGAAGGCCTCGGTGCTGAACGTCAACTTCTTTTACGCGGCGGTTGCCGCACTGTTCTGCGTCCCCCACTCGGCGCTGGTGTTCTTCAGCTTCATCGGCGTCATCGACGAAAATACGGTGTTTTATCAGGCAAGCTACTGTCTGTTCTATGCCATCTATCTCCTTTTCCACATTTTCGTCTTTCTCGGCGCCGCGCAGGTCTACCGTGCAGGGAACGCCGAAAAATACGCCTCGCGCGCGATGTCGCGGCTGTATATGACAGCCGTCTACGTCGTGTGGGCGATGGTGCTTCTGCTGTTCTCGTCGATCGGCAACGCGGCCATTTACGGCGTGCTGCAGATCTACAAATATATCGTGCTGTTCTTCAACGCGCTCTTTTTCTACGACTGCTATGCGCGAATCACCTCGCGTGAGCAGCAGTCGCGGGACAAGGCCGCTGCGGAGAAGGCCGAGCAAAAGAAAAGCAAAGGAGCGAACCGGCCTTGAAAACGACAGACAAATCCGTGCGCCTGTTTCGGTACGGACGGGCGGCGGCGGGATTAATCCTGCTGGTCAACCCGATCATTTCGTTATACGACATCCTGCCCGACTTCATCGGGTATCTGCTGCTGTTCTCGGCGCTGCGCGAGGTCTCGCACCTGGAAGGCCGGATGGAGGACGCGCAAAGCAAGCTGATCTGGCTGGCGGCGTTCAGCGCGCTGCGGCTGACGCTGGCGCTGGTCTTCTACGACGCACAGAACTCCTTTAAGCTGCTGGCCTGCTTTTCCCTGGCCGTCGTCGAGCTGGCGGCGTTCCTGATGTGGAGCGCTTCCTTTTTCTCCGGACTGGAATACCTGCTCAACCGCAACGACGGCGAGAACATTGTTGGCAAACTCTCGAATGTGCGCTTTCTGACCGTGCTGTTCTTCATCGTCCGCACCGCCTGCAACCTGATCCCCGAATTTTCCTCGCTGCTGGAGGACGCGGCGATGACCGACATCACCAACGCTTCGCGCTACCTCGCGCTGGCAGGCGGGAAGAACCTGTTCATCCTGCTGGGGATCGTGGTCGTGCTGGTGCTCGGCGGCTTCTGGCTCACGGGCACGCTGCGTTTTATGCGGCAGGCGTCCGGCGATAAACCGTTTGCCGACGCGCTGCACAGACGGTACGGCGAAGAGGGCTGCGACGCGCCCCCGCGCGTGCGGCTGCGGCTGCTGCGCAGCGGCTTTTGGGCCATCATCATAGGCTGCGCGTTTTTCTTTGAATTCACACTCGACGGCGCCGACGTCCTGCCCGATGTTGCGGGACTCTTCATCATCTGTGCGGGCGTGATGATCCTCTCGCGGATTGCGCCGCTGCGGACCGTCTGGCCGCCCGCCGTCATTTTTGCACTCGTATGGACGGCGCGCGCCGTTTATAACGGCTATTTTGCGCCTGCCGGCGATATGACCGACGCCGACGCGCTCCTTGCCGCGCTGCTGGCCACACTGACGGCGGTAACGGCGCTGCTCTTCTTCCGTGCGCTCACGCAGGCTGTCTCCGCACTGATTGAACCGCTCATCGGCGTAGATGTATCGCCGGATTTCCGCTATTGCACGGCAGCAATGGCGGTGTTCATGTCCTGCGCGGCCGTCTCGGCGGTCTTCCCCGGACTGACCGCACAGCTTGCGTTCGCATCGTTCGTGTTTACGGTCGTGTGGTATTTCTTTATCTGCCGCATCCTCTTCAACATTATCGGCTCCTATAAGGAAGTGACCGGCACAGGGCTGTAAGCACCCAAGCCCAATCCCATCATCGGAAAGGATTTTCCCTTATGTGCGGATTCATCGGAATCTATAACAAAAACGGCGTCAGCGGGACCGGAAAGGCAGATGCGGCCGCGATGTCGCACGCGATTCGTCACCGCGGCCCCGACCTTGACCGCGCCTACGGCGAGGGACGCGCGTATTTCGCCTTCCGCCGTCTGTCGATCATCGATCTGGAGGGCGGCGCGCAGCCCTTCGTCAGTGACGACGGGCGCTACTTCGCCGTCTACAACGGCGAGGTGTACAACTACCTCGAGCTGCGCGAAGAGCTGGTTTCGCGCGGGGTCGCGTTCCGCACCCGCTCGGAAATCGAAACGCTTGTCGCGCTCTACGAAAACCACGGCCCCTCCTTCATCAACCGCCTGCGCGGGATGTTCGCCTTTTTGATTTACGACAACAAAACCGGCGTCCTGATGGCCGGGCGCGACCCCTTCGGCATCAAGCCGCTGTACTACCGTGAAACGGCCGACGGCCATGTCTTCGCCAGCGAGATGAAAGCGTTTCTGTTCGACTCGGGCTACGACGGCTTCAAGGTCGACCCGACGCTTTTGCAGCATTACCTCACCTTCCAGTACGTTACCGAGCCGGACACCATCACCGGCGACATCCGCATCCTGCCCAAGGGCAGCTATATGCTCTGCGACGGCGAACATACCGAAACCGAATGCTATTACCGTCCGGTGTTCGCGCCGGCGAAGGGCTCCTACGCGGAGAAGAAGCTCCGCCTGCGCGAAGCGGTCGAGCGCTCGGTCGAATCGCATATGCTTTCGGACGTCCCGCTGGGCAGCTTCCTTTCCAGCGGCGTCGATTCGGCGGTCATCACCGCCGTCGCTTCCAAGCTATCGCCGGGGATCAAGGCTTTCACCGTCGGTTTCGATGTGCCGGGCTATTCCGAACTGGAGGATGCCGCAGCCATCTCCGCGCATCTGGACATCGACCACATCAAGCTCCAATGCACGCTGAAGGATTTTACCGACAGCTATGAAAAGGTCATCTACCACCTCGATTCGCCGGTCGGCGACCCGTCGGTCGTGGCCATCTATCTCATTTCGCAGGAGGCGGCGCGCCACGTCAAGGTCATCCTCTCCGGAGAGGGAAGCGATGAGCTGTTCGGCGGCTACCGGCAGTACGCCACCGCGCCGGCCTGCGACCGGCTGGGACGTCTGCCGCGCTTTATCAAGGCGCCGCTGGCCGCCCTCGCGCGCGTGCTGCCGCCGTCAGTCAAGGGCCGCGGCTTCCTGCTGCGCGGGCTGACGCCGGTGGAGCAGCGCTTCGTGGGCAACTCGTTCGTGTTCGACGAGCTTTCCAAACGGCGCATTCTCAAAACCTTTGACCCGGCCGTACATTTCACCGACCGCACGAAGGACATCTATGCGCAGGCAAGCGGCTACGGCACGCTGCTGAAGATGCAGTACTGCGACCTGCACACCTGGCTGCCCTCGGACATCCTCGTCAAGGGCGACCGCCTGAGCATGGCGCACGCGCTCGAAGCGCGCGTGCCCTATCTTGACAAGGAGGTCTTCAAGGCCGCCCGCAGCCTCTGCGACCGCGACAAGCTGTCACACGACACGACCAAGTACATCCTGCGCGACACCTTCTCCGACCTGCTCAACCGCGAAACGGTCGTCCGCCCGAAGAAGGGCTACCCCGTCCCGGTCCGCGTCTGGCTGCGCGGCGAGCTGTACGAGTGGGCCAGACACATTCTTGCCGAAAACCCCGCAGAACAGTATATCGATACCGCCGAAGCATTGCGGCTTCTGGAGCTGCACCGTGCGGGCAAGGGCGACTACTACCACCATATCTGGGTGCTTTTGTCATTTATGACCTGGTACCGCCTCTATATCGCCGACGCGGAGACGACCAAGCGCCGTGTCGCCGAGGGCGAGCTTTGATAAAGAAAATGTTCCGCGCAGCCGCGAAGGCCGGCTTTGCGGGAAGGAAATTTGGGGAAATCCGAAAAAAAGACTTGCAAAACCGGAAAAGGTATGCTATAATGGCTTGAAAAAGCGGTCCTCTGCGGCTCGGCACGAACGCTTTTATACGAAAAACCAATGATAAGCCGTACAAAAATCGGGCATAATCCGTTTTGTGATGCCTTTGCTGTGCAAAATTTTGTTTATTGGATTTATGCGAAGGTTCTTGTCAACCGTTTTGTTGGGTTTTCGTATGCAATACTTTTATTTTTGTAAAAGGAGGAAAAAGCCTGATGGACATGCTCAGGGCTTTTACCAGCGAGCAGCTGAAAACGGACGTGCCTGTTTTCAACGTCGGCGACACGGTCAAGGTGCACTGCCGCATCGTTGAGGGCACACGGGTGAGAACCCAGATCTTCGAGGGCACCGTCATCGCGCGGAAGAACGGCGGCATTGCCGAATCCTTCACGGTCAGACGCGTCTCCTTCGGCGTGGGCACGGAAAAGACGTTCCCGCTCCACTCCCCGAACGTGCAGAAGGTCGAGGTCGTGAGAAAGGGGCGCGTGCGCAGAGCCAAGCTCTACTACCTGCGCGACCGTCTCGGCAAGAGCGCCAAGATCAAGGAAAAAATCTGATTTTTGCGCAAACGATAAAGTGCCTGATCTTCTCAGGCACTTTTCTGCTTTGAATACGAAAGAAAGCGAGGCCGCCAATGGCTATGGACAACGAAAACACCGCTCTTTCTCCCGTCCCCGCGCGCGAACCGAAGCTCGCCGCCTCGGTCTACGACTGGGTCGAGACCTTCTGCTACGCGATGGCGCTGATGGTGGTCCTTTTCCTGCTTGTCTGCCGCTACGTCACCGTAGACGGCGACTCGATGCGCGAAACGCTGCATCATAACGATAAGCTCATCATCTCCGGTCTCGGCTATACGCCCGAAACGGGCGATATCGTCGTCGTCAAGGTGCCGCGGTTCGGCAACCCGATCATCAAGCGCGTCATTGCAACCGGCGGGCAGGAGGTGGAGATCGACTTCGAGAACTGGACGGTCAAGGTCGACGGCGTCACGCTCGAGGAAGATTACATCAACCGCGATATTGACTATGACGGGATCAATGACGACCGGTATGTCTGGATGTCCTCGCCCACAGGCGAGCGCGTGGTGCGTTTTACCGTCGAGCCGGGCAAGCTGTTTGTAATGGGCGACAACCGCAACCATTCGACCGACAGCCGCGACCCGAGCGTCGGACTGGTCGACGAGCGGCAGGTTCTCGGCCGCGTGCTGCTGCGCCTGTTTCCGCTCAACGTGTTCGGTGCGGTAGAATGAACGGCCCGATCGTCTGGTACCCCGGCCATATGGCCAAGGCACGCCGGCAGTTGCAGGCGTCGCTCTCCGAGGTGGACGCGGTTATCGAAATCCTCGACGCACGGCTGCCGCTTTCCAGCCGCAATCCCGATTTTGCCTCGCTCTTCGGCGCCAAGCCCTGTCTGACGCTGCTGAACAAGTCGGCGCTGGCCGATGAAAAGCGCGAGCAGAGCTTCATTCATAAGCTGGAACGGGAGGGACGGCGCGTGCTCGCCGTCGACTGCAAGGCCTACCGCAACATCGCGCGCGTCACACCGGCGCTGCGCGAGCTGGTGGAGGAAAAGCTTGCGCGGGACGCGGCGAAGGGCCTGACCCGCCCGCTGCGGGTGATGGTCGTAGGCATCACGAACGTGGGTAAGAGCACGTTCATCAATACATACACGAAAACGAAAAAGGCCAAGGCGGAGGACCGACCGGGCGTGACCCGCGAGCAGCGCTGGATCGCCTCGCCCTACGGGGTGGAGCTTCTGGACACGCCGGGGCTGCTCTGGCACAAGTTCGATGACCCCGCCGTCGGCATCAAGCTCGCCTGTACGGGCGCCATACGAGATGAGATTCTGGATCTGTATTCGCTGTCGCATGAGCTGCTCGGTATGCTCGCGCAAAGCTATCCGGCGCTGCTGGAGGCGCGCTACGGCATACAGATCGCTTCCGGCGATTCGATCGGCGACATCTTCGAAGCCATCGCCCGCCGCCGTGGCTTCCTGCGCGCGGGCGGCGAGATCGACGAGGAGCGTACCGCCGCCGTCCTGCTGGACGAATTCCGCGGCGGCCGTATCGGCCGCATCACGCTCGACTGACGCAAAAAGGGAGATGCGGTTATGCCGCTGACTTGGGAATACGAATCCGAATACCGCAAAACATCCGTCGTCTGCGGGTGCGACGAGGCCGGCCGCGGCCCGCTGGCCGGCCCCGTGTACGCTGCGGCGGTCATCCTGCCCGACGGCGCGGACATCTGCGGACTGGATGATTCGAAAAAGCTCTCCGCCAAGCAGCGCGAGGCGGTGCGCGGACGGATCCTGGAAACGGCGCTCGACAGCGCGGTCGCATTCGCGACAGTCGAGGAAATCGAGTCGCTCAACATCTTGGGTGCATCATTGCTCGCAATGCGCCGGGCGGTCGAGGCACTGCGCATCCGTCCTTCGCTTCTGCTGATTGACGGCAATGTCGCGCGCGGCTTTGCGGAGCCGGCTGTAGCCGTGATCGGCGGGGATGCAAAATATCCCTCGGTTGCCGCCGCGTCTGTACTGGCCAAGACCGCGCGTGACGCATACTGTATCGAAGCCGACGCGCAGTACCCGCAGTATGGGTTCGCGCAGCACAAAGGGTACGGTACCAAGGCGCACCGGGCAGCCATTCTGCAATACGGCCCCTGTCCGCTGCACCGGAAAAGCTTTTTGAAAAAGCTGTGGGAGAAGGTATGAAGCGCAGCCGAATCGGTTCGCTCGGCGAGGACATCGCCGAGCGGTTTCTGGAACAGCACGGATACCGCGTGATCGCGCGCAATTACGTCATTGCGCGCGGCGAGATCGATCTGGCGGCCTACCGCCGCGGAACGGTCGCCATCGTCGAGGTCAAAACCCGCTCCGGCAGCAGCTACGGCCGTCCCGCCGAGGCGGTGGACTGCGAAAAGCAGGACCGGCTGCGCAATACGGCCGCCGCATTCCTGCGCGTACACAAGCGAGACGGACGCATTCCGGTCTACAGCAGGCTGCTTCGCCGGCAGCGGCCGCGCCCGGTCAGGCGCCTGCGCTTCGACATCATCGAGGTTTACCTTGACGGGAAGGGCGGCCATACCGTCAACCATATTCCAAACGCATTCTGAAAATCGACATAGAAAGGGCGTTTTCCCCAGAATGAACTATATTTCGACAAGAGACGCGCAAGGTATTCCGCGCACAGCCTCCTACGTAATCCGCGAGGGCATTGCGCCCGACGGCGGGCTGTATGTTCCCTCCTCGCTCCCTGCGCTGGACGGCGAAACGCTGCAAAAGCTCTGCACGGACGATTATTGCAGCCGCGCGGTCCGCATCCTCGGTATGTTTCTGTCAGACTTTACACAGACGGAGCTGGCCGCCTGCGCGGAAGCCGCCTACGCACCCGAGCGCTTCGGGCCCGACCCCGCTCCTCTCTCGCTGCTCGGTCAGGACGCGTTTCTGGAGCTGTGGCACGGCCCGACATGCGCATTTAAGGATATGGCTTTGCAGATTATGCCCAAGCTGCTCTCGCTGTCCATTGAAAAGCAGGGCGGCGGAAAGGACGCGCTCATCCTCGTCGCGACCAGCGGCGACACGGGCAAGGCCGCGCTGGAGGGCTACCGCGACGTCGAGCGTGTGCGCATCCTCGTTTTCTACCCGACCGGCGGAGTCAGCCGCATCCAGCAGAAGCAAATGGCCACGCAGGCGGGAAACAACGTCGGCGTCATCGCCATCCGCGGGAATTTCGACGACGCGCAGACCGCCGTCAAGCGTGTGTTCGGCTCGCCCGAAATGGCGGCCGAGGCTGACCGGCACGGCTTTTTCTTCTCCTCCGCCAACTCGATCAACTGGGGACGGCTCGCGCCGCAGATCGTCTACTATGTATCGGCCTATTGCGACCTGCTGCACGCCGGCAGGATTCAGCCCGGCGAGCCGGTCAACATCTGCGTGCCGACAGGCAACTTCGGCAACATTCTCGCCGCCTATATCGCCAAGCGGATGGGGCTGCCGGTCGATAAGCTCATCTGCGCCTCAAATCGAAATCACATCCTCACCGATTTCTTCGAGACCGGCGTCTACGACCGCAACCGCGCGTTCTATACCACCATCTCGCCGTCGATGGACATCCTCATCTCCTCCAACCTCGAACGTCTTCTTTATTTCGCTGCCGGTCCCGAGACGACAAAGGGCTGGATGGCATTGCTGGCGGAAACGGGCCGCTTCGCTATCGGCGAAACGCTGCGGCGGACGCTGGCCGCCGATTTCACTGCCTGCTATCTGGACGAAGACGAGACCCGCGCAACAATCCGCAGCCTGTACCGCGAATACGGCTACCTTTGCGACCCGCACACCGCCGTCGCAGCGGGCGCGCTGCGCAAGTACCGTCAAGCGTCCGGCGACGGCCGCGTCACGGTCGTCGCTTCGACCGCTTCACCCTATAAATTTGCGCCCGCCGTCTGCGAAGCGCTCGGCATCGGGCAGGACGGCGACGCTTACGCCTGCATCGACGCGTTGAAAAACGAGACAGGTCTTCCCGTCCCGCCGCAGCTCGCCGGCCTGCAGGGCCTGCCCGACCGCTTTACGAAGGTCATTGAACGAGAAGAGATTGCCGACGCCGTGCGCGCGTTTATGTCTGAATGATCCGTGTTCCGGTTCCGAAAAAACGGAAAGCCCCCGCACGGAATGCGGAGGCAACCGGACGCTCGGTCGTTCGGCCGAAAGATTGGCGATCATTGGCCTGGGCGGATCGCGCATAGTTCGTGTTTTATGCGAACTATGCGCGATTGATTGACAAGCTACTGACGCTCGCGGAAGGTGGCGCAGACCGTCTCGCTGCAGGTGCAGGCGGACGCGGGGCCAACCTGGATCTTATCGGCGCAGCAGTAGCAATCGCCGTCGTGGTACGCGCAACTGCTCACCGCGCAGGAAATCCCCTTCTGGTGCTTGGATTTGTCAGGTTTGTTGCCGTTCATGTTCATTTTTCCGTTCCTTTCCATAAAAAAGGTTTGCCGATTCCAAACTCCGGCGGAAAAGCTTCGGCCGCGTCTCTTCGGTTTTGAAAAAACACTGCGTCCGCTTTCCCGTCGGCGTCACTCGGCTTCCAGAGGATGCGATCATCCCCGACCGTTTTTTCATCCGTTGCTTTCTGCCTGTTTATAGTCTTTCCCGCGCGTGCGCTTTTATTCTCATTTGAAAGAAGTGGTTTTTATTTCTGTTTTTGCGATCGGCGACCTGCATCTTTCGCTCGGCTGCGACAAGCCGATGGATATTTTCGGCCCTGCCTGGGAAAATCATACCGATCGGCTGCGCGAAAACTGGAACAAAATCGTGTCGTCCGGCGATACGGTTGTCGTTCCGGGCGATATCTCGTGGGCAATGGATTTCGAACAGGCACGCGCGGACTTTCATTTCATCGAATCCCTGAACGGCAAAAAGATCCTTCTCAAAGGAAACCATGACTATTGGTGGCAGACCAATGCAAAAAATGCAAAATTTTTGGCAAGCGAGGGTCTTTCTACCATCACTTTGCTGTTCAATGACGCCGTGCAAGCAGAGGATTTCATCATCTGCGGCACGCGCGGATGGTTTGTCGACAGCGCCTATTCGCCGGAGGACGAAAAAATCGTCGAGCGCGAGGCCGGACGGTTCCGCCTTTCCTTCCAGGCCGCAGAGAAGCTGCAAAAACAGAACGGCGGCGAGATTCTCGCCTTCCTGCACTACCCGCTCTGCTACGGCGGTGTGGTCTGCGAAAAACTGGCCTCTGTCGTAGCCGAAAGCGGCATTCGGCGCTGCTGGTACGGCCACCTGCATGGTGTATCGCAGTCGCGTCTGCACGCCTCCTGCAAAGGTGTGCGGACCGAGCTGGTCGCAGCCGATTACGTGCAGTTCAAACCCGTCCGTATTTTTCCGCAAAAAAACACTTGACAAACCGTTTCCGTCGTGTTATAATAAAACAAACCGTTGAGGAAGAGTGAGTAGGCCCTGTCCCTGTTCCCCCAGCGAGCCGCGGGCGGTGTGAGCGCGGCAGAAGACACAGTGGTCGAATGGACTTCCGAGGGCAATCGGAAATGCGCGCTGCCGGTCTGGCATGATGTGCAGAGTATGTGCGACGGAGCGGCCTCTCCGTAACCAAAAGGCAGCGTATGGTCTGTACGCGTGAGTGGGCGGCGAATCGCCGTCAAGCCAGGTGGCACCGCAGGATCTTTCAGCTCCTGTCCCGGCAAGCAATTATTTTGTTGTCGGGCGGGGGTTTTTCTTTTTCCCCCGTACCGGCAGACGACGAAAGGAGAAAAAGAAAATGGCAAACACGATCCCCTACAAGATTTATTTGGAAGAAAGCGAAATGCCCCTGGCTTGGTACAACCTGCGCGCGGATATGAAGAACAAACCCGCGCCGCTCCTGAACCCGGGCACCCTGCAGCCGATGACCGCCGCCGAGCTGAGCGGCGTGTTCTGCGGCGATCTGGTCGAGCAGGAGCTGGATGACACCACGCCCTACATTGAAATCCCCGAAGAGATCCGCGATTTTTACAAGATGTACCGGCCCGCGCCGCTCGTGCGCGCCTATTGTCTGGAAAAGAAGCTGGGTACGCCTGCGAAGATCTACTATAAATTTGAGGGCAACAACACCAGCGGCAGCCACAAGCTCAATTCAGCCATCGCGCAGGCATACTACGCCAAAAAGCAGGGCCTCAAGGGCGTGACCACCGAGACGGGCGCAGGCCAGTGGGGCACGGCGCTGTCAATGGCCTGCGCTTATCTGGGACTCGACTGTAAGGTCTATATGGTCAAATGCTCTTACGAGCAGAAGCCCTTCCGCCGCGAGGTGATGCGTACCTACGGCGCGTCAGTCACGCCGTCGCCCTCGAACGAAACGGCCGTCGGCCGCAAGATTCTTGCCGAGCATCCGGACACGACCGGCAGCCTGGGCTGCGCAATCTCCGAGGCGGTGGAAGTCGCTACGACGACGCCGGGCTATCGCTACGTACTCGGCAGCGTGCTCAACCAGGTGCTGCTGCACCAGTCGATTATCGGCCTGGAAACGAAGGCCGCAATGGATAAATACGGCGTCAAGCCCGATGTTATCATCGGCTGCGCGGGCGGCGGCTCGAATCTGGGCGGCCTGATCTCCCCATTTATGGGCGAAAAGCTGCGCGGTGAGGCCGATTACCGCTTTATCGCCGTCGAGCCGGCGTCCTGCCCGAGCTTCACGCGCGGGAAATTCGCCTATGACTTCTGCGACACGGGCATGGTCTGCCCGCTGGCGAAGATGTATACGCTCGGCTGCGGCTTTATCCCCTCCGCCAACCATGCCGGCGGGCTGCGCTATCACGGAATGAGCCCCGTACTCTCGCAGCTCTATGCCGACGGGCTGATGGAAGCAGTCTCCGTCGAACAGACGAAGGTATTCGAAGCCGCCGAGCAATTTGCACGGATCGAGGGTATACTCCCCGCGCCCGAAAGCAGCCACGCCATCCGCGTAGCCATTGACGAAGCGCTCCGCTGCAAGGAAACCGGCGAGGAGAAGACCATCCTCTTCGGCCTGACCGGCACGGGCTATTTCGATATGGTCGCTTACGAAAAATTCCACGACGGAACGATGACCGATTATATCCCCACTGATGCGGAAATCGCCGAAAGCCTGTCCAAGCTGCCGAAAACCGAATAACTCGGTTTCCATACGGTGCAGTTTTTCTGTAATTCCAAAGGATTTGCAGAAAATACAGACCCGCATTTCATACAGGCCGGACGGTCAGCCCGTATGCCGCCCTTTTGGCTGAACGCCGATTTGCCAAATGCAAATAGGCAACGAACGGCACGGGGAATACGGCCGGTCCGAACGGCGCTGCCTTCGCTTCACAAACCGCAGGGCCGGTCAAGCGCTTCGGCGCTCGGACTGCGGAAAAGCCGGGTCTGCCGTTCTGCGGAGTGAACGATCCGCCGCCGTTTCCGAAAGGCGCCTCCCTCCGGCGCGCGTCGTTTGTCCACAGCGCAGAGCCCGTTTCGTATAAAAATACAAAGAGCCTGCCGTCTGCGCTAAGCAGACGGCAGGCTTTTCTGTCGAAGGCAACAACGCAGCTGCGCTCAACCGCCGGTTGAAGCCGTAGAGGATTTCAAAAAACAGGTTATTTTGATTTCCGGCATATTGTGCTATACTAAGCGCAGAAAGGATAGGCGTCGAATGAGCAATATTGTCGGAGAAAACATTTACACCCTAAGAAAAAACCGCGGGCTTACACAGGAAAAACTTGCCGAGCTGGTCAACGTTTCGTTTCAAGCCGTCTCGAAGTGGGAAAACGGGAACTCCGTGCCGGACGTATCCGTGCTGCCGCTTTTGGCAAACGCGCTGCATTGCAGCATCGATTTCCTGCTCGGATATGTCTCCAAGCAACGCCTGATTACGGACTACGAAGAACGCTACAAAACGGACGGGTATTATTGGGGAACCCGCCCCTCCTATATGTGCTATGAGGTCCTGAAGCTCCGTCCGCCGGTAAAGCCGCTGCGCCTGCCGGACATCGCCTGCGGCGAAGGCAAGGACGCCGTCTTTTTCGCCAGGAACGGCTACAGCGTTACGGCGTTCGACGCCGCACAAACGGGGCTCGAAAAAGCCGAACGGCTCGCCGCGCAGGCAGGGGTCGGAGTCAATTTCTTCCAAGCAGATATGCCGGATTTCCGGCCGGACTGCGAATTCGACATTCTCTTCTGCTCAGGCGCGCTGCATTACGTCCCGCCGAAGCTGCGCCGTGAATGGTTTGAGAGTTACCAAAAGCATACGGCCGCCGACGGGCTGCATGCCCTCAACGTCTTTGTGCAGAAGCCCTTTCTGGCCTCTCCGCCCGACAAGGAAAAAGACCGGTACAAATGGATTTCCGGCGAGCTGCTGACGTACTACGCGGATTGGCGCATCGTTGACTGTGACGAAACGGTTTTCGATTGCCTGAGCGGCGGCAGTCCGCATAAGCACTGCATGGATACCGTCTATGCCGCGAAGAAGGGCTGACCGCAGCGAACAGACGCTGCGCCGCGAATCGGCGGCGCACGCGAGAAAGGGCGGCCGTCAGATTCGGCGGCGAAACGGTAGGTACACAGACGCTGAGCCGCCCTTTTTTCGCGGAACGTCGGATATCCGCAAGCCGCCGGAGCACAGCCGCGACGGAAGCGAACGGCTTCGGCGGCCCGCGAAGCAGAGACGGTTCCGTACAGACCGCCGCTCCGCCCGTTGGACTTCCCCGCATAGAAAGCGCGGGCGGAAAGCACACGCAATCTGCCTCCGAACGCCGCCGCCGTCCGGGAAGCGCATCGGAAGGCAGCACCGCTGCTGCTGTCTTCCGGCCCGGCCATGCCGGTCGGCGGCGCGTCGGGCGGCCAGCCCGCCTGCCGCCCTTTTGCCCGAATGCCGGTTTGCCCGATACAAATGCGGAAATGAAAGCAGCGAACGGCGCGGCGCGATTCGGGCGGTCCGGACGACGCCGCCTCCGCCTCGCGAACCACCGGGCCGGTCAAGCGCTTCGGCGCCCGGCATTTCCGCCGTTCTGCGGGAAAGTCCGCTCGCCCAAGCCGCCGAAAGCAGAATCATCCCCTTTGCCCAGTCCGGCTGCCCGCATATGCAGGCAGCCGGACTTTTTATACTTAGATTTAATAAAAATGTTTCCAGCATTTTCATCCGTCATTCGCTTTTGCGAATGACGCTCCGTGCATAACGTTCAAGAACTATGCCGTACAATATCTGTTTCCTGCAAATCCAAAAGGTTTCGCATCCCGCGGCAAATGCCGCGGGTGATAAAACGCTTTGAATCCGTTTTATCAAGAAACAGTTTACAAATCGGATAAAAATGGGGTCTATCATCGGCTTTGCCCGATGGTATATACTCATATCGTGGATTTGTCAGCTGCGGTGCAGTCCCCCGATTCCCGCACAAAGCCGGCCGGCGGCGCGCGGATTGACTCCGCCGGTCAAAAACAGACGCTTTCCGCAGCTTTTTCTGTCAACCTGCGCACGCTTTGCGAATAGAATGGCTAACAGAGAGTCAAATCGAAAAATTCCTCCCGCGGCCCGGACCGCCTTCGCCCCCGAAGGGCCATTGTGACAAAAAATGAAAAAAGGAGACGCACCACCTTGGATAACAACCTCCATATCGAAACCCTGCTGGCCAACACCCCGTCGGTCGACGGCAGCGGCATCGCTCCCGTCACCGGCGCCATCTACCAGACCTCCTCGTTCATCAACAACGGAAAAACACCCTATTCCTACACCCGCTGCGACAACCCCACCCGCAGCGCGCTGGAGGAAAAGATGCGCGTGCTGGACGGCGGCGTGCGCGCGTTCGCGTTCGCCAGCGGACTGGCCGCGGTGACGGCCTGCTTCTCGCTGCTGCAAAGCGGCGACGAGGTCGTCATCTCCAACGATATCTACGGCGGCACCTACCGACTGCTGGAGCAGATTTTCGGCCATTTCGGCATCCGGTTCCTGCTGACCGATATGAGCAGCCTCGCCGAAGTCGAAGCCAATCTGAGCGAGCGGACGAAAATGGTCTACTTCGAGACGCCGACCAACCCGATGATGCGCGTGGCGGACATCCGGCGCATCGCTGCGCTGGCCAAGCGCGCCGGCGCAATCACGGTCGTGGACAACACCTTCCTGACCCCTTATTTCCAGCGCCCGCTTGCGCTCGGCGCGGACATCGCGCTCTATTCGGCGACCAAATTTCTCTGCGGCCACCACGACACGAGCGCCGGACTGCTGGTCACCTCAGACGTCTCCCTCGCCGACCGTCTGGCGCTCATCAGCCGCACCGAGGGCGCGGCGCTGTCGCCCTTCGATGCATTCCTCATCCAGCGCGGCATGAAAACACTCGCGCTGCGGATGGAAAAGCATCAGCAAAACGCGCGCGCCGTCGCCGCGTTCCTGAAAGACCACCCGTCGGTCGCGGAGGTATTCTGGCCCGGCGACGAGGACAGTCCCGATTATGCGCTTTCGTGCAGCCAGTCGACCGGCTTCGGCGGGATGCTGTCGTTTGCCCTGAAAACGCGCGAGCAGGCGCTTTCGCTGCTCGAAAACGTAAAGCTCATCAAATTTGCCGAATCGCTCGGCGGCACCGAGAGCCTGATTACCTACCCGCTCACACAGACGCACGCCTCAACGCCCGCGCCGCTGCGCGAAAAGCTGGGGATCACCGACCGGCTGGTACGCCTGTCTGTCGGAATTGAACAAGAAAACGACATTATCGGCGACTTATTTGTCGCACTGCGCGCTTGACAAACTGCAGAATGCGCGGTATAATAAGCACATACAAGAGAATACGGGGTGCTTCGGGGCGTTCCGCGTCCTGCGGCTGAGATTATACCCGCATAACCTGATTCGGATAATGCCGACGGAGGAAGTTCTTCTTTTTGCAAAGACGCTTGCGCTGTGCCGTTTTTCATCATCCGGCATGGCGCTTTTTTTGCGCGTCGGCCGTGCGTTTTTCAGGCGGTTGCCCCCGTGATCTCATACGAAAACGCAGTTAAACTGTTGAATCAAAACCCTTCGCAATCTGATTGTGCCCGGTTTTGTACCGCTTTGACCTGCGTTTACGTATCCAAAAGAAAGGATCTGGTAAAATCATGGACGCAACAACGCGCAAACACCTGCTCTGCGTCTGCGAAACGGCGATTTTTATCGCTCTTGCATTCGTACTCAACTTCGCCAAGCTGGAATTTGCCTGGCTGCAGGGCGGCTCCATCTCCCTGTCGATGATCGCGATTCTGGTGCTGTCGCTGCGCCGCGGCGCCGCCTGGGGCATTCCTGCCGGTTTGATTTTGGGCATCATCGACTGCGCGATGGACGGCGGCTTCGGCTGGGGAATCTGGTCGGTACTGCTCGACTATCTGCTCGCCTACGCGGCGGTCGGCACCTGCGGCTTCTTCTACAAGATGCGCAAGGCCGGCCCGGTGGTCGGCACGCTGGTCGGCTGCCTGCTTCGCTTTGTGGTACACTTTATCAGCGGCGTGACAATTTATAAAATTGCGGTTCCGACCGATGTCTACGGCCTCACTTTCTCTCCCGACGGTCTTGGACCGGTGATTTATTCGCTGGTGTACAACGGCGGCTACATGCTTTTCAACACCGTCATTGCCGTCATTGTCATTTTCATCCTGCAGAAGGCTGCGGGCAAGCTCCTTGCACCGCAGAACTGACAAACGTTTTTACCGAGCATGGACATGCTCCCTTTGGGAGACGTTCATGCTCTTTTTTTCATGCGAAAGCGTATCATCCTCCAAGGACGGCTCCAGCATGGCCGCTTTGTTCAGCACGCAATAGAGCCGTTGCCATTAAAAAGGTATTCAGCGGTGCCCCCCTGCATTTGCTATGCGCACAGGCAGACCCGCTGATTCGCCCGGGAAAAGACTTTCAGTGCTTTTGCCGGATTTGCAAAACCGCCGCGCTTCATCCGGCAGAGACCTCCGATTGAAACTGTACAAAAAACCAGGCGCAATCCGATTTTGCAATTGCTTCTGCCGTGCAAAATTGGATTTTGCCGTGCAAAATCTTATATTATGTCTGCCAAAGGGGCGATTTGACAAAAACAGCGCTTTTCAACCGTTTTTCATGAAATGCAGTCATTATGCAATGCGCATCCGCATTGCATAGCGCGCTGTGCAATGCGGAGATGAAAAGGATTTTGTAATTCATCGCGCTGAATCCAAGCGCCGGAAAACGCGGAAAAGCCTCGGATTTCAAGGCGTTCTGCGCACTTCGGCGCGCATTATATATTGAATAATACGGAGTTTTTGTTCAGCCGCTTGATCAGGGTGAGCCGCCTCCCCGCCTGTCGAAAAAGTGCGCATCCCGGCGCACTGCCGCATACACTGACTATGACACGCAATGCGATGCCGCATTCCGGCGCCGGCAAATTGCGGTCACAGACTTTCTTTTAGGGGGCAAACCATATGAAGCCTTTGTCCGATTTGCCCGCGGGCAGCCTCGCGGCGGTGTGCGCCGTCGGCGGCGGAACGCATCTGAGCCGGCGGCTGCTCGATTACGGGATTGTAGAGGGCACTGACATACAGGTACTGCAAAAAAGCCTCTGCGGCGACCCGACGGCCTATCTCGTCCGGGGCACGGTGGTCGCCATCCGCAGAGACGACGCAAAGGAGATTATGGTCGAATGACAGAGACCGTCTATACCGTCGCACTCGCGGGCAACCCGAATGTAGGAAAAAGCACGCTGTTCAACGCGCTTACCGGTTTGAATCAGCATACCTGTTAATATAATTATGGTGAAATATAACAGGCTGCCTTTTTAATAGGGCAGCCTGTTGTGTTCATATCACAGGTTCCGAAGTTTCCGCATGATATTTTCGTACAGACGCGGGTTGACGATATGCAGGCTGTCCATCAGCTCATCGATGACGGAAAGGGTTTTCTTCATATCCTTTTTTCCGATCGTTTGCAGAAAATCGCTGCCGCCCTCCGGGATGCTGTCCTCTGCCGTCATAGCTCCTGCAGTAACCGGCTCCGACGAAAACGATTGCGCGGCGTCGTATTCGCGACGGTCGATACGTCCGCCGAGCCTGTCGCGCACAGCATACAAATCGGCCAGCTTGGAGCAGGAGGCGAACGTCGTCCGCCCTGCCTCCAGCTCCGCAATTGCCCTGTCGATCTCGCTGAGGTTGAGCACAGTCGCCGCCTCCCCCGGTCAGGCTTTTTCCAGCTCGGACTTAAAGCGGCGGATGATCTCCCGTTCCCTTTCGCTGTCCGCATCGCGCATCAGTGCATCGATGTGCTCCATCAATGCGCCCGCGTCACGCGAATAACCGTTATACCGCGTTCCGCCGTCGCGGGAATAGCGACCCATAGAATCACGCTTTCTGCCCCGGTAGCTGCTGCCGCCGTCATAGAGGACATGCCCGCCGCCATAGCCGCCGCGAGCTTCCCAACCGCCGCGGCCGTAGCCGTCCTCACTGTAGCCTTCCTCTTCCAGCATACATATTTTGTCGATATTCTTAATCGTATCGGTCAGCTTGTGGACGGTTTCGAGGTCGCCCGCAGACAGCTCCGGCTTGTTTGCGATTTCTTCAAGCTCCATCTGCAGCTTGTCCTTCAGTTCATACAATGCTTTCATCGTTCAAACTCCTTTCAGCAGACACGTTCTGCAATGATGTTGGCGTTCTGCAGCTCTATCGTCTGCGCAGATGTGTTCTTTACGGCAACAGTCACGCAACAGCCGCGGGGCACGTCAATAAACGCGGCCGCAAAAACATTGAACTCGTCGCCCACGGCGGCCGGAGTTACGGTAGCCGTCGCGCTCCCAAGCGCTTCACCCTCTACGGCGATCGCAATGGAGATCGGGCCCACGGTCCCGCCGGTGGGGATGGCAATATTGCCGCCGAAAACCACTTTGTACCGTGCACGGCACTGATTCGTCATCCCGCGCAGCGTGATAATGCCGGACCCTTCCCGATGAACGATGCAGGCCGAACCGCACACAGGCGTCTCGCTGAAAACAGCGTTCGCGTTTGCTGCGATCTGCTGCACGAAAATATTCGTAAATTCAGCCAAATAAATCATTCCTTTCAGAAAAAAATAAGCGGCAGGACTGCTGCCCCGCCGCATTGACCAAAATCGGCACGGAGCCGAACATTCCGAAGGTTTCGGAAAGATGTAAATATTCCGTTATCGTCCCGACAGTCGGGAATGATCACGCACCGGCGCCGCATCCGCAGCCGCCGTAGCCATAATTGGTATAGCAGCAATTGGGGTTCGGAACCAGATAGGCAGGCGTCGGGCAGTCACGTCCGAGACGGCGGATCAGCTCTGCGGTCTGTGCTTCCTGATTGGCCGTCAGATAAGCGTTCTGCGCCGTCTGGCTGGCCTGGAATTTCAGCGACTGGTTTTCCGCAGTGAGCGTCGCGATCTTATCCTGCGTCAGGAAATCGAGGATCGCGCGGCTGTTGGCGTTTGCGTTGTCAATGATGTCGCGCGTGCTGTTCTGAATCGTGTTCCGGGTATCGCAGGCCTGCGTGGCCAAATCATAGCGTACACCCTGAATCGCGTTCTGCGTCGCTGCGGACTGCGTTGCGAGGTTGTAGTTCACGCCGTCGATTGCGCGCTGTGTCTGGCAGCAGCATTCGGAAAGCTGCGCGCCGAGGCTGTTGAAGCCCGCCTGCGTCTGGTAGCCGAGGTTGCATACGGCCGTGTCCACGCCGTGAAAGCCGGTGGTCACAGCATTCAGGAGGTTCGACTGACCCGTCTGGAGCCCCTGAAGCGCAAAGCCCTCGTTGATGTCGGCTCTCGTTGCCCAGCCCTGCCCGGAGGGCGAACCGAGACCGCCTGAATTGTTTCCGCCCCAACCGTTGTTCCCCCATCCGCAGAATGCGAACAGGAACAGGATAAACATCCACCAGAAACCGTCGCCGCCCCACGCACCGTTGCTGCCGTTATTGCAGGTCACTGCCGCAATGTCGGCGGGCGTCATTTCAGATGTGGTAAGAGACATTTGCTTTTTCTCCTTTTTCGATTTGTATTCCAAAGTGCGGCCGTTCTCGCGCGCCGGACGACTGCACATTCGGTCGTTTACTCCCTGCCCATCAGCGCGGCGAACTGCCGTGCCATATTCTGCAGCTCGTTATACTGGCTCTGCGTCATCCTTCCGCTGTTGAGCAGCTCCTGCACCTGCTGTTTCGGGTCGCCCGAAAAGGTCTTGCGAAACTCGTTGAACCGGCGCATCATTTGCATCATATTTCCCATAGGAGCAGGCGCGGACGGCGTTCCGCCTCCGAGCGCGTTATAGATCGGGTTTGCCATTATTCCACGTCCTCCTTAACCTTTTTCGACTTTGCCGCATCTTTTGCCGCCAAAGCGTCCAGACGCGCCGACAATCTGTCGAACTCCTCACGTGTAACGTAATTTTCAAGCGGAATATTTGCCACATTTTGCGGCACGGAAGCATTTGCCGCCCGCTCTACGAGATCATACACCTTGAGCGTAGGCTTTCCGCTTGCATCTGCCTGCTTGAGATAGACGACCGGCGCGCTGCTGTCCCACATTGCAACGGCGCTGTTCGGCGCGACAAGGTATTCGCGCGCAGCGGTCTCATTCGGAACCCACACGATGCCGGTCTGTGCCTGTGGCTGCGGTACGGGCTGCTGCATCGCCTGCGGCGCGGGCTGTTGGTACGGCTGCCGAAGCTGTGCGAGCTGGTCCTGCATCGGCGGTGTGTAATATCCGCCGGTTGTCTGCGGATAAGGGCTGTAATACGGTTGATAGGCCATTTACTGTTCCTCCCTGTGCCAGTAGTACAGCGGGGTTTCGTCTCCGCTGTCCCACGTGTCGTAGTGATCGCCGTTTCGGACGCACACGACGTGCGACTGAAGTGCGAGCACATATATGCCTTTCGGATGGTCATGGCAAAAGTCATGGATCGTGTAACAATCAGGACAGGTGTTCGGCAATGCCTCACGCCGGAAGCCGTTTTCCCGTAAGTACGTGCCCCAAACGTGATTCGCGCTCGGCATATCATGCCGGCGCAGCCCCTCGACTGCCAGATCCGTGTACACTTCCTCCCACGGCCTGTTCAGCGCAAGAGATATGGCACGAACCGTGCAGTCGCCGACGCGCTTTCCGGACGGGTTGGCATTATACCGGCGGTACACGGTCAAGCCTCTTCGGGGTACTCTTTACGGTCGTCGGTCAAAAGCTCACTCCGACGGACAAACATTGCCAAGCCGTCAAAGTCCTGCTCGGTCAGATACCGACGGCAGATGTCGACGGCGGTTTTTTCCGTATATCCGCATTGTTGCAGACGCCGTATCATTTCCGATGCCTGAACGGACATGCATGTCATCTCCTTCTACACTCCCATTTTAGCGCAAAAAAAAGCCCGCTGGGGTTGATCCCGGCGGGCGTTGTGCACAGGTTATGTATGATTTATGCTTGTGTGTTTTCGGGAGAGCCGTATAACCGTTCCGCAACGCAGCTTATGCGCTGCAGAATATATGGGATGTGCGAAGCGACGGTGCCGCGCGTCCATCCAAGCTCCGCCGCGATATCGATCTGCGGCACCTTTTCGATGATGTACCGTGTGGCGATCAGCTCATCGTCCGAATGGAACGCAGCTTCGCGGATCGTATGCTCAAGCTCGCTTTTCAGCAACGGTTCGAGCATTTCGGGAAGCCTGACGCGGGCACCCATATTTTTCTCCCCCTTATTCTTCGCCTTTCAGTTCCAAAACGCGCATAAGCAAAACGGCGACTTCGGCGCGGGAGGCGGGGCGGTCGGGACGGAAGGTCCCGTCGGGGTAGCCGTTGAGAATCCCCTGCGCAGCGAGCGCGCTGACGGCCCCGGCGTACCACGCGGAGCCGGAGA
>ERZ857984.408-NODE-408-length-54352-cov-3.990497_pt1 | contig 54352 bp, 49 predicted proteins | sample MGYA00519914_ERZ857984 | MGnify/ENA primary metagenome ERZ857984 (study PRJEB31778, sample SAMEA3449417) | human gut metagenome | biome: human gut; feature: human-associated habitat; material: faeces | place: United Kingdom | collected 2010/2012 ...
TAGAAAAGATCATCGTTCCACTATATCCTTTTCTTTGGGCACTGTTGATATACTGATATGGATATAGATCACAATCAACTTCGATTTGATCTGGCTGAGCTTTTGTTTCCTGAATACAGAAGATATCTGCATCCAAAGTATTCAAGATATCCACAAATCCCTTATTTAAAACAGCTCGAATTCCATTTACGTTCCAAGATATTAGTTTCATCTTAAACTCCTACACTGATTGTTTCTGGAAGCGTGCTGCCTCCATCAATGACAACTTGCGTGCCCGTAATATAACGACTCTCATCACTTGCCAAGAATGCGGCAAGATCACCAATTTCCTGGGGAGTTGCCAGACGTTTTAATGGAGTCGCTCCGGCAATGCCTGCTTTAACAGATTCTGGATTGGATGCATCTGATTGCACGGCAATGCTTTGTGCCATTGGCGTATCGACATAGCCTGGGCAAATCGCATTCACACGAATGCCCTCTTCGGCAAATTCACGTGCCAAAGCACGAGTTAAACCAATCAAAGCAGCTTTACTTGTCGCATAAGCAGCTTCACCAGGATCAGCAACCATATACCCGGTTACACTGGACATGATAACGATAGCACCATGTTTTTGTTTGACCATACCCGGTAATACAGCCTGAGAAATATTCCAACAACCATTGATGTTTACATTAAAATGAAAATCACGATCATTATCATCTGTTTCCAAGAAATTTCCTAACTTGCAGACACCAGCATTGGATACAAGAATATCGATCTGACCAAATGTTTCCATCCCCTTATCGACTGCATTTTGACAATCCGCTTTTTTTGTTACATCGCAGTTTACATAAATGGCCTTGATATTATATTTTTCAGCCAAAGCATCGGCAATTTGTTTTGTGGATGCACTTCGTGCACATAGAATAAGATTGGCCCCCTCTTTGGCAAAGACTTCGGCAATACCTTCTCCGATTCCTTTAGATGCTCCTGTAATGAGAGCGACTTTATTTTTTAGTTTCATATAAAAAGATCCTCCTAGTATCCATTATAAAAAGGGCTGTTCTAAAAGTAAAATAAAAAGACCATCCGAAGATGATCTAATCATTATATCCATTTGGATTCATGGTCTGCCACTTCCAGCTTGAAGCACACATATCATCCAAATTATATTGTGCCTGCCAGCCAAGTTCTTCTTTGGCAAGGTCACATTTAGAATAACATGTCGCAATATCGCCTTCACGACGTGGTTTGATTTGATATGGAATTTCATGTCCACAGGCTTTTTCAAAGGCATGAATGACATCTAAAACGCTGTAGCCATTTCCAGTACCTAGATTATAAACCTTTACACCGGCTTTTTCTTTTATCTTATTTAAAGCTTTGACATGGCCTTTTGCCAAGTCAACAACATGAATATAATCACGAACACCGGTTCCATCTGGTGTATCATAATCATCTCCAAAGACACCAACACATTCAAGTTTTCCGATCGCAACTTGAGCTACATATGGTAATAAGTTATTTGGAATTCCTTTAGGATCCTCACCAATCAAGCCACTTTCATGAGCTCCAATTGGATTAAAATAACGTAACAACATTACATTCCATTCTGGATCCGCTGTATGAATATCTGTTAAGATCTGTTCCAACATCCATTTTGTCCAACCATAAGGATTCGTACAGACCCCTTTTGGACATTCTTCTGTAATTGGAATCATAGCTGGATTCCCATACACTGTTGCGCTGGATGAGAAAATGATATTCTTAACATTGTGTTTACGCATAACATCTGTCAAAATCAGCGTTCCCTGAATATTGTTTGTATAATATTCGATTGGCTTTCTTACGGATTCTCCTACCGCTTTTAAACCCGCAAAATGAATGACTGCATCTACGTTTTCTTTGGTAAAGATTTGATCCAAAGCTTCTCGATCCAATATATCATTCTGATAGAACGTTACTTTTTTCTGTGTGATCTGTTCAATTCGATCCACAGCTTTTTGATTCGAATTATATAGATTATCTACAATAACGACTTCGTATCCTTCATTCAACAATTCAACACACGTATGGCTGCCGATATACCCAGCACCACCTGTAACTAATATCTTCATAAAGACCCTCTCTTTCACACAGCTTGATTATACACTATATGGATATTTTTTTCCTCTTCTTTTGAAAGAAGAACCGCTTTGTTTTCACCATCGACATCAAACCATAAACAATGGTTCTTATCATCATATCCATCAAACCAGATCATTTTCTTATACTTATCCTCAATGCGTTTCTTTTTGTTTAAAACGACCTTAAAGTTTAGATCGTTTTCCAACAAGTGAAACGCCAAATAAAATTGCGGCACATTCTTTACCACGACAACTCTTTCTTCTGGATCAAAACCTGATACATCTTTTTGTTCTGTCAACAACAAGCTGTATCGTTTTTTTGGATTTCTCACCATCAAAGGATAGGTTAAGTAAAATAGTTTATGACACCTTGAACAAAGATGAGAAAAATACGTCCGATCCAACAAACGTTCAACCGCAAGTAGCGACATTGTCGTTATGATCAAAGTATCTCGTTTTATATAGAAGGAGTGTCCACAAAAAGGACACTCTGTTTCAATCATTCTTTCTTTCATTATAAAGGTCTACAAGCTTCTTTTAACCATTCTGCTTCTTCATTTGTCAAGAAAGGAGAAATCTTTTCATATACAGAAGCATGATAGTCATTCAACCATGCAAGTTCATCTTCAGACAATAAACTCTTATCAATTCCTTTGCGATCAAATGGAACAAATGTCAATGTTTCAAAATGCATGAATTGGCCATAGAAGTTCTTATTTCCTTTGACAACGACCATTTCATTTTCATGGCGAATACCAAATTCACCTTCTACATAAACTCCTGGTTCATTGGATGTAATCATGCCTTCTTCTAACACACAGGAATCATTGCGTTCTGGGACGATCTTCCATCTAAATCCATTTGGTGCTTCATGTACATTTGATAAATGACCCACACCATGGCCTGTTCCACATTGATAATCCATATCAAGATCCCATAGTGGTCCACGTGCTAGAATATCTAAGTTCAAACCACGGCAGCCATACAAGAAATTTGCCTTTTCCAAACGAATATGCCCTTTTAAAGCCAAGGTAAACCATTTTTTCTCTTCTTCAGTAATTGAACCAAGCACAAAAGTACGTGTGATATCCGTTGTACCATCTAAATATTGTCCACCACTATCAACCAGCAACATTCCTTCTGGCTTTAATTCTACATTTGTTTCTTCATTAGAGCTGTAGTGCATCATAGCAGCATGTTCTTTATATGCACAAATTGTATTGAAGCTATCTTCTAGATAATCTGCCTGTTCTTTACGAAGTTCCTGCAATTTTTCCTGGGCACTCATTTCACTGATTCCATTGTTTACATTCTGCATCAACCAATACATGAATTTTGTGCAGGCGACTCCATCTTTAATATGGGCATTGCGTGTATTCGCTAATTCTATTTCATTCTTCATGGCCTTTAAAAGCACAATTGGATCCTGAGCATAAATGATTTCTGTATTCAAGCTGTAAACGATCTTAGAGTTTACAAAATTGCCATCCACCAAAACAGGTCCTTCTAAAGTCTTAACATCTTCATAAATCGCTTCATAGTCTTTCACTTGAATATGATTCTGGGCAAATAAAGTTTTAGATTCTTCATCAAGTCTAGAGGCATCAATATAGATCATCGCATCATTTTCTTTGATGATCGTATAAGCCAAAGCCACTGGAAAATGTGGAACATCATGTGCTCTTAGATTATACAACCAGGCAATCTCATCAATCTTTGTTACGATATGAGAACGACAGTTGTATCCTTTCATAGCTTCTCTTACTTGTGTTAGTTTTTCAGAAATTGATTTTCCTGCATATTTTTCATCATAATGGAAGGTTTCTGTACAAGGTAAAGCTGGACGATCATCCCAGATTCTTCCAACTAAATCTTTGTCTGTTACCATTTTGATATCATGCATCATAAATGCTTGTTTATACTTGTTGGCATCATTTACATTCATGACTCTTCCATCAAACCCAACAACAGATCCCTGCGTTAAATTGGTAACGATATATTCTTCAATGGAAGGCGTATCTTCCTGTCCCTGTTTCATCAAATCGATACCACTGCCTGCCAATTGATTTGCAGCCTGGATAAAATAACGACCATCCGTCCATAGTCCTGCCTTATCCAAAAGAACAACCAATACACCGGCACTTCCAGTAAAGCCAGACATATACTTTCTAGCCGCAAAATATTCACTGACGTATTCCGTTTCATGAAAATCACTTGTAGGAATGATATAAGCCTGCATTCCTTCTTTATTCATTTCTTCTCGTAATTTCATTAATCTTTCTTTGATCATATTCATCCTTCTTTCATTGTTTCAATTTTACATCGAAAAGATCCAAAAAAAAAGGCTAAGCCTCTTTATATTCAACTTGATAGACAAAATTGATAAAGTCAAAGCCTTCAACCGCAAGAAATATCATCACTATACAAATAAATAACACCTTAATAGCATAGGTAAGGATATTCATTGCTTTATAAGTATTTTCCAAACGCATATATTTAAATTGTGACCACATGCAATACACAGGAATAAAGAAAAGAATTCCCTGCAAGATATAAACGATAATACTATGGTTGGTCAAAAGATAGAAAATATCAAAAACATTTCCCGCAAATAAATCTGTTCTATATGTCGTTACCATCATATCCGCCACATGATTATTTAACAATCCTAATGCGCTCACCAATCCGATAGCTGCCATTAGATATAAACCATAAATTACAATTCTGTACACTGTTCTATTCTTTTTCTTTAAAACTCGATTAGCTTGCCCTAAAACACATAAAAAACTAAAGATCAAAAATACAGCATAGATCAGCGAATAAAAAGGAAGAACAAAATAGAAAACAGAAAAAATAAGTCCGATGAACAAAAAAAGATTTGCCAATGCATCGACTTTATCATGCCTTCTTCGTATATAACGTATTCCTTTTTTATCAAAACTCAATGTTTTTGTCAGTATATTATATGTCCTTGATGGCACTAGGGCAAAGATAATTCCGAAAGCCACCACCAAAATCAAAATTACGATCTTATCCATAATCAAATTCTCCCAAAAACTAAATCAAATCCTCTTTTTTTATATAATAATAACTTCCCACTAATAAAACGATCTGTACGATCAGCCACAACCATAATGGCATTGTAAATATAACCATATCAAAGGCTCGCAAAGCATAGTTGCTAAGCATGTAGATAAAAAATAAAAAAGCTAATCCCAGCCAAAAAACAAGCGTTGAACGATCCGGCTGTTTGATCAAAAACAACAATAATAACTTAATGGATACGTATACACCAATGATCTGAATCAAAAAGCCCGGTGTAATCAAAACCATAAATGATTGAAATCTATTTCCAATCATATCATAGAGCACATTTAAACATGTGATATAAATAAAAAGATATAAAGGAAAATCTAAAAATTCACGAAACCAGAAATGTTCTTTCTTTTCATTGACCCGTTTTTTCATTTCTTCTTTAAAGCCTGTAAACTCATTGTTATCATCCTGCAAAAGATCACTTGCCCAGCTTATGATCTCATAGCTTGATGTCTTAGATAAATTAGCAAGTTTCGTTTGATTGATCGTCTCATTATATAAACCAGTATGTTTAGAAGGAACCCCTTGAATATTGCGTTCAACTCGTTGAAAATAACTATATATATTCATAAAAATATTGTAAAATAAATCTCGTCAAAAATCTAGAACAGGAGACATAAATGAAAATCGTTTTTTTAGATGCTGATGGAACTTTGTTTCATCATAGTGGATACATACCAAGCAGCGCCTTAGACGCCTGTAATCATGCCCAAAAGAATGGGCATAAAATTTGTTTATGCACCGGCAGACAAAAAGTCGAGATCTTTGGCGATTTAACCAAGATTGATTACGATGGCATCATTGCCGGAAGCGGAGCTTCTATTTTTGTACATGGCAAACAAATCGTTGAAAAAACCTTTGATGAATTCGAATTTAATACAGTATATAACTTTTTGAATGATCACCAAATTCCAGCTCTCTATGAAAGCAGTGTTGGTATTTTTGCGACCCAGAAAACGAAAGATCGCTTAAAAGAATTGCTGGAAATCCAATGTGGACATCTAGACGATGAACAACGCAAGATGCATGGTCTATACACCTTATACCATCAAGTACATGTGGTTAATGATTTACATGAACATCCAATCAATAAAATCAGTTTCCTTGAAAGCAAGACGCCATATCAAAAAGTGTATGAAGATCTAAGCCCTGTCTTAGATGTCATTCCAGCGACATTTGCTCCCTTAGGAAAAGAAAGCGGCGAGATTTCTTCCAAGCGAATCACAAAGGCAACCGGTATGGAAGTCTTGATTGATTATTACAAAATGAATGACAAAGACACAATTGCCATTGGAGATGGTCATAACGATCTTTGCATGTTTGAAAAGGCCGCCATCTCAGTAGCCATGGGAAATGCCAGCATTCAAGTAAAAGAAAAAGCTGATCTAATTACGACCAGCATAACGGATAATGGAATCTATAATGCGTTCAAAGATCTAGCGCTTATCTAAGATCTGTACAGATTCATAAGGCGGTTCAATCGTCTGTGTGAATCTGTTTTTTTGTATCGCATCATAAATCCTATGATATGTATCCCAATATTCATCAAATTTTGTCCAACAATAAACACCCATCCAGATTGATTTTTCATCCATTCTATCAATGATCACTTCATATGGTTTTTCCATGATCACACTAGAATCCTTCTTTAAGATATCAATACAGATCTCACGCAATGCCTGAACATCTGTTGAAATGCTGACAGGAAATTGAAGCGAAATACGGCGATACTCATCACGAGAATAGTTGATGATGATCTCCTGTACCATTAAAGAGTTTGGAACGATAATCTCTTGGGCAGAAGGCGTTTTAACGACGGTAAACATCAATTCAATGCGAACGACCGTACCTTCTTTGTTTTCCACCGAAATATAATCCCCCACCATAAAAGGACGTGTAAATAAGATCTGCATCCCTCCGGCAACATTGGCCATATTGTCTTTTAATGCCAAGGAAATTCCTAAACCGGCAGCCGAGAAAGCTCCAACGATGACATTGGTATTCACACCTAATTGAGATAAGGCAATGATAATTCCTGCAATTTTTGTCAACAAAGAAACAGCAGATCCAATAAAGGTCAAAGCTCCTTTGTCGGAAGCATTTTTAGATAGTTTTATAATTCCCTTTTTTAAAACTGGTCCTAGAATAAAGCCAACCGCAACAATCAACAAAGTTGTTCCTGTGCGTATTAACCATTCCATGCCTCATACCTCCTTTTTTGAAAAAGAACCGCCAGAATTATTCTGCCGGTTCACTTAATGCTTGTTCAAGACGATCGATACCGATCTGAATACGACGTAAACTTTCTTCTTTTCCAAGAATATGTGCAATTTCAATAGCTCCTCCTGGAGTAAATTGTTTACCTGTCAATGCCGTACGAACTGGCCATAACACTTGACCATTTTTCATTTCTAACTGTGCTGGTAAAGCCAATAAAACATCATGTACAGCCTGTTGATCAGCCCAGTTATCAAATGTAGATAAAGTTTCATAAACAGCCTTCAAAGATTTTAACGCAATTTCTTTTGTCGTCTTCATCTTCTTATGACGATACATCTCTAAATCATAATCAACCAATGTATCGAAGAAATCAACGCTTTCAACGATTTGATCTAGACGATCGATTCTTGGTTGAATGATCTTGGCAACTTCTTTTAGATCGATATCTGAATGAATTCCTTCTTCCAAATATGGTCTTACCGTTTCAAAATATGTTTCTTCATCCATATTTCTTAGATACATACCATTCATCCAAGTTAATTTGTCGATATCAAAAATAGCTGGACTCTTAGAAATACGTTCAATGTTAAAGACCTTGATTAGTTCATCCATTGTATAGATTTCCTGCTCTGTTTCTGGAGCCCATCCTAATAAGGCAATATAGTTAATAATTGCTTCTGGTAAATACCCTTTCTTTACAAGATCTTGGAAAGAGGCATCCCCATTACGTTTTGATAATTTATGATGTTCATCTTTCATAACAGGAGGTACATGTACATAGGTTGGTCTTTGCCATCCATACGCATCATAAATCAAATTATATTTAGGCGTGCTGGATAAGTATTCATTTCCACGAACAACATGTGAGATCTCCATCTGATGATCATCAATGATATTGGCAAAGTTATAAGTTGGGAATCCATCAGATTTGATCAAGATCTGCTCATCCAATAAATCTCCATCAAATTCAATGTGCCCATATACCATATCGTCAAAAGAAGTTTCTCCTACTTCATTGATTGTCTGACGAATAACATAAGGTTCTTTCGCATCTAATTTTTCCTGAATTTCTTCTTTGCTTAAATGTTTACAAGGATCATTGAACTTGAAAGAAATTCCCAAGCTTTCTGCTTCTTTACGCTGTGCTTCAATTTCTTCTTCTGAACAGAAGCAGTAGTGTGCTCCTCCAAGTTTAATCAACTCTTCGGCATACCCTTTATACATAGGAAGTCTTTCACTTTGAATGTAAGGTCCATGTTCTCCACCGATATCTGGTCCTTCATCCCAGTTTAGACCACAAGTTTTCATTGTGTCATATATAACATCAACAGCACCTTCCACTTGTCTTTCCTGGTCGGTATCTTCAATTCGAAGGATAAAATCTCCTCCATCATGTTTCGCAATCAAATATTCAAATAACGCTGTTCTCAAGTTACCGATATGCATATATCCAGTAGGACTTGGTGCAAAACGTGTACGTGTTTTTTTCATTCTTTTATTCACCCTTTCGCCCTATTATATTAACCCAACCAACCTTTTCTTTCAACACTTAATCAAGCTTGGTTTTCTTAATTTAATCCGAGTTTATTTACGTTTTTCATCAATTCATTTTATAAATACCGATTTGTATCTCTTGCTCCATAGAGAAATCTTCTGACTTCCATTACATCCCCTATAACAACATAATATATTACATAATTTCGTACATATATTCGATAATATAGATAGTCCCTCTTCTTTGAAGGAAATGGTTCAAAAGCTAAAGGGTATTCTAAGCGTTCCTGTATTGCGTCTTCTATATCATTCACAAGCTTTTCTGCTGCGTCAGTATTTTTTAGTACATTTGTAATATAACTAATAGTTTGTATCAAATCCTGTTCAAACAAAGGTAAATATCTCAATTTATATTTTTCATTCTTCATGAATCACACTTCTTACTTTTTTAAACACATCATCATGACTTAATCTTTCTTTAGTTGTTGCTGCTATCCTATCTGCTTCATCTAATTTCATCTCCACATTATCGATAAGCCGAGCATATTCTTCCAAGCTCATGACAACCATGGCCCCATACCCATTTTTGGTTAAATACACAGGTTGCCCTTCATTAACAAGGTTTTCTATTTCTGGAAATTTATTTCTCAAATCTGAAACTGGTCTAATCTGTATCATCATCGCCCCTCCTTATTTATCTTAATTTTATCATTATTTTATCACACGAACAAGAAACGATATTTTATGAAAGATGGTACTTCTATTTATAAAAGCTCAAAAACACTTCATTAATCGCATTTTTGAGCTTTTTTCAAGTCGAAATCGTTAGATATATAAGGGTTAATTATTAAGTAAATCGCATTGGTTATTCTTAATTTAATCCAAGTTCTCTTGCGTTTTTAATAGCTTCTTCTAAAAATTCTTCATACCATGAATAAACCTTTTTATCTATATTTGGGTTCAGTTCGCCATAAACTGTAAACATATCACTGCAGGCAATTAAACTTGATGTATCCCAATTAGATAAATCACCAATTTTCCATGTCTTTGCATTTTCACCAGCCGCATCAAACATATAGACCATGATTCGTACATTGGAAGTATCCCAATGATCCAATCCTTTATCTAAAACAAAGGAATCGGCATTCGCTCCAGCTGCTCGAAACATCCACTGCATATCCGTTACATTGTATGTGTTCCAATCCGACAACCCAGTTACCTTAAAGTTTTTTGCGTTATATCCAGCTTGAGAAAACATATATGCCATATTCTCTGTTCTAGATGTATCAATATTGGAAACATCAATATCCTCTACATTTGTCAAGCCATAAAACCAATAAGCCGTAATGGATGGCGATATCGGTGTTGACACTTGAACAGAAGTAATATCTTCCCTTTTGTCATACCATAAAGGCTCTTTGATTCCATAACTCAAAAAATTATAGCCATGTCTTTTAAAAGATGGATATTCTTTCACAATACTTCCATGATTGAATTGACTTATCCATTTGTTTAAAGATCTTTGTTCAATCATTAAAGTTCCATCCTCATACAATACAGTTGAAAAGGTGTTATATTGAACCCAAAAACCTATCATTAACACAAAAACAAATATACATATAAAAATTTTAATAAAGCTCTTTTTAGTCATTTAATTCACTCCATTTAACACAACGTATGGTCAATGCATAATATTCTTCGCTTGGATTGACTTGTATTGATTCAGGATTTTTGTATTCATCAATAGAAATAAGATCTTGATTTTCACCAACACGCATAATCATCACACATTTTTCATCTTCGTTGAAATGCGAATTAGATAAAGCATCATAGACAACTGAAATTCCATCTTTGAAATCAAGCTCTTCTTCCTGTATAGAATGAACACCTTCATCTTCTACACCATTACTTGTACTTACACACAAACCTAATTCTTGTCCTAACAAATCCCATCCAATGATAATTTCACCTGTATCTTCTTTGATCACGGCTGTATTCATTGTTATATCATTATCAACTCTTTGCCATTTTCCATCGTTTAATTTATATTCAAACAATTCAAATGTCATATCTGATTCTTTTGTCTCAAAGGTATATACTGCGTTATAGCCCTGACTAAATGCATTTAAATAAAGTTCTTCATTAGTGCTCAGTTCCTTCTTTGATAATTTAAATCCGATTTCTTCATCATATCTAATTTTGTTTTGATCTCTATAATACACACGATCAATAGATTCATCATGTAAAGAGCAGCCACATAATAACAAAGCACATATAAGGACAAATACAGATGGATTTCTTTTCATACAAGTTTCTCCTTCTATTTTGTGACAGATTTAAAATTATGAAATGTCATGATACACAAAGATACTATTAAAATTAATAGTCACGTAACAATTTCAACAAATGGAATAAACTCTAAATCGTCTGAAAACATTCCAATAATATTATTTTTTGTTCCAATATATCCATCATTGAATTTTGTATCCAAATCAATCCAATCACCGGATTTTTCTAGTATGTATTCTTTGTTTCCAACATCATAAATATAAGTATAAGTTTCTTGATCAGAAACATACCGAAGATTCACTAAACCGCCTTTTGTCGATAAATACAAAGTTCCTTCTTGTTCAGGAAGTTCTGCTTCGTTTTTCTTTTCATGAGTTAAGATATCATAAGAAATTATTTTATTGTTTTCTTCATCTGCATAATACAAATGTCCTTGATAAAGTGTAGAACGATCAGTTGGACAGTTTTCATCTACAAGTTCTTTATTCTGTATCTTTAAATCGAATGAATATACAGGTTTTTTCATCGTTGTCATATCACAATCAATAAAGTAAATCAAATCATCCTTTGCTCCCAAAAATAGATTCATTCTATTTTCCTGTAAATCTTGATTTGCAATATTCGTGATCTGTTTTGTATCTAAATCGTACAACTCTAAAACACCTACTGTTGAAGTCGAACCACCCATACTAGTAACAGAAAGAGTATTATATGAATAGATAATCTTGTCTTTATAAATATAAGCATAGTTTGGAATCTGTATACCGCCTTTTCTTTCAAATAATTTCTCTATATTCTCTCCATCCATGCCACAACGTGCTATAAAGAAGCCGACATTATCAAATCCATTATCCCCGCTCATTTCATAAATCAAATATAAATAATCTTTATAGGCTGCCACAGTAAACAAGGTTCCATTTTCAAAATGTGCCATCTGATATGCCTGACAATCTTTCCTATTATGATGACAATTTGAACGAGTACAGAAAGGGTATGTTTTTTGATTTTGAAAATCAAAGAAATCGAGTCGATAATCATCTGTGTCTGCTCCTGTCGTGTTATTCACAAAAACACCATCTTCCGTTAAACCATAATAAAATAAAACAGGTACTTTCTCATCTATAGACACATTAGTATTCACTAGTGAAGAAGTACAGGCACTAAGGACAAACAATGCACATATGACAAATATCAATCGTTTCATGTTATCATCCCCTTCTCTTTTTAAAAACAAAATAAACAGAAGTGCTTATCATAATCAAAAGAAATAAAATATGAGCAATAGTCCAATATGCTGGATGGTATAGTTTATAAATTAATGTAAAAGCAGAAAACCTGGTTGAATAAAAAATTAATACCGGTAAAGTAAATATAATTTCAAATATCAAAATACTTTCTGTTCGCTTATTGATCCACTCACATATGCGAGTAAAAATTAGAACCGTAAACACATACAAGAAAATTTTAGTCAAGAAACTTATGACAAAATACGCGCCAATCGAGAGAGAAACAGGAAAATCTGCATACATTTCCAATGCATTAATTGATTGTGCCCATTCTAGATTCGGATAATTAACATTTATATAGACTAGATCCAACAATGTAAATAATCCAATGAGCAAAAGAACTCCCACCACATTCACAAAATATTTAATTTTTCGTTGGTTATTCAACGTTGTTTTTTGCAAATCAATCATCTTCGATTCTTTATCTTTATTATGAAGTGATGGTGTCATATACCCCACAAAAAACAATATAAATAAAACCTGTAAAATAGAAGCATTGGTATCGTAATACAAGAATCGATATTGATCTTCTTTTAAGATTGGTAAACTTGAATTATCTTGTTTTCGAGACTCATAAACTGACTTATATTTTTCAAAAACCGGCTGTGTTGACAATAGCGTTGAATAATACGTCTGTTCTGTTATATCTTGTACAATCGATAATTCTTGATTCCACTCATCATATTGCTGTTGTTGCAAAAGAATTTTTTTATCTGCTATTTTATTAACTGTTGCCCCCATCTCATCTACAAACTGATTAAAAACTTTATCTTCCCATGTAGACATATTATTTTGATTATTTAAACAAAAACCATATATAACGCCTAAAACAACAACTAAAAGTATTCCCTTCTCTTTGATCCAATATTTGATCATTTCAAAATAGACTAGTGAATGTACTTGCCTCGATGATATGAAATTCATTCTTTTCTCTATCATTTTTGCTTCATAGCTGAATCCAGAAAAACTTACAAAGATAATCATGGATATCGCTAAATAGAAGATAAACAGAACTTTATTTTGTATTAAAAGATTGAAAAGAGAAATAAACTCCACATTAGCCAACAGTTGAAGCGGCATCAAATAAGACCAAATATTCAAATAATGCAGCAATGAGTATTTACTTAAAGGTGAAACGTATTCAAACGACATGAATTCAATACTTATAAAAATTACTATGACAGCGATTGCCAAAGGCATTAGTTTCAAATGGGCGCACAAAACAAAAGCTAAAGCGCTGCAGGCACACAAGGAAATAATAACCATTACCAAATATAAAACCAAAAATGTAAAAACATTTATAGAATAAGGACATCCTTGTGCAAAGCTCAAAGATTGCACCGGTACAGATAAATCAACATGTCCAAAATAGATACTTGAGAACAAGAAGGCAAACACAAATTGAAGAACATAAAATAATATGGTCAAAAATGAAAGAGCTGTGTACTTAGAAAAATAAAGTTTCTTTTTTCCATTAATCGTTGAAGCTGCATAAGTTAATTGATGCTCTTCTCTTTCAACAAATATGCAATTCATCAATAAATATAGTAAAAATAAAAATGTCGAAAGAATTATGATTGGCGATTTTAATAAAGACTCTAATCCTAAAGAAGGCTGAACTGTTAAACTTTTTGCTATAGTTAAATTTTCATATGCTTCATATGTTTTTCTTGCCCTTTGTCCAGCAGTTTCACTTTTTAAAAAACTAGGAAGCTGTTCATAATCTTTATATTGATCTTCAATCTGTTTTTTAAAATCATCATAGGTCAAAACTGTGGAAACTTCTTTTTGTAGTTGTTTTAAAGTTGAGAGTTGATATTGGATCGTATCGTATGAGATTCCTGATTCTAGTTTTTCATTTTGTTCTAAGATCCAATCGATTCCATATTTGTTACTTAATTCTTCAATGTGATTAGGATTTAAATAATATTCATATTTATCAATTTCCTCTTGAATCATATTTAAATCTATAGTTCCTTCTTTAATCTGCTCATGTGTAAGACGATAGGTTGATAGATCCATTTCAGTTTGCATCATCGAGATACAAAGAAAAGTTGTAGACAATAGAAAAAGGATAAGAATGGTTAATGATTTTTTCGTATTCGCAAAAAACTTTTTGATTTCATTTCTTACCATACGCATCACCGCAATAATACAAATAAACTTCCTCTAAATCTGGATATACTGTCATTCCTTCATGGCTTTCTTTTGCTATATAACGAATCATCAACTCATCTTTGATATAAGATAAATTGCTAATCTTATATTTGTCTTCATAATCTTCTAGTTCATTTCGTTCAATTTTCTTTGTATAAACACTACCGTAAATTGAATCGGTCAAAGATCGTATTGAACCAGATTTTATACAGCGTCCACCTTTTATGAGTAATATTTGATCAGCAATAACATCAATATCACTGACCACATGAGTAGCAATCAACACAATTTTTTGATGACCGACTTTCGCAATCAAATTTCTTAATTCAATCCTCTTCTGTGGATCCAATCCAGCTGTAGGTTCATCAAGAACAAGAATATCCGGATCACCTAATAAAGCCTGTGCAAACATAGCTCTTTGTTTCATACCGCCCGAAAATGTTGATAACTTATCATCTAAATTTTCATACAAATCAACATTTTTTGAAACACGAATGATTTGTTCCTGTATTTCATTTTTCTTTATCCCTTTTAATGCTGAAATATAATTTAGATTCTCTCTAAGAGTAAAATCATCATACAAACAAAAATGTTGCGGCATATATCCAATATGTTTTAAAAAAGATGAATCAACTTCTTTCTCATTAAACAAGATGGAACCTGATGTTTTATCTAGTATTTGAACAATAATTTTCATCAATGTAGACTTACCAGCACCATTTGGACCTAAGAGCCCATGTATTCCAGGTACAAAAGTATAATTAAAATCTTGCAGGACCAATCGATCTTTAACATAGGCTTTATTTAAATTACGAATCTCAAGCTTCATAAAATCACTCTTTCATATATTCATCTAATTCTTTTTGTATACGCTCTATTTCTTTATCCATGCCCATGTCTTTTAATTTCTGGCTCAACTCTTTTATATACTCCAAATTATTTCCATCCGAATAAACCTGTGATCCTTCTAATCCTGCGATATAATCTACCAGTTCCATTGATTCTTCAGTATAGGTTGGTTTAAACCCATCAATTTTTCTTGGAGCATAGGCTTTAACTTCCTCTTCTAGAGCCCTGGTTACATCAGTCGAAATCATAGAAGTCTGGGTTGCCTTTTCTGTATTTACCATTGCGTTGATCCCACCATATTGATTTGGCATTAATAAATCATCTCTTAAAGGATATACAAGACCATCTTTAATTTCATAGTCTTTTCCTTTTAAACCATATGTAAACAAATCACAAAAATCAGAATCCGTATTCAATAAATACAAAAATGTTAAACTATCTTCCACATTGTCTGATGTCTTTAAAATTCCATACCCTGTATTAATATTATAGGATCCATATGATTTTTCTTCTAAAGGAATGAACACTCGATTTGGATACTTTATAGATGTACAATCATCAAAAGCAATCATAATTTCTTTTTTGGCACCATCTTCTGTAAGTGTGCTTCTTGAAAGTTCTGTCATCCCGTCTTCAATCAATTTTGCCTTGATGATATAAAAATCTTGATAAATCTTTTCATCCATTAGATTAACAACCTTATAGTCACTATTCTCTTCTTTTATATAAATCGTACTATCAAATAAAGGAGCAAATACAGGATCATACACATCATGGACAAACGCACTAAAATGAGTACCTGAAAAGAATGGAATATATGCTTGATTTGTAACTTGATCTCCTGCCTTTACAATATTTACAAAGTTATCAAAATCATTAAAATATCCCTTATCATTCAATGTAAATAAATGGGCAATTTCTTTAGGAACAAACATTCCTTTTTGTGATAAACAATATTGATTTGCCGGTATATAAAAATTTTGCCCTTTATAGGATTCTATATTCCATACCATTTCAGGTAATGTATCTAGAAGTTGTTTCTTCATCTCATCTTTCATAACTTCATTTAAATCAATCATCATATCCACATTTTTAAATTGATTTTTGACAATATCGGCTGATTCATCATGATAAGATGAAAGATTCATATCCTCTAAAAAGCTTTTAGTATAAGAATCTGACAAATTGTTGCTAGGACTTTGAATCTTGAAAACGACATGAAAATCGTATCCCTTCTCTTCTAATAGCTTATTACATTCTTCTGTATAATCATTAATTATCTCTTGTGGTTGACTGGAATTTAAATCCAAGGATTCTCTATCATACCAATTTGCATCCTCATAAAAATTCATGTAAAAAGTGATTTCATTATCTGAATTATTAGAACATCCAGAAAACAAACACACTATTATAGATATTATTATCAACGATTTGATTTTGGTGCTCATAAAATTCACCTCCAAAAGTATAGACTGAGTCCTCAAGAACCCAGCCTATACTTTACTAAGAATTATATGTTCTAGTATTGAGATAACTTCCTCCTGCATAATATGCACAATTTGCACTAAGGCGGCCTCCAGGATACCCAGAAACTACCAATTGTCCTGTATAAATTTCCTTATTTAAGCTGTAAGTTCCAGCATTTCCTTTGACATACCCAACAGTTCGCTTTGTTGTCACTGGTGAGCCTCCATATTCACTGATTCTTGCTACAACTCCAGCTACTCCAGCTGATGTAGAAGGTTCTAAAGTGGTGGTAAAACTATTAGCATGGACACCTAAGCCGGAAATACCAAACAAAATAAATGCAGAGCATAAACATCCTATAATTTTACTTTTATTCTTTTTCATAAATTCATCACCTACTTTCTGTTTATTATGATTTTGCAAAATCTATTTATGTATAAGCTTATCTTCATTTACATAATATAAATAAATAAGAATGTATTCAATATTTATTGTGCAAGATGACTGATTTTTGATTAAAATGTCTTAGTTATTCAATAAAACATAATTATCTATTTTATTTTTATTCAGGTTTGCACTTACTTCAGATGCTGTTTCATAGTTTTTAAAAGGACCCACATAAACCTTGTGGTAATCATTAATTTTACTAATGCAATTTGAATAACCAATGCTGTTAATCTTATCACTAATTCTTTTTGCATTTACATATTCTTTAAAAGCTCCACATTGTATGACATACTTACCATTTTTATCTGCACTACTATCTTCTGTAATTTTCAATCCAAACCCTTCGGCGATTGATCTAGCTAAGATTTTACAATACTCTTCAATGTTATCAGATATTAATTTCATATCATCAAAATCATCAATAAAACCATTCTCTATCAAGCAAGAAGAAACTCCTTGCTTTTTTATGGCTGTTATAACTAAAAAATCGCAAACTTTAACACCTCTATTAAGTAATCCAAATTGTTCTAAAGCTCTACAAATAATTTGCTCTACTGTAATGGCTTGTTCTAGAGAAGTAACCCATATTTCTATTCCTGTGGTTTTCCCATTTCCTCCATGGTCTCTCGCTCCTGCATTACAATGTAATTCTATAATGTAGTCATATTCACTAAAATCAAAATAATTGCTCTGCAAATAGCTATACCAATTAATTGAAGTATCAAATATGTTTACCTCAGCATATTCAGATAAGTATTTTTTAATCAATGGAGCTAATTTTCTTACAAAATCAGCTTCACTCCCAAACGTAGGACTGACAGCCCCTGGATCACCATTGCCATGACCACAAATAATTCCTATTTTCATTCTATTTCCTTCCTTTCAAGTCTACATTTTCAACTGATTCATTTAGTACATCTAATCCTTTGGTTAAAATCTTTGGAATGTTGATTCCTGATTCTACTAAGTTTTCAAGGATGCTTCTGACTTCGTTTATGATCAATGAGATTAAAATTAACCATCCAATCGAATCAATATACAAAATGTTGAGATCAAACAATTCATTTAGCTTATTAAATATAAATGATAAAATAAATCCTATTAAAAGCATGATCCAACAACAAATCTTATTGAAGATTCCTCGCATTCCTTCTTTAGAATTTTCTTTTTTTAAAATTCTAGCTTTCCAACATCCTGTTAAATAATCGACAACATTGGTAAATAACAAAATTGTAAACAAGATGCTTTTTTCTCTATTTAGAAAATCTATTATTTCCATTTTTTCGCTCCTTTCTATCTAAAGCTAACTTACAACAATAAAAAAGAACAATTGTTCCAAATATGTGTTTCAAGTAGAACAATTGTTCCAATAAAACTCATTAAACTTATTATTGTAGAAACCGGTTATCTACAATGATCATTTTGAAAACAATAGGAGGAAAAAATTATGGCAGATCAATTTGTTTTAGAAGCGCAAAGATATCTAAATAATAGATATAGCGGATATAAAGGTGTTTGGGTGCCATTGGCAGAAAACGGTCAAACAGGAACTTTAATGATTGAAGGTTTGATTAGAGCATTTCAAATTGAAAATGGTGTTCCAAATGTTACTGGTTATCTAGGACCTTATACAGTGGGGGTTATGAAAGGCCTTCAAGAAATTTCTATCATGGATCCTAATGACGAACCAAATCCTAATGTAGCATTAATTCAATGTGCATTATTTTGTAAAGGATATCATGCAGGAGGAATCACAGGAATTTATTATACAAACGGTGTTAATGCGGTTAAAGAAATGCAATCTGACGCAAGTATTGGAGTTACCGGGACAATTAATTGGAAAGTATGGATGGGCTTGTTCTCTATGTACTGGTTTAAACTTGTGTCTGGTGGAAACACAACTATTCGAACCATTCAAAAACAATTGAATAGTGATTGGTCAGATGTATTAGGGGTACAAGCATGTGATGGTGTCATGTCTCGAAATACGGCTTTATCATTAGTTGGAGCATTGCAAGCCGCCGAAGGCTTAACGACATGGATTGATGATTTAAGCTTAGTTAACTTCGGTGATGCAACAACGGCAAATTGTCCAACATTGAGACAAGGTGTAAATGGCAACAACATCAAATTTAATAAAATCGCACAATATGGTTTATATTTCAATGGAATCAATCAAAGAAAATTTGATGGAGTTTTTGATTCTGATATGAGTTATAATGTTTCACAATTCCAAGATAAATACGGACTTACTGGTATGATTAACGATGATGCAGGAGTTATCGGAGTGTCTACAATGAAATCATTATTAACCAGTAAAGGAGATACTGGACGCTTAGCATTGGCATGTGATTGCTCAACCGTATTGAATGCAAAACAAGCTAGTGATTTATATAATTCAGGTTACAGATACATTGGTAGATATTTAACTGGAACTGTAGGAGTAGGAGCAGAAGAAAGATCAAAAGCACTAACAATTTCTGAGATTAAAGCTATCCAAAACGCAGGATTGTCTATTTTCCCAATCTATCAAGATGGAGGATACTATTCTGAATATTTCGGAAAAACGCTTCAAGGAAGTTATGATGCAGTAACAGCAATTCAGCGAGCCAAACGATTAGGATTCACGAATGGAACTACAATTTATTTTGCGGTTGATTTTGATTGTTTAGAGTATGAAACAGATGGTCTAATCATTCCTTATTTTAGACAAATTAACACAGTATTTAATCAATCTGGAATTAATGGCAAACATTATAAAGTTGGTATCTATGCACCAAGATATGTTTGTACTAAAGTATATGAAGCTGGTTTAGCCGAATATTCATTTGTAGCAGACATGTCTACTGGTTTTAGTGGGAATCTAGGATACGCTATTCCGGAGAATTGGGCTTTTGATCAATTTTTTGAGTTTACTTTTTCATCTTCACCATCATTTGATCTAGATAAAGTTGGTTTTTCTGGAAGAGATTCAGGATGTCGTCTGTGTGAAAATCAACCTGATTTTTCTGATGATGAATTATTGCAGGAAGCAAGAGAAAAGTATGTTAAGAATATAGCTAAAGCTACAGGATATTTAGATAAAATTGTAGGAACTGAGTTAAGTTTTGATAACGCAGAATATAATCTAGGTACAATTGCAGGTAGTGGAGTTTCGATGTCAACAAAATTGAAGCTTTCTACAAGTTTAAATCAACATCCAAATAGTCCTTACAGTATCAATATTAGTTGGGAGGGTGATGATTTAAGTCCAACATGTAAATCACAGATAGAAGCTGTTTCTGCAATGTATGAGAGTGATGTTGAATTAAGTTCACTTATCACTACAACGCTTGAAGAAATGGCAATTGGAGCAAAAGTTGGGACAATTTCATTCTTAGCAACTCCTATTTCAAGCACAATGTTAAGGATTAATATTGTTTGTGAAACGGATAATCTAATGGATTTTGCAGGAGTCGTTGGAAATGTTTCATGTGAATTTGAATCAATTATCACAATTTATCCTTCTGATCCAAGTATTGATTTTGAATTTAATGGAGAAGCTTTGGTAATTGGAGTAACTGTTGCTGTAGTAGCTTGTTTAGTACTAATTTCATCAAGTGGTACTGGTGTTCTAGGATTATCAGTATTAATAGAAAGCCTCGGAAAAGCTTTTGCAGTAGCGTAATTATAAATAGTATAAAAGTAGTATTATGAATAAGGAATAAATAAGTAGTTATAAGTCACACAAATTATTGTTTTTAAAAGATTTATTCAATGTGACCAAATTACAAAGTCATTCTAGATAATTGTAGGATTTTATACATAACTGCTGATTTCTAAATTATTTTAGAGTTTCTAAAAAAGGTGTTATCCACTATGTTTTGGTGAGACAACACCCTTTTTATGTGTGCTATGCATTGCATATATTTAGCCACTCATGGTTCGGACACTAATAGTTATCGCTAAGTGTAGTGAATCTCAAACCGTTGGCAGTGATGTAATCGTAAACAAAGTAGTATAGCAACTCTTACGAACAATGATAAAGCCACACTTGTCGAAATCGAGAAAACTCAAAAAGAAGAAGAGACAGAAGCAAGGAGAATACAGAAAGCAGAAATAATTAATGTAATGTAAAAAAGATGTTATCAACACTCATCATCAAAGTAAGGATAACATCTTTTGTTCAACTGTTTAAAAATAGTTTTCATTATAACTCAATATATTATATTTCAATAATAACTCTTGGATAAATTTCGAATACCTGATCTAATGAATTTCTGTATTTTACATATAATGAGCAGTCAAGTGAGAGTCCATTAGCAGAAATGTGGGCAACATTAATCCTAACAATCTGATGCGATTCTGAATCGAATTCTTTCAAAATCAAAGACGATCCAGATCCATGAGAAGCCGGTAAAAAAATATACCGAATATATAAAGATTGGTATATCTTTTAAAATGATAAAAATTTAGCGAAATACTGGTCTACGGAGCGAATTATTAAGAAAATATTTGATGGTACATTAAGCCTAAAGCAGTGGTACACAAAGTGCGAAATAATGGTTCATTTTTGTGCGAAATCATCATCTAGACTTAACTCATTTTTGGAATTTTCTTTTTGTTCAATATTTTTTCAATATTTTTCCCCTTTTCTGAATTTGGATCAACAACTATCATTGCAATAATCTGCCCTCTGATAAATAGTAAAAACTGATTTTCTAATATCTTATAACCTTTAAAATCATTATAAGAAAACTCTTTTTTTGCATTCTCAGTAATTTGAATCATTTTATCTTCTTCAAGAATAGTTTTATAATAGACTTCGTCTTTCTTATATAAAACTTGAATCTTCTCCCATTCAGACGATAAAAACTTTTTTCTAGCATAGTAAAAAATCAAAATCCTGCCAACATATGATAAGACTCCAATAGCAATGCATATATATCCGATTATTTTAGTTTTCATTAAAGTAGTAAGTATACACAACACAACAATAAGCGCAACTATAATATAATCTTTCTTTTTAGAATAGGAAAATGCTCCGTTGGCTGTTTCTTTTAATACATCTTTAGTAAGTATCCATTCGATTTCAATCATGTTAGACCTCTTTTCTTTAGTAAATTTCTCTACCACATCTCTATTGGTTTAATATCTGAACTAAGTTGGTTTACACTATTTGGGCAATTGTTATGTATTTCCTGGTTCAATGCTTCATCTGTAATATTGATTGGATAAAGATAAATCATATTTTCAGATATATATGCAGTATATTCCTCATCATAATCATAAACTGGAATCAGATCATAACAATTCTCAATACTTCTAGGTTGAAGAGTGACATTAATTTGAGATCCATACATTTTTTGTTCAGCCACATATGTACCAAGAATACCTGTATTACCACTTTTATCTAATTCTAAAAATGTTTGGATTTGATATCCTTTTGCATTGATATTCGCATTACTGAAATACTGTATTGAATCTAATGATTCGTTATAGTTTTCGTTTTCATCAAACTGTACATCTTTGAACAATTCAGGAAGATTCACAAAATCTGTCTTTGAATAATCTAAATCAAACTTCTCTTCAAATTCTTGAATCAATATTCTTTCTCTTTCCATCATTTCTTTTAAAAACGGTGTATCATCAAAAATAACCGAACCGTCATTTTGAACTGTTATATTTCCTGAAGCTGTGATTGTGTCAAAATATAAAGGTCCATGATAGATAACATTCATATAGTCTACAGAATATTTTTTATAGTCTGAATCAGTAGATGTAATGGTCATTTTTTCATTATTAATGGTGTAGTCATCTTCAGTACTCTGCAGATCATAAATATAAGAAATTCCATTTTCACTAAAACTGTAAGAAACAGTTGCGTTTTCTTCTATGTTTTGAATAAATATTTTGGGATGATCTTTTACATTTTCTTCTACGGATATTTTCCATTTTCCTTCTTGATGATCCTTATAATCCAAAGCCTGAGCTGTTAGATTCCAAAAATCTTCGGGTACTTGATTCATTTTTTCATTCGTCAAGTATAATACAGACAAAAAAGCTACAATACCTATCCCTATTATTGTCAATATAATTGTCATTTTATTTTTCTTATTCTTTGATATTTGCTTCATGATTTGTACACACCCTTTAATAAGAAATTTATTAATTTATTATACAGTCATTTTATAAAATTTCTACTAGTGATGAATAAAAGGACATTATTTTGAATAACACGCTAAAAAAGATTTGATTATATTACTTATATTTGATTAATCACGTTTAGTGTTTTTACAAGAGTTATACAATATGACTGAATTACAAAATCATTCTAGATAATTGTAGAATTTTATACATAATTGCTGATTTCTAAATTATTGTAGAGTTTCTAAAAAAGTGTTATCCACTATTTTTGGTGAGACAACACCCTTTTTATGTGTGCTAGGCACGGCATATATTTAGCTAGTCATGGTTCAAACACAATAGTTATCGCTAAGTACAGTGAATCACAAATCGTTGGCAGTGATGTAATTGTAAAGAAAGTAGTATAGCAAATTTTACGAACAATGATAAAACCACATTTGCCGAAATTGAGAAAAATCAAAAAGAAGACGAGACATAAGCAAGAATAATACAGAAAGTAGAAATAATTAATGTAATGTAAAAAAGATGTTATCACTCATCAAAGTAGGGATAACATCTTTTTTGTTCATTGTTTAAAAATAATTTTCATTATAACTCAATATATCATACCCAAAAAACAACTCTTGGATAAATTTCGAATACCTGGCCTAATGAATTTCTGTATTTTACATATAATGAGCAGTCAGCTGAGCGACCATTAGCAGAAATGTGAGGAACATTAATCCTAACAATCTCTAGGGTGACACCTTCAACTAAAGGTCTATACTCTGTTACACCATGGATTGCTAATATTCTAGGAGAAGGACTATCTTGATAATCGAAAGATATTTTGACCTGAGATATCCCAGCACCATCTGTTAACCAGCCTGTAGTTCCAGTACCCCACCATCTTGGTGATATTTCAATGATTTCTTCAGATGGTTTTTCCATCGCAAAACATGTAATAGAACTTTGACTTAATAATCCTCCCATAATTAGCATACAACATAATAATATCTTTTTCATTTTCTCCCTCTAACTTCCTATTTACTAAACGCTAAATTGTACTCCAACAATTCCACTATCAACTACACCTTGATCCGGAACCCACATAGTATAAATTATACTAACTCTTGCACTTCTTCCATTAGCAGAAATGCTATAACTATGGATTCGAGCACTATAAATTTCCACTCCCGTATTTATTGATCTTACAGCGGCAACTTTGTTTACTCGAAGAATTTGAGGATGAGGTGAATCTTGATATTCAAATTCTAGTTGTACTTGACCGTATCCTAACGCATCCTGTAACCAACCTGTAGTTCCAGTGCCCCACCATCTTGGTGAAACCTCTTGATTAACAAGTTCGTAGGTTGATGCTTGTACAACTACGCCATTCGACATGACTATGCCTAATACTAGTGCTAAACTTAAAAATATTTTTTTCATATTATGCCTCCTATTAATACTCAAATGATTATCTCTTTTTATTCACCTCTCTTTCTTACCTTTGATAGTTTAACAAGCTGTGAAATCATTTGAATAAATTATCAAAAAAAGTATGATTTATATAATGCTTAAAATTGCTTGTGAATTTATGTTGTTTTTTCCTATAAGGGTTTCATATATAATGTTTAAATCTATAACTGCTACATTACGATTTGAGGGAATATTTACATCAGATATTTTGATTTCTAGGATGTTTATCCCCTCATCAACTGCTTTATAATCTTCTATTTGTATTACTTCAAGAATTTCATGTTCATTTTGAAACTTGTAAGAGACTTTAACTTTTACTATACCTTCACTATCTTGTATCCAGTCTGAAATAGATTGTGAGTGATAATTTAATGTAGTATTAAAAAAGTTGTTTTTTATATCTTCATTCAAAAAAAATGTCAAAGGTACACTTATTCCGAAAAGTATAATTATTAAACATACAATAATTGATTTTTTGTTGTTCATCTCAATCACCTCTTTCAATTACAGTATATTTGAGAAACTTCCTATATAGCAATATATGATGAATAAGAGGACTTTTTTTTGAATGAAATGATCTTTTTATACGAATTGCTTGACTTTTAATTAGATTCTGTTTTAAGAGAGGGAAAATCTATAATCCCATTTTTTTCTTTTACTAGATTAAAGAACATTATTAAAAATCAATGTTATCTGTAAATCGGATGTTTTGATAGAATTTACAGGAATTGTTGAGAGTGTTTCATGAAAATTTGTACCTATTATAACGATTCTTTCTGAACTAGGTATAAATTTCGAATGTAATAAAAGAAGTTATAGTGTGCGAAAAAGTAGTTTCTATAGCTATTGTTTAGTATTCGTTATATCAGGCAGCACTGGCTGATGCGATCATGAGTCGAATTTTTCCAAAATCGAAGACGATGCAGTTTCATGGAGGTTGATTCATGAGAAACCGATAAAAAAAGATATCGGTCATATAAGGATCGGTATCTTTTTAAATAAGCAGAGTGTATTTCACCAGTAAAGACATCCTGAATGGATATGATTTGTCCAGCCCAGTTTACTTCAACATTTTTCCCAGGGATATGATCAAAATGCATTGTGACCTTATGAATCTTGTGAAACTTATTAAAGTTGAAACAGATTGTGTATATTTGTAAGGTAGTTTGCCAACCACATCGCACTGTCGAACATACTCTTCCTAGAGGAGCTTCTTTGTGACATATTTCTGGCTCAATTCTTTGGACAAATCTTCGTAATCCGTTTCCAGTTAAATAGAGGGCTCTTTGTCTTTTTTGAACAGTTGCTCTTCAAGTTCCATATCAGTAAACGCTCTCGCCTCCTCCCATGAAACATTTGCACATTTAAATGGTATCGCAAAATTTCCTTGTACTTTTTCACGATAAAAAACTCCTTTCTGTACAGGCGGATATATCTATATCCGAACCCATTATAGAAGAAGTTTTCATACAACTATTCATAATTTTTAGGCTACGCCATCATATAGCCAGATACTGATACAAAAATATGCGAAATGGTGGTACAAATTTTATGAAACACTGATACATATTTTTGTGAAATCAAAGCTACGCTATAACAAAATAATCATAAGAGGAATAAGCGAACGAAACAATAAAAAATGAAATAATCAATGTGTCGTAAAAAGGGGCTATCTCCCCACCTAAAAATGGATAACACCTTTTTTTGAAATCCTGTGATATTTAAAACTTGATTTCTATCAAACTCTACAATTATTTAGAGCAACCAATTTTTTTAATTCTAATGAAAAAAGAAATCATATTCAAAAATCTGTTCTCTTATTCAAAATATATTTACATCAATAGTAAGAAATATACTATTAAGAATAAATGTTTTAATTGGAACAATTGTTCCAAATAATTACTTCATACTTTTTATATAAAGGTAGTTACTGAGAGAAAATGCGTATAAATCAAAAAGAGATAGAATTAATCCTTTCATTATATCCTATCGCTAAAATTAGACATGTTGAACTTCAGGAAGTTATAGTTAGAACGCAATCTGCTGAATTAAAAGCAGGGATAATGGAAAAAGATGATTTCTATTTAAAAGTAATTAAAACTGTAGATGAATGGGCTAGTTATCTAACTCAGGAAGAATTAATTCTAATTGATTATAGATATTTTCGGGGCTACAATTATCAAAGCATTGCAGATGAAACAAATTATAGTAACCATAGTAGTGTGTTAAAAATTATAAGAAAAATTATAAAAAAAATAGAAAGAAATTCATATTAAATATTGTTGGTGGTAAGAAGTCAAAATCTGTTTTAAGAATATTTGTTGTAAAACTAAATCATGTGTAGTGACTTCTTGACTTTGCAAGCATGGATTAATGTTCATTACTTTCATCATTGATAGTAAATATTACTTCTATAGTTTGATTCGCTTCATCAAATATAACATTCGATATTGAATTTATTTTTTTATCTATTTCATAAGTAATAGATTTTACTTTTGGAAGAATTTCTATGGAATTATTTGAAAAAACAAATTGGATTATCGAAGACTTTTCTTTTATAAATGATTTTACAATAATGTATCTTCTATTGTTAAAGTTTTTACATGAATTGATTGCTGCAGAGATCATTTCATTGAACAAATATACTTGTTGGTTAGAAGATAAGCATTTTAAGTCTCCGTCTAATAATGTTGTGGTAACATATATATCATTCTCAGTTAATTCTTGCTGTTTTTCATTTAAAACAATAGACAGCGATAAAGAATTACTATAAATTGTGTTGAATTTTCTATAAGTTTCATCTGATAGAATATATATGTCTTTTTCTAACTCTTTATATTTTTTATCATTAATTAAAACTGTTAAATTTTTGCAGGTTTTTAGCAAGTCGTGAAGAAAATTAAAATTTGTATTATACTGATTCAAAAGGTATTGATATCTTGATTCAAGAAGTTCTTGATTTAATTTTGAAATTTCTAAATTTTTTTTCAAATTTGAGACTTTAATGACATAGTATTGTATTAAACAAATCAAGAAAATCACTGGCAAACAGAACAAAAAAATATTTAAAAGAATATGATCTCCTATAAATAATGTATTGTAATCTCCAAAATAAAATAAAAAGACTAATACGATGAAAAGAGGTATAAAGAGAAAATAAAACCTTTTCGATAAATTAGATTCGATTGATTTGTAAGCATAATTTATTACGGCCGCTGATGTATAATATATTACTTGAGACAAAGTAATTATCATTAAGATCAGTATTAAAGGGTTTTCTATCCATTGATCTATCCGAAAATTCTGTATTAAAAATACAGACAATGGTTCCCCAATCCCAATAATCAAGTAATATAACAAGAAAAATAAAGTCTTTTTCTTCCAATCATCATAAAACACAATTAATACTTCAATATACAGTAAAAAGAACATTAATAGTTTATTTAATGGATTTAAACCGTTTTGATTAAAAGTTAGAACTATAAAACAAGAAACAAAAAATACTAAACAAATAAACCACTTATCATTAATTCTTAATGATAAGTATGTACATAAAAAATATATAAGGAAAATTATATTTAAGATTGTAGCAACATAAATCATAGACTTTTATGTAAATGAATAAAATATTCATCAGTGAATTCTTTTTTATATTTTTTTGAAAGTGGAATTTTTTCTCCATTAGAAATAAAAATATCTTTCCAATCTTTAGAAAAACCTGTTACATAATCCAAATTAACATAAAAAGATTTATAAGATTGACAAAATGTATATCCTTTCATTTTTTCCATCCAATATTTTAATGTATAGTTAGTATGAATTTTATTTCCGTTAGTAAAGTATAAAATAGAATGTCTATCCAGAAATTCAATATATAAAATATCTTTATAATAAATTCTTTTGCGAGATAATCTTTCATCATAAAATCCATAAAGTCTATCTTTATGTCTAAATAAGAGCTTATCCATTTCTTCTTCAAAAACCGCTTTTTCAACAGGTTTCAAAAAATATCTCTGAGCTTCTATTGTATATCCTTCTATCAAATATTTTTGATAATTAGAAGTTATAACGATAATAGAATCACGATTCTTTTCTCTGACTCTTCTTGCAAAATCAATTCCATTTATATTCTCCAACTGAATATCTAGGAAAATAAAATCATATTCTTCATAATAATCAGATGATTCATAATTATTTAATATATTAATTTCAAAATCAATTTTATTTTTTTTAAAATATGCTTGTAAATATTTTATTAATATTTTTCTATCTTTTAAATCATCTTCACAAATTAATACTTTAATCATTTTTCCTCCTATTAATAATTATACACTTTAATCATCACATTTGAATATACATAATAAATTCAAAAATATATGTCATAGAAACAAATTGTATCTCTTTAACAAAGATTCTATCTCCCAAACAATACAAAAGCATTGCTATAGCAAACAATAATAAAACAAAACATAAACCTTTTTTTGACAAATATAACTTCTCCTCATTTGTTAATTTTTTATTTTCATGATCCATGACCTGTACTTTGTAAATAAATATAATGCATGCAATGTGTACGGTTATTATTAAGTTAATGGTAATCGGGAATAATTGAGCAGCAAAAGGAAATATACATAAAGTAAGAATAGTAACAGTAAAACAACCAATCTTACTATTCAAATGTAACCCACCAACACAGGAACGCAAAATGATAAACGGTATAATATAAAATAAAGCCTCTATTACAAAATCAAAATATAATAATATGAAAAAAGTAAATAAGAAACAAAGAAGATATGATGTTAAAATCTCTATCCCATAATAATATATGTCTTCCTCAAGATTAATATGATTCCTTTTTAGATATAAATAAATCTCTTTATATATTTTTCGCATTATTGGTTTTCCTATATTCTTTAATCACTTCATTAAGAAAATCATATTGTTCTCTTGATATATCACGACATACTAATTCAAAGCCTTTGTTTCCTTTAATAAAAGAATCAATTGAAATATTACTCAATATAGATATATTAATAATGTTGTTTAATGATGGATTCATTCCTTCATTTTCCCATGCTGAAATGGTTCTTCTATTAGCTCCTAATAAATCTGCAAAGTCATTGACATTTAGCTTTAAGATATTTTTTCTTACAAATCGATTTTTTTCTGATAGCATCAAAAAACTACTCCTTCTTTTTGAATGATTCATATAATATTATTATATTTTTGATTTGAATTTCATTTAAGCCTTCTAAAGAAATTTTAAGTTTATTGGAAAAAAAGTAGAACATGACAAGTACATCCCAATTTTTCAGAAATTTTTTTAATTGTTTATCATTTAAAATATATAAATCGTTATTAAATTGTTCTAAAACCTTATAGGTTATATTGCTCATTTTAGAAAGATCAAGTAAAGAATTTTTTTAATCTACATTGTTTTTCCAAGTTCTCCAACCAAACAAATCACCTCAACTAAACGCTTCTCCTTTTTTAAAATTTGAGCAGATGTGCACAAACGAGAAAAATATATTCCCTTTTATTCAATATTCTCCCCTCTTAATCATTGTGACATGAAATCGTAAACCATAACAAATATAATAATTGCATGGAAGGAGGATTTTTTAATTATGAAGAGTAGAATATTATTAATACTATCATCGCTAATTAAGCAGATGGCTTCGGTAACCGTTAATAGTGCCTGTATGATGACTTACGGACAAAATAAAGAGCCCGCCAGTCTACAAAGATTAAAAAAACAAAGGAAATATCAGTAATTATTATATTGACGTTTTGTCTTGATTCAAAAGTTTATTTTTTTCTAGTATGACATCCAACATTTCGATAATTATTTCTCTGTCTGAAACAGGAAATTTCATTAATCTAATGATTATTTCTTTATATAACTTTTGATCTTCATCTAAAACCGATGAAAATACTATATTATCTAAAGAGATGTCTAGTTGCTTCATAATTATAACAACTAACTCTAAAGAAGCATTAGCATCTCCTTTTTCAATGTTAATAATATGTCGCTTTGAAATCCCAGTTAGTTCTGAAAGCTTTTCTAAAGAAATATTCTTAGCTTTTCTTCGCTTTCTCATTTCTTGTCCAAAAGCAAAAATTTCTCTATCAGGCATTATTTTTCACCTCATAGTAATTGTATAGTTCAATAAAGTTTTAAAAAATGACCTAATAGAACACTGCTTAGCGCATTATCTTGCACTATTATATTTAAATTATTATTCATCTAACAAATTTAGTAAACCTATTTTTATGGATTAGTTAAAAAGGAGGTAGATTACAAAATGAAAGAAAATGCTTTTTACATGATTAAGATTAAAAAAGATCTATTATCTTACTTAATAGACCATAATGTTTATGAAATTCAATCGGATCAAGATATTAACTCAAAAATTTATGATGAAATGGAAGAAAAACAAACATTTCCATTGCTAATATTTGTTTTTTATAAAACAAATATTGGCTCTTATAAAGCAGAAGAAATAAAGCTATGTAGTGGAAAAACTATTGGAGATAACAAAATTAGTTTTGAAGAAATTGTAAATACCAATAGTGTTTTAAAAATGGAAAACTTTCAAAATAAATTAAACATAGACTTAAAGAAAGACTTTGACTATAACCGTTATGTATCAAAAGAGAATGCCATAGAATTATATAATGAATTTAAGAATGAGCTCCTTTATGCAAAAGTTACATCGAAAAAAAATACATATAATAAAGAAGAAGATATGATTTATGAGATGTATTCAAAAGCATATGATATCTCACATACTTATGGTTCTGTTTTATCAGAATGTAATTGTATTGTGTATTCAAATACAGGAAAGAAAACTGATAGAAATCCTTTTGAAAGAGATAGAGATAGAATCATACATTCTAAAGCATTTCGACGGTTAGTTGATAAAGCACAAATTTTTACATCTTCAAAAGGCGATCATTATAGAACTCGTATGACACATACATTGGAAGTTACACAAATTGCTCGCAGTATTGCAAAACGCTTAAATCTGAATGAATCTTTAACAGAAGCCATTGCGTTAGGCCATGATATTGGTCATACTCCTTTTGGTCACCAAGGCGAAAGAACTTTAGATTTAATTCTTAATGGCAATTTGGCTATAATACACCAAATAAATGATATACCTGATTTAAAGCAAAGATTTAAGCACAATTATCAAAGCTTACGAGTTTTAACTCTATTAGAAAATAAATATCTAGAATATGAAGGTTTAAACTTAACATATCTCACTCTAGAAGGTATATTAAAACACACCAAAATACATGCTAAAGATTCTCCAGATTACGATATTAAGGACTTTTTCAATTATCCATATTCTGATAAACTTTCGTTGGATTCAGAACATTCTATAACTCTAGAAGGACAGGTTGTAGCTATTGCAGATGAAATAGCACAAAGAGCACATGATATTGATGATGCATTCAAATCCGGAAAAATCAACCATGATACTTTTTACAAACTCTGTGATTTTCGCTCGAAACCCGAATTAATAGAAATTGATAAAGAAATAAAAAAAGATATGAACAAATCTGAAAATGGTAATTTATTAATTGATTATAATGACATGTATCGCGCTCAACTTTGTTCAAAGATCATTTCATATTTTATTGATGATGTTGTAAATACCTTTAAATCTAATCGACATCCAGAATTATTTAATCAAAAAGAACACAAATGGACTAAGAAAGTTATTCATTTTTCTGAAACAGCTATGAGAATAAATGATATTCTCGATAACATGATTAAACAACTTGTTCTTAATTCAGCTGAAGTTTCAAGATTCGATCAAACAGCTTCAGACATTATCACCGAACTATTTAAATATTATTATTCTAACCCTCTTTCTTTAGGAGATGGAACTCTAAGACGACTCTTTAAAGAGATGAGTAAACACACAGATAATTGTATTTGTTTAAGAGGATCAGACATAGAGCTAGTAAGAGAAGAAATTGATAAAATTATCAAAGCTGATTTAACAGAGAAGAATTTAGACAATAAAAACGAATATATTGTTAAAAGAAAACTCTTAGCAAGATGTATAGCAGATCATATCAGTGGAATGACAGATACTTTTGCGATTAATGAATATAGAGATATAAAAGGAATTACAAAAACATTTTAATTATAACTAAAAAACATATATATTATATCAATTATATAAATCAAGAGAGTCACTGTAAAAAGACTCTCTTTTATTAAATATTCTTAATTGAAGACAAAAAAACGTCACCTTTTCAAGTGACGTTATGTTTATATTGGCTGGGGTACCTGGATTCGAACCAGGGAAATGCCAGATTCAGAGTCTGGTGCCTTACCGCTTGGCTATACCCCAATGCGCTTAGATATTATATTATTTTTTTTTATAATTTACAATAGAAAATTATAAAAAAAAGGAACGTTTGTGTTTAAGATAACTCAAACATTCCTGTATACAGCTTATAATACATTCCTTTTTGTTCGATCAAATCATCATGACTACCACGTTCTTTGACATCTCCATGATCTAGAACAAGGATCACATCCGCATTTCGAACAGTTGATAAACGATGCGCAATGACAAAGACCGTTCTTCCTTCCATCAATTGATCCATACCCTTTTCAATCAAGCTTTCTGTATGCGTATCAACTGAACTGGTTGCTTCATCCAAGATCAATACGGGTGGATCGGCAACAGCAGCTCTGGCAATAGCCAACAATTGTCTTTGACCAGCCGATAAGTTACCTCCATCGTTATAAACAGGGGTATCATACCCTTGTGGAAGTCTTCGAATAAATGAATCCGCATTGGCTAGCTTTGCTGCTTCGATGCATTGTTCATCACTGGCTTCTAAATTACCAAAACGTATATTATCCATAATTGTGCCGCTAAATAAATGTGTATCCTGCAAAACCATACCTAAAGATCTTCTCAAATCCGCTTTTTTGATCAATTTGACATCAATCCCATCATATGTGATCGACCCTTGTTGAATGTCATAGAAACGGTTGATCAAATTGGTAATCGTTGTTTTCCCAGCTCCTGTAGCACCAACAAAGGCAATCTTCTGTCCCGGTTTGGCAAATAAATTGATATCATGAAGGATCGTTTTCTTTGGGGTATAGCCAAAATCAACATGATGAAAACGAACATCTCCTTTTAATTCTACATACTCAATTCCGTTTTCACGAGGATGACGCCAAGCCCATAGCCCAGTGTTTTCTTTGGTTTCAATATATTGATCATTCTCTTTTCGAACATTGACCAAAGTAACTCTACCTTCATCCACTTCAGGATCCATATCCATTAATTCAAAAATTCGCTCAGCACCAGATAAAGAAGTTAGTAATAAATTTAACTGCATGGTGAATTGATTGATTGGCATTGCAGCTTGACGAACAAAGACAAGATAGCTTGCCAGAGATCCAACATCCATCGTTTGCTGCAAACACATATATCCGCCTACAACAGATACGATCGCATAATTGATATATGATAACGAGACCACCATAGGTACAATCGTTTGAGAATAACCCTGAGCTTTTTGAGAGCTCTTTTGCAATTTCCTATTGAAATGCTCAAATTGAGTTTGATTGGCGTTTTCATGATTGAAGACTTTTACGACTTTCTGTCCTGAAATCATCTCTTCAATAAACCCATTGATCAAACCGATGTTTTTCTGCTGCAAAGAGAAGTAGGATTTACTCTTTGCACTGGAGAATCGTATATAGGCAAACATGAACACATAGAAAATCAAGACAACAAGTGATAAGCGCCAACTCAATACAAACAATAAGATCAACGTACCAGTTACTTGTATGAAACTCTGGATCATCATCGCAAATGAATTATTCAATGCATCCGATACCGTATCCACATCATTGGTAAAACGTGACATCAATTCCCCATGGGAATGTGTATCAAAAAACTGCAACGGAAGCTTCTGCATGATATGAAACAAATCACGACGAATATCCTGAACTACTTTTTGGGCTGCAACAGCCATAAGTTGCGTATAGCCCAGTGTCGATAATACACCCACCAAAAAAATCAAAGCCATGATACCAATCTGTATATATGCCTGATCTAATCCGGTATTTAAAACATCGTTGACAATAGGCCTTATCATATACGTTCCAAATAAATTTCCTAGAGCACTAGTCGCAACCAAAATTCCTACAAATACAAAAAAGATCGCGTGATTGCCCATGTAATGCATTAACCTTTGAATGGTTTGTCCTAAATTTTGAGGTCTCATAAGTTTGCCCCTTTCTGTTGTGAAAGATATAAGCCACGATAAAATTCACTATTAGCCAGCAATTCCTCATGCGTACCGACTGCTGAAATTTTTCCATCTTCCAATACCAGTATTTGATCACAGTGAATAATTGAACTGACTCTTTGGGCAATAATGATCTGGGTCAATGATTTCATATTAGCCAAACCTTCCTTGATCTTATGATCTGTATTGGTGTCAACCGCACTGGTTGAATCATCTAAAATTAAGATCTTTGGTTCTTTTAACAAGGCACGCGCAATACAAAGCCTTTGTTTTTGACCTCCTGAGATATTGTTTCCTCCTTGTTCAATATACGTATCGTATTTATCTGGCATTTGCTCAATAAACTCATCTGCACAAGCAATCTTACAAGCTTCTTTGATTTGTTCATCTGTCGCATGGGGATTGCCCCAACGCAAGTTTTCTTTGATTGTTCCAGAAAACAATGTATTCTTCTGTAAAACGATACCCACCATATCACGTAACTGCACCAAATCAATATCTCTGACATCCACTTGACCAATTTTGATGTTACCATCGCTAACATCATATAAACGACAAATTAATTGAACCAAACTCGATTTAGCACTTCCTGTAGCCCCCATGACACCTACTTTTGAACCTGAAGGAATATGCCAGTCTATATCGGTTAAAACATTTTCTTTGGCATTTTGATCATATTTAAAATATACATGATTAAAATCAATGGATGCATCTTTCGGTGTTAATGGAAGGGATGGTGATTTTAATTCAATTGGCTCTTGAATGACTTCAACCACACGGTTGCAGGAAGCAATCGATCTTGTCATCAATAGAAATACATTGGAGATCATCATCAAAGAATTCATGATTTGTAAGACATAACTCAAGACACCCGTCAATTCACCTACCTGCATTGTTTGGGCCTGGATCATCTGCACACCAAGGACCATCAAACCAACAATGGCCGCATACATCGTGAACTGAAAAGCCGGCGTATTAAAAGATGCATAGTGAAATGTATCCTGAGAGATCTTTGCCAGATCATGATTGACTTTTTCAAATTTATCTTCTTCATATTCATCTCGCACAAAGGCTTTGATAGCACGAATAGCTGTTAAATTTTCCTGAATGATCTGATTGACACGATCAACAGCTTTTTGTAGATACTTATACATAGGTGCTACTTTGCGAACGATAAAGAATAGAATGATCCCTAAAACAGGTGTTGTAAACAAGAAGATAATAGACAATTCTTTATTGATAATAAATGACATCACAAGACCCAGCAATAAGATCACAGGGCCTCTGGCAAAAGGTCGTATCCCATTGATCAAAGAATTTTGGATCACCGTAACATCGCTTGTAAGTCTTGTGATCAAAGAACTTGTTTCAAAATGATCAAGATTGATAAAAGCATACTCCTGAATCTTTGCGTACTGAATCGATCTTAACTTTTCCCCATAAAGCGTAATAGCTTTTGAAGCATAACGTGCGAATAACAGCCCACAAATCAAAGATAGAAGTGCGCATATCATCATCTGGATCCCTTTTTCAATAAAAACGGATGTATCCTTCTGGACAATTCCAATATCGATAATATCGCTCATCAAAAGCGGAATGATCACTTCAAAAGATGTTTCTATGATCACAAATAATATGGCTGCGACAAAATACTTTCTCAACCCTTTTGAATATGCATATAGAACTTTTAATGAAGACATACAAATCCCTTCCCTTTTTTATATAAGTTCGTTCCTTTCAATGGCTAGATTTGCCTTATTTTCATAGATATGAATCAAGTTTATAAAAGAAACGATCAGACAGATAAGTCCCAATACATCAACCAATACACCTACTGAATTGTAAAGAGAACTTGGAATAATGGCTAAAAGTGCACTATCTGTATCAAGGATATTCTGTCCATTCCAAAGATATATTTCCATGGCAATAAAAGAGATCACTAGAAATAACATAAGGATCGATTCTATGATCGTGCTAATCATGATTATCTTTATTGCCTTATCTGTTTGATTTTCCAATTTTTTTAAATACATCAAAGTCAACATACTTATGAATAAATAAAGAATAACCAGCAACGAACAAACATTGCCTGATTTTGGCGAAATACAAAACAATCCCAATGAAAGAATCGTTGAAATACACCAGGTTTTCATCATATTTTAAATCCCTAAGATAATAAAAGAGTACATGATCGTACCCCTTTATTCATTGATCGTTGCGATAACTTCAACTTCAACCAAAACAGCTTTTGGTAAATCTTTAACAGCTACGCAGCTTCTAGCTGGATTGGTCGTGATGTATTCTGCATACACTTCATTAAAAGCGGCAAAATCTTTGATATCAGCCAAAAAACATGTTGTTTTGATGATATTTTTCATACTGGAATTTGCTTCCTTTAAGATTTCAGATAAGTTGATCATCACTTGACGAGTCTGATCTTCAATCGTAGTTGCCTCGATATTTGATGTTTCAGGATTAATGGCAATCTGTCCTGAAGTATAAACCAACCCCTGGTTAATAATCGCCTGTGAATAAGGTCCAATGGCAGCTGGTGCCTTATTGGTATGTACTGTAATCATTGTTCTGTCTCCCTTCACTCAATAATTTTAAATCCTTCTAATTTTAAACCTTCACGCAATGAATGAATGTGATCAAAATTGCGTGTTTCCACATTAATTCGTAATACACAGTCTGTAATATTACTGCCTTCACTGGCTTTTTCATAGAATACACCTGTTACATTTGCTCCATACTTGGCAATTGTACTCGATACACCTTGAAGCTGTCCTGGTTTATCTTCAAGCTGTATCATAAGTGTATCCGACCTGCCAGATTTCAAAAGACCTCGCTCTATTACCTTGGAAAGGATCGTAACATCGATATTCCCTCCTGATAATAAACAGACAACATTTTTACCTTTTACAGGCACCTTGTTGAACATGACAGCTGCTACAGAAACTGCACCAGCTCCCTCTGTGATCAATTTATGCTGTTCGATCAAAGCTAAGATAGCACTGGCTACCTCATCATCAGAAACCGTAACGATATCATCGACATATTTTTTACAGATATCAAAAGTATTCACTCCAGGTTCTTTGACTTTGATTCCATCGGCAATCGTTCCCACTTCTTCAAGTTTAACGATTTCATCTTCTTTTAAAGAGGTAACCATGCTGGCAGCACCTTGAGCCTGTACTCCATATACCTTGATGGCTGGATTTAAAGACTTTAAAGCATAGGCAATTCCTGAAATCAAGCCACCGCCACCAACTGGTACGACAACAGCTTCAACATCAGGAAGCTGATCTAAGATTTCCAAACCAATCGTTCCTTGGCCGGCAATGACATCTTCATCATCAAAAGGATGAATAAATGTATATCCTTCTTTGTCTCTTAATTCAATGGCTTTATTATAGGCATCATCATACACCCCAGGAACCAGGCAGACTTTCGCCCCATATTCCTTCGTTGCCTCAACTTTTGAGATAGGTGCTCCATCTGGAAGACAAATGATCGAAGGAATATTATTTTTAGTAGCCGCCAATGCGACTCCCTGGGCATGATTACCAGCTGAACAGGCAATGACACCACGTTCTTTTTCTTCCTTTGATAATTGAGAAATCTTATAATAAGCTCCTCTTAGTTTAAAAGATCCTGTATTTTGAAGATTTTCCGTTTTTAGATAGACATTGGATTCTGGATCGATCTTTGGTGCATAAATCAAATCGGTCTTTCTGGCAACGTCTTTCAATACAAAACGAGCATGATAGATCTTATCTAGACTAAGCATTTTCATCCTCCTTTGATAAAGCCGCCAATTGTTCGATCAATTGTCTTGCGGCTCTGGCTGAGCGTCCACTCTTTCTTAAGGCAAACTGCTCTGCTTTTAAGGCTAATTCTTTTTCATCCATCTTTACATTGTACTGTTTAGCTAAACCATAAACAATATCTAAATACAAATCTTTCTTTGGTTTTTCAAAATATACCTTGATACCAAATCGTTCAGATAAAGAAATGGTTTCCTGCATCGTATCCTGACGATGGATCTCATCTCCTTCGCGAGCCTGGAAAGTTTCTTTTACTAAATGACGACGATTGCTGGTGGCATAGATCACCGTATTATGACAGCGAACGGAAACACTTCCTTCCAACACAGCCTTTAAAGCACTAAATTCATCATCATTATCTTGAAACGATAGATCATCTATAAATAAGATAAATTTTAATGGATTACTGGAAAGAAGATCCAACAATCTTGGTAATAGATACAATTGTTTTTTACCAAGTTCGATCAAACGCAATCCTTTATTCGAATATTCATTGGCAATGGCTTTTACCGTTGCCGATTTTCCAGTTCCTGCATCTCCATACAATAATACGTTGCTGGCAAGATGATCATTTAATAATACTTCTGTATTCGCAATGATTTTTTGTTTTTGTAAATCATATCCGATCAAATCACTTAAGCGAATTGGATCTGGATACTTGACTGGTTCCAAACAAAAATCATGGTCTGTACTTTCCTGAATTTGAAACATCGTATAACGAGCAAAATCACCAAACCCATATTGATCGATATGAGATAATCTTTCAAAGTAAATTGTTTCCAGATCTACTTCATGACTTTGCCATAAAGCATGCATGCCTTCGAAGAAATCATCTGGTTTCATCCTTGCGTATGAAGATAATATGGATAATTCATGTTTAGCACTTTGAATCATCAGTTCAGGAACATCTTTTCCTGAACTGGCAATTCGCGTCATACAATTTTCTAAAGACAAGATACTATCAGTCAAATACTGCGTCCAATCAGTCATATCTTGTTGATATAAAGCACTGACAAATTTTGCATACCTGGTTTCCGAAGGATGCTTTATCAGCTTATAGAATCGTTTAATTACTTCATCTTCGAAAAGATCTCTGAAGATGACAAACTGGTGTTTCATTTATTAATGATAGCCCCTTTATCGGCACTGGAAACCATCTTTGCATAACGAGCCAAATATCCAGTCACATCCGTTTTGACCTTGATTGGCATCTCTTGTTTACGTTTTTCAATTATTTCATTTGAAACTTTTAGTTCAATTTTATGTTCTGGAATATTAATAGAGATCATATCGCCATCTTTGACATAGGCAATCAGTCCACCTTGAACGGCTTCCGGTGAAATGTGTCCAATAGCCGCTCCTCTTGTAGCTCCAGAGAATCGCCCATCTGTTATCAAGGCAACTTCTTTATCCAATCCCATTCCAGCAATCGCACTTGTTGGTGATAACATTTCACGCATTCCAGGACCTCCAGAAGGTCCTTCATAACGAATCACGACAACATCTCCTGCTTTTATCTTACCGCCAAAGATTCCTTGAATAGCTTCTTCCTCCGAATCAAAGACCTTCGCTGGTCCTTCATGAACCAACATCTCTTTTGCCACGGCAGAACGCTTAACAACACAGCCATCTTCTGCTAAATTTCCTTTTAATACCGCAATACCACCGGTTTGTGAATATGGATTATCAATTGGACGAATGACATTTAGATCTTTATTGACATGTCCTACTAAATTTTCTTTTAAAGTTTTACCGGTAACAGTCATAACATCGGTATGGATCAAATCCTTTTTTACCAATTCATTTAATACCGCATAGACACCACCAGCTGCATCCAGCTCTTCAATATATGTAGGTCCTGCCGGAGCTAAGTGGCATAGATTTGGTGTTCTTGCACTGATTTCATTGGCAATATCCAAATTGATCTCAATACCACATTCATTGGCAATTGCAGGAAGATGCAACATAGAATTAGTTGAACATCCTAGAGCCATATCTGCTGTTAAAGCATTTTCAAACGCTTCTTTTGTCATGATATCTCGTGGTCGAATATTTTTTCGATACAATTCCATAACTTGCATACCTGCATGTTTGGCAAGTTCAATACGTTTTGAATATACAGCAGGAATTGTACCATTTCCTGCAAGTCCCATACCAAGAACTTCCGTTAAACAGTTGTGTGAATTCGCTGTATACATACCCGAGCAGGAACCACAGGTAGGGCAAGTATTTAATTCATATTCTTTTAATTCTTCTTTACTGATCTTACCAGCCTGATAGGCACCCACAGCTTCAAACATGCTGGATAAAGATGTCTTATGTCCTTTTACATGTCCTGCCAGCATTGGCCCCCCTGAAACAAAGATCGTTGGTACATTGATCCTTGCAGCTGCCATCAATAAACCTGGCACATTCTTATCGCAGTTAGGAATCATAACAAGAGCATCAAACGCATGGGCTAAAGCCATGGCTTCAGTTGAATCGGCAATCAGATCACGTGTTACCAACGAATACTTCATGCCCTTATGTCCCATCGCAATCCCATCGCATACCGCAATAGCCGGGAATACTATAGGTGTTCCTCCAGCCATAGAGACACCCATCTTAACAGCTTCACAAATCTTATCCAGATTCATATGCCCTGGAACGATTTCATTATAGGAACTTACGATTCCAACCAAAGGTCGTTCAATTTCTTCTTCTGTTAGACCAAGCGCATGTAATAAAGAGCGCTGCGGTGCTTTATCAAACCCTGATTTCATTACTTTGCTATCCATAATTATTCCTCTCACTTCTAAACATTAAGACAATCCCAAAGGATTGCCTTATTTTTTTAGTTATTGATCAGTTTATCTTCATCAGACCAGCTATATAGCTTACGTACATCTTCACCAACTTTTTCACATGGATGTTCGGCAGCCAGCTTGCGCATTGCCTTAAAGTGAACTTGGTTACCAGCTTGTGACATATCCAATAGGAAGTCTTTGGCAAATGTTCCATCCTGAATATCGCTCAAGATCTTACGCATTGCCTTTTTCGTATCTTCTGTGATGATTTTTGGTCCAGAAATGTAATCTCCATATTCAGCTGTATTGGAAATTGAATAACGCATTCCTGCAAATCCAGATTGATAAATCAAGTCGACGATCAACTTCATTTCATGAATACATTCAAAATATGCATTTACTGGATCATATCCGGCTTCTGTCAAAGTTTCATATCCTGCCTGCATCAAGGCTACAACACCACCGCAAAGAACTGCCTGTTCACCAAATAAATCGGTTTCTGTTTCGGTACGGAATGTTGTTTCAAGCACACCAGCACGGCTTCCTCCAATACCAGCTGCATAAGCTAAACCGATATCCCATGCATCTCCTGTCGCATCCTGTTCAACCGCAATTAGACAAGGTACACCTTTTTGGGCTTCGTATTCGCTACGAACAGTATGTCCCGGTCCTTTTGGTGCGATCATAATAACATTGACATTTTTTGGTGGAACGATGCATCCAAAGTGGATATTGAAACCATGGGCAAAAGCCAATGTTTTCCCTTCGCTTAGATTTGGTGCAATTTCACTTTCATATACAGCTTTTTGTTTTTCATCCGGAATCAAGATCATGATGATATCGCTCATCTTAGTAGCTTCGGCAACGCTGTATACTTCAAGTCCCTGTGCTTTTGCCTTGGCAGCGGATTTACTGCCTTCATAAAGTCCAACAACAACGTCCACACCTGAATCTTTCAAGTTCAAGGCATGTGCATGTCCTTGAGAACCATATCCAATAATCGCTACTTTTTTTCCATCCAATTTCTGAATATCACAATCTTGCTGGTAATAAATTTTTGACATAATACTCCTCTTTTCTATTCTACCTTTTGATCTTCTGTAGTACGGGTATTTCGATTTAGATACGTACATCCTCTATCTAAAGAAACGATACCCGTTCGACACATCTCCAAAATCCCTATCGGTTGTACCGCGGCAATAAATGCATTGATTTTTGATGTTTCACCGGTTATTTCAACACATAGAGTGTTTGGAGAATAGTCAATGATCTTAGAGCGGAATATATCGACCGCTGATAAGATATCCTGTCTTGTTTCTGGACGATTTCTTAATTTAATCAACGCCAGTTCGCGTTTAACGCTTTGTTCTTCGTCCATTACTTTTACTTCCATAACATTGTATAGCTTTTTACATTGTTTAATGATCTGTTTGCGAACCGAATCATCTCCATGTGTAACGATCGTGATCCTTGAAAGATTAGGATCTTCGGTTTCTCCAACGGTCAAGCTATCGATGTTAAAACCACGTCGAGTAAACATGCTGGAAATACGTGTTAAGACACCCGGCTGGTTGTCAACTAAGATCGCTATTACAAATTTTTCCATCATGCGTCCTCCTTGATCGTAATAATATCTTCAAAAGATCCTCCCGGCGGAAGCATTGGAAGAACAAATTCGTCTTTATCTATGTAACAATCAACCAATACTGGACCCTTTTCCTTAAACGCCTGATCTATGACATCTTTCATTTGAGACACATCGCTGATTCGATACCCTTTGATACCAAAGGCTTCTGCCAATTTTACAAAATCCGTTTTACGTTCAAGAACGGTCTGCGAATAATGTTTATCAAAGAATAAATTCTGCCATTGTCTTACCATACCAAGAACACCATTGTTCATTAAGATGATCACAATTGGAAGATTTTGCGTCGCCACCGTAGCAAGCTCATTTAAGTTCATTCCAAAACTTCCATCTCCAGTAAACAATACGGTTCGCTCGTTGGTATACATAGCAGAACCGATAGCTGCCCCAAGGCCAAAGCCCATCGTACCTAAACCACCACTTGTAATAAATGTACGTGGTTTTTTGAATTCATAATATTGGGCAACCCACATTTGATGTTGACCAACATCGGTTACGATCTTTGTATCATCACTTGTATGCTTAGATACTTCCTTGATCAAAGTATATGGGTTCAATTCGTCTTTTGGCATATTTTGATCAATGGATTTTTTACTAAACTCTTTTAATTCTTTGATCCTATTTTGCCATTCAATATTCTCTTTCGGTTTGACAAGTTTCAATATTTCATTTAAAGCCTGTTTAAGATCACCGCCAACACCTAGATCGACCGATACATTTTTATCAACTTCAGCACGATCTATATCAATATGAATGATCTTAGCTTTCGTTGCATATTTGCTGACATTGCCAGTAGCACGATCACTAAATCGAGCTCCTATCGTTAGGATCAAATCAGCTTCATCCTGAGCGATGCTGGATGCATAATCCCCATGCATTCCTTCCATTCCTAGAAATCTCTCATTGTTTCCAGGAATGACCGAAAGCCCCATAAGGGTCGATCCTATAACCGCATCGATCGTATTGGCAAGCTGAATGATTTCTTCAGTCGCATCGGCTGTAATGGCTCCACCTCCCACATAAATATATGGTCGGTTTGCTTCCATAAGCATCTTGGCTGCTTTTTCAATTTTATATTCCTTGGCCGGTCTTTGTTCAATTTTTTCGACCACATCATGTGGTGTATATTCAAATCTGCTTTGTTGAACATCTTTTGGAATATCGACGAGTACTGGGCCCGGCCTTCCTGATTTTGCAATTTTGAAAGCTTCACGAATCGTATCCGCAAGATCTTCAATATTCTTCACGATAAAATTATGTTTTGTGATTGGTAAAGTAATTCCGGTGATGTCCACTTCCTGAAAACTGTCTCGCCCAATTAATGAATTCGGAACGTTTCCTGTGATCGCAACCAAAGGAATAGAGTCCAAGTAAGCTGTCGCAATCCCCGTAACAAGATTGGTAGCACCTGGTCCACTGGTTGCCATAACAACACCGACTTGACCACTTGCTCGAGCATAACCATCAGCGGCATGACATGCCCCCTGCTCATGAGCTGTCAAAACATGCTTGATCCTGTCTTCACGCTCATACAAAGCATCATACAAATCGATGACCTGCCCTCCCGGATATCCAAAAAGAACTTTACATCCCTGCTCGATCAGCGTTTCAATCGTGATCTGTGCACCCGTCAGTAACATATTCTCACCCTTTTCTTCTTTATCGCAATAGTGTATAAGATTTTTATAGCACTTGTTCAATATAAAATCAAGACTTTCACCGTAATTTTTGAAAGTATTTTCATTATTTGAAAAGAATTTACATTATTAAATATTTTTTAATATCGCATCCCCCATCTCACTGGTAGATACTAATTTCATGCCCTCTGTCATGATGTCTGCTGTTCGATATCCTTGATCTAATGCCATAGAAACTGCATTTTCTATATCATCTGCTTCATCAGCCATATCAAAACTATAGCGTAACATCATAGCCGCACTTAAGATACAGGCAATTGGATTCACGATATTCTTACCGGCAATATCTGGAGCAGAACCATGAATTGGTTCATATAAACCACAGCTGCCCTTGCCAAGACTTGAACTGGCAATCATACCAATGCTGCCGGTGATTTCACTCGCTTCATCACTTAAGATATCGCCAAACATGTTTTCCGTTACAATGACATCGAACTGTGAAGGATCTTTACATATCTGCATTGCAGCATTATCGACAAACATTGTTGAATACATCACTTCTGGATATTCTTTTTTCAATTCATCCATGACTTTTCGCCATAATCTTGAAGTATCCAATACATTTGCTTTATCTACCATACAAAGTTTTTTGTTTCGCTTCATTGCCGTTTCAAAGCCGATACGGCCAATCCTATAAATCTCTTCCTCGCTATAAGACATTGTATCTTTGGCAACAAGCTGACCATTTACTTCATTAGTTTCATGGTTTCCAAAATATACACCACCAATTAATTCACGAACGATCACAAAATCAATTCCTTTTTCGACAATGGATTTCTTTAAAGGAGATGCATCTTGTAATTGTGGCCAGATCTTGGCAGGTCGAAGATTGGAATACAGTTTCATTTTGCTGCGCAGCTTTAACAATCCTTTTTCAGGACGTAAATGTCCTGGCATTCCTTCCCATTTAGGCCCTCCTATGGCACCTAATAGCACGCTGTCACTGTTTAAACATTTTTCAAGTTCATGTTCAGGAAGTGGTTCGCCATACTTGTCAATGGCTTCACCTCCCATCGCAATATCTGTATATACAAATTCGTGATCATACTTTAAGGCAATTTTATTTAAGATGCGCAATGCTTCTCTTACTATTTCTGGACTGGAACAGTCTCCCCAAATAACACCTATGTTCTTTTTCATCTTATTTGCTCCTTGAACGTAATGAGGCCATTAAGCCACCTTTATCGATGATATCCTGGATAAACTCAGGAAATGGTTCTGCCTGCCACTGCAGATCTTGTGTAATATCATGGATGACACCTGTTTTAAAATCGACATGAACTTCATCTCCAGCCTGGATCTTGTTACAAGCTTCTTCACATTCTAAGATTGGCATACCGATATTGATCGCATTACGATAAAAGATTCGGGCAAAGCTTTTCGCAATCACACAGCCAACTTGACAAGTCTTGATCGCAAGTGGTGCATGTTCACGACTTGATCCACATCCAAAGTTATAACCAGCTACGATAATATCTCCTGGTTTGACCTGCTTGACAAAATCCTTGTCAATATCTTCCATACAATGTGCTGCCAGCGCATTGGCATCCGGGGTATTTAGATAACGGGCCGGAATGATCACATCCGTATCCACATTGTCTCCATATTTAAATACTTTTCCTTGTACGTTTTTCATATTCATTCTCCTATACTTCTTGGATCTGTTATATAACCTGTAAGGGCACTGGCTGCCGCTGTATATGGACTTGCCAAATAAATGCTAGAGCTAATATGTCCCATACGTCCAACAAAGTTACGATTTGTCGTTGAAATACATACTTCATTTTCTGCCAAGATCCCCATGTAACCGCCTAAACAAGGTCCACAAGTTGGTGTTGAAACAACACAACCGGCATCAATAAAGGCTTCCGTATATCCTTTTTGAATACACTCTTTATAAATCTGCATCGTGGCTGGAATGATGATCACACGAACATCTGAAGCAATCTGTCTTCCTTTTAAGATTTGGTAAGCTGCTTTCATATCTTCCATACGTCCATTTGTACAGCTTCCAATGACAACTTGATCGACCTTGATCTTATTTTCACTTGCCGGATGTGTATTTTCAGGAAGATGCGGATACGATACAGTTGGAACTAAACGACTTAGATCAATTGTAATTTCCTTTTCATACTCAGCATCTTCATCTGCTTTATAAATGGTATATTCTCTTTGCGAGCGATCTTTTAAATAATCAGTCGTAATATCATCCACTTCAAAGATTCCATTCTTGGCTCCCGCTTCGATCGCCATATTACATATACATAAACGATCATCCATGCTTAAAGATGAAACACCTTCTCCACTAAATTCAAGAGATTTATATAAAGCTCCATCGACACCAATCATTCCAATTAGATGTAAGATAACATCTTTCCCACTAACATATGGCTGAAGCTTTCCAATCAAATTAACTTTTATGGCACTTGGAACTTTAAACCATGCTTTTCCTGTTGCCATTCCTGCTGCCATATCCGTACTACCAACACCTGTTGAAAATGCACCCAAAGCACCATAAGTACAAGTATGAGAATCTGCACCAATAATACAATCACCTGCTGTAACGATTCCCTGTTCAGGTAGTAATGCATGTTCGATCCCCATTTTCCCAACATCAAAGAAATTTTTGATATCATGTTTTTTCGAGAAATCACGACACGCCTTTGACTGCATCGCAGCCTTTATATCTTTATTAGGAACAAAGTGATCTAGCACGATATTGATCTTTTCATTATCATACACTGAATCAAATCCAGCTTTTTCAAATTCATTGATCGCAACTGGAGTCGTGATATCATTTCCTAAGACTTCATCCAAATCAGCCATGATCAACTGGCCTGGTTTAACACTTTCCAATCCGGCATGAGCTGCCAGGATCTTTTGGGTCATTGTCATTGCCATATACATTTCCTCCCTACTGATTATTAATTGCCGAGACCAGCGCTTTGATACCAGCACGAATAATGTCAGTATCTTCTCCTGCTCCCCAGGCTCTATGCCCATCTTCACAAACAATTCCTACATAACTTGCGGCTCTAGAATGTGAACCATCATCCAAAGAGTGTTCTGAATATGTCTCTAGACTGAAACTGTTTGGAAGCATTTGTTTTAAGGCATTGGATACTGCATCCAAGCGCCCATTCCCTTTATCATATATTTGATGCACCTGATTGCCAAAACGAGCTATCACATGGGCTTCAATTTCATCGCCCTGCACAAAGTGAGCTTCCAGGACTTCGACTGGACGACTTACATTTAAATATTCCTCTTTAAAGATCGAGTAGATTTCATCCGGTTTTAATTCTGCATGTGATTTATCGGATACATCTTTTACGCGATAACCAAAATCCTCTCGCATCTTGGCTGGCATGACATAGCCATAACTCTTTTCTAAAATATAACCAATACCGCCTTTTCCAGATTGTGAATTGATACGAATGACATCGGCATCATATTCACGTGATACATCATGAGGATCAATAGGCAAATACGGAACATTCCATTTATGCAAATGATTTTCTTCTCGATAATTCATACCTTTGGCAATGGCATCCTGATGCGAACCAGAGAAAGCGGCAAAGACCAAAGATCCAGCATATGGCTGACGACAAGACACGTTCATACGTGTCACTTCTTCATATACTTCACAAATATGTGGCATATTTGAAAAATCAAGTTTTGGGTCCACTCCATGTGAATACATGTTCATAGCCAAAGTGATCGCATCCACATTTCCTGTTCTTTCTCCATTTCCAAATAAACAACATTCCACGCGCTGTGCTCCTGCCAATAAGGCAAGTTCTGTATCGGCCACACCAGTTCCACGATCATTATGTGGGTGTGTCGACAAGATCACCGCATCACGATAATGAAGTCGATCGCTGCAGTATTCGATCTGATTGGCATAAATATGTGGCATGCTCATTTCAACAGTTACCGGTAAATTGATGATCATTGGTCTATCAATCGTTGGCTGCATGACATCAAGAACCGCATTACATACTTCCAATGCATATTCCGGTTCCGTACCGGTAAAGGATTCAGGTGAATATTCGAATAAGAAATTGCCTTCATACTCCTCGGATAGTTTCTTGACTAACTTAGCACCTTCCACTGCTATCTGTTTTATTTCTTCTTTTGATTTTTTAAAGACCTGCTCTCTTTGGGCAACCGATGTAGAGTTATAAAAATGAATGATAGCTCTAGGAGCCCCTTTTACAGCTTCAAACGTTTTACGAATGATATGATCTCGACACTGGGTCAAAACTTGAACAGTCACATCACTAGGAATCATGTCATTTTCAATGATTGTTCGTAAAAATTCATATTCGGTTTCACTGGCAGCTGGAAACCCAACTTCAATTTCTTTAAAACCAATTTCCAACAACAGCTGATAAAACTTAAGTTTTTCTGACAAACTCATTGGAATCACAAGAGACTGATTACCATCTCTTAGATCGACCGAACACCATATGGGCGCTTTTTCTATATGATCTTTTTTGACCCAACGGTATTCATTGACTGGCGGTGCATAATAACCGATTGAATATTTACTGGCATCCATCATTTCTATTTCCTCCTTTTTGCCAAGAACCTCAAGAGATAAAAAAACGTCTCTCAAGGTAAAAAATTCCTTAAGAGACGAGAATAAACCCGCGGTACCACTCTTATTGTCGTAACACGACCCCTCAGTACGATCGGCAATATTGCGAATCGTTGCCTTGTTAACGGAAGGCAACCGGATAGACTTACTTTGATTTCACTCTATCAGCTCAAAGGTGAGTTCATAAACACAGGTTCACTGTTTTCCACCAACCAACAGCTCGCTATAGAACGCTCATGTTTATTTTTTCCTTATCAACGCTTTCATAAATTTATGTTTTAATCATAATGAAACAAAATTCATTTGTCAAGAAAGAAAATGTAAGAAAATGTAAATTACAATTGTAAATAAATAAAACTCTGTCAAATAGACATTTGATCCTTTTGGTGCTAGACTAGCGGCATGAAAAAAACAAATACATATAGATATAATGATGAGGATGACCGTCTTCTCATTGAAGATATATTAGATTTTATAAAAACGTTTCTAATCTGTTCTTTGCTCGTGATCTTTATCAATACTTTTTTATTTTCACCAAAACAAGTTTCTGGGCGAAGCATGCATCCAACATTGCAGAATCACCAAAAAGGTGTCACAAATGTGTTAAATGCCAATATCAATGGCATTCAACGTTATGATATCGTAGTCGCAAAGATCATTGAAGACAATGAAACATCCGAAGTCATCAAACGTGTAATTGGAATGCCCAATGATACAATTTCCTGTAAAGATGAAGTTATTTACATTAACGGCGAACCCTTGGACGAACCTTATTTGAACACTTCGTATAAAGATGATTGGGTCTCTAAGAATTATTACTTCACAAAAAATTTCAGTGAAGTAAAACTCGGTGAAGATGAATACTTCCTCATGGGTGATAATCGTCCCTTATCACAAGATTCACGTGATTTTGGTCCTGTCAAAAGAGAACAGATCCTCGCAAAGGATTTTCTTGTATTATGGCCACTTAGTGAAATCAGCTATCTAAGCTAAAAGGCAACCATTATGCGGTTGCCTTTTCTATTAATGCCATTTTTTCTTCCCATTCATTCATTAGGGCATTGATTTCATTATGTTTATCATCAATTTGTTGATCTAATTCTTCCATTTTCTGATAATCTTGATAATACTCAGGTTCATAACGCAGTTCTCGCAATGACTCTAAATCAAGTTCAGCTTCTTCCAACATTTTTTCTAACTTAGCCACACGATTTTTTAGAGCTTTAGAATCCTGGAAAGAAACTTTTGTTGCCGGTTGTTCTTTAACTTCCTGTACGCTTTCTACCAATTCATCATTTTTGGCCTTTTCAAGATATTCTTCATAAGTCAGATTATATACAGAACTTTTATCCGCTTCCATTTTCAAGATGCGATTAGCCATCTTTTTCAAGAACATACGATCGTGACTTACAAAAAGGATCGTACCATCGTATTTCATCAAAGCTTCTTCCAGTGCTTCCTTAGCCGGAATATCCAAGTGATTTGTCGGCTCATCCAACAATAATAAATTATCATGATCCAACATTAACTTTGCCAAAGCCAGACGCACTCTTTCTCCACCTGAAAGTGAAGAAACATCCTTAAAAACTTCTTCCTGCGTAAAAAGAAAGCTTGCCAGAATATTACGAATCTCCGTTTGTGTCGCATTTGGATCTTCATCCCATAGTTCATCCAAAACGTTCTTGTTTGAGACCATCTGAGCACTTTCCTGATTGAAATACCCAACGTCAATCTGATGACCAAATTTAAATTCACCAGATATTTTTTCGATCTGTCCCACCAAGGTTTTGATCAAAGTAGATTTTCCAATTCCATTTGGACCAATGATACCCATTCGCTGCTTCTGAAGCAATTCAAAAGAGACAGTTGATAACACGTTATCACCATAACCAATCTTTAAATCTTCAACGCTCAAAACACGTTTTCCGCCTTTTCGATACGATGAAAAATTGGCCTTGATCCTGGAAGAATCTTGTTTAGAATCTTCGATACGTTCCATACGATCCAAATATTTTTGTTTGCTCTTGGCAAAAGCAGCCTTGTTTTTCTTATAGCGAAATTTATCGATCAGTGTTTCCAATCGTTGAATTTCCTGCTGCTGACGAATATAAGCTTCATGATTTTTCTTTAAATATTCTTCTTTGGCTTTGATATAGTGCGTATAATTTCCCACATAACGCATGCTCTTGCCAAACTCAATTTCTACGATCTCATCGACAACATTATCTAAGAACATACGGTCATGGCTTACCAGAATAACCGCAAATGGATAATGTTTGATATAGTTTTCCAACCATTCGATCGAATTCATATCCAAATGGTTTGTCGGCTCATCCAACAGTAAAATATCTGGCTTGCTTAAAAGAAGTTTTACTAAGGCAATTCGTGTTTTTTGCCCTGAGCTGAACTGGTTTAATGGTTTATCTAGATCTTCTTTTGTAAATTGAAAATGAAAAAATACACTTTGAAGTTCTACTTCATACTGATATCCATTTAAAGCTTCGAAACGCTGTTGAAGCTTATCATACCTTTCTAATTCTTTCTCATTGGCATCAAATTCTAAGCGATTTGCCTGTTCTAATAATTGTTTTTCTAAAGAACGAACTTCTTTAAAGGCATCCAACAGTTCTTCATATACCGTTTTTGTCTCATCTAAGAAGGTAATTTGAGAAAGATAACCAATCTTTGTTCCATTGGCAACAAACCTTGAGCCTGAATCCATAGGCTCTTTTTCGCATATGATCTTTAATAGAGTCGTCTTTCCACACCCATTACGCCCTACAAGCGCAATTTTTTCATTATCTTTGATCTGAATGTTCACCCTATCGAGCACGACATCAGCTCCATAGGATTTCACAACATCATTCAGTTGTAGTTTCATCCGTTTCCCCTTCTATCTCATAATAATTTGTGATCGCATCCGCAATACTTGTTGCGATCGTTTCTTTGTTTTCTAAATAATAATTAATGCTGTCGGTACTGGCTAAATTGGCAAACTGAAAATATATCGAATTCATTCCATAATAATCCGCATATGCTTGATTCGACTTAGAGCTTTCTGCTTGTCCAGCAAACGTAGCTTTTCCTCCTGTTTCTCTTAACTGAGGATATAATTCAAATTTCGTACTATTTCCTTCTTCATCCACACGAAATGAATCATATAAGATACCTAGATTTAAATTCTCCTGTGCACTGATATCTGGCAATTCTATTCCATTCTGCAACAAAGTATATGAAACTTCATTCGCCAGCAAGCCACTTGTATATGGTGATATCATCATAATTGGTCGAGTTTGTGTTTCATCCACAAGCATGCCTAAAGAAATAAATACTTTAGCCTGTTTCTCATAACCAATACCTGCTCTGCCACTCTTTCCATAATAGCTAGGTGTTGACTCTGCATCTCGTGTTAATTCCACACGTAAACCCTTGGCCTCTAATTTTTCTTTTAACATCTCAGCTAATTCCAAACTTGCCGATGCCTCATTGATCAAGTCGTTGCCAACGCCATAATCAATGGAGTTATCCTCTTCATTGTATACATTTCCACCTGGATCGATCAAAACGTCAATGGTCCTGACCATCGGTATATTATCCACTACAGAAATAAAAACATAGTTTTTATCCATATTGACTCCAAAGTCTTTTAAATAATCTTTAGAAGCATGAACCTGAACATTTTTAACCATTTCATTACGGCGCATAGTAGAAAAATTTAAAGATTCTTCTTCATCCTGGAAATATAATCTTTTTTTGACATAGTTATCATATACATAGACTTCATACAAGCCTTGTGAAAGAGAAGCTAAACCAATCCCAGAATCTACACCACCAGAAAAAGTATAGCTGATTTCTTCTTCTGTCTCTACATTTCTAAGAAGTACATTCATCCCCTGCATTGGATCTACATTGCCATCGTATTTATTGGCATAGAACATCATATTCTCACCATAAATCAAATAATCATTGGCTTCATATGTATTCTTGAATTTCTCTGAAACATTTTCTTGAACAACACTTCTATCTAAAAGTTCTAAATATGATATACCCAGTTTATCTAATTGTGTTGGTCTTGTGACATACAAAAAAACAGAAACGCAGCTTAAGGCAATCACGATCACAAATAAGATACAAGTTCTTGGATTATGTAATGCTCGACCAAAAGAACGTAACAATTGAATAAATTTTCTAATTCCTCGCACAAATTTTTTCATACGATATTTATATCAAAGCCTCTAAAAAAAAACAAGACAGGAAATAGCTTAGCTAACATCCATAACGGTATTATTACTATTTTTTAAAATTTTTTTGTCCTTTTTATCATTTGAGGTGTGATAGATAATTAGGAGGACTATAAGATGAATACAGTAATCTTAAATAAGCAGTTCAATGTCAACCGTTTCATTCTGTGCTATCGTACACTTGAGGATAAGGATGGAACCTGTCTATGAATCGATTCGATACCGTTTCCAACCGCTTCTGGTATGATCCTGCTCGCTT
>ERZ857984.411-NODE-411-length-54177-cov-15.601918_pt1 | contig 54177 bp, 38 predicted proteins | sample MGYA00519914_ERZ857984 | MGnify/ENA primary metagenome ERZ857984 (study PRJEB31778, sample SAMEA3449417) | human gut metagenome | biome: human gut; feature: human-associated habitat; material: faeces | place: United Kingdom | collected 2010/2012 ...
TATACGGTGGGTGTCATACCCCGATTAGTTCGCCATCCCGTAGGCCTGATAAGCGCAGCGCCATCAGGCAGTGTGGCGGCTACGCCTGACCCGGCCTGGATTATACGGTGGGTGTCATACCCCGATTAGTTCGCCATCCCGTAGGCCTGATAAGCGAAGCGCCATCAGGCATTAAACAGGATATCTGGCTATCAATTTTACGGCCCGGGATACCCCGGGCCGTTTTATGCCTGACGATTACACCTCATAATCCAGCTCATCCTGCTTTACCGGCGGGACGATCTGCACCTTCTGCACCCGATGGCTGTCGACCTGCAGCGTGCGCAGCGTATAACCGTCAATCTCAATGGTTTCCCCCACCTGCGGCACATGCTGCAAATACTCCATCAGCAGACCGGCAACGGTGTGGTACTCACGTTTATCATCCAGCGGCAGCGGAACGTACTGCACCAGGTCCTCCAGCGGCATATGACCATTGACCGTCCACGAACCGTCCTGATGATGCTGAATATCGTGCCGGGCATCGATCTCCTCCACCTCATTGGGCAGATTGCCGGCGATGGTCTCCATCACGTCGCTGAGGGTCACAATCCCCTCGACGGAACCAAACTCATCGACCACAAAGGCAAAATGGGTGCGGGCCTGGCGGAACTGCTCGAGCGCCGAGAGGAGCGGCAGACCCTCCGGGAAGACCAGCGGTTGACGGACCAGCGCCTGCAGATCCAGCGGCTCCTGACGCAGGGACTGCTGGAGCAGGTCAATAACATGCACCACACCCAGCAGATCTTCATTATCCTTCCCGCCGGTGACCACCAGCCGGGTATGCTGATTTTTCTCCACCAGGCTGCGGATCTCTTCCTCCGGCGCGCTGAGGTTGATGCGCTCAATATCATGGCGCGACGTCATAATACTGCTGACGCTGCGCTGATTAAGGTTCAGCACCCGCTCAATCATCAGTCGTTCCTGCGGATTAAACAGTGGATGTTGATCCTGATCGGCGACCAGCGACGCCGTGTCAGCATCCAGTTCAGCTTTTTCTTTCTGCCCGCTCAGCAGATTCATCACCGCTTCGGTAGTGCGCTGACGCAGCGTCATATTGGCGGAGAGGAAGCGACGGCGGTTAAACTGCGCCAGCTGGTTAAGGGCTTCAATCATGACCGAGAAGCCAATGGCCGCATATAGATAGCCTTTCGGAATAATAAAGCTGAAGCCTTCAGCAATCAGACTGAAGCCGATCATCAGCAGGAAGCTCAGACAGAGGATCACGATGGTCGGGTGGCTGTTAACAAAGCGCGTCAGCGCCTTGCTGGCCATCAGCATCAGGCTGATGGCGATAACCACGGCGGCCATCATCACCGCCAGGTGATCGACCATGCCGACGGCGGTGATCACCGAGTCAAGCGAGAAGATGGCGTCGAGCACCACGATCTGCGCCACGACGGCCCAGAATTTCGCCCCTTTGCGCTGGGTGGGGTTATCGCTGTCTTTCCCCTCCAGCCGCTCATTAAGCTCGACGGTCGCTTTAAACAGCAGAAACAGGCCGCCAAACAGCATAATCAAATCGCGGGCGCTAAAGCTGAAGTCGTGAAAAACAATCAGCGGTTTGGTCAGGGTGACCAGCCAGGAGATAGAGGCCAGCAGCAGAAGACGCATGACCATCGCCAGCATCAGGCCAGTGATCCGCGCGCGGTCGCGCTGGGCGGGAGGGAGTTTCTCGGCGAGGATAGCGATAAAGACCAGGTTATCGATACCCAACACCAGTTCGATAACCACCAGCGTGACGAGACCTGCCCAGATTGACGGATCGGCAATCCATTCCATATGTATTAAAACCTGTACGACTGCGGTATGTGTTACCACGATCATGGATAAGATGAGTCTAAAATGCAATAACGACGCGGATATCGCCCTGCCGTGGATGGATATATTTCCAGCGGATTAAGCGAACCGATAAGAATTATGTTCCGGAAAAGAACAGTGAAAAAATAACACCATGGCGGCGACCATGGAATAAGCTTGCCGATATCAGAACTTTTTCCGCTGCGTTTCAGCGAGGGCGGCAAAAGGGCTTCCTCCCGCGGTTCGTCACGGCGAGCGCGGATGTGCAGAGCAGAAGCGAAGCGCGAAGCCCGCTCACAAAACCAGCATAATTCATATTATGAAGTGAGTGCAGAATAGGGCGGATCGCAGTTCACCGCCGCGGATTCAGGCTAATATATCGTCATATCCGGCTGTTTATGCTGAAATATATTGCCTGGCGAAATTTATTATCTCTATCTATTCTTTTCGGGCATACGCGCGGCGCGGCGGGGCCGGCGGCCAACAGACCACGATAGACGGGCCTCTCAGCCACATCGCGCGGCGCAAAGGAACGAGCCGCTGAATAACCTGAACGAAAATAAGATTATTCTCACTTCTTACTGTTGGTAAAAGGGAGTTGTGTGTATTCTTTTACGTGACAGTGAATTTAAGAATTTGGCGGGCAGATGCCCGGGCAGTATCCGTGTATTATCAGTTCCAATGGATTTGTGACATGTACAATTTTGCAAAACCGCGTGTTTTGCAACCAAACAGGTGAAGATGAATATGGCGAATTTGAAAGCGGTTATTCCGGTCGCAGGACTAGGCATGCATATGCTGCCGGCCACAAAGGCAATTCCAAAGGAGATGCTGCCGATCGTTGATAAGCCAATGATTCAGTACATCGTTGACGAAATCGTCGCCGCCGGGATCAAAGAGATTGTTCTGGTGACGCACTCCTCGAAGAACGCGGTGGAAAACCACTTCGACACCTCCTACGAGCTGGAAGCCCTGCTGGAACAGCGCGTGAAGCGCCAGCTGCTGGCGGAAGTGCAGGCCATTTGCCCGCCGGGCGTGACCATCATGAACGTGCGTCAGGCGCAGCCGCTGGGCCTGGGCCACTCCATCCTCTGCGCCCGCCCGGTAGTCGGCGACAACCCGTTTGTGGTGGTCCTGCCGGATATCATCCTTGACGGCGGCACCGCTGACCCGCTGCGCTATAACCTCGCCGCTATGATCGCCCGCTTTAACGAGACCGGCCGCAGCCAGGTGCTGGCGAAACGCATGCCGGGCGATCTCTCCGAATACTCCGTCATCCAGACCAAAGAGCCGATGGTGGCTGAAGGCCAGGTGGCGCGTATCGTCGAGTTTATTGAAAAACCGGACGAACCGCAGACCCTGGACTCCGATCTGATGGCGGTGGGGCGCTACGTGCTGTCGGCGGATATCTGGGCCGAACTGGAACGTACCGAGCCGGGCGCATGGGGCCGTATCCAACTGACCGACGCCATTGCCGAACTGGCGAAGAAGCAGTCCGTCGACGCGATGCTGATGACCGGCGAAAGCTACGACTGCGGGAAGAAAATGGGCTACATGCAGGCCTTCGTCACCTACGGGATGCGTAACCTGAAAGAAGGCGCCAAATTCCGCGAAAGCATTAAAAAACTGCTGGCCTGAGCGCCAGCCTGAAACCGAGCGGCAAGGCTGAAGCATTCGTCCTGCCGCTCATAACGTTATGCAGAAATTATTCATAACGCGAATGTTATAACGATTGTAAAGAAACGTATGGCTTCGGAGACTTCTGGTAGTTTGTCTCTGGCCTCTGTGGTGCAATGGTCGGAGTAGCGGCAATAATGCTTTATGAATAGTCACTTAGTGCGACAATTCCTAAAGCGCAGGAAAAGCGGTCAACGACAGCCAAAAATAAAACTTGACTGCGATCATGTTTCCGCTTTAAACATCTCACTTGCATGCATAAAAATGTGAAATGAATTGGCATGCGAGCTGGTACAGACATTACGGATAATCCCTGAGCACGGCAGTGGACATCATCGAAGGATCACAGGTATATGAACTGGCAACTCATCTCATTTTTTGGCGATAGCACTGTTTTGCTGCCCAGCGCAGCGGCGCTGTTTATTGTCCTGATGCTGCGTAAAACGTCGCGGTTGCTGGCGTGGCAGTGGAGTTTGCTGTTCGGCATCACCGGCGCTATCGTCTGCGCCTCCAAACTGGCCTTTATGGGCTGGGGTCTGGGTATTCGTGAACTGGATTACACCGGCTTCAGCGGCCACTCCGCGCTCTCCGCGGCCTTCTGGCCTATCTTCCTGTGGCTGCTCAGCGCCCGTTTCTCCGTCGGTCTGCGTAAAGCGGCCGTTATTACCGGCTATGTTCTGGCCGCCGTGGTGGGCTATTCGCGGCTGGTCATCCATGCGCATTCCGTCTCGGAAGTGATTGCCGGCCTGCTGCTGGGCGCTGCTGGCAGCGCTTTGTTCCTGCTGCTGCAAAAATGCACTTCTGACTGCGATTATAAGACAATACCCTGGGGTGGAATTGCATGCCTGGTAATGGTCCCACTGATACTGTTGTATAGCGGCAGTAAAGCGCCGACACAGACCCTGCTGGGGCAAATCGCCACCGCAATTGGGCCGCTGGATAAACCTTTTACCAGAGAGGACCTGCACAAGCAGGCCTGGTAATCGCCATTTGTTTTACAGGGGAAATTAAGTTTTCGCTGGTTAATTAGTCAAATAAGAAAATAATCTACTATATGCCGGGCAATTGATAATTCATATTTATGAAATAATGAAGTGCTACTACATTGATATTGCATATTTGCCTGGATATAGCCGTGATCAGACGTTTCTTAAATGCGCTGAGACGTTACCTGATGCACATTCAATGAATATCCAGACACAGGAAACTATTAGAAATTGTAGTTGACTATAACGCCATCATCTGATTTTTGCATGATGATGAGCTATGGAAAAAGACGTTTTTTTACAGTAAGTTAGCTGCATATGTGATGTTGTAGTAGTACCGGGAAGATTTCTAACCCTGGAAATCAGTGAATAATCTTAATTGGTGACCCGCTTATTTTTTGTCAGTAGAACGACAGGCGGCATTAATTGGCAGATATTCGGTAACAACACTCCCAATTGTGACCGAAATCCCGTAAACTTAACGCCGCCAAAAATAATGGCCTGACCAATTATTCATCCACAGGTCGATAAAAAATTAAGTCGTTCAGGTAGTCAGTGCGCTGGTAGCTGTTAAGCCAGGGGCGGTAGCGTCGCTGAAGCCGCTTGCTGCTGCACAGAGGTTCTCTTCAACGGCTGTAAAATCGTCCCGGTCAGGATGATCGCCCTCAATAGATATCTATCAATTTTCTACGGATATCCTCAGAAGTTGGCCAGGAGCGGCTGCTGATATCGCCTGGACATTAACTTTCCTGTCTCATCGATAGCCTGTAGGGTAAAATTCGCCTACATTGTGAGCTGAGTGGATGTTATAAGGCTAACAAGCAGCTTAGGGTAAATGTACTTGCCTCGCCGGTGTTGCACAGCGAAGTCAGCTGGTGCCGCGAGCGCTTTCTATCTTGCTATTCCCCTCATTCTCATTGAGATACGACAGCGGGGCTGAAAATGGATCTTGTACAATGATAAAAATTGCGCGCATTGCCGTGACGCTGGGTTTACTTTCCTCATTGGGAGCCCAGGCTTTCGCGGCTGGGTTAGTGGTAAATGATAACGATCTGCGTAACGACCTTGCCTGGCTTTCCGATCGCGGGGTCATCCATCTGAGCCTGTCGACCTGGCCGCTGAGTCAGGAAGAGATCGCCCGGGCGCTAAAAAAGGCCAAACCGTCCTATTCTTCTGAGCAAGTGGTTCTGGCTCGTATCAACCAGAGACTGTCTGCTTTAAAAGCCGATTTCCGGGTCACCGGCTACACTTCGACCGACCAGCCGGGTACCCCGCAGGGGTTTGGTCAGACGCAGCCGGCAGATAACTCGTTAGGTCTGGCGTTCAATAACAGCGGCGAGTGGTGGGATGTCCACCTCCAGGGCAACGTCGAAGGGGGAGAGCGTATCAGCAACGGATCGCGCTTCAATGCCAACGGCGCCTATGGCGCGGTGAAATTCTGGAACCAGTGGCTCTCCTTTGGCCAGGTGCCGCAGTGGTGGGGTCCGGGGTATGAAGGCAGCCTGATCCGCGGGGATGCCATGCGGCCGATGACCGGTTTCCTGATGCAGCGCGCAGAGCAGGCGGCGCCAGAGACCTGGTGGTTACGCTGGATAGGCCCATGGCAGTACCAGATCTCTGCTAGCCAAATGAATCAGTACACTGCTGTCCCACACACTAAAATTATCGGCGGTCGTTTCACCTTTACGCCGTTCCAGTCATTGGAATTAGGCGCATCGCGGATAATGCAGTGGGGAGGGGAAGGGCGGCCTGAATCACTCAGCAACTTCTGGGATGGTTTAACAGGCAAGGATAATACCGCCGCGAATGATCCCAATGAACCGGGCAACCAGCTGGCCGGTTTTGACTTTAAGTTCAAACTGGAGCCAACCCTGGGCTGGCCGGTGAGCTTATATGGACAAATGATCGGTGAGGATGAGTCTGGTTACCTGCCATCGGCAAATATGTTCCTCGGTGGAGTGGAAGGCCACCACGGCTGGGGTAAGGATGCGGTGAACTGGTATCTGGAAGCGCATGATACACGCACCAATATGAGCCGAACCAATTACAGCTATACCCATCACATCTATAAGGATGGCTATTATCAGCAGGGTTATCCGCTGGGTGACGCATTGGGCGGTGATGGTCAACTCATAGCCGGTAAGGTTGAGATTATTACAGAGGATAACCAACGCTGGAGTACGCGCCTGGTTTACGCCAAAGTTAACCCAGAGAACCAATCAATCAACAAAGCATTCCCACATGCTGATACTTTGAAAGGTATACAGCTAGGCTGGAGCGGAGATGTGTATCAATCGGTCCGGTTGAATACTTCACTGTGGTACACCAACGCGAACAACAGCGACAGCGATGACGTTGGGGCCAGCGCAGGCATAGAAATACCGTTTAGTTTATAAGGCTGAATGCTGAAAACAGGGGAGAGAGGGTGGTAGCGCTGCAGGACGCAGTCAGTTTTTTCTCTCCATAGGCCGGCAGGGAGGCAACGGCAATGACAGCTGCTCAGGAATTGGCAAATTTTGATTTACTGATGATGTGACATTATGAAGAAAAAACTTGTTAGATTTTCGGCATTAGCGTTGGCAATTGGGTTTTTATCGGGTTGTACGGTTATCCCTGGTCAAGGATTAAACAGTCTGCGTAAGAACGTGGTTGAGCTTCCAGATAGCGACTATGATCTGGATAAGCTGGTCAATGTGTACCCGATGACGCCGGGCCTGATCGATCAGCTTCGTCCGGAAATTGTTCTGGCTCGTCCAAACCCGCAGCTTGATAATTTGCTTCGTAGTTATGAATACCGTATTGGAGTGGGTGACGTGCTGATGGTCACGGTGTGGGATCATCCGGAATTAACTACTCCTGCAGGGCAGTATCGCAGTGCCAGCGATACCGGTAACTGGGTTAACTCCGATGGCACCATTTTCTACCCATATATTGGTAAGGTGCAGGTGGCGGGTAAAACGCTGAGTCAGGTACGCCAGGATATAGCTAACCGTTTGACCACCTATATTGAGAGTCCTCAGGTCGATGTAAGCGTTGCTGCTTTTCGCTCTCAAAAGGTGTACGTGACAGGTGAAGTGACAAAATCAGGCCAGCAACCTATTACCAATATTCCTTTAACGGTGATGGATGCAATAAATGCTGCGGGTGGACTGGCACCAGACGCAGACTGGCGTAATGTTGTACTGACTCATAATGGTAAAGATACTAAAATATCACTTTATGCATTAATGCAAAAAGGTGATTTGACACAAAATCAAATGTTATATCCAGGGGATATTCTCTTTGTACCACGAAATGATGATCTTAAAGTGTTTGTCATGGGAGAGGTCGGCAAACAGAGCACATTGAAGATGGATCGGAGTGGAATGACATTAGCGGAGGCAATTGGGAATGCTGAAGGTATGTCTCAAGCATACAGTGATGCTACGGGGGTCTTCGTAATTCGGCAGTTGAAAGGTGATAAACAAGGTAAAATTGCTAATATATATCAGTTGAACGCGCAAGATGCTTCCGCGATGGTACTTGGTACAGAATTTGAGTTACAACCTTATGATATCGTCTATGTCACATCGGCTCCATTAGTACGTTGGAATCGTGTAATTTCCCAACTAGTACCTACTATTACTGGCGTACATGATATGACTGAAACTGTAAGATATATAAGGACGTGGCCATAAAATGTTTGAATCTATTTTGGTTATTTGTACGGGTAATATATGCCGTTCTCCTATTGCTGAGCGTATCTTAAAATCACTTTTGCCTAGTAAACATATTGAATCTGCTGGGGTTGCTGCATTGATAAATCATCCAGCAGATGGTTCAGCGATACGCGTAGCTGAGAAACATAATTTACATCTTGATGGTCATGTTAGTAGACAGTTAACTTCAAAGATTGCAAGCCAATATGATGTTATTCTTGTTATGGAACAGAGACAAATAGAGCATGTTTGTCGAATTGCCCCTGAGGCAAGAGGGAAAACTCTACTATTAGGTCATTGGTTGGGAGCAAAAGAAATTCCAGACCCATATCGTAAAAGCGATGAGGCCTTTGAATCAGTATATCAATTAATTGACCAATGCTGCCAAAATTGGGCAGAAAAATTGGTATAAGAATCTAGGAATAACTGCATGACACCGATTGTTAATAACAAAACTCAACAAGCTGAATCAGATGATTTTGATCTTGGGCGTTTGTTGGGTGAGCTTATAGATAATAGAAAACTAATAATTTCTATTACATCAGCTTTTACTGTATTAGCTGTATTATATACACTGCTAGCAACCCCTATATATCAAGCTGATGCTTTAATACAAGTTGAACAAAAACAAGGGAACGCTATTCTAAATAGTATCAATCAAATATTACCGAATAGTCAACCAGAGTCTGCACCTGAATTAACCCTACTCCAGTCAAGAATGATTTTAGGAAAAACAGTTGATGATCTTAATTTACAGGCTCAGGTAAGACAAAAGTATTTTCCTGTAATTGGACGTGGGGTTGCAAGGCTCTTGGGAGAGGAGTCAGGATCTATTACAGTTGGAAAACTTTATTTACCACAAGTTGAGGGAGGAGATGCTCCTCAGGTGATTTTAACTGTAAATGATGGGGAAAGATATACTATTGCTGGTGACGATTTTACTCTCGAGGGAAAAGTTGGCGAGTTAATAAATGAAAAAGGTGTTACTCTATTAATTAAAGAAATTAACGCGCAACCGGGAAGTGAATTTATAATTACCTATCTTAATAAGTTGAAAGCGATTAGCAACTTGCAAGACGCCTTTAATGTTGCCGATCAGGGGAAAGATACTGGTATGCTTTCATTGACGTTAACAGGTGACAACCCGACCTTAATAAAGAATATTTTAAATAGCATCAGCAATAATTACTTAGAGCAAAATGTGGAAAGACAAGCGGCACAAGATGCTAAAAGCTTGGATTTTTTGAACGAGCAGTTACCGAAAGTAAGGAGTGATCTTGATTTTGCAGAAGATAAATTAAATGCTTATAGAAAACAGAAAGACTCCGTTGATTTAACGATGGAAGCAAAGTCAGTTCTTGATCAAATTGTAAATGTTGATAATCAATTAAATGAATTGACATTTAAAGAAGCTGAAATATCGCAGTTATATACAAAAGAGCATCCTACATATAAAGCATTAGTTGAAAAAAGGAAAACACTTCAAGATGAGAAAGTTAAGCTAAACAAACGTGTTAGCTCCATGCCTTCTACGCAACAGGAAGTACTAAGATTAAGCCGCGATGTTGAGTCTGGAAGGGCAGTATATTTACAATTATTAAATCGTCAACAAGAGCTCAATATTGCGAAATCAAGTGCTATAGGTAATGTCCGTATTGTAGATGATGCAGTTACTGAACCTAACCCAGTAAAGCCTAAAAAAATATTAATAATAATAATAGGAACAATTCTTGGTGCATTTATTTCTATTGGCATTGTCTTGTTAAGAATGTTTTTATTAAGAGGTATAGAATCACCAGAGCAATTAGAAGAGGCTGGTATAAATGTCTATGCAAGCGTTCCTGTAGCTGAATGGTATAAGGCAAATCTAGTCAAAGGCAATAATAAACGAAAAGAACCTGAATCTTTACTTGCAATTGAAAACCCCGCTGATCTAGCAATAGAAGCTATTAGGAGTCTCCGTACAAGCCTTCACTTTGCAATGATGGAAGCAAAAAATAATATATTAATGATTTCAGGTGCAAGTCCAAATGCAGGAAAAACATTTATAAGTACAAATTTAGCGGCGACAATGGCCTCTAGCGGAAAAAAGGTATTATTTATTGATGCTGACCTTCGCAAAGGTTATGTACATAAAATATTGGGTTCCAATAATGATAATGGCTTATCTGACTATTTATCTGGAAGAGTATCCCTTGAAAAAGTGATTACAACTGTTACAAAAGGGAATTTTGATTACATTCCCCGCGGTCAGGTTCCGCCCAATCCTGCCGAATTGTTGATGCATCCTCGCTTTAATGAATTGATTTCGCAAGTATCTAAGCTTTATGATTTAGTAATTATAGATACTCCCCCTATATTAGCAGTCACAGATGCTGCAATTATTGGTCGTTATGTTGGTACTACTTTACTCGTGGCAAGATTTGAAATTAATACTACCAAAGAAATACTTGTGAGTATTAAACGTTTTGAGCAAAGCGGAGTGAATGTAAAAGGTTGTATCCTTAATGGGATGGTAAGAAAAGCCAGTAGTTATTATGGCTATGGTTACAACCATTATGGGTATGCATATTCCGAAAAGAATAATAAATAAGTTATCGGGCCTTGTTACACAAGGCCTAGTTAGTTTAATTCCATATGTCGAATAAATGAAGACAGAGGAACCTATGAAATTTTTGCAAAGAAATTTTTATTGTATTATTGCATTGGCAATATCTGATTTTGTTAGTTTTGTTGTATCTCTATATTTGTCACTGTGGATTTTGTCGCAGGTTCTTACGAACTTTCAACAGCGTGTCCCTGATGAGCAAATTTATGGATGGATAGCCCTACACTGGTTGCTTGGGGTATGCTGTGTAATTTGGTTTGGCGTAAGGTTAAGGCATTATTTTTATCGGAAGACATTTTGGTTTGAATTGAAGGAAATATTGCGAACGTTGGTTATATTTGCAGTTATTGAAATAGCGGTAATCGCATTCGCAAAATGGTATTTTTCACGGTATGTTTGGCTATTAACATGGTTATTTTCTTTCTTATTAGTTCCTTTCTTTAGAATTGGAACTAAATATTTATTAGATAAGTCAGGTTTTTGGCTTCGGGATACTTGGATTATAGGAAGTGGTAAAAATGCAAATGAAGCATATAAAGCAATAAATAGCGAAAAAAATCTCGGCCTACATGTCGTTGGTTTTATAACAACATCTGTTGATGGTAATGAATGTTTATCGTTAACGAATGTAAAAAATTTAGATGTCTCACCCGAATGGTTAGAAACAATAGATAAAAGAACACAATTCATAGTTGCAGTAGAAGCGAACGAGGGAGAAACCAGAAATCGTTGGTTGAGGGAATTCATGATCAAAGGGTTTAGATATGTTTCCGTGATACCTACTCTTCGAGGTGTTCCTCTTGACAGCACTGATATGTCTTTTATATTTAGCCATGAAGTTATGATATTCCGTGTGCAGCAAAATTTGGCAAAACTCTCCTCCAGAATCTTAAAAAGAGCATTTGATATTATAGGCTCATTATCAATAATAATTATTATCTCTCCGTTGTTAGTATATATAAGCCATAAAGTGAGAAAAGACGGCGGGCCGGCTATTTATGGTCATGAGCGAGTAGGTAAAAATGGGCGAAAATTTAAATGCTTGAAGTTTCGATCTATGGTGATAAATTCTAAAGAGGTATTAGAGGATTTATTAATAAACGATAATGAAGCGAGAGAAGAATGGGAAAAGACATTTAAATTGAAGAATGACCCAAGAATTACGAAAATAGGGCATTTTCTTCGAAGAACGAGTCTTGACGAATTGCCCCAGCTTTTCAATGTTCTTAAAGGTGAAATGAGCTTGGTAGGACCACGACCCATTATCACAGAGGAATTACAACGTTATAATGAGGAAGTGGATTATTATCTTCTTAGTAAGCCTGGTATGACAGGGCTTTGGCAAGTTAGTGGCAGGAGTGATGTTGACTATGATACACGAGTATACTTAGATTCGTGGTATGTTAAAAATTGGTCGATGTGGAATGATATTGCTATTTTGTTTAAAACTATTGCCGTTGTTTTGAACCGTGATGGAGCATACTAAAATCTTTTAACAAATAAGGAAAAAAGAATGAAGATTACTATCATCAATACATTGTATTATCCATACAGATTAGGTGGAGCGGAGGTCTCCGTTCAGGTTTTAGCAGAATCCCTTGTCAAAAGAAACGTTGAAGTTACAGTTTTAACCCTGCACGAAGGGAAAAACTTAAAAATAGACTCAGTTAATGGTATAAAAATATATTACTTACCTCTCCTTAATTGTTATTGGCCATATGATAGCAGCGAGCACAGCAAAATTCATAGATTACAATGGCATATAAAAGATCTATATAACAGAAAAATGGTTAAATTAGTTAATACTATTCTTCAGGATTTGCGTCCTGATATAGTACATACTAATAACCTCTCCGGATTTTCTGTTGGAGTGTGGAGGGTTTTAAGAAAAATGAACATCCCAATAGTGCATACTACTAGGGATTATTATCTCTTTCATCCCAACTCTACGTTATTTAAGAATGGCAAAAACATTAAGCCAACAAATATTTTTGTAAAACTTAACGTTCTGTATAAAAAATATATGAGTCAGGATGTCGATGCTTTTATAGGAATTAGTAAATATATATCCGACTTTCATTATAGATTTGGTTTCGCTAATAAAGGGCTACATGGCTATATTTATAACCCTGTTTTAAAACCGAATATTACAATTAGCCACAATAATATAGATAAAATAACCATTGGCTATATTGGGAGACTAACCTCGGACAAGGGATTTGATGATTATATTAATATCGCTCAAAAATATCAGGCTTGCAAATTTGTAGCTGCAGGGAAACCTGATGCATCAGAAGAGTCAAAGGATTTATTAAAAAAAGCAAAGAAATCAAATGTTGAAATTCTTGGCTATATTCCAGTTGATGAATTCTTAAATAAAGTTGATGCAGTATTGTTACCAATAAAATGGAATGAACCTTTTGGAAGAGTTGTCGTTGAAAGTGCACTAGCCTATAAACCGGTTTATACGAATTATGTTGGTGGAATTACAGAAATATCATCATTTTTTCCATGGGTTAAAGATATCCATTCATTTGACGAACAAGAGTTGAAAAGTACTATTAGTTCTGTTATGCAAACTTTACGCGACAAACAAAACCCATTTTGTTCCGAAATTCATGTTGATAACTATCTTAAAATATACAATAAGATAGTTAAAAATAATAAAATGGTAAAAGCATGAGAATAGACATAAATAAAATTGTGCCTCAAGTTTTTTTAGCGTTTATATTAGTTAAAGCTTTTTCAGGTCCTATTGGAATAATTTTTCAACCATTAAATTATGTACCAACGTTAATGATGCTTATACTTATGCTGAGGCGATGGGCAATCGACGTAATGACCAAACCTGTATCTCTTGCTTTGGTTACCTTGGTGATATTATATTTTATAATAGGGATTGGAAATTTTAGCACATTACAAGCCTCTTTTGGTTTGTATATAATGATACCTTTCTTTTATTGCTTGACCTATAGCAAAACAATTGCCTATTATGTGTTCAATGGAACCCAAAAAGTATATTTCTTTTTATTCATTACTTGTTGCATTGGCATTGCCTATGTAAGTATGTTCGGTGCGCCATGGTTGGGCGGGATAATAAATGTCGGTGGGGTTGATAAAGTCATATCTCGAGATTGGACAACTGGTGGAGTATTACGTAACCCAGGATTTACTGCCGCATCTTTTGATGCTGCAACTCTTTTAATGATTTCCTCTTTTTTTATCATTTCAAAATTTTTCGAAGACAAAAAATTTGTACTGGCTTTCTTGATTTTTTTAACTTCAATTTATTTTATATATTTGACGACGACTAAAACTACTATAGTAACTTTAATCATTGCATTGGTTTTAATGCTCACTCCAGTCTTTTTGACTAAAATAATGGTCAAAATAATCATCATTGTGTCGATTTTATTTAGTTATTTTTACATGATCCCACAATTAAAATATGAAACGTATGATCCTCAAAATACGCTTTTGATGCGGATGTATAGTACATGGCCTAGAGCTATATCATTGCTCGATGATAGTATATCTATTTTTGTTGGTAAAGGTTTTGGTGCAATAGGCACACCAGCTCAATATTTTTCTCCTAAATTTTACAGTCCAGGAGATAATGTTTTAGTTTACATGTATGTTATTTGTGGGTTTGTTAGTGTAATTTTGGTCGGTTTGTTTGTTTTTAAATTCTTATTTTCAAGGTTTTATGATGCCTCTCTGGCAAAGAAATATTACATCATTTGTTTTTGCATTATGGTTGGTGGAGTTACATACAACCTTTTTGAATCAGTTTTTTATTCAACAAGCTTGGGCGTATTAATAGGTTTTTTGTTTGATAAAAATGCATGTAAACTTTCTTTCAATTTCAATCATAAAATTATTAGATAAGGCGTCCAATGAATTTCAAAAATAATTTACTAGCATTATTTTTTGCGCAAACTTGCTTTGTGCCTTCTGTTCATGCATTTGAAATTGGGATACATACACATGCGCAAAGGTACTCACAAAATGCTCAGCAAATAACTTCTAATTTGAAAAAATATGGCTTTAATAGTATTCGTAGTGATATTACATGGGAGTGGGTAGAAAAAAAACCAGGGAGTTTTTCACTGAGTAACGCTGCCAAAAAAAACCAAGATTTGATTGACACGATGGCTAACAACAACCATAACGCCATGATTGTACTTGCATATGGTAACGGTAATTACACACCATCAGGATATCCTGAAAATGAAGAACAAATAAAAGCTTTTAAAAAATACGTTAGATATATTGTTAGTTTAAATAAAGGGAAAGTGAAATATTATGAAGTATGGAATGAATGGGTATACAAAACAGGAATAAAAGATAGGAGCGTAAATGTTCCTTCGACAGATATTTACTTGGAACTTGTGAAACAAACATACGAAACTATAAAAGAGATAGATCCCTCAGCAATAGTTGTGTCTGGAACGATAAATCCAACCAATGCACGGGATGTAATGTGGTTCGATGAGTTACTAAAAAAGGGGATATTGAAATACTTAGATGGTGTGTCACTTCATCCCTACTCATTTATGCATGGTAATAAAAAATTAAGAAATCCAACCGATAATTTCAATGATGTGATTGAATATCAAAATCACTTAGCTAGGAGAAATAACGGCGTTAATGTGCCTATATATATAACTGAAATGGGAGTCCCTACATATGATGGTGAGGGCGGAGTGACCCGTTTGAATGCTGCTATATTTGCTTTTAAATATACATTGCTAGCAATGTCTGATAAAAATATAAAAGGAATTTGGTGGTATGATTACTCCGACGACGGAGTTCAAAGAAAGAATAAAGAGAATAATTTTGGATTCTTCGATCATTATTATCATCCGAAATCTTCAGCTGTTGCTATGTATGAATTGATGAAACTGGTACAGGGTAAAGATATATCTGCTAGTATCATTAATGACAATGTTTCTGTGACTATGAGAAACCCATCAGATAATTCGCAAAGAATAATTTTATGGAATGATAATAAATCTAAGTTATTAAGTTCTAAAGAGACTGATAAAATTTATATAAATAACGATATCTCAAACCCAAGTAAAAAAAATTTTATTAATACACCAAACTTATACTGAAGGTAATATGTTATATATAAACGGTAGATTTTTAACCCAACAAGTAACTGGTGTTCAGCGTTTTGCTCTTGAGATTTCAAAAGAGTTAATTAAAGTTCGCGATGATATTATTTTCTTAGTTCCACATAAAAAACTTGTAAGTTCATTTGAGGGAAAGTGTAACATTGAAGTTGTTTCTGGAAAAGATGGGCATTATTGGGAGCAATTGACCCTACCTATGTTTCTAAAAAAAAACAATGACCCTTTGCTACTTAATCTATGTAGTACTGCACCAGCGTTTTATAATAACCAAGTTGTCACTCATCATGACATTACCTATAAAAGATATCCCAAAAGTTTTTCATTAAAATTTAGATTGTTATATGGCTGGTTAGTCCCTAAAATTCTTAAAAATTCAAAGAAAATAATTACCGTTAGTAACTTTTCAAAGAATGAGATATCAAACTTCTTCCATATAGATAAAAATAAAATCGATGTTATCTACAATGCTGTAGGGCAAGAATTCCATACTACTACACCAAACCGTATTGATAAAGAAAAACCATATGCATTAGCAGTATCATCACCAAATTATCATAAAAATTTTCATGGATTAATTGATGCGTTTCTAAGTACTGAAATCGATCTAAACTTAAAAATTATAGGAGGAGGGGCTGCAAGTTTTAAGAAAATGAATTTCAGTAACGAAGATGATCCAAGGATACACTTTCTAGGTAGAGTCGATGATGATAAACTGATTCAGCTATATATGAATGCGGAGTTTTTCATCTTCCCTTCTTTTTATGAAGGTTTTGGAATACCTCCATTAGAAGCTCAAGCATGTGGATGTCCTGTCATAGCCTCTAACGCAGCCTCTATGCCCGAGGTATTAGAACAAAGTGTTCTTTATTTTTCTCCCCATTCAAAACATGAAATGCAAAATGCTTTGCTTGAAATTTACAATGACGCTGAATTAAGGGTTAAACTCAAAAAATTAGGAGTCAAGAATAGCCATCGTTTTTCATGGAAACACTCTGCTGAAAAAATTAATTTATTACTTGAAGAGTTGGAAAACTAAAATGAAAGTACTTCATGTTGCTGAAGTTATTAAGGGAGGAGTATCCTCCGTTATGAATGAACTACTTCTATCGCAAATTAAAAACGATAACATTGAAAGAGTATGTTGTTTGATTCCTGATTCACAAAGAGATGAGCTGAACATTGGCGATTCTCATATATATACTTTTAAACGTAATGGACGTAATCTATTTTCCTTTATATTTTTTGTTTGGATGTTCATTAGAACTGTTATCAAAGAAAAGCCGACGATAATTCATTTACATAGTACGTTTGCAGGCTTATTCGGGAGAACCGTTTTGATACTTTTACCTTTTTATAAAGGTCATGTAATTTACTGTCCACATGCTTTTTCATTCATGATGGCAAAGAGTAAATGGAAGTTAAATTTATTTGCAATAGTTGAACGTTTTCTTTCAAAATTTACCGATGCTATAATTTGTGTAAGTAACTATGAAAAGGAAATAGCAATGGTTAATGGCATACCTAAAGAAAAGTTATTTACCATATACAATGGAGTTTCTGAAGTTGAACACATTGATAAATTACCAAAAAGTGATCTTTTTAATATACTATATGTCGGTCGCTTTGATTACCAAAAAGGTTTCTCTAGATTAGAGAAGATTATTAACGGATTAAATTATTCAAGCAGTAATATTAAGTTTACAATAATCGGTGACTATGTCTCAGAAAGTATTAATAATAATAGAAAAAATCTAGATAATGCTTATTTTACTGGCTGGTTGCCAAAAAGCGAAATTTATTCATATTATTATAATGCAGACTTATTGATAATACCTTCCCGCTGGGAAGGGTTGGCCATGGTACCTCTTGAAGCATTTAGTTGTAAGCTCCCAGTTATGGCTAGTTCCTGCACTTCTTTTCCTGAAATTATCAAAGATAAATATAATGGTTTCTTAGTAGACATGGATAATACTGAAATTGTTATCCAGTTACTTAATGAAATAGCGGCTGATAAAAATATTGACACTCTCGAAAGCCTTGCCTCTAATGCGTATGTTACTTATCTTGAAAAATTCTCTTCAACAAAAATGAATGAAGATGTATACGATTTATATCGTATGAGCGAATCTGTCTGCTGATTTAAACTAATGAAATGGGGTATACAGGAAAGTGATGCAAAAAAATATTTTTTATTATCCTTATGATTCAGGTGTTAATAAGTATGCAGAAAGAGTTCGCTCAATATTATCTGGGTTTTCAACGGTCATGCCCTTAAATATTAAAGAAGAGCTTTATTTTTTTTTAACGTTAAAAAAAAAAAGAGGGGGTGTTGCAATTGTAAATTGGATCGAGAATATGATCATAACTCCTAAAAGGCGGAAAATCAGTCTATTGGGTGTTTTAAAACTGATTGTTTCCCTTTTAGTACTCAAATATCGGTTTGATAAAGTTATATATATTCAACATAATTTATATCCTCATGATACTTTCGAGTCTCATATAAAAATTGCAAAATGGATTATTGAAAAAATATCTCTTTTAGTTGATGTTGTTGTAGTCCATAGCCCCTTATTTCAAGATAAAATATATATACCTCATCCCTTATATGAATATCCACTTAAAGAAATTAACATAAAAAGTGACTTGATAGTACATAAGGACTCATATTTGATCTTTGGGAGAATAGAGAAATATAAAAAAATTGAGGAAATAATTATCTCTTTCCCTCCATCTAAGAAATTAATAATTGCAGGTTTTTGTAATGATAAAAAATATGAAAAGGAATTAAACGAGATTCTTTCAAACAAGGAGAACATTACTTTCATTCCTCGTTATCTAACTGATGAAGAAGCCTCTTTATTATTTATGTCATGTAAAGCGTTAATAATCGGACATGCTGATCAAGACATGATAGTTTCTGGTTCTTTTTTTTATTCTTTGACACAACAATTGCCAGTGCTGGCGATAAAAACCCCTTTTTTAGAATGGGTTCAATCTGAATCCAAAAGTGATATCTTATTGACTTTTAATAACATCATTTCTATGATGGAATTTATTGAAAGTCAAAAAAGTGGCTTTGATAAGAAAATTGGTTTTGATAAAAATACTATTGATGAACTAAATTCAGAGTTTGGAGACGATTATATCTCTAAAATTATAAAAACAATTATTTAATTTAAACTAATAGTAGGAAATAAAATGTTTGATTTCATCATAAGCAGAAAGTCACAAGAAAAAAAATGTGTATTTTGGTGGGAACCTAAAGACGGTAGTTTTAATGCAGGAGATCATTTATCTAAGATCGTTGTACAACAGATGTTAGCTTTAAAAGATCTTGAACTTACTCAAAAAATTAATGTTAAAAATAAATTAATGGCAATTGGTTCCGTTATGCACTTCGCTAACGAAAATGACTGCGTATGGGGGACGGGGATCAATGGAAAAATTAGTCTAGATGCTTTAAAATTCAAGAACCTTGATGTTAGAGCTGTTCGAGGGCCAAAAACGCGAAAACTATTATTAGATATGGGTCTTAAAGTTCCTGAAATTTATGGCGATCCTGGTTTATTACTACCATTTTTTTTCTCACGTGATACGTTATTAATAAATAATGAACAAAAAAAAGATTTTATCGTAATCCCACATATGAATGAGGATTTTTCGTTATATAAAAAATATAATAATAACATTTGTTCTCCAAAACAAGGTGCTATATCATTTACACGCCAAATTGTTAATAGTGAGTTTGTTATTTCAAGTTCATTACATGGGGTAATTATAGCAGAGGCTTATGGTATACCTGCTGTGTTACTTGAAAATAGTAGCGGAGAATCATCATTTAAGTATGATGATTATTATTTAGGTACTGGACGTGACACGTACCCTATTGTGCACAGTATCGAAGACGCATTTAAGGTTAAGCCTGCATGTTCAATTAACGTTCACCATATAGCTTTGCCTTTATTTAATGCTTTTCCATATGACTTATGGGAAAACAAAAAAAACAGTGATATTTAAATTTTTAATACAAAGCAGTACTTAAGCAACAGCTGTTAACTGATTAAATTAATTTACATAACAGATATTGGATATAACGATATCTGTTTAACACCATTAAGTGTAAAAATGAAAAAAAGTAATGAATTAGATAATCTACAACCTGACAAAAAAAACCTTTATTCAGGTGTCGCATGGTATTTTTTCAGTAATTTGTTTCCGGCATTTAGTTCATTATTAATTTTTTCATTAGCATCAAGGATTATAACGCCTGGTGATCTAGGCGCTGTAACCTTGGCAGCAACTATAACTACTATCCTAACGAGTATTTGTGCTGTAGGCTTTGGTGATGCTCTAATTCAATTAAAAAATGTCGACAAAAAACATTTTAACACTGTTTTTTTTATTTGCTTAGTTTCTTCCTTGTCTATTTATTTCATATCTAGTTTAATTGTTGAATATTATGTAATTCCTACCTTCAATATTGTTTTTAAAACTGTATACCCTGTAATAGCATTAAAAATAGTAATAGATTCATGCGCGATTGTACCATTGTCGTTTTTAACAAGAACGATGGCTTTTAAATCAATAGCAATAAGAACTATGTATTGTTCTATTGCATCCATAATATTATGCTTGCCAGTATTATATTTTGGTGGTGGAGTTTGGGCCATTGTTTTAAGCCAGTTAAGCACATCAGTAATCAGTTACATAATCTTAGCGACTTCTTCTAAACTTAAACTTAGACCTATTTTCAATAAATCAAGCTTTACTGAATTAAGTCGTTTTGGTATAACTACGACGTTTACAAAACTAGTTACTTCAATTAGTATAGATAATGTTATTATTGGGGTGTACGGTAGCGTCACCACTTTAGGAATATATGCCTTTAGTCGCAGGGTTTTTGGTTCTATTGCTGATGTTTTGAATAATGCTATTGCGAATGTTAGCTATCCCCTTTATGCATCAGTGCAAACAAAACCATCGCAATTAAAGAATGTTTTTTTTAAAACGACCTTTTTCTCAACTCTATTGAGCTTACCTGCTTTTACGGGATTAATAATAATTTCTCCTCATCTTATTCCACTTGTATTCGGAGCTCAATGGCTTGTAGCCATTCCTGTCATTCAAGTTTGTTGTGTAATTGGTTTTATTTCATGTATTGGCTCACTGCAAATGTCTCTTATTAAGGGCTTGGGAAATACTGCTTGGATTCTCAAGTATCAAATTTTTCAGCAGATAACGACAGCTCTTTTAGTTTTTTTGTTTGCTAAGGATGGAGCACTAGTATTAATTGTATCGATAGCTATTAAGACTTTTATCATATGGCCTTATACGGTTTACTATATATCTAGAATTTTAGGCGTTACTACTTTTTCTTATATTTCTAATTTTATTAAACCTTTAACTTCTGTTGTCCTGATGTATCTAGGTTGCTATGTTATAGACAGGCAATTAAGTGCGGCTAATGAGTTGTTGAATGTATTAGTGTTGATTTTATCTGGTGTTGTAATATATTGTTTTTTCATATTCATATTGGCCAGAAAAGAAATTTCTGAATCTCTAACAGCAATTAAAACGAGAAAGAAACAAAAGGTTGAAAATTATGAGTGACTTTGCAATTAATTTTATAATTCCTGTTAGGCATTATAGGTCAGTACAGGATTGGCAGAGTGTTAAAACCAATCTTGAGCATACGTTGAAGTCAATCTTTGGACAAACAAACGATAACTGGCATTGTTATATTATTTGTAACCGCGGTACAGATTTGCCAAAATCAGCTAATCATGAAAATGTAACTGTTTTAGAGTCTGATTTTGAATTTATATCGTTACCAAATAAAAGTGTTGATCCTGAAGCTTACCATGATTTGATCCGTAAAGATAAAGGGGCGCGAGTTTACGAAGCCTTAAAATATTGTAAAGCTAATGATTTTTTTATGGTTGTAGATTATGATGATTTTGTACACCGAGAATTAGTTGAATTTATCAATGATAGGATCAAGAAAAATGCGGGAGAATACTTTTATGGTTGGCTTATTGATGTAGGATATGTATATTCCGGAGGTAATGTAGCTCTTTTGAATAAAGCATTTGATACAATTTGTGGTACATCAAATATTGTTCGAGTTTCTTTTTTTGAAAAATTCTATGATGAGTATGGGAATTTGCCACTTTTATACATTAAAGAGTTACTAGGAAGCCATCGTTACATAAAAAATTATATGAGCAAGGCTGGTTATTCTTATGGCAGCTTGCCTTTCCCTGGAGCTGTATATAATGTGGGGATTTCTAATTCATCAAGCCAAACGGGATCAGTAGTGAAAGAAATCTTTTCATTTAGAAAGTTTTTAAAAATGCCACGTACGATGATAAAATTATGGCTCTCTATTAGATTATTCACTACAAAAAGCAAGAGGATGTTCAATATACATTGTTAGCTTTAGATAAGGTATTTTTTTATTCATTATTAATTGAACATTACCTTTCTTTTTAAGAATTATACTTGTTTGTCCTTACATTATTGGGCTAACATTATCATCACATTTAAGCTGCGAACATGTCGCAGTGACCACACCTGACAGGAGTATGTAATGTCCAAGCAACAGATCGGGGTTGTCGGTATGGCTGTGATGGGGCGTAACCTTGCGCTGAACATCGAAAGCCGTGGTTATACCGTCTCCGTTTTCAACCGCTCCCGTGAAAAGACCGAAGAAGTGATTGCCGAAAATCCAGGCAAGAAACTGGTTCCTTACTACACAGTAAAAGAGTTTGTTGAATCCCTCGAAACACCACGTCGTATCCTGTTGATGGTGAAGGCTGGGGCTGGTACTGACAGCGCCATCGATTCCCTGAAGCCTTACCTCGATAAAGGCGACATCATCATTGATGGCGGCAACACCTTCTTCCAGGACACCATCCGTCGTAACCGCGAACTGTCTGCCGAAGGTTTTAACTTTATCGGTACCGGTGTTTCCGGTGGTGAAGAGGGCGCTCTAAAAGGGCCTTCCATCATGCCTGGTGGCCAGAAAGAAGCCTATGAGCTGGTTGCTCCGATTCTGAAGCAGATTGCGGCGGTTGCAGAAGACGGTGAACCATGTGTGACCTATATAGGTGCTGACGGTGCTGGCCATTATGTCAAGATGGTTCATAACGGCATCGAGTATGGTGACATGCAGTTGATTGCTGAAGCTTATGCGCTGTTGAAAGGCGGTCTGGCACTTTCCAACGAAGAGCTGGCGCAAACCTTCACCGAATGGAACGAAGGTGAGCTAAGCAGCTACCTGATCGACATTACCAAAGATATCTTCACCAAGAAGGATGAAGAGGGTAAATACCTCGTCGATGTCATTCTTGATGAAGCAGCAAACAAAGGTACCGGTAAGTGGACCAGCCAGAGTTCACTTGATCTCGGCGAACCTCTGTCTCTGATCACCGAGTCCGTATTTGCTCGTTACATCTCTTCACTTAAAGACCAGCGTGTAGCTGCTTCTAAAGTGCTGAGTGGACCCCAAGCTCAGCCAGCTGGCGATAAAGCGGAATTTATCGAAAAAGTGCGTCGCGCTTTATACCTCGGTAAAATCGTTTCCTATGCTCAAGGCTTCTCTCAGCTGCGTGCCGCTTCTGATGAATACAACTGGGATCTGAACTACGGTGAGATTGCTAAGATTTTCCGCGCTGGCTGCATCATTCGTGCGCAGTTCCTGCAGAAGATCACTGATGCTTATGCGCAAAACGCTGGCATTGCTAACCTGTTGCTGGCCCCGTACTTCAAACAGATCGCTGATGACTATCAGCAGGCGCTGCGTGATGTCGTTGCTTATGCCGTGCAGAATGGTATTCCGGTACCGACGTTCTCTGCAGCAATTGCCTACTACGACAGCTACCGTTCCGCAGTTCTGCCAGCTAACCTGATTCAGGCTCAGCGTGATTACTTTGGTGCGCACACCTATAAGCGTACAGATAAAGAAGGTGTGTTCCACACAGAGTGGTTGGAATAATTTTCTTCACACAGTCAGGCCATTTGGCCTGACTGTTTTAATTTTATATTTAATGTTACAACCTGACTTTAAGCATTTCCTTTCTACAAATATTTCAAATATCTAATTTTTAACCTTTTTAAGAATTTGCCATATTTATTATCTTGTACACCTATATTAGTCTGCTTCTGGCCTCAGTGATTTACTGGGTGTTAAATAACAGGGTTTTAATTAAAGGATATTAATATGTTACTTCCTGTGATAATGGCTGGCGGTACCGGCAGTCGTCTCTGGCCGATGTCTCGCGAGCTTTACCCGAAACAGTTCCTCCGGCTGTACGGGCAGAACTCCATGCTGCAGGAAACTATCACCCGACTCTCGGGCCTTGAAATCCATGAACCGATGGTCATCTGTAACGAAGAGCACCGCTTCCTGGTGGCCGAACAGCTGCGCCAGCTCAACAAGCTGTCGAACAATATTATTCTTGAGCCGGTCGGGCGCAACACCGCCCCGGCCATCGCCCTGGCGGCTCTTCAGGCCACCCGCCACGGCGACGACCCGCTGATGCTGGTCCTCGCCGCCGACCATATCATCAATAACCAGCCGGTCTTCCACGACGCCATCCGCGTCGCCGAGCAGTATGCCGATGAAGGCCATCTGGTCACCTTCGGTATCGTGCCGAACGCCCCGGAAACCGGCTACGGTTACATCCAGCGCGGCGTGGCCCTCACCGACAGCGCCCACACCCCGTACCAGGTGGCCCGCTTCGTGGAGAAGCCGGACCGCGAGCGCGCCGAGGCCTACCTCGCCTCCGGGGAGTACTACTGGAACAGCGGCATGTTTATGTTCCGCGCCAAAAAATACCTCTCCGAGCTGGCCAAATTCCGCCCGGATATCCTCGAAGCCTGCCAGGCCGCGGTCAATGCCGCCGATAACGGCAGCGACTTCATCAGCATCCCGCATGACATTTTCTGCGAGTGCCCGGACGAGTCCGTCGACTACGCGGTGATGGAGAAAACTGCCGACGCGGTGGTGGTCGGTCTCGATGCCGACTGGAGCGACGTCGGCTCCTGGTCCGCCCTGTGGGAGGTCAGCCCGAAAGATGAGCAGGGTAACGTCCTCAGCGGTGACGCGTGGGTGCACAACAGCGAAAACTGCTACATCAACAGCGACGAGAAGCTGGTGGCGGTCATCGGCGTGGAGAACCTGGTGATTGTCAGCACCAAGGACGCCGTGCTGGTGATGAACCGCGAGCGTTCCCAGGACGTGAAGAAGGCGGTCGAGTTCCTCAAGCAGAACCAGCGCAGCGAGTACAAGCGCCACCGCGAGATTTACCGTCCCTGGGGCCGCTGCGACGTGGTGGTCCAGACCCCGCGCTTCAATGTCAACCGCATCACCGTGAAACCGGGCGGCGCCTTCTCGATGCAGATGCACCACCACCGCGCCGAGCACTGGGTCATACTCGCCGGCACCGGCCAGGTGACCGTTAACGGCAAGCAGTTCCTGCTGACCGAGAACCAGTCCACCTTTATTCCGATTGGCGCCGAGCACAGCCTGGAAAACCCGGGCCGCATTCCGCTGGAAGTGCTGGAGATCCAGTCGGGGTCGTACCTCGGCGAGGACGACATTATTCGTATTAAAGACCAGTATGGTCGTTGCTAATTTTTTCGGGACAAAACGCAGAATGACACAGTTAACATGCTTTAAGGCTTATGACATCCGTGGTGAACTGGGCGAGGAGCTGAACGAGGACATCGCCTACCGTATCGGCCGCGCCTACGGCGAATTTCTGAAACCCGGGAAGATAGTGGTGGGGGGCGATGTGCGCCTCACCAGCGAGTCGCTGAAGCTGGCGCTGGCCCGCGGGCTGATGGACGCCGGCACCGACGTGCTGGATATCGGCCTGAGCGGCACGGAAGAGATTTACTTCGCCACCTTCCACCTCGGGGTGGACGGCGGCATCGAGGTGACGGCCAGCCATAACCCGATGAACTACAACGGCATGAAGCTGGTGCGCGAGAACGCGAAGCCCATCAGCGGCGACACCGGCCTGCGGGATATCCAGCGCCTGGCGGAGGAGAACCAGTTCCCGCCGGTGGACCCGGCGCGTCGCGGGACCCTGCGCCAGATATCGGTGCTGAAGGAGTACGTCGACCACCTGATGGGCTACGTGGACCTGGCGAACTTCACCCGTCCGCTGAAGCTGGTGGTGAACTCCGGCAACGGGGCGGCGGGGCACGTGATTGATGAAGTGGAGAAACGCTTCGCGGCGGCCGGGGCGCCGGTGACCTTTATCAAGGTGCATCACCAGCCGGACGGCCATTTCCCGAACGGTATCCCGAACCCGCTGCTGCCGGAGTGCCGCCAGGACACCGCCGACGCGGTGCGTGCGCATCAGGCGGACATGGGGATCGCCTTTGACGGCGACTTCGACCGCTGCTTCCTGTTCGATGACGAGGCGTCGTTTATCGAGGGGTACTACATTGTCGGCCTGCTGGCGGAAGCGTTCCTGCAGAAACAGCCGGGGGCGAAAATCATCCACGACCCGCGTCTGACGTGGAACACGGTGGACATCGTGACCCGCAGCGGCGGCCAGCCGGTGATGTCGAAGACCGGGCATGCGTTCATCAAGGAGCGGATGCGCCAGGAAGACGCCATCTACGGCGGGGAGATGAGCGCGCACCACTACTTCCGCGACTTCGCCTACTGCGACAGCGGGATGATCCCGTGGCTGCTGGTGGCGGAGCTGCTGTGCCTGAAGAACAGCTCGCTGAAATCGCTGGTGGCGGACCGCCAGGCGGCGTTCCCGGCGTCGGGAGAGATCAACCGCAAGCTGGGAAATGCGGCGGAGGCGATCGCGCGCATCCGGGCGCAGTATGAGCCGGCGGCCGCACACATCGACACAACGGACGGTATCAGTATTGAATACCCTGAGTGGCGCTTTAACCTGCGCACATCCAACACGGAGCCGGTGGTGCGCCTGAACGTTGAGTCCAGAGCGGATACGGCGTTGATGAATGCAAAAACCGAAGAGATTTTAGCTCTTCTCAAGTAATGCATTATCCATAATGGAAGCCATAGGGTCAGATTTTAATCGTATTATTGACCTTATGGCTTATTCTTGACATCCCACTGGTCAAAGCGTAAAACCGCCCACAGCAATATTTAATTTCGTGGCTATCCGCCATTACCCAGTTAACTGATTAAAGTGTAATCGAATGAAAATTACTATTTCCGGTACAGGTTATGTTGGTTTATCGAACGGTATCCTGATTGCGCAAAACCACGAAGTGGTGGCCCTGGATATCGTACAGGCCAAAGTGGATATGCTTAACCAGAAGATCTCTCCGATTGTCGATAAAGAGATTCAGGAATATCTGGCAGAAAAACCGTTAAATTTCCGTGCCACCACGGACAAGCACGACGCCTATCGTAATGCCGACTACGTGATCATTGCGACGCCGACTGACTACGATCCGAAAACCAACTACTTTAATACCTCAACGGTTGAAGCGGTTATTCGCGATGTCACCGAGATCAACCCGAATGCGGTGATGATCATTAAATCGACCATCCCGGTGGGGTTCACCCGCGACATCAAAGAACGTTTAGGGATTGATAATGTTATTTTCTCTCCTGAGTTCCTGCGTGAAGGCCGTGCGCTGTACGACAACCTGCACCCGTCGCGTATTGTCATCGGTGAGCGCTCTGCGCGTGCCGAACGTTTCGCAGACCTGCTGAAAGAAGGTGCGATCAAGCAGGATATCCCGACCCTGTTTACCGACTCCACCGAAGCGGAAGCGATCAAACTGTTCGCTAACACCTATCTGGCGCTGCGCGTTGCCTATTTCAACGAGCTCGACAGCTATGCTGAAAGCCAGGGGCTGAACAGCAAGCAGATTATCGAAGGGGTATGCCTGGATCCGCGTATCGGCAACCATTATAACAACCCGTCCTTTGGCTACGGCGGCTACTGCCTGCCGAAAGATACCAAGCAGCTGCTGGCGAACTACGAATCGGTCCCGAACAATATCATCGCGGCTATCGTCGATGCTAACCGTACCCGTAAAGACTTTATCGCGGATTCTATTCTCGCTCGTAAGCCGAAAGTGGTGGGTGTGTATCGCCTGATCATGAAGAGTGGTTCGGACAACTTCCGTGCCTCTTCTATTCAGGGCATTATGAAGCGCATCAAGGCGAAAGGTATTCCGGTTATTATCTATGAACCGGTGATGCAGGAAGATGAGTTCTTCAACTCCCGCGTCGTGCGCGACCTGGATGCCTTCAAACAAGAGGCGGATGTGATCATCTCTAACCGTATGGCGGAAGAGCTGGCGGATGTGGCGGACAAGGTTTATACCCGCGATCTGTTTGGCAACGATTAATCCTGTTTGTCTGTCACTGGCGGCCTGCCGCCGCCAGTGTGTTCCTTTATCCCTTCCTCATTTCTCCTTCCCCGAGCCTATTTTCCGCTCATTCAGATTAACCCCAATAAATTGTGATGGACATTACGATCCTGCTCAAAAGCCGTTGCGGGTTGAAAACAGGTCCGATAAGTTAAACTTACCTTGTGAAGAGCTACCGTCACTGTGATGTAGATGCCGGAGATAAGCGCCGGGAGGTAAAACAAAGCCTGCAACGCAGGCTTTTGTTATTTATGTCCTATGAAAAAAACGCGGGACAGGGCGCGAGTAGCGTTATTTTTTCTTGCCTTAAGGCCATGCCAAAACGCAGAATGAATAGTCATTCTGTCATATCATTTTTTTATCTCTTAATATTATCTTAATCTAATTGCAATATGAAGCGGGCCTTACTACTTGCGTTTATTAAACGTCAGTTTCGTTTTCTTTCTGTCTTTTAAATAAGAAATTAAGAAATAAACGGAAACAGCAAGTAGTATGGCAGCGACCACTAAGAAAAATAGGTTTTCCATAATATCTACCACAGGGCGTATGTTGATTGAATTATTAGTTTGATAAGCAATACACCAGTTTTGTGCTGTTGCATGGCTTGCTCTAACATATCCTGGATTTAGGAAAATTCCTACAGATAGTAATGTTTTTTATCAATCAGTATATAATGCTGTTTCCGCTAACCAAATTGGTCTGGATACCAGAAAAGTTTCAGTGCCTGGCGCGCGGATATTTGCTTTTCTGAAAAAGGCTGGATGAAACTGGTTTCAGGCGGGCGAGTAAAAAGGCAAAAATAGCGTCTATAGCACAAAATATTATATAAAAAATAATGAATGTGCATTCCGTCGACATATAGTCAGGATAACGGAGGTTACATAGAAGGGGTTGCCGCAATCAGACGATTGCGGCAGGGCAGGGGGATTAGATCTGATAGTAATCCTTGTACCAGTCCACGAAGTTCTTCACGCCGTCCTTCACTGACGTTTGCGGCTTAAAGCCCACCAGGTCATACAGCGGTTGGGTGTCTGCGCTTGTGTCCAGCACATCTCCCGGCTGGATCGGCATCATATTCTTCTGCGCTTCCATTCCCAGCGCCTCTTCCAGGGCGGTGATGTAGTCCATCAGTTCCACTGGTGAGCTGTTGCCAATGTTATATACCCGATACGGCGCGGAGCTGGTGGCCGGGGAACCGCTCTCAACGGTCCAGTCGGCATTGGCCTGCGGAATCACATCCTGCACCCGAACCACCGCCTCGACGATGTCGTCGATATAGGTGAAGTCGCGCTTCATTTTGCCGTAGTTGTAAACGTCGATACTTTTTCCTTCCAGCATCGCTTTCGTGAACTTGAACAGCGCCATATCCGGGCGACCCCACGGACCATAAACCGTAAAGAAGCGCAGCCCGGTGGTCGGGATGCCGTACAGATGGGAATAGGTATGCGCCATCAGCTCATTGGCTTTCTTGGTGGCGGCATACAGGGAGACCGGATGATCGACGGAATCTTCGGTGGAGAACGGCATTTTACGGTTAAGGCCGTAAACCGAGCTGGAGGAGGCGTACACCAGGTGTTTCACCTTGGTATGACGGCAGCCTTCCAGAATGTTCAGATACCCCATCAGGTTAGCGTCTGCGTAGGCATACGGGTTTTCCAGCGAGTAGCGCACACCGGCCTGGGCGGCCAGGTGGATCACACGATCAAATTGCTCTGTGGCGAACAGCTTTGCCATACCTTCACGGTCGGCCAGATCCAGTTGCTGGAAATGGAATGCCGGAGATGCCAGGCGATCCAGACGGGCCTGCTTCAGGCTGACGTCATAATAGTCGTTCATGTTGTCGATTCCGACAACATCATGCCCTTCATTCAGCAGGCGCTGCGCGATATGGAAGCCGATAAAACCTGCGGCACCAGTGACCAAAAACTTCATATTTTTCCTCCGGGGTGTGGATATCCCGTTCTACATAAGTGCCGATTTTACACTGGCTTGCGGTTGGGATCACTTGCTTTGCCGCGTCTTACCCGCCAGGCGAGAGGTGAAGGACGTTTTTTCTGGCAAAACTGCGGTGGCAAAGGCTGATAAATAACAACATTTCTCATTTGACTGTTAGCCTCCGAATAATAACCTTGTGACCGGTCGGTGGTTTAGCGATTCGTGGCGATACCCTAAAGGCAGCCAATACCCTCCGGGACGGCATAATTTTGCTTAAAGTTATATTTTTCGTCAGCTGAACATTTAGTAAATGGGCAAAAATCGCGCCATGCTTTCCTCCGTTTTGTCTTTTATATCATTGGTTTATTGTTGTTTTGTTTGTTTAATGAATGTTTAAGATGTGTATTATTTGAGTAATCCATTAATCAGTAGGCTTTTTTATTTTTATTCCCGGCGTCCAGCGCTATAATCTGCGGACGATTTTCTTTGTGGAATGTGCATTGTAGAGCATGAGTCGTTTATCCCACCTGTCGGAACATAGCGCCGCCGCCGTGTGCAAAGGGCCATCAAGCCTGAACGCGCGCTGTCTCCCTGGCGGCGAAGACGATGTCTCTTCTTCTCTTTCCCCGCATCGTGAACGCTCCCTTTTGCTGCTGGCTCACATCGGCGGGTCGCCCGTTTCTCTTTCATCGGTGGCGAAAAGCGCAGACGTTATACCCTGCGTAAATGAGAAAGTCCTGATGGTTAATCCGGCGGCAAATGAGGAAAGTGTGGTGCGTTTGGCGGCCAGGTGAGGAACAGATGCATATTAAAAGCAGAGATATGTCTCAAGGCATATCTCTGCTTTTAGGTTTTCAGGCTCCCCGTTCTGTCAGACTGGCTTTTCAGGCCGCTGAGTGAATGATCTGCCGACAGCCTGAAGCGAAAGCGGGTGGCGTTTAGCCTGGAGCACGGGAGCAGTACGCATTTTGGTTGCGACAGCCAATGGCGGTAGCGTGCCTGAAAAAGGCCATTCCACCCGACGGTCGATTGATTGATAGTAAAATAAAGCAATTATTTATTTAAGGATTTCATTATGTTACTTCCTGTAATTATGGCTGGTGGTACCGGCAGTCGTCTCTGGCCGATGTCTCGCGAGCTTTATCCGAAACAGTTCCTCCGCCTGTTCGGGCAGAACTCCATGCTGCAGGAAACCATCACCCGACTCTCGGGCCTTGAAATCCATGAACCGATGGTCATCTGTAACGAAGAGCACCGCTTCCTGGTGGCCGAACAGCTGCGCCAGCTCAACAAGCTGTCGAACAATATTATTCTTGAGCCGGTCGGGCGCAACACCGCCCCGGCCATCGCCCTGGCGGCTCTTCAGGCCACCCGCCACGGCGACGACCCGCTGATGCTGGTCCTCGCCGCCGACCATATCATCAATAACCAGCCGGTCTTCCACGACGCCATCCGCGTCGCCGAGCAGTATGCCGATGAAGGCCATCTGGTCACCTTCGGTATCGTGCCGAACGCCCCGGAAACCGGCTACGGTTACATCCAGCGCGGCGTGGCCCTCACCGACAGCGCCCACACCCCGTACCAGGTGGCCCGCTTCGTGGAGAAGCCGGACCGCGAGCGCGCCGAGGCCTACCTCGCCTCCGGGGAGTACTACTGGAACAGCGGCATGTTTATGTTCCGCGCCAAAAAATACCTCTCCGAGCTGGCCAAATTCCGCCCGGATATCCTCGAAGCCTGCCAGGCCGCGGTCAATGCCGCCGATAACGGCAGCGACTTCATCAGCATCCCGCATGACATTTTCTGCGAGTGCCCGGACGAGTCCGTCGACTACGCGGTGATGGAGAAAACTGCCGACGCGGTGGTGGTCGGTCTCGATGCCGACTGGAGCGACGTCGGCTCCTGGTCCGCCCTGTGGGAGGTCAGCCCGAAAGATGAGCAGGGTAACGTCCTCAGCGGTGACGCGTGGGTGCACAACAGCGAAAACTGCTACATCAACAGCGACGAGAAGCTGGTGGCGGTCATCGGCGTGGAGAACCTGGTGATTGTCAGCACCAAGGACGCCGTGCTGGTGATGAACCGCGAGCGTTCCCAGGACGTGAAGAAGGCGGTCGAGTTCCTCAAGCAGAACCAGCGCAGCGAGTACAAGCGCCACCGCGAGATTTACCGTCCCTGGGGCCGCTGCGACGTGGTGGTCCAGACCCCGCGCTTCAATGTCAACCGCATCACCGTGAAACCGGGCGGCGCCTTCTCGATGCAGATGCACCACCACCGCGCCGAGCACTGGGTCATACTCGCCGGCACCGGCCAGGTGACCGTTAACGGCAAGCAGTTCCTGCTGACCGAGAACCAGTCCACCTTTATTCCGATTGGCGCCGAGCACAGCCTGGAAAACCCGGGCCGCATTCCGCTGGAAGTGCTGGAGATCCAGTCGGGGTCGTACCTCGGCGAGGACGACATTATTCGTATTAAAGACCAGTATGGTCGTTGCTAATTTTTTCGGGACAAAACGCAGAATGACACAGTTAACATGCTTTAAGGCTTATGACATCCGTGGTGAACTGGGCGAGGAGCTGAACGAGGACATCGCCTACCGTATCGGCCGCGCCTACGGCGAATTTCTGAAACCCGGGAAGATAGTGGTGGGGGGCGATGTGCGCCTCACCAGCGAGTCGCTGAAGCTGGCGCTGGCCCGCGGGCTGATGGACGCCGGCACCGACGTGCTGGATATCGGCCTGAGCGGCACGGAAGAGATTTACTTCGCCACCTTCCACCTCGGGGTGGACGGCGGCATCGAGGTGACGGCCAGCCATAACCCGATGAACTACAACGGCATGAAGCTGGTGCGCGAGAACGCGAAGCCCATCAGCGGCGACACCGGCCTGCGGGATATCCAGCGCCTGGCGGAGGAGAACCAGTTCCCGCCGGTGGACCCGGCGCGTCGCGGGACCCTGCGCCAGATATCGGTGCTGAAGGAGTACGTCGACCACCTGATGGGCTACGTGGACCTGGCGAACTTCACCCGTCCGCTGAAGCTGGTGGTGAACTCCGGCAACGGGGCGGCGGGGCACGTGATTGATGAAGTGGAGAAACGCTTCGCGGCGGCCGGGGCGCCGGTGACCTTTATCAAGGTGCATCACCAGCCGGACGGCCATTTCCCGAACGGTATCCCGAACCCGCTGCTGCCGGAGTGCCGCCAGGACACCGCCGACGCGGTGCGTGCGCATCAGGCGGACATGGGGATCGCCTTTGACGGCGACTTCGACCGCTGCTTCCTGTTCGATGACGAGGCGTCGTTTATCGAGGGGTACTACATTGTCGGCCTGCTGGCGGAAGCGTTCCTGCAGAAACAGCCGGGGGCGAAAATCATCCACGACCCGCGTCTGACGTGGAACACGGTGGACATCGTGACCCGCAGCGGCGGCCAGCCGGTGATGTCGAAGACCGGGCATGCGTTCATCAAGGAGCGGATGCGCCAGGAAGACGCCATCTACGGCGGGGAGATGAGCGCGCACCACTACTTCCGCGACTTCGCCTACTGCGACAGCGGGATGATCCCGTGGCTGCTGGTGGCGGAGCTGCTGTGCCTGAAGAACAGCTCGCTGAAATCGCTGGTGGCGGACCGCCAGGCGGCGTTCCCGGCGTCGGGAGAGATCAACCGCAAGCTGGGAAATGCGGCGGAGGCGATCGCGCGCATCCGGGCGCAGTATGAGCCGGCGGCCGCACACATCGACACAACGGACGGTATCAGTATTGAATACCCTGAGTGGCGCTTTAACCTGCGCACGTCCAACACGGAGCCGGTGGTGCGTCTGAACGTTGAGTCCAGAGCGGATACGGCGTTAATGAATGAGAAAACCGCCGAGCTGCTCAACCTGTTAAAAGAGGAATCGCTTTGAGTCCTATGTTTTCAGCGATCTATCGCTACCGTGGCTTTATTATTGACAGCGTCAAACGGGACTTTCAGTCCCGTTACCAGACTAGCTTCTTAGGCGCGGCATGGCTGATCTTACAGCCGATCGCCATGATTTCCGTATATACATTAATCTTTTCTGAGTTAATGCGTGCCCGCCTGGCGGGCATGGACGGCCCTTTTGCCTACAGTATCTACCTCTGTTCCGGGGTGTTAACCTGGGGGCTGTTTACGGAAACGCTCAATAGTCTGGTCAACGTTTTTCTGACCAACGCCAACATTCTCAAGAAGCTCAGCTTTCCGCGGATCTGTTTACCAATCATCGTCACTGCTTCGGCGTTCATTAACTTCCTGATCATTTTTGGTCTGTTCGTGCTGTTTCTGATCGTTACGGGCAATTTCCCGGGCATGATTTTCTTTGAAATCATTCCGGTGCTGATCGTTCAGATGCTGTTCACCCTCGGCCTCGGGATCATCCTCGGGGTGCTGAACGTTTTTGTCCGCGACGTCGGGCAGTTCGTGAATATCCTGCTGCAGTTTTGGTTCTGGTTTACGCCCATTGTCTACGTGTCCAAAACGCTGCCGGAGTGGGTCTCTGGTCTGCTGGCGTATAACCCGATGGCGACCATTATCGGTTCATACCAGAACGTGATGCTCTATCACCAGAGCCCTAACTGGCTGGCGCTGCTTCCGGTCACGGTGCTGTCCGTCATTCTGTTTTTATTTGCCTGGCGTTTATTTAAAAAACATGCCGCTGATATTGTGGACGAGATTTAATCATGAGTATCAAAGTTCAGCACGTCGGCAAGGCGTATAAATATTATCCCTCCAAATGGAACCGGGTCATTGAGAAACTTCTGCCGGGCGATAAGCCGCGGCACAGCAAGAAATGGGTATTGAAAGATATCAATTTCAGTATTGAACCCGGTGAAGCGGTCGGCATTGTTGGGGTGAACGGCGCAGGTAAAAGTACGTTACTGAAGCTGCTGACCGGCACCACTCAGCCGACCAAAGGCAGCATTGAGATCCAGGGGCGTGTCGCTGCGCTGCTGGAGCTGGGCATGGGCTTCCATCCTGACTTTACCGGTCGGCAGAACGTGTATATGTCCGGGCTGATGATGGGCCTGAGCCGGGAAGAGATTGAGCGCTTAATGCCGGAGATCGAAGCCTTTGCGGATATCGGCGACTACATTGAAGAGCCCGTGCGCATCTACTCCAGCGGGATGCAAATGCGCCTGGCGTTCGCCGTGGCCACGGCCTCACGCCCGGATATTCTGATCGTCGATGAAGCGCTTTCCGTTGGTGACTCCCGTTTTCAGGCGAAGTGCTATGCCCGTATTGCGGACTTTAAAAAGCAGGGCACCACGCTGCTGCTGGTCTCCCACAGCGCCGGGGATATCGTCAAACACTGCGACCGCGCCATTTTCCTCAAAAATGGTGATATCTGTATGGACGGCACCGCCCGTGACGTGACCAACCGTTATCTGGATGAGCTGTTTGGCAAATCCGATAAAAACAGCGCGCCAAAAAGCGAAACGGCAACCTCGTCAGCCAGCGGCGAAAGTCAGATGTCTCTCGATGAGATTGAAGATGTGTACCACACGCGCCCAGGCTACCGTCCGGAAGAGTACCGTTGGGGGCAGGGGGGTGCAAAAATCATTGATTATCACATCCAAAGCGCCGGGGTTGATTTTCCGCCTTCACTGACGGGCAATCAGCAGACCGATTTCCTGATGAAAGTCGTATTTGAATATGACTTTGATTGCGTGGTACCGGGTTTGTTAATCAAAACTCTGGATGGCTTATTTCTATATGGTACCAACTCTTTCCTGGCCTCGGAAGGCCGGGAAAACATTTCGGTATCACGTGGGGACGTTAGAGTATTTAAATTCAGTTTTCCGGTTGATTTAAATAGCGGTGACTATCTTCTGTCGTTTGGTATTTCAGAGGGAAGCCCGCAAACCGAAATGACGCCGCTCGATCGTCGCTATGACTCCATCATTTTGCATGTAACTAAGAGCATGGATTTCTGGGGAGTGATTGACCTGAAGTCGACTTTCAATAGTTACCAATGAAGATGAGAAAAAATCATTCCATGACTACTAATACACATAAATTGGTTAGCGAATTACCTGAAATTTATCAGACTATTTTTGGGCATCCTGAGTGGGATGGCGATGCTGCACGAGACTGTAATGAACGGCTCGCGCTAATTAGTGAACAATATGACAGCTTGTCCAGAGAGTTAGGAAGGCCACTACGGGTTCTCGACCTGGGCTGTGCTCAGGGGTTCTTCAGTTTAAGTTTGGCAAGCAAGGGTGCCAGCGTATTAGGTATCGACTTTTTGCAGCAGAACATTGATGTTTGTCAGGCGCTTGCTGAAGAAAATCCACATTGTGATGTCAAATTTCAAGTCGGGCGGATAGAAGACATTGTCAGCACTCTGGAAGAAAACCAATTTGATCTCGCCATTGGACTAAGTGTTTTTCACCACATTGTTCATCTGCATGGGGTTGCTGAAGTCAGATCGCTGTTAGAGCGTTTGGCAAATCTGACGCAGGCGATGATTCTCGAGCTCGCTGTCAAGGAGGAGCCACTCTATTGGGGGAAATCTCAGCCTGAAGATCCGCGTGAACTTATTGACCAATGTGCTTTCTATCGATTGATTGGAAGATTTGACACTCATCTGTCTAATATTTCACGTCCGATGTATATTATCAGTAACCACAGGGTTATTCTTCCGGAATTTAATCAGCCTTTTACTTCATGGCGCGACAGTCCTTACACCGGAGCGGGCTTTGCGCATAAACAGAGCCGTCGCTATTATTTCTCTTCGGAGTTCATATGTAAGTTCTATCGTTTTAGTACAGTAAGTTGCTTACTAACTGATAAGGAGAGCGAGCGTAATCGTACTGAACTCGCCCATGAAGAAGCTTTTCTTAAATCTCCACCATCTGGCTTAAAAGTGCCGGCGTTGTTTACTGCAGGGGGGAATGGAGAAGCGGGATGGTTGGTAATGGAAAAAATTCCCGGAGAGCTGTTAAACGACGTTCTGGCCAGTGAACGGCATATTGATCGGGAAAAAGTTATTTCCGATCTCCTCGACCAATTAGTTATTTTGGAAGAACATGGTCTATATCATGATGATTTCAGAACATGGAATGTTTTAATTGACGATAATGACAGCGCTCGTTTAATAGATTTTGGTTCGATTGGCGATGTACAACAAGACTGCAGCTGGCCAGTTAATATTTTCCAGTCGTTCATTATTTTTGTAAATGAAATATTTTGTGAAAATAAATCCTGGAGGGGCTTCTGGCGTTCCGCACCATTAAGTCCTTTCCAGTTGCCTGAACCGTATTCAAATTGGTTGACAGCATTCTGGAAACATCCTGTTGGTGAGTGGAGTTTTGCTTTACTCCAACAACTCTTTTCAACCAAAGATGCTCTACCGGCTGCGAGTTCCATTATGGACGCTTCTGATCTATGGGTCCGGGCTCAGGAGCCCGTATTGTTGGAAAGTCAAACGCAAATACGCAATACGGATGCGCGGGTAGTCCGTCTCGAGTCGCAAATCAATGAACTCACCTCCCTGATTAATATTATGGGTGAGAGCATTCAGACGTTTGAGAAGCGTGAGTATCCGCCACAAGACGTTACTACTAATGTACAGCCGCGTATCGAGATTGAGCAGAGTAAAGCCGTTGATTCAGAAGAGATTATGCGACTTCATACGCAGCTCAATGATGCTCAGCAAGAAATAGAGAATCTACGTCATGAGATTGCTAAAATTCATTATAGTCGCTCATGGAAAATGACCAAGTGGTATCGGTACGCTGGCTTACAGTACTATCTGCTTCGTCAGTACGGCTTCAAACAGCGTTTTAAGCATTTACTCAAACGAGTGCTTAGCAACGTATTTTATTTTTTGCGTGCACATCCACGACTAAAGCAGAAGGTGATCAATCTACTGCGTACAATTGGAATTTATGACTTTGCTTATCGTATGCATCGTCGTATGAATCCTGGTTCACATAACCCTTATCCAAACGACCCACAATACCAGTCGCAGACTGAAAAGCAGATCTTACATCCAGAGTTATTGCCTCCGGAAGTTAACTCAATTTTTAGCGAGCTTAAAAACAAAAGATAAGGTGAGTCACTTGCATATTTTGATTGACGTACAAGGATATCAATCGGAAAGTAAATTCCGTGGAGTTGGTCGCAGCACCTATGAAATGAGTCGTGCGATCATAAAAAATGCGGGCCAGCATCGAGTAAGCATTTTAATGAATGGCATGTATTCGATTGATAGTATAAATGAAATTAAAAAAAGCTGGGGTGATATATTACCGCAGGAAGAAATGTTTATTTTTTCAGCTGCTGGCCCTACAGCTCTTCGCGACTGTGAAAACCATCCCCGGAGTGTTGCCGCCACACTAGCTCGTGAACTTGCTATTGCTAATATCAATCCCGACGTTGTTTTTATTATTAATTTCTACGAAGGTTTTGACGATAGTTATACCGTCTCAATTCCTCAAACTACAGTACCATGGAAAACAGTTTGTGTTTGTCACGATCTAATTCCGTTACTGAATAAAGAACGCTATCTGGGCGAACCAAACTTCCGTCAGTATTATTATGATAAACTAGCTCAATACGAAAGGGCGGACGCTATTTTTGCTATTTCCAGATCATCCATGCAGGAAGTTATCGATTACACATCGATTCCGGCAGAAAAAATTATTAATATTTCATCTGGAGTAAGCGATTCATTTAAAATTAAAGATTATACTCACGATGAAATCAAAGACTTACGTAATAAATATCATCTTCCTCAAGAGTTTATTCTTTCTTTGGCAATGATAGAGCCACGTAAAAATATTGAAGCGCTGATTCATGCATATAGTTTATTACCGCATGCCCTGCAACAGAGTTATCCCTTAGTTTTGGCCTATAAAATTAGCACCGATGAAAAGGAAAGGCTGTACCGAGTTGCAGAGAACTATGGTTTATCTCGTAATCAGCTTATTTTTACAGGCTTCTTAAACGATAGTGACCTTATCGCACTTTACAATTTGTGCAAAATTTTCGTTTTCCCCTCTATACATGAAGGGTTTGGCCTGCCGCCACTAGAAGCTATGCGTTGTGGTGCAGCTACGCTGGGTTCAAATGTGACCAGCTTACCCGAGGTCATTGGTATGGAAGAGGCTTTATTTAATCCTCTGGATGTCCCCGACATTTGCCGTGTTATGCAAAGGGCCTTGACTGACAGTGAGTTCTACTCAGCATTAAAAGCTCATGCTCCGGCGCAGGCGGCAAAGTTCACATGGGATCACACCGCGCAGCTCGCGTTAAAGGGATTTGAGAGGCTTGTAGATAAGGCTTCCGCATCAGAACCTCTGGATATCACAAGCTTCACCGCACACACCATTAATAGAATTAAAAATATTGCAGAATTAAGTGAAACCGAACGCTTACAGACAGCCTGGGCGATTGCTCGTAATAGCTTTGCTACACATCAGCGCAAGCTGCTGGTTGATATTTCTGTTCTTGTTGAGCATGATGCGAAAACGGGAATTCAACGGGTTTCTCGCAGTATACTTAGTGAATTACTGAAATCTGGCGTTGCTGGTTATACTGTCAGTGCGGTTTATTATCGACCGGGTGAATGCTATCGCTATGCCAACGAATACCTGAATACCCATTTTAACGGGGCGTTCGGGCCTGATGTACCTGTACTGTTTACCAAAGATGATATTCTGGTTGCTACCGATCTAACTGCCCATCTGTTTCCTGAGCTTACTGTCCAGCTGGATTTTATTCGTCTATCCGGTGCCAAGGTTTGTTTTGTTGTGCATGACATTCTGCCTCTGAGAAGACCGGAGTGGAGCGATGAGGGAATGCAACGCGTGTTCCCCATTTGGTTATCTTGCATTGCGCAGCACGCTGACCGCTTGATTTGTGTATCAGCAAGCGTTGCAGAGGATGTAAAAGCCTGGATTGCGGAAAACAGCCATTGGGTGAAACCGAACCCGCTGCTGACCGTCAGCAACTTCCATCTGGGAGCCGACCTCGATGCCAGCGTACCGTCCACTGGCATGCCGGATAATGCCCAGGCGCTGTTAGCAGCGATGGCCGCGGCTCCATCATTTATCATGGTGGGCACGATGGAACCACGCAAAGGACATGCGCAGACGCTAGCGGCATTTGAAGAATTGTGGTTACAGGGCAAGAACTACAATCTGTTTATCATTGGTAAACAGGGGTGGCATGTTGATGATTTATGTGAACGTTTACGTCAACATCCACAGCTAAATAAAAAACTATTTTGGCTACAAAACATTAGCGATGAGTTCCTTACGAAGTTGTATTCTCAGTCTAGTGCGTTAATCTTCGCATCTCTCGGAGAAGGCTTTGGCCTGCCGTTGATTGAAGCGGCGCAGAAAAAGCTGCCGGTGATTATCCGTGACATTCCGGTGTTTAAAGAGATTGCTCAGGAACATGCGTGGTATTTCTCCGGGGAAGCGCCGGCCGACATCGCGAAGGCCGTCGAAGACTGGTTAGCCCTGTATGAGCAAAACGCGCATCCTCGTTCCGAGAATATCAACTGGTTAACCTGGAAGCAGAGCGCGGAATTTCTCCTGAAAAACCTGCCGATTATCGCGCCAGCCGCGAAGCAATAATCGCTATCAACAGGGCCACCCCGGTGGCCCTTGTGATGAGTTCGTTATGAAAATTATTTTTGCTACTGAGCCAATTAAATACCCATTAACGGGCATCGGTCGGTATTCCCTGGAGCTGGTTAAGCGGCTGGCGGTCGCCCGTGAAATCGAAGAGCTGAAGCTGTTTCACGGCGCGTCGTTTATCGATCAGATCCCCCAGGTGGAGAATAAAAGCGATACCAAAGCCAGCAATCATGGTCGTCTGTCGGCGTTTCTGCGCCGCCAGCCGCTGCTGATTGAGGCGTATCGCCTGCTGCACCCGCGGCGCCAGGCGTGGGCATTGCGCGACTATAAAGATTATATCTACCATGGTCCCAATTTTTACCTGCCGCATCGCCTGGAACGCGCCGTGACCACGTTTCATGACATCTCCATTTTTACCTGCCCGGAATATCATCCAAAAGATCGGGTTCGCTATATGGAGAAGTCCCTGCATGAGAGCCTGGATTCGGCAAAGCTGATCCTGACCGTCTCTGACTTCTCGCGCAGTGAAATCATCCGCCTGTTCAACTATCCGGCGGAGCGGATCGTCACCACCAAGCTCGCCTGCAGCAGCGACTATATTCCGCGCAGCCCGGCGGAGTGCCTGCCGGTCCTGCAGAAATATCAGCTGGCGTGGCAGGGGTATGCGTTATATATCGGCACCATGGAGCCGCGTAAAAATATCCGTGGTCTGCTGCAGGCCTATCAGCTGCTGCCGATGGAGACCCGCATGCGCTACCCGCTGATCCTCAGCGGCTATCGCGGCTGGGAAGACGATGTGCTGTGGCAGTTAGTCGAGCGTGGTACGCGTGAAGGGTGGATCCGTTACCTGGGCTATGTCCCGGATGAGGACCTGCCTTATCTGTACGCGGCGGCCAGAACCTTTGTTTATCCCTCCTTCTATGAGGGATTCGGTTTACCTATTCTTGAAGCGATGTCTTGCGGTGTGCCGGTAGTATGTTCCAATGTCACTTCTTTGCCTGAGGTGGTTGGCGATGCCGGCCTCGTTGCCGATCCTAATGATGTAGACGCGATTAGCGCGCATATTTTGCAGAGCCTGCAGGATGATAGCTGGCGGGAAATCGCCACCGCGCGCGGTCTTGCCCAGGCGAAACAGTTTTCGTGGGAGAACTGTACGACCCAGACCATTAACGCCTATAAATTACTCTAAGGGTGTCAGTTGAGAGTTCTACACGTCTATAAGACCTACTATCCCGATACCTACGGCGGTATTGAGCAGGTCATTTATCAGCTCAGTCAGGGTTGCGCCCGCCGGGGGATCGCAGCCGATGTTTTTACTTTTAGCCCGGACAAAGAGACAGGTCCTGTCGCCTACGAAGACCATCGGGTCATTTATAATAAGCAGCTTTTTGAAATTGCCTCCACGCCGTTTTCGTTGAAAGCGTTAAAGCGTTTTAAGCAGATTAAAGATGACTACGACATCATCAACTACCATTTTCCGTTTCCCTTTATGGATATGCTGCATCTCTCGGCGCGGCCTGACGCCAGAACGGTGGTGACCTATCACTCGGATATTGTGAAACAAAAACGGTTGATGAAGTTGTACCAGCCGCTGCAGGAGCGATTCCTCGCCAGCGTAGACTGCATTGTTGCCTCGTCGCCCAACTACGTGGCCTCCAGCCAGACCCTGAAAAAATATCAGGATAAAACGGTGGTGATCCCGTTTGGTCTGGAGCAGCATGACGTGCAGCACGATCCGCAGCGGGTGGCGCACTGGCGGGAAACCGTCGGCGATAACTTCTTCCTCTTCGTCGGCGCTTTCCGCTACTACAAAGGGCTGCACATTCTGCTGGATGCCGCCGAGCGTAGCCGGCTGCCGGTGGTGATCGTCGGGGGCGGGCCGCTGGAGGCGGAGGTGCGGCGTGAGGCGCAGCAGCGCGGACTGAGCAATGTGGTGTTTACCGGCATGCTCAACGACGAAGATAAATACATTCTCTTCCAGCTCTGCCGGGGCGTGGTCTTCCCCTCGCATCTACGCTCAGAGGCGTTTGGCATTACGTTACTGGAAGGCGCGCGCTTTGCCAGGCCGCTGATCTCCTGCGAGATCGGCACCGGTACCTCGTTCATTAACCAGGACAAAGTAAATGGCTGCGTGATCCCGCCGAATGACAGTCAGGCGCTGGTGGAGGCGATGAATGAGCTCTGGCATAACGATGAAACCGCCAGTCGCTATGGCGAAAACTCGCGTCGTCGTTTTGAAGAGATGTTTACAGCCGACCATATGATTGACGCTTACGTCAATCTCTACACTACGCTGCTGGAAAGCAAATCCTGAGGCCAGCTACCCCCGCCGTTGCGGCGGGGGTCAACGCGTTAGTGTCGACTCTTCAGATTATCAATCACTTCCCCGAGATCCAGCCCCTGGTCCTGCAGCAGCACCAGCAGGTGATACATCAGGTCCGACGCCTCATTCTTCAGCTCGAAGCGGTCGTTCACTGTGGCGGCCAGCGCGGTCTCCACGCCTTCTTCCCCCACTTTCTGCGCAATACGCTTGGTGCCGCTGGCATACAGCTTTGCCGTATAGGAGCTCTCCGGGTCGGCGTGTTTACGCTCGGCCAGCAGCTGCTCCAGTTGATAGAGGAACAGCCACTGGTGGCCGGTTTCGCCGAAGCAGCTGGTGGTGCCTTTGTGGCAGGTCGGCCCGATCGGGTTTACCAGCACCAGCAGCGTATCGTTGTCACAGTCCGGCGTGATGCTCACCACGTTGAGGACATGGCCCGAGGTTTCACCCTTGGTCCACAGCCGCTGCTTGGTGCGCGAGTAAAAGGTGACCTTGCCGGTGGCTTCGGTTTTCTCCAGCGCCTCCTTGTTCATGTAGCCGAGCATCAGCACTTCGCCGGATACGGCGTGCTGCACGATGGCCGGCATCATGCCGTCCGTTTTTTCCCAGTCCAGCTGTTCAGTCAACATACCCTTATCTCCACGCCCTGTGCCGCCAGGTACGCTTTCAGTTCGCCAATATTAATAATCTGTTTGTGGAATACCGAGGCCGCCAGCGCGCCGTCAACGTCGGCGTCGCGGAAGGCTTCGAGGAAGTGTTCCATAGTGCCCGCGCCGCCGGAGGCGATCAGCGGGACGTGGCACACCGCGCGAACCTTCGCCAGCTGCTTCAGGTCGTAGCCGTTGCGTACCCCGTCCTGGTTCATCATATTGAGAACGATCTCGCCTGCGCCGCGCTTCTGCACTTCCTCCACCCAGTCGAGGGTTTCCCACTGCGTCACCCGGGTGCGGCTCTCGTCGCCGGTATACTGGTTGACGTGATACTTGCCGGTCTCTGCATCAAACCAGGTATCAATCCCCACCACGATACACTGCACGCCAAAGCGGTCGGCAAGGCGGGTGATCAGCGTCGGGTCGGCGAGAGCAGGGGAGTTAATCGAGATCTTATCGGCGCCGAAGGAGAGGATCTGCGCCGCGTCTTCCAGCGACTTGATCCCGCCCGCCACGCAGAAAGGAATATCAATCACTTCCGCTACCCGCGACACCCAGCTCTTGTCGACCACCCGACCGTCGCTGGAGGCGGTGATATCATAGAACACCAGTTCGTCGGCCCCTTCGTCGGCATAGCGCTTTGCCAGCGGGACGATGTCGCCAATGATCTCGTGATTACGGAACTGCACGCCTTTCACTACCTGGCCGTCGCGGACGTCGAGGCAGGGGATTATCCGTTTTGCCAGCATTGAATGGCCTCCGTTACGTTGAATTTACCTTCCAGCAGCGCGCGACCGACAATCACGCCGCGCACCCCGGTGCCGCGCAGGGCGGCAATATCATTGAGATCGCCGATGCCGCCGGATGACTGAAACGCCACCTGCGGGTAGCGGGCGCAGACTTCCTCGTACAGCGAGACGTTAGAGCCTGCCAGCGTGCCGTCGCGGGAGATATCGGTGCACAGCACGTGCTGCAGGCCGACCGGCAGATAACTTTCCACCAGCTCCTCCAGCGTCACGCCGGAGTTTTCCTGCCAGCCGCTGACCGCCACCTGCTTATTGCCGTCGGCGTCGATACGCACGTCGAGGGCGAGCACCAGCCGTTCTGGGCCAAAGCGTTTGAACCAGCCTTTCACTTCCTCCGGGGATTTCACCGCGGTGGAGCCGACCACCACGCGGGCGACGCCGGCCTCAAGCAGGGCCGCGACATCCGCTTCGGTCCGCACACCGCCGCCAACCTGTACCGGGACGTCAACCCCGGCGACCAGCGATTTCAGCAGCGGGATCTGGCGCTTCGCCGGATCCTTCGCCCCGGTCAGATCGACCAGGTGCAGGACTTCCGCTCCCTGAGCGGCATAGGCCTGCAGGCGCGGCAGCGGATCGCTGCCATAGTCGCGCTGCTGGCCGTAATCGCCCTGATGGAGACGAACGACGGTGCCGTCGATTAAATCTAAAGCAGGAATAATCATCACATCTCCAGGAAGTTTTTCAGCAGCTGCGCCCCGGCGCTCCCGGAGCGCTCCGGGTGAAACTGCACGCCAAAGAAGTTATCTTTCTGCACCGCGGCGGTGAACGCCTCGCCGTAATTGCACTGGGCGATGGTATACGGGTTGACCGGCATGGCGTAGCTGTGCACGAAGTAGAAATACGCGCCTTCTTCAATGCCGCGGAACAGCCGATCGCCAGCTTTGGCATACACCCGGTTCCAGCCCATGTGCGGCAGCGGCAGACCGTGGTCGGTCATCTTCGGCACCTCTTCTTCGATAATGCCCAGCAGATCGACGCCGTTGTTCTCCTCGCTGCGCTTGCCGAGCAGCTGCATGCCCAGGCAAATCCCCAGCACCGGCTGGGTACAGGCTTTGATCAGGTCGATCAGATCCCGGTCGCGCAGCTGATCCATCGCCGCCTGGGCGGTGCCGACGCCGGGAAGAAACAGTTTATCGGCACGCAATACCACTTCCGGATCGCGGCTGACCACCGGCTCATAGCCGTGGCGGCCAATCGCCGATTTCACCGAATTGAGGTTGGCGCAGCCGGTATCAAGGATCACCACATTCATTACAGCACCCCTTTGGAAGACGGCAGGGCATCGCCCTGGACGCGGATCGCCTGGCGCAGCGTACGGCCAAAGGCTTTGAACAGGCTCTCCACGCGGTGGTGATCGTTCTTGCCCTTGGTTTTCAGGTGCAGGGTCACCGCCATGGTGTAGGAGAGCGAGCGGAAGAAGTGTTCCACCATCTCGGTGCTCAGATCGCCGACGCGCTGATAGGTGAAGTCCGCCTTATACTCCAGGTGCGGACGGCCGGAGATATCCAGCGCGCAGCGGGCGAGACACTCGTCCATCGGCAGCACGAAGCCGAAGCGATTGATGCCGCGCTTGTCGCCAAGGGCCAGCTTCAGGGCTTCGCCGAGGGCCAGGCCGGTATCCTCCACCGTGTGGTGGTCGTCGATGTACAGATCGCCGCCGACGTTAACCTCCATGCGGAAGCCGCCGTGGGTGGCGATTTGGTCGAGCATATGGTCAAAAAAGCCGACGCCGGTATGGATCTTGCTGCCGCCTTCGCGGTCCAGCCACACTTTCACATCCACCTGGGTCTCTTTGGTGACGCGCTCGACGTGGGCATAGCGGTCGCGGCGGGTCAGCTGCTCACAGATGGTCGGCCAGTCGAGCGTCTCGCGGTCATAGCGCAGACCGGTAATTCCCATGTTATCCGCCAGCTCAAGGTCGGTGGCCCGGTCGCCAATCACATAGCTGTGGGCTTTATCCAGCACGCCCTCTTCCAGCCACGGCAGCACCAGCTGCGTTTTTGGCTTGCGGCAGGCGCAGTTGTCGCCCGGGAAGTGCGGACAAATCAGCACCTCTTCAAAGTTAACGCCCTGCGAGGCGAAGATCTGCATCATCAGGTTGTGCGGGCCATCAAACGCTTCCTGCGGCAGACTGTCGGTTCCCAGGCCATCCTGATTGGTGATCATCACCAGCTTATAGCCTTCCTGCTGCAGCTTCAGCAGCGCTGGGATCACCTGCGGCTCAAACGCCAGCTTGTCGAACCGGTCCACCTGGAAATCCTCCGGCGGTTCGGAAATCAGGGTGCCGTCACGGTCAATAAAGAGATACTTCTGGGTCATACATTCTCCGCAGTCAAGGCGTCAATCACGCGCTGGCTCTCGGCACGGGTACCGATAGTGATACGCAAACAGCCGCTTAATGAAGGTTGTTTATTCTGGTCACGTAAGATAATGCCCTGATCCCACAAAGATTTAAACACTGCGCTGGAGGCGGTTATCCGCGCCAGCACATAGTTGGTCTCGGAATCGAAGACCTGCTCCACGCAGGCGATGCCGCGCAGCTGTTCCACCAGGTAGCGGCGCTCGTCAAGGATCTGCGCCACGCGCTGGCGCATCGCGGCGATCCCCTCCGGGCTCAGAGCCTGGGCGGCGATATCGGCCACCGGCGTGGAGAGCGGGTACGGGGCGATCACTTTCAGCAGCACGTTGATCACCTCGGCGTTGGCGAGGGTGAAGCCGCAGCGCAGGCCGGCGAGGGCGAAGGCTTTGGACAGCGTGCGCAGCACCACCAGGTGTGGATAGTCGCTGAGCCAGCCGGCGAGCGTCGCCTGCGGGCAGAATTCAATATAGGCTTCGTCGGCCACCACGATGGCTTTGCCGCGGGTCATCTCCAGCAGATCGCGCATCGACTGCGGGTCGATAATCTGCCCGGTCGGGTTGTTCGGGCTGCAGACGAAGACCACCTTCACGCCGTCCAGCCGCGCTTCGATGCCCGGCAGGTCGAGCTGCCAGTCGGCCAGCGTCGGCACAGTGCGGCACTCGACGCCGATGGTCTCGGCGCTGACGCTGTACATGCCGTAGGTCGGCGGGCAGTAGAGCACCGCGTCTTCGCCGGGCTCACAGAAGGCGCGGATCAGCAGCTCGATGCCTTCGTCGGCGCCGCGGCTGACCAGCACCTGCTCCGGTTTAACCTCGGCGTAGCGGGCGTAGCTCTCAATCACGGCCTTCGGCTGCGGCTCCGGATAGCGGTTCAGCGTCTGTTCGGTAAGCTGGAAGGCTACGGCGGTAGGGAATTCGTTGGCGTTGAGCCAGACGTCGCCTTTGCCGCCCAGCCGGCGAGCGGATTGATACGGGGTCAGCGCGCGGACGTTGGCGCGGGCTAAATCTTCAATGCTCATGCTTGCTCCTTCAGGGCGGCAACGCGCAGCGTTACGGCGTTTTTGTGGGCGTCAAGGCGCTCGGCGGCGGCCAGGATCTCAATCGTTGAGGCGAGGGCGGCAAAGCCGTCGCGCGACAGCTCCTGCACGGTCATCCGCTTCTGGAAGTCGGCCAGACCGAGGCTTGAGCAGGTGGCGGTATAACCATAGGTCGGCAGGACGTGGTTGGTGCCCGAGGCGTAGTCGCCCGCGGATTCCGGTGACCAGTCGCCAAGGAAAACGGAACCGGCGCTGGTGATGCTATCCACCAGCTCGCGGGCCTGACGGGTCTGAATGATCAGGTGCTCCGGGCCGTACAGGTTGGAGATAGCCACGCACTGCGCCAGATCGCGGGCCACAATGATCCGGCTGGCGGAGAGCGCCACGCGGGCAGTTTCCGCGCGCGGCAGGGCGGCCAGCTGGCGCTCCACCGCCTCGGCGACGCGGCTGCCCATGTCGGCGTCCGGGGTCAGGAGGATCACCTGCGAGTCCGGGCCGTGTTCCGCCTGCGATAGCAGGTCAGAGGCGACAAAGTCCGGGTTGGCGCCGCTGTCGGCGATCACCAGCACTTCCGACGGGCCGGCCGGCATGTCGATAGCTGCGCCGTCCAGACGCTGGCTGACCTGGCGTTTGGCTTCCGTGACGTAAGCGTTGCCCGGGCCAAAGATTTTATCCACCTTCGGCACCGACTCGGTACCGAGGGCGAGGGCGGCGATGGCCTGGGCGCCGCCGACGTTAAAGATGGTTTTTACGCCGCACAGCTGTGCGGCATAGAGGATCTCATCGGCAATCGGCGGCGGCGAGCAGAGCACCACCTGCTGACAGCCGGCGATGCGCGCCGGCGTCGCCAGCATCAGCACCGTGGAGAACAGCGGCGCCGAGCCACCCGGGATGTACAGCCCGACGGAGGCGATAGGGCGGGTGACCTGCTGGCAGCGCACCCCCGGCAGCGTTTCGACATCCACCGCCTGCAGCTGCTGCGCGTTGTGGAAGGTCTCGATGTTTTTCACCGCCACCGCCATCGCCTGCTTCAGCTCGTCGCTGAGGCGCTCGCCGGCGGCGGCGATCTCCGCCTCGCTCACCTGCAGCGCGGCGACGGTGGTTTTATCAAACTTCGCGCTGTATTCGCGCAGCGCCGCGTCGCCGTTGGCTTTGACGTTATTCAGGATCTCCGTCACCGTTTTACTGATGCTGTCGGAGGCGGAAATTGCCGGGCGCGTTAAGAGTTGCTGTTGTTGGTCTGCGCTACAGCCGTTCCAGTCGATGATTGTGTTGAAGCTCATGATTGTATTCCCCTGTGTGTCCTGTGACCGGCTGGCCGATTACTCCATCATTTTCTCAATCGGCAGCACCAGAATGGAGCTGGCGCCCAGCGCCTTCAGTTTTTCCATGGTCTCCCAGAACAGGGTTTCGCTGCTGACCATGTGCATAGCCACGCGCTGCTTGTCGCCTGCCAGCGGCAGAATAGTCGGCCGCTCGGCGCCCGGCAGCAGGGCAACCACTTCTTCCAGGCGTTCGGTCGGGGCGTGCATCATGATGTATTTCGACTCGCGGGCCTGAATCACGCCCTGAATACGGGTCAGCAGGCGGTCAATCAGCTGCTGTTTGGCGTCGGCCATTTCGCCGTCGCGCTGGATCAGACAGGCTTTGGAGCGGTAGATCACTTCCACTTCGCGCAGGCCGTTGGCTTCCAGGGTGGCGCCGGTGGAGACGAGGTCGCAGATAGCGTCGGCGAGGCCGGCGCGCGGCGCCACTTCCACGGAGCCGTTCAGCAGACAGGATTTAAAGGAGATACCTTTTTGATCGAGGTAGCGCTTCAGCAGGTGCGGGTAAGAGGTGGCGATACGTTTGCCGTCCAGCGCCGCCGGGCCGTTCCAGGCTTCATCCACCGGAGTCGCCAGCGACAGGCGGCAGCCGCCGAAGTCGAGACGGCGCAGGGTGAAGTAGCGCGGGTCTTCGCCCTGGGCGCGGCGGCTGAGCAGCTCTTCTTCCAGCACGTTTTCGCCGATAATGCCGAGGTCGACAACACCGTCCATCACCAGGCCCGGGATATCGTCATCACGCACGCGCAGAATATCGATTGGCATATTTTCCGCCAGCGCAATCAGACGCTGGGTGTGCAAATTGACTTTAATGCCGCAGCGGCTGAGTAATTCGCGTGAATCTTCGCTTAAACGGCCTGATTTCTGAATAGCTATGCGTAAACGGGTGTTGTCTAACATTGTTCTTTTCCTCTGAATACCTGTCTGAATCTGTCCGAATTTGGTCCAAAAAAAAGCCCCCGGAAGTGAATCTTCCGGGGGCTCTCTGCGCGTTCATGCACCACTGGAAGATCCAAACGTCTTCCAGCACACATCGCCTGAAAGACTAGTCAGGATGATGGTGATGATGGTGGTGTTTAAATTGAACGCGGTTCATAAAAATTCTCTGTGAATGACTATGCATTTGATGTCCTTTAACCTAAACCACTTCCGCCGCAGAAAGCAAGGGCTTTTTTCTATCATTAATTCATTTCATATTGAGCGAAGAAATTGTCAGTTGCCGCTGGCTGGCGTAGCCTGTAATCAGCACAGCGAAAGAGTCAGGAGCCTGGGATGAAAAAGGTCGCGATAGTCGGTTTGGGATGGCTGGGGATGCCGCTGGCGCTGTCGTTGACGGCGCGAGGCTGGCAGGTCACCGGCAGTAAAACTACGCAGGATGGCGTGGAGGCGGCGCGGATGTGCGGGATCGACAGCTATCCGCTGCGCCTGGAGCCGCAGCTGGTCTGTGATACCGAGGACCTCGACGCGCTGATGAACGTCGATGCGCTGGTGATCACCCTGCCGGCCCGGCGTACCGGGGCAGGGGAAGGGTTTTATCTACAGGCGGTGCAGGAGATCGTCGATACCGCGCTGGCGTACCATATTCCGCGGATCGTCTTCACCAGCTCCACCTCGGTGTATGGCAACGTCAACGGTACGGTGAAGGAGAATTCCCCGCGTCTGCCGCAAACCGCCAGCGGACAGGTGCTCAAGGAGCTGGAGGACTGGCTGCACAACCTACCGGGGACATCGGTGGATATTCTGCGCCTGGCCGGGCTGGTAGGGCCTTCCCGCCATCCGGGACGTTTTTTTGCCGGCAAGTCGGCGCCGGATGGCCAGCACGTGGTCAATCTGGTGCATTTGCAGGATGTGGTGGCCGCTATCGAACTGCTGCTGCAGGCCCCGAAGGGCGGGCACATCTATAATCTATGTGCGCCCCGCCACCCTGCGCGCGGCCTCTTTTATCCGCAGATGGCCCGCGAGCTCGGTCTGCCGCCGCCGGTGTTCAGCGACAGCCCGGACGGCGGCCAGGGCAAGATTGTAGATGGCAATCGTATCTGCAATGAGCTGGGGTTTGAGTACCAGTACCCCGATCCGCTGGTGATGCCGATGGAGTGATCCGCCAGCGGTGATTCGCATACCGTAAGGGGGTAGCGATGAAACCACTGCTGGATGTCCTCGTGATCCTGGATGCCCTGGAAAAAGAGGGGAGCTTTGCCGCCGCGTCGGCAAAGCTCTTTAAAACGCCCTCGGCGCTGAGCTACACCATTCACCGCCTGGAAAGCGATCTCAATATTCAGCTGCTCGACCGCAGCGGCCATCGCGCGCGCTTTACCCCCAGCGGACAGATGCTGCTGGAGAAAGGGCGGGAGGTGCTGCATATCGCCCGCGAACTGGAGATCCGGGCGGTTAAGCTGCAGCAGGGGTGGGAGAATAGCCTTCGTCTGGCGGTGGACAGCACCTTTCCCGTGGCGCTGCTCTCGCCGCCAATCGCGGCATTTTATCAACAACAGCCGCTGACCCGGCTGCACTTTACGCTGAACCCCTCACTACTGGACTGGCGGCCGCTGACTGACGGGCAGGCCGATCTGCTGCTGGGGGCGCTCGGCGAGCCGCCGCCGCTGAGCGGTTATGACTATCTCCCCCTCGGCGAGCTGGAGCTGCTGCTGGTCGTTGCCCCACAGCATCCGTTGGCGCGACACCGCGCACCGCTAAGCTGGCGAACCCTGCGCCGTTACCGGGCGGTGGCCACCGGCGAGGGCGGGGCGCTACTCAGCGATCAGGAGACCCTGACGGTGTGTGACGCCGCGGGGCAGCTGGCGCTGCTGCGCCTGGGGCTGGGCTGGGGGTGCCTGCCGCGCTATCAGGTGCAGGGTCTTCTGGACAGCGGCGAGCTGGTCTGCATGACCGTGCGCGGGCTTTCGCCTCGTCAACGCGCGTGGATCGCCTGGAATGACGCCACCTGCGGTTTGGCTGGCAAATGGTGGCGGGAAACGTTATTAGCAAATAGTGCTATTTTTACAATTTATCATACGGAAACCGTATAGATATTAGCACGTTAAAAATTATGCTTACGCAATGAACTTCATAACATCTTGTCAACGCCGTTGAATTTGTTGCAAAATATGCGGCCTGAAAACCAGAGACTAGCCGACGCTTTTTTTTAAAGTGTCGGTTATTTTTTTGGTCGAAAGACACATCATTCAATACCAAGAGGCCGGGCTTCGTACCGGATAGATATTTACTAAAAACCGACAGTCGTTGTCGCTGAGGAATAGAAAGAAATGGGGCAATTTTTTGCTTACGCGCTGGCGTTCACCGTAAAAGGGGATAACTATGTCGCATAACGCTACTCCAAATACCTCTCGCGTGGAATTACGTAAAACGCTTACGTTAGTTCCGGTTGTAATGATGGGCCTGGCCTATATGCAGCCGATGACGCTGTTCGATACGTTTGGTATCGTCTCTGGTATGACCGACGGTCACGTGCCGACGGCCTACGCCTTTGCGTTAATCGCTATCCTGTTTACTGCCCTGAGCTATGGTAAGCTGGTACGTCGTTACCCTTCTGCCGGCTCGGCGTATACCTATGCGCAGAAATCCATCAGCCCGACCGTTGGCTTTATGGTGGGTTGGTCCTCGCTGCTCGACTACCTGTTCGCGCCGATGATCAATATTCTGCTGGCGAAAATCTATTTTGAAGCGCTGGTGCCTTCGATTCCGTCGTGGGTGTTTGTTATCGCGCTGGTCGCCTTTATGACCGCCTTTAACCTGCGCAGCATTAAATCCGTGGCCAACTTCAACACCGTGATCGTGGTGCTGCAGGTGGTGCTGATTGCCGTTATCCTCGGCATGGTGATTTATGGCGTGTTTGAAGGCGAGGGCGCCGGTACGCTGGCCAGCAGCCGTCCGTTCTGGTCCGGTGACGCGCACGTGATCCCGATGATTACCGGGGCGACGATCCTGTGCTTCTCGTTTACCGGTTTCGATGGCATCAGCAACCTGTCTGAAGAGACCAAAGATGCAGAGCGCGTCATTCCGCGCGCGATCTTCCTGACCGCGCTGATCGGCGGCCTGATCTTCATCTTTGCCACCTACTTCCTGCAGCTGTACTTCCCGGATATCTCGCGCTTTAAAGATCCGGATGCGTCACAGCCGGAAATTATGCTCTACGTGGCAGGTAAAGCCTTCCAGGTTGGCGCGCTGATCTTCTCCACCATCACCGTACTGGCGTCCGGTATGGCGGCGCACGCTGGCGTGGCGCGTCTGATGTACGTGATGGGCCGCGACGGCGTGTTCCCGAAAAGCTTCTTCGGCTACGTGCACCCGACCTGGCGCACTCCGGCGATGAACATCATCCTGGTCGGCGCGATTGCGCTGCTGGCGATTAACTTCGACCTGGTGATGGCGACGGCGCTGATTAACTTTGGTGCGCTGGTGGCGTTTACCTTCGTTAACCTGTCGGTGATTTCCCAGTTCTGGATCCGTGAGAAACGCAACAAGACGCTGAAAGACCACTTCCAGTATCTGTTCCTGCCGATGTGCGGCGCCCTGACCGTTGGCGCGCTGTGGGTCAACCTGGAAGAGAGCTCAATGATTCTGGGCCTGATCTGGGCCGGTATCGGTCTGGTCTATCTGGCCTGCGTGACCAAAAGCTTCCGCAACCCGGTGCCGCAGTACGAAGACGTGGCGTAAGGCGTAGCGTGATGTGATTGAGAAAAGCCGGAGGGAAACCTCCGGCTTTTTTTTCGTTTGGCTCGGTGCGATATCTTTTGCCCGGCGGCGCTGCTGGACTGCACCCCAAAAGTTGGACACCCAACTGAGTAAGGTGCAATTTTATGGCT
>ERZ857984.412-NODE-412-length-54022-cov-235.367780_pt1 | contig 54022 bp, 49 predicted proteins | sample MGYA00519914_ERZ857984 | MGnify/ENA primary metagenome ERZ857984 (study PRJEB31778, sample SAMEA3449417) | human gut metagenome | biome: human gut; feature: human-associated habitat; material: faeces | place: United Kingdom | collected 2010/2012 ...
AGAGAGAGAGAGAGAGAGCCACAACATTAACAAATAACAACCAAGCTAAGAAATTAGCTTTATTAAGCATATTAAAGACAGATATTAAATATGAAAATATTTAGTACCTGTCTTTTTCGTGTCTTAAGAATGTTTTGGGAGAAGATAAATATACAAATGCCTAGAAGTTTTGACGATTTGCACTGCATAGGAATTCTTGAAATCCGTTTTTGCTGTGCCCCGAAATAAAAGGAGGTCGATGTAAGACAGATTTTAATATTAAATATATGAATAAAAATGCAAAGTAATGTACTTGATAAATGTCAAATATTAGAACAGAGTACAAAAAACTAAATGTATAATTTAGAAAATTTAAGAAATAAAAGGAAAGGAATATGATAAATAATATCATATAAAAGGTACAAAAAATGAAAACAAAGAACAAAAGAAATTATCTAAAACAAAACGGTATCACATTAATTGCACTAGTGGTTACAATAGTAGTGCTACTAATATTAGCAGGAGTAACCATAAATGCATTATTTGGAGATACAGGAATAATAAAAAGAGCACAAGATGCTCAAAATAAAATGGACCAAGCACAAGATAGTGATTTGACAAGTTTAAATAATTTAAACAACTGGATAGAGAATCAGACAAGAGATACAGAAAAGGTACCAGACATTCTGGAAAGATATATTTTAGGAGAGGACAAAAAGGGAATATTAGCAACGAATATAGTAGATATTTCAAATGTACCTACTAATTTGAAATTTATAAATAACGATATAATACCTAATGCAGAAACAGAATTAGAGTTTAGTTCTTATGAGGTCAATGAGCAAGATATAGAAATAACATTCAAATATCAAGACAACTATTATATTGCTACAGCAGATGCAACAACAAGAATTACAAAAACGATAACTAAAATATCCTTAATATTTAGCGGAAAAATAAAAGTTGAAAATGAAATGACTTTAGAAGGAATAGTTATTAACCTTGCTAAAAAATACACAGTAGTATATACAGAAGATGGAGAAGAAAAGAGAACTAGTACAACTACTGGGTGGATATGGCCAGTTATAGCTAGCAAAATTCAAATAGATGAAAATTGTGCAATTGCATTTTTTAACAATCATATTTATACATTGAACTTGCCAAATAAAGAAATTATAATAAACCAAATATACGAAATAGGAAATGTGGACAATTGTGTAGAAGAGAATGGATTTACAGCATTTTTTCAAAATGATAATTGGAATTTATGTTATTCTCCTAATACAGAATACATTGTGCCTAAAACAGTAAATGGAAAAAGCATAGATAAAATATGGATAGATTTCATATCTGGAACTCCAATATTTGCAGAGCCTATAACTATTGACTGTACTGGAGATGTGATTTCAATTGAAAAAATAATAGTGACAACTCCTGATGTAAGTTTTATTTTTGAACTAGAAAAATTTGAGTGTTTATCTTTAAAAGAACTAGATTTATCAGCATGTGGAGATAATATAGAAATATCGACAACTTTTACAGAAAAATATGCAGACGTGAAAATTTATGTAAGTCCAACGGTAAAAGCCAAATATCCATCAAATGATAATATAATAGCAAAATAGAAAAAACTTTCACTAGAATCACTTGACACTTGTGAAAACAGCGAGTATAATAATATATAGTTTGAAAAATAAAGACAAGAATGAGACAAAGTAAAATCAAGGTTGTTGAAAGAGAGAGTTGGTCACCGGCTGAAAGCCAACTTAAATAAACAGATTTGAAAAACTACCTCATTAGTTCCTAGTTAAAAGCTAGGCGTATATCTGCGTTAAAGAGTAATTAAGTTAAAAATAGGATGGAACCGTGTATATAAGCACTCCTAAGGTAGCAATACTTTAGAAGTGCTTTTGTATTGCTCAAAAAAATAGGAATAAGCACTAAAATTTTTTATTAAAAGGAGGAGAAACTATGGTAAAAGTAGAATTAAAAGATGGTTCTAAAATAGAGGTTAATGAAGGTTCTTCTGTTTTAGAAGTAGCAAAAAAATTGAGTGAAGGCTTAGCAAGAAATGCTATGGCTGCAAAGATTGATGGAGAGGTGAAAGATTTACGTACTATAATAGAAAAAGACTGTAAATTAGAAATTTTAACTTTTGATGATTTAGATGGTAAAAAGGCATATTGGCATACGACATCTCATATTATGGCACAAGCTATAAAAAGACTATATGGAGATAGCGCAAAATTAACAATTGGTCCATCTATTGACAATGGATTCTATTATGATTTTGATGTAGAAAAACCATTTACAGAGGAAGATTTAGCTAAAATCGAAGAAGAAATGAAAAAGATTGTAAAAGAGGATTTACCAATTACAAGATATACTCTTCCAAGAGAAGACGCTATTAAGTTAATGAAAGATAGAAAAGAACCATACAAAGTAGAACTAATTGAAGAATTACCAGAAGACGAAGAAATTAGTTTTTATGATCAAGGTGAATTTAAAGAATTATGTGCAGGACCACATATTATGAGCACAGGTTCAGTAAAAGCATTTAAATTATTACATTCATCAGCTTCATATTGGAGAGGAGACGAAACAAAACAAACTCTTCAAAGAATTTATGGTATTGCATTCCCTAAAGCAAGTATGCTAGAAGAATATTTACATATGTTAGAAGAAGCTAAAAAAAGAGATCACCGTAAATTAGGAAAAGAACTAGACTTATTCTTCTTTGATGAGACTGCACCAGGTATGGCATATTGGATGCCTAAAGGCTTTACAATGATGAATATACTTATAGACCTTTGGAGAAAAGAACATAAAAAGAGAGGATATCAAGAATTCTCTGGTCCACAATTAAACAGTAGTAGTTTATGGAAAACATCAGGACATTGGGATCATTACAAAGAAGATATGTTTGTTTTAATAGATAGTGATGGAAAAGAACAAGCTTTAAAACCAATGAACTGTCCAAACTCTATTAAAATTTATCAAAGCAAATTAAGAAGTTACAAAGACTTACCTTTAAGATTTAGTGATATAGATGTTATACATCGTAACGAAAAATCTGGACAATTAAATGGTTTGTTCCGTGTAAGAATGTTTAGACAAGATGATTCACACAACTATGTTATGGAATCACAAATTAAAGAAGAGATTAAAAACATTCTTGAAATTGCTAAAAAACTATATAATATATTTGGATTAGACTTTATATTAACATTATCTACTAGACCAGAAGATTATATGGGAGACATCAATTTATGGAATAAAGCAGAAGCGGACTTAAAAGATGTATTAGATGAAATATGTGGTAAAGACAACTATCGTGTAAATGAAGGTGATGGAGCTTTCTATGGTCCAAAAATTGATATTAAAATGAAGGACTGTTTAGGAAGAGAATGGCAAATGGGAACAGTACAAGTAGACTTCCAATTACCATTAAGATTTAATTTATCATATATTGATTCTGATGGAGAAAAGAAAACACCAATTATGCTACACAGAGCATTATTTGGTTCATTTGAAAGATTTATTGGTATTTTAACAGAACATTATGCAGGTGCATTCCCAACATGGTTATCACCAGTACAAGTAAAAATATTACCAATAGCTGATGCACATAAAGAATATGCTGAAAAGGTTCTAGAAGAACTAGACAACAATGGAATTCGTGCAGAACTTGATGAAAGACAAGAAAAAATTGGTTACAAAATTAGAGAAGCACAACTTCAAAAAATTCCATATATGTTAATTATAGGAGATAAAGAAGTAGAGGCAAACGCAGTAGGAGTTCGTTCTAGATCAGATGGTGATATTGGAGCAATGGGACTAGAAGACTTTATATCAAAAATTAAAAAAGAAGTAGAAGAATATAAATAAAAATAAAAACAAGAGCATACCAAATTCGGTATGCTCTTGTTAGAAGTTTCTATTACAAAAATAAAATGAATTTTTGTTGTATATTTTTGAATTTTGTGATAACATTATAAAAATTTAATTTAGGGAGATGGTTTTACGTGGCGACATTTAATGATTTTATGAAATTAGATATTAGGGTTGGAACAATTGTAAAAGCAGAGATATTTAAAGAAGCTAAGAGACCTGCATACAAACTAGAAATTGATTTTGGAGATGAGATTGGAATAAAAAAATCTTCTGCACAAATAACAGAGGTATATAAACCTGAAGAACTAGAAGGCAAGCAAATACTTGCAGTTGTAAACTTCCCAGAAAAACAAATAGCAAATTTTCTTTCACAGGTATTAGTATTAGGAACATATAGTAAACAAGGAGTAGTGTTAATACAACCAACTGAAAAGGTAGAAAATGGAGATAAACTAGGATAAAAGGAGTAATAAAAATGTTAGAACATAAGATATTAATAGATGAAGATACTTTAAATAAAAGAATAGAAGAATTAGCAAACCAAATTTCAAAAGACTATAATGGAGAGGACATTGTTCTAGTATGTACATTAAAAGGAGCTGTATATTTTACAATAGATTTATCTAAAAAAATTACTGGAAGTGATGTAATATTAGATTTTGTGAGAGTTAGTAGTTATGGTGTAAATAATAGATATACAACAGGAAAATTAGATTTTAAATTAGATATAAGTGAAGACATAGAAAACAAAAATGTAATAATTATTGAAGATATAATAGATTCAGGAATAACATTAAACTATTTGCGTGATTATTTAAAAACTAAAAATCCAAAGAGCTTAAAAATATGTGTGCTTTTGGATAAAAAGGAAAGAAGACAAAAAGAAATAAATTTAGACTATGTTGGATTTGAAATAGAAAATAAATTTGTACTTGGATATGGTTTAGACTATGATGAAAAATATAGAAACTTACCATATATAGGATATGTAGAAGAGTAAAAGTGGACTTTATTGAAGCCCACTTTTATTTTTGATGAATATCAAGTTGATTATATGGTATTATTATGTTGTTTGCATCTAATGTTAATTTTATAATTCTTAAAGCATATCTTCTTGAAGCTAGTTTGTATTCAGGTGAACAATATATCATTATCCTATAAGCTACAGAAGAATCTTTAAATTCACTTATGCCTAAATATTTTGCACCTTTAATATTAGGACATTGAGATATCTGTTCAACCATTATATCTATAAGTTTTTCAATTTTTTCTGTAGGTTCATCATATGAGACTGGCACATCAACTACTAATTGGTCAGATAATCGTAAGGATTGCGATATATTTCTATTAGCAATAACAAAGATATTATCGTTATTTACATCTTTTAATTTAGTTGATTTAACTCCAAGCTCAATTACTTTACCTTCAACATCAGCAATTTTTATAATATCTCCCACAGAAAAGTAGTTATCAACTATAATATTAAATCCCATAATAATGTCTTTTAAAGCATCTTGAAGAGCAAGACCAGCTATAACAGAAACGACTCCCAGTCCAGCTATTAAAGAGCTAACATTAAATCCTAGCAATTGCAAAATAAATAAAAATGCAATAATTATAATAACATAGTTTATAATATGTTTAGCAAGTTTTATGTATGTGATTTCTCTCTTGAATTCTCTTGAATTATCACGTTGTTCAATTCTTCTAATTGCTCTATTAAGAATTCTATCCTTTGCTCCTAAAAGAATTATAGAGATAATAATAGTTAACAAAATAATCCACACATGTTTATTTATAAGGAATTGATTTAAATCTTCTAAATTCATATAAAACACCTCATAAATATTATATATAATCATTTGAAAAAATTCAATATAAAATATAGTATAAGCATAATTTTATATGATATAATAATAAAAAATTATATTAGGAGGCAAACAAATGAAAAATAAGAAAATTATATATTTAATAATTGTACTATTAGTAATTGGAATAGCAATTGTAAGTGGAATTTTATTAAAAAATAAAAATATAGATAAGGGTGACATTCCTGATGAAACAGAGCCGAAGAATCTTATTGAGGCAGTAATGAAAAAGAATAACAAAACTACAATGGATTATAAAAAGTTTGTAGGAGGAGAAGTACTAAGTACAAATACATTATTTACTAAATACACTTTTGTAAATGATAATACAGTATATATTTTTAATCCTAAGAAACTAACGCAAGATGAGATGAGTTATAAGAAAGTGTATGAGATACCATATGATATGAAGGTATTAAGTTTATTGCCGTCTAATAGTACAGATATACCTTTTATAGATGATATGGATAACATATATAGGCTACATGACAATAACATAGATAATAATGAAAACAATTATGAAAGTTATGAAAAGGCAGTATATGAATTAAAAAATTATACAAAGAAATCATATACAGAGGACCTATATGCAAAAAAAATAGATTATAATTTTATTACTGCTTATTGGTATGTGAAAGATAACATACTTTATAAACTTGAACAAAAAAGTCAAAATGCAGGAACGAACACAGAAATACTCAAAGTAAGTGGAAATTATGAAGGCGAAGAAATAATAAAAATATATAATGAGAGAATATTAAAAACGGATAAAGGGTTTTATGAAATACTAAATTATTATGACGAAAACGGAAATATTCAAACAACAACTATGAAGATAGATTTATTAAGTAAATATTATGATGAGGTATTAACCTTTACTTATGAATATGTTATTTTACAAGATAATACAATAATACCTATAAAAGATGTAATAACAAATCAAAAAGAATATCAACCAGACGATTATATTCAAACCTTAGATAAGAAACCAGAATCATTTGTAGAATAAAAATAAAAAGACAATACTTTAGTATTGTCTTTTTCGGACTGTTGACAAAGTATATAAAAATATTTTGTTCCTAAATTTACTAAATAGACTTTTAAAAAATATTGCAATTATGAGCAATTTGACTTATAATAAATATATAAAATTTGCGGGTATAATTTAGTGGTAGAATGTCATGCTTCCGACCTGATCGCGCGGGTTCGATTCCCGCTACCCGCTCCAAAAAACTTAGATAATTTACAGGAGGAAAAAATGCGCAAAAACATTGCAGAAGATAAAGAAAAATTAAAAGAAAAACTGGAATATATTGGATTGAATTTAGAAAGAATACCGAAATTTTTAACAGAATTTACTCCATTTTCTTTTAGACCTTTAAAATCATATAATGATACAACATATAAAGTATATAAATATATTGATGTAAATAATATTGAAATTCTTTTAACTCCAACAGATAGACTAACCAATTTAAATGAAAAATATAAATTAAGTAGTCCAATTGGAAACTATTTAGACTCAAAGACAGAGCAAAATGTCGAGAAGTTTGCTACATTTTTAAGATTACTTAATGATACAAATATAGAAGATATAAAAAAAGTAGAGAAAGAACAAGAAAAACTAAATGATCAGATACCTAACCAAGTAAAATATGATGGAAATTATACATGGCAAATATACTATTCAGATGTATCAGATCAATACTTTATGCTAGTACCAACAAATGAATATAATAATTCAGCACTATTTTACTTGCTAAAAAAACAAATAGAAAGCAAGAAAAAGAGAAAAAAAGAAAACATATTTGTACCAATTACTTATCAAGAGTATTCAGGAAACTATTTATTAAAAAGTCAAATAACTGATTTGGAAAATTATTTGTGGTATTACACTAAAGAATGGCCTAATATTTTTGAAGTATATGATAAAAAACAAAAAATGTGTATAAAAATAGTGGGAAGAGCTAATGTTTATGAAAAAATAAAAAGCGATTATATAATAACTTTAGATAGTAAGGAGCAAGCATTAAAACAATACAAGTTAATAAAAGCTCTATTTATTTTGTCGACAGCATTTCCAGATGACTTTAATTTCAAAACAAAAATAAATGATGAAGGTTCACTAGAGTTTTCACTAAAAACTACATTATGGGAAAAAGAAATTAACTATGAAAATCTAACAGATTTTATACAATTTGAAGCAAATCAAAAGAGAATGTTAATCAACTTAGAAGAAAAGAAAATACAAGAGGCACAGGCAAAATTAGAAAAAATAAAAAAAGAAGTTGAAAAGCAGAATGAAGAATATCTAAGTAAACAACGTCAAATATCTACTTTCTTGGAATGCAAAAAGAGCTTTTTAGGAAAAGTTAAATATTATTTTTCAACAAGAAAAAAAGAGTTAAAGCCAATAAATAAGAATAAGCCAAACAATATAGAGAAAAAAATAGAAAAACAAGCCAAAGAGGAGAAGGTAGAAGCGCAAACAAAGCAGTACACAATTGAAGATTTAATAGAGGTGTGTACTAAATTAGAAGCAAGACAGAAAATGGCAAAAGCACTAAAAATAGATGAAAAAGCTTTAGAGCTAAAACAAGTAAATCTAGAAAGAAAAATAAAAAATGCAAATATTTATTTAAATGAAATAGAACTTCATAAAAAAAGCATTTTTGAATTTTGGAAGTTTACAAATAAAGATGAATTACCTAGCTTAAATGAAGGCGAAGAAGAGAAGAATGTTGAAAAAGAAAAGATAGGTAAAAGTTTTAATTATGAGGATGATATTGAAGATTTTGGAAAAAAAGCAGATGAAGTTCAAAGAAGAAAATTATCTAAGAATGAAACAGATGCAATATTTGCAGTTAAACAGTCATTGATATCAGCACAAATAATAAATAAAACTAAAAGCGATAAACTAACAGCAACACAAAAGAAATTATTAGAGCAAGAATTGCAAAAACTAAAAACAAGTTATGAAGATAATATAGAGACTGTGGAATTAAAGGATTTTGACATATTTGGAGGTTTGTCAGAAGACATTACTAAAATAAAGACTATAGATAATAAAAAGCACAGGGAAATAGAAAAAGATAAATATAAAGTACTAAACATAAATAAGCAAACAGATTTAGACTTATATATAGATACTCTAAGAAATTACTTAAATCTACTAAAAGAAGCATTTTGCAAAACAACAACATTTCAAAATATTTCGCTATATCTAACTTCTAACAAAGAACTAGACACTAAAAATTTGAATATATTTCATTTGAGTGAAAATGAAGCGGTTAATGAAAATAAATTAGAAGATGAAATATACTTATACAAAGTAAATCTAAAAGAAGCTATGCCAGTATTGTATTATTCAAACATTATATTTTATGATAATACAAACCAGACTTTGCCATTAGGAATGAATTTATCAGATGAAATATTGGTTGATTTAAGTAAATACAAACTAGTAGAAGCAAATAAAGAAGACTTTAAAATAAACTATTTAGAAGACGAATACACAAGTAAAATAATTAAAGTACACTGCATTGAATACAATGTGAAATAAAAAATCTCTAGAAAAACCTAGAGATTTTTTATGGTGCAGGTGGTGGGGGTCGAACCCACACGAATGTTACTTCGCAGGATTTTGAGTCCTGTGCGTCTGCCAATTCCGCCACACCTGCATAAATATTACCTACATATAATAGCAAAAAAAACAAAAAATATCAAGTGTTTTTTAGAATAATCATGTAGTTTTTGGAAATAATATTTTTGGAGGTAGATTATATGATTAATTTTAGAACTGATTTAGCCTTAGAAAGAAGAGATTTATTTAAAAAAGCAAATAATATATCAAATGAAGTAGATGGCCTAGAAACACAAGAAGAGAGCTTTACAGACGATATAAAAATATCAAGAGTAAAAGTACTAAATGATAATGGAGAACAAGCAATAGGTAAAAGAAAAGGCACATATATTACTATAGATATTAAAAATTTAAAAATAGCAGGAGAAGACGAAATACAAAAAGCATCAGAAGCAGTAACAAAGGAATTGAAAGATTTAATTGGAGCCTTAGTAGGCCCACAAGAAGATATATTAGTAGTTGGACTAGGAAATCTATATGTTACACCAGATGCTTTGGGACCTAAAGTAGTAAATGAAATAGATATTACAAGACATTTGCTAAACTATATGCCAGATGTACTTGATAAAGATACTAGACCAGTAAGTGCTATAGCACCTGGAGTCCTTGGAACCACTGGAATAGAAACACTAGAAGTTATAAAAGGAATAGTAGAAAACATTCATCCAAAATTGATAATTGTAATTGATGCACTAGCCTCAAGAAGCATAGAAAGAATTAGTAGTACAGTACAACTTGCAGATACAGGAATTGTTCCAGGGGCAGGGGTTGGAAATGAAAGAAAAGAACTAACAAAAGACACTTTAGGAGTGCCAGTTATTGCAATAGGAATACCAACTGTTGTAGAAGCGGCAACAATAGCTGCAGACAGTTTAGATTTATTCATTCAAAAAGTTCAAGAAGAAGCAAAGTCAAATGAATTTTTAAATCAATTACAAGAAGAAGATAAATATGAAATGATAAAAGAAGTATTAACGCCAGAAGACTATAACTTTATAGTAACTCCAAAAGAAATAGACGATTTAATTGAAAATATGAAAGACGTAGTTGCAAGAGGGATAAACTTTGCAACACAAAAATAAAAATCCTGCCACAACAATTGTTGTGACAGGAAAAAGGATTAGTGCTTAATAGTAATTTTTGCCATTCTTACTCCGGGCTTTTTCCAAAACAGGTGACCAGTTGCAGGAGTGATGAAGAAGGTAACATCGAATCCGGCTCTCTGAAAAATTTTTCTGGCAATTTGCGGATCCAAAAACTTTTCTTCAAAGGCTTCATAGGACATTTCGTAAGGAAAAGTTTGATAACCTTCTTTTGCTTTTTTGTACTGTTCTTCTAAGAAATTACTTACGGTTCCTCCTAAAAGGAAAAAAATCAAATCATTGTCTTTCCGATATGCTTCATTGTAGGCTTTGGTAATATCATTGGCAGTTTTCATTGTGTGTATCTCCTTTATATAAAATATTTTTCACTAATTAGTGAACTTATATAAATTATACCATAAAATCGGACAAAAAGCAAACACACGTACTTAAAACAAAAAATGTTGCTATTTGAACAACAGTATTATATAATAAGACAAAATAAAGAAGGAGAAAACAAATGGCAATAATTATAAATGGAAAAGAATTAGCAACAAAGGTAAGAGCAAACTTAAAGATAGAGGTTGATGGACTAAAAGAGAAAGGTATATTTCCTAAATTAGCAGTAATAATGGTTGGAAACGATAGTGCATCAGCAGTATATGTACGTAATAAAAGTAAAGCATGTAATGAAATTGGAGTTGAGTTTGAAGAATTTTTATTACCTGAAAACACAACAAGAGAAGAACTATTAAACTTGATTGAAGAACTAAATAATAGAAAAGATGTTAATGGAATTTTGCTTCAAAGTCCCATACCAAAGCATTTAGACATTAGAGAAGCTTTTAATGCGATAGACTATAAAAAAGATGTAGATGGATTTCATCCAATAAATGTAGGCAAACTAGCTATTGGAGAAGACTGCTTTGTATCTTGTACACCAGCAGGAGTTATGAGAATGCTAGAAGAATATAAGATAGATATAGAAGGCAAACATGCAGTAGTTATTGGTAGAAGCAATATTGTAGGTAAACCTTTAGCACAATGCTTATTAAACAAAAATGCAACAGTAACTATTTGCCACTCAAGAACAAAAAATTTAGGAGAAATAACAAAACAAGCAGACATTTTAGTTGCAGCAATTGGAAAACCTAAATTTGTAACAGCAGATATGGTAAAAGAAGGCGCAGTGGTAATAGATGTGGGAATAAACAGAAATGAAGATGGAAAACTTGTAGGGGACGTTGACTATCAAAATGTAGAAAGTAAAGCAGCATATATTACTCCAGTTCCAGGTGGAGTTGGACCAATGACAATTGCTATGTTAATGGAAAACGTAGTAAAATCAGTAAAATAACAAAAAACGGGGCTTGATCATTTTAGGAGGAAATTTTATGAAAATTATTTATCAAGCTCAAAAAGAATATCCAGAAAAATTAAACAATATATATTCATCACCTGCTAAATTATATTTAGTGGGTGATGAATTAGTTTTAAATAAGCCATCAATAGCTATAATTGGTTGCAGAGATGCAAGTGACTATGGTAAAAGAGTGGCTTTTAATTTTGCTTATGAACTTGCCAAAGAAGGCTTTGTAATAGTAAGTGGACTGGCAAGAGGAATTGATACATATGCACATTTAGGTGCAGTTAAAGCAAATGGTAAAACAATAGCAGTATTGGGAAGCGGACTAAAACATATATACCCAGCTGAAAATAAAGAATTATGTAATGAGATTGTAAAAAAAGGTGGAGCAGTAATAACAGAATATGAGCCACATATAAAGCCATTACCAATGAACTTTCCATCAAGAAATAGAATAATTAGTGGACTTTCAAATGGAGTATTAGTAGTAGAAGCAAAACAAAAAAGTGGAACCTTAATTACGGTAGACTATGCTCTAGAACAAGGAAAAGATGTATTTGTAATACCAGGTAACATTACAAGCACAAACTCATATGGCACAAATGAACTTATTAAACAAGGAGCAAAGCCAGTTACAAATATACAAGAAATTATAGAAGAAATAATTTAAAATTTAATGTTCCCATTGGCAATTTTATAATAATGTGGTAAAATATATGAGTAATTTAAAAGGAGAAACAATGCCAAAATTTTTTGTAAAAACAAATCAAATTGAAGAAAATAAAATAAAGATAATTGGAGAAGATGTAAAACATATAAATCAAGTATTAAGAGCTAAAATAGGCGAAGAACTAACTATTTGCAATTTAGATACAACCTTAAACTATATTACTACAATATCTCAAATTACTCCTGAATATGTAATGTGTGATATACAAGACTGCGTAAAAAGCTTTGTAGAAAGCAATGTGCAAGTTACAATTTTTCAGGGGCTTCCAAAAGCTGATAAAATGGAATATATAATACAAAAAAATACAGAATTAGGTGCTAAACAAATAGTGCCAGTTGAAATGGTAAGATGTGTAGTAAAACTAGATAGTAAAAAAGAAGGCAAGAAAATAGAACGTTGGCAAAAAATTGCAGAGTCAGCTGCAAAACAAAGTGGAAGAGATCTAATACCAACAGTAGAAATGCCAATTGATATAAATAATTTATGTGAAAAAATTAAAGAATTTGATGCAGTGATTTTAGCTTATGAAGAAGAAAAAGAAAATACATTAAAAAACGAGTTGAAAAAACTAGATGGAACTAAAGATTTAAAAATTGGAATTATAATAGGTCCAGAAGGTGGAATGGACAAAACAGAAGTAGAAAAACTTGCAAAAGCAGGTGCAAAAGTGGTAACATTAGGAAAAAGAATATTAAGAACAGAAACAGCATCAATTAGTATTATGAGTAACATTGTATATGAATTTGAATTATAAAAGGAGAAATTAAAATGCCAACAGAAAAGGAAAAGAAAACCACAAAAAAGACTACAAAAAAAGCAGAGCCAGTAGAAAAGAAAACAACAACAAAGAAAAACACAAAACCGGCAACTAAAAAGGAGACTGGTACAAGATTAACTGCAAAAAAAGAAACTAGTACAAAGACTACAACTAAAAAAACAACAGCTAAAAAAGCAACAACTAAGAAAATGGAACCTAGCAAGAAAACAGAGAAAAAACCAACTAAAAGTAAAAAAACAGTGGTAGAAGAAATTGATACAAAAGCTGAGACTGAAGAGGTTGTAGAAGAAGTTGAAACTAAAAAAGAAGTCAAAACAGTAGATATGCAAGAAATGCAAAAAGTTCTAAAACAAGAAATAAAGTCAAAGAAAACTGTAACAGAAGAACAACAAAAAAAGATGAATGGAGAAGTATTTAAAAATATAATTATAGCAATTGCAATAGTTCTATTTTTAAACTGTATAATTCTTGGCTTTATGAATATTGAAAGCTCGATATTTATAGTAGACTTAAAAGTATTTGCAGTATCTTTACTTGCAGTAGCAATAGGAATTTTTGAATTTGCATATAAAAAAGATAGTGGAAAAGCAGCAATATATGGAATTGAAATATTATTTTTAGCACTTTGTATGTTAGCATTTATTTATATAGACATAATGTTAAATAGTAAATTTGTAATAATTGCAGTACTTTTAACATATGCAATTGCAATATATTACACAGCAAAATCAATAATAGTTTACAAAAAAATGAAAAAACAATATTTAATTGATTCAATAAAAAAAGAAATTGTAAAAAAATAAATATGAGAGGAAAATAATACAATGAAAAGTATGACAGGCTTTGGAAGAGCAAAGCTAGAAAAAGATGGACGAGAGTATTTGGTAGAAATTCGTTCAGTAAACCACAAATATGCAGATATTACTGTTAAAGCACCAAGAAACTTACTATATTTAGAAGACAAAGTTAGAAAATCAGTATTAAATAGAGTTGCAAGGGGAAAAATAGAAGTATTTATAAGCTATGCTAATTATGGACTGGATGGAAAAAACGTAGTACTTAATAAAGAATTAGCTAAACTATATATAAAAGAACTAACAGAACTTGCAGAAGAGGCTGATATACCAAGTGGGCTTAGAGCTACAGAAGTTTCTAAAATGCCAGATGTATTAAATATTCAATTAGAAGAAGATAGTTTAGAAACGATTTGGCAAGAGTTGTCAGAGTGCTTAGAAACAGCTATAGACAATTTCATAGATATGAGAAGCATAGAAGGAAGTAAAATTAAACAAGATTTACAAACAAGATTATCAAGTGTAGAAGAAAATGTTAACAAAATTTCTGAACTTTCTACTGGACTTGTAGAAGAATATATAGTAAAATTAGAAGAAAGAATAAAAGAGCTTTTAAAAATTGACATAGTAGATAAAGACAGATTAGCTCAAGAAATAGTAATTTACTCTGATAAATGTTCTACAGAGGAAGAACTAACCAGACTAAAAAGCCATATAGCACAATTTAAAAACTTATTAGAACAAGAAGAACCAGTGGGCAAAAAGCTAGATTTCTTAATTCAAGAAATGAACAGAGAAACAAACACAATTGGTTCGAAATCAGGAAAATTAGAAATTACTAATTTGGTAATAGAAATGAAAACTGTATTAGAAGACATAAGAGAACAAATTCAAAATATTGAATAACAAAGGAGGACTTTTATGCAATTGATAAATATAGGTTTTGGAAATATTGTATCATCAGATAGAATAATAGCTATAGTAAGCCCAGAATCTGCACCAATTAAAAGATTAGTACAAGATGCCAAAGATACTGGAAGGGCAATTGATGCTACATGTGGTAGAAGAACAAGAGCTGTAATAGTAATGGACTCAAACCATGTTGTATTATCAGCAGTTCAACCAGAAACAGTAGCCGGAAGATTTGAAGGCGACACAAATAAGGTAGAAACTGAATAGAAAGAAGGGAAAAATATGTTAGTAAAACCAACTGTATTAGAATTATTAGAAAAGGTAGATAATCGTTTTAGATTAGTAACTGTTACTTCAAAAAGAGCTAGACAAATAGCTGCTGGAAGTACACCTTTAACCAAGAAAGATGAACCATCACCAGTATCACTTGCTGCTGATGAAATAGCAGAAGGTAAGGTGAAACCATGTTAGTATTATTATCTGGAGTTTCAGGTGCTGGTAAAGATACCATAAAAAAAGAGCTAATAGCAAGAATGGATAATGTTGAATCACTTCCATCTTTTACAGATAGAGCTCCTAGAGAAAATGATATACCAGGCAAAACATATAATTTTGTATCAACAGAGGAATTTGAGGCAATGATAGCTAGAGGAGAACTATATGAATACTCTGCTCACCATAATCATTATTATGGAACCTCAAGAAAATTATTAAATGAAAAGATGCAAAATGGTAAAATTATAGTAAAAGACATTGAAGTAAATGGTGTTGAAAATTTAGTAAAATTATTAGGTAATGACACTAAAATTGTAACTATATTCTTAAAAGTTCCAAAAGAAGAACTAAGAAGACGTTTGGAAAGCAGAATAGATAAGCCAAGCCCAAAAGACATTGAGTTACGCTTAAACCGTTTACAATATGAAGAATCTAAAATAGGAATATATGATTACGTAATAAAAAATAACAACCTAGAAAAAACAGTTAATATCATAATGGAAATAATAAAAAGTGAATACAATATGACAGAAGCAGAGTTTTAGACTTTGCTTTTTTGTCTAAAAAAAGAGTGAATATGATAGCAGAAGTAATATTAAATAGTAATGCAAAGCAATTGAATAAGGTATTTGATTATAAAATACCAGACGAATTAGCACCTAAAATAAAATTAGGTGCTAGAGTTCTTGTGCCTTTTTCAAATAGAAAAGAATTAGACGAAGGTTTTGTAGTTAATATTAAAGAAACTTCTGAATATAAAGTAAAAGAAATTAGTGATGTAAATGGCAACTATTTAGACGAGAAAAGCATAAAACTTGCAAATTGGATGGCTAAAAGATATTTCTGCAATATATCAGACTGTATAAAACTAATGTTGCCACCGGGAACTACTGCAAAAGTTGTAGAAAATAGAGTAAAAGAAAAAAATGCAAACTTTGTATATTTAAAAAAAGATGCAGAACAAATACAACAAGAAATAGAGAGCAGAACTATTAAATCAGATAAACAAATAAGAGCATTAGAATTTTTAATAGAAAATGAAGGAGTAATAATATCAGACTTAGAAACATTTGCAGATGTGAGTAAAGCTGTACTAAACACATTACAAAAAAATGGATATATAGAAATAGTGGAAAAGCAGGTAGAAAGAAATCCATTTTTACATAAAGCAATAAATAGAGACAAGCCATTTCCACTAAATGACGAACAGAGTCAAGCATATAATGCAGTAGCAGATGCGATAGATGATCAATTTAACTCTGAATTTTTACTATTTGGAGTAACTGGTTCAGGAAAAACAGAAATATATTTGCAACTAATAGACAAGGTGCTAAACTTGGGAAAATCAAGCTTGATGTTAGTTCCAGAAATATCATTAACACCACAAACCGTAGATAGATTTATAGCACGTTTTGGAGAAGAAAACATTGCAGTATTACATAGTAAACTATCAGTAGGTGAAAGATATGATCAATGGAACAAAATAAAAAGAGGAGAGGCTAAAATCGTAATAGGAGCACGTTCTGCAATATTTGCTCCAATGCAAGATTTAGGTTTAATTATTATAGATGAAGAGCATGACCAATCATATAAATCAGAAACTACGCCAAAATATCATACTAGAGAAATTGCTAGATATTTAGCAAAAGAAAATAGCATATGTTTAGTAGAAGGAAGCGCCACACCTGATTTAGATACATATTATAAAACACAAACCGGAGAAATAGAACTACTAAAATTAACTAAAAGAGCTAATAATGCAAAACTTCCAGAGGTAGAGGTAATAGACTTGAGGCATGAACTAGAACAGGGCAACAAATCTATGATTAGTGGAAAACTACACCAAGCAATAAAAGAAAACTTGCAAAATCATAAACAAACAATACTATTTTTAAACCGTAGAGGATTTTCAACCTTTGTAATGTGTAGAGATTGTGGACATACTATAAAATGCAAAAATTGTGATATTACATTAACATATCATGCAAGTAACAAAAAGCTAAAATGCCATTATTGTGGGTATGAAGAAGAGGTTGTAAAAGAATGTCCAGAATGTCATGGCAAAAACATTAGATATTTTGGAGCAGGAACACAAAAATTAGAAGAACAAATAAACTTACTATTTCCCGAAGCAACAACAATACGTATGGATGTGGACACAGTAACTAAAAAGAATTCACATGAGGAAATATTAAACAAGTTTAAGAACGAAAACATAGACATTTTAATAGGAACACAAATGGTAGTAAAAGGACACCACTTTCCAAATGTTACTTTAGTAGGAGTTATTGCAGCAGATAGTAGTTTAAACATAGACGACTTTAGAGCAACAGAAAGAACCTTCCAAATACTAACACAGGTGGCAGGTAGAGCAGGGAGAGAAGAAACACAAGGCAAAGTAATAATACAAACATATAATCCTGACAACTTTAGTATAGAATGTGCTAAAAAACAAGATTATCAATTGTTTTATGATACAGAGATTATGTTGAGAAAACAATTGAAATATCCACCGTTTTGCGATATAATAGTAGTTGGTGTTAGTTCAGAAAATAAAATGTCAGCATTTAAAATAACAGAGCAATTACACAAATACCTAAAAAACAGAGTAATTACCGAGAATTTAGGAATAATGTTATATAAAGGAATGCCAGCACCAGTAGACAAAATAAAAAACAAATATCGTTTTCGTATAATTATTAAATGTAAATTTGGTGACGAAACAATCAATTTGATAAATGATATGTTAAATGAATATGGACAAACCAAAGAAGGAAAAAGTGGAAGCGTTAGATTAAGTATTGATTTGAATCCTAACAATTGGCTGTAATTTTTAAAATAATCAGCATCTTGCTTTGTCAAAGTGCATTAAAAACGCGGTTACATACAAGCGTATGCGCCCTTGCCCTTTTAATACACTTTTCCGCGCAATATACTAATTCTTTTAAAAATTTACATTTGAACTAAATGGGAGAGATAAAATTAGAATAGGGGGAAATGACTTTGGCAATAAGACTTATAAGACAAACAACAGACGAAATACTAAGAAAAAAATCAAGAGAAGTAGAAATAGTTGATGATAAAATAAGAGAAATATTAGACGACATGGTTGAAACTATGCACAAATATGACGGAGTAGGATTAGCAGCTCCACAAATAGGAATATTAAAAAGACTAGTAGTAATTGACTTGTATGACGAAAAAGGACCAATTAAATTAGTAAATCCTAAAATAATAAAAGAAAAAGGAACACAAGAAGTAGAAGAAGGTTGCCTAAGTTTTCCAAATCAGTTTGGCAAAGTAATAAGACCAGAAAAAGTAGTAATGGAAGCCTTAAACGAAAATGGAGAAAAAATAGAAATAGAAGGAGAGGGCTTGTTAGCACAAGCAATAGCTCACGAAATAGACCACTTAGAAGGAATACTATTTATAGACAAAGTTATTCCAGGCACACTAGAATATTCAACACCAGAAGAACAAAAATAGGGGGAATGTAAATGCTTGATATTATATTTATGGGAACACCAGATTTTGCAAAAGAAAGCCTTAAATGCTTAGCAGAAGCAAAACATAACATATTAGCAGTTGTAACAAATCCTGACAAACCTCAAGGCAGAGGAATGAAAATGGTAGCATCACCAGTAAAACAATATGCTTTAGAAAATGGTTTGGAAATATATCAACCTGAAAAAGTAAGAAACAACACAGAGTTTATAGAAAAAATGAAAGCTTTAAAGCCAGATGTAATATGTGTTGTAGCATATGGAAAAATATTACCACAAGAATTATTAGACATTCCAAAACTAGGTTGCATAAATGTACATGGTTCATTATTACCTAAATACAGAGGAGCAGCTCCAATACAATGGGCAGTTTTAAATGGAGATAAAACAACAGGAATTACCACAATGTATATGGATGCAGGAATGGACACAGGAGATATCATTTTAAAACAAGAAGTAGAAATAGGAGAAGATGAAACAACAGGAGAACTTTGGGATAAACTAACAAAAATTGGAGGAGAACTATTAGTAAAAACACTTGATTTAATAGAACAAGGAAAAGCGCCAAGAGAAAAACAAGGAGAAGATTTTACAATGGCTCCAATGCTTAGTAAAGAAATGGCAAAAATAGACTGGCAAAACCAAACAGCAGAACAAATTAAAAATCTAATTAGAGGCTTGAACCCAATAATGGGAGCATATACATTTTTAGATGGTAAAAAGCTAAAATTTTGGAAAGCAAAACTAATGTCTGAACAAGAGCTATTAACTGCATTTCCTGAACTAAAAGAATATGAATACAAACTAAACGAATTAGAAGCGGGAACAATATTATTTACAAATCCAAAACAAGGGCTATTTATCAAAGCAAAACAAGGAATACTACAAATACTAGAAATACAAGCAGAAAATGCAAAAAGAATGAGCACCTCAGACTTCCTAAGAGGAAACAACATCCAAGCAGGAAGCATATTAGAATAAAAGTGTGCCAATGGGGACGGAGAATTTTGGCACACTTCCTAAAGAAATGTAAAATTTATGTGAAAAATGTTAACAAAAAGCATTATGTCGTGTATAATATAGGGCATAATGCTTTTTAGAGAGGAAGAAAATTAAATGCATAAAATATTAAAAAACTTAAAACAGTCATGGCTAGCAGTAGTTATAATTATCATATTACTTGCAATTCAGGCATATGCAGACTTAGCACTACCTGATTACATAACAAGAATTGTAAACAATGGAATAACAGAAGCAATAGTTGATCCAAATAACTACCAAAGCCAATATATATGGATAGAAGGACTAAAAATGTTAGCTGTAGCAGCAGTTAGTATGGCATGTGGTATCACAGTAATGTTTTTATCATCTCGTGTTGGAGCTAAACTTGGAAAAGCCTTAAGAGAAAAGATATTCAAAAAAATATTAGGATTTTCAATTAGCGAATTTAAAGAATTTTCAACAGCATCTTTAATAACACGTAGTACAAACGATATTCAACAAATACAAAACGTAGTATCAATGATGTTTAGAGTTATTGTTTATGCCCCTATAATTGGTATAGGCGGACTATTTAAAGTTATAGCTTTAAAGCAAAACCCAATGGCATGGATAATAGGAGTGGCACTTGGTGCAGTATTGCTAATTGTATTATTGCTATTTGTTGTAGCAATGCCAAAATTCAAAAAGATGCAGGAACTAGTTGATAAATTAAACCTAGTATCAAGAGAAATGCTTACAGGTATACCAGTAATTAGAGCTTTTAATACAGAGAAAAAAGAAGAAGCGAGATTTGAAAAAGCAAATAAAAACCTAATGAGAAACTTTATGTTTGTAAATAATGCAATGAACCTAATGATGCCATTTTTAATGCTTGTAATGAACTTAGTATCTTTACTAATAATTTGGGTAGGAGCAAAAAATGTAGATATAAATGCAATTCAAGTTGGAGATATTATGGCATTTATACAATACACAATGCAAATTGTAATGGCATTCTTAATGATATCTATGCTTTCAATTATGCTTCCAAGAGCAAGTGTATCTGCAAAACGTATAAATGAGGTGTTAGAAAAAGAAAATAGTATAAAAGACCCAGAAAATCCAAAACATTTTGATGAAAGCAAAAAAGGAATAGTAGAATTTAAAAATGTTACTTTCCAATACCCTGATGCAGATGAACCTTTATTATGTGATATAAATTTTACAGCTGAACCAGGGAAAACCACAGCAATTATAGGTAGTACGGGAAGTGGTAAATCTACAGTTGTAAATTTAATTCCTCGTTTTTATGATGTCACAAAAGGCGAGATACTAATTGATGGAGTAAACATTAAAGATGTTACTCAAAAAGAATTAAGAAGTGTAATAGGATTTGTGCCACAAAAAGGAGTGCTATTCTCTGGTACAATAGAAAGTAATATAAAATACAGTAATGAAAATATGTCAGACGACCAAATGAAATTAGCAGCAGAAATAGCACAAGCAACAGAGTTTATTGATACTAAAAATGATAAATATAAATCTGAAATTGCACAAGGTGGAAGCAATGTATCTGGTGGACAAAAACAACGTTTATCTATTGCAAGAGCAGTTGCAAAAGATCCAGAAATATTTGTATTTGACGATAGTTTTTCAGCACTAGACTATAAAACTGATGCAAAATTAAGAGAAGCGTTAGCAGAAAAAACACAAAATAAAACAGTAATTATAGTTGCACAAAGAATAAATACAGTTTTAAATGCAGACCAAATAATTGTGTTAGATGACGGAAAAATTGCAGGAAAAGGAACTCATAAAGAACTTATGCAAAATTGTGAAGTGTATAAACAAATTGCATTATCACAACTTTCAGCAGAAGAGTTAGAATAGAAAGGAATAAGAAATGAAAGGAAATAAAAAGTCAAATAAGCAAATAGAAAAGGCAAAAGACTTCAAAGGTACTGCAAAGAAAATATTCAAAAAATATTTACTTGACTATAAATGGCAATTACTAATAGTGCTAATATTTGCAATAGGAAGTACAGTATTTACAATAGTAGGCCCAAAAATTTCTGGAAATGCAACAACAGAAATATTTAATGGATTAGTAAATAAAATGTCAGGTACAGGTGGAATTGACTTTGCAAAAATAGCAAGTATTTTGCTTACATTAGTTGTACTATATGTTATAAGTATGATATTTACAGCAATACAAAGTTTTGTAATGACAAATGTATCACAAAAATTAACATATAGACTAAGAAATGAAGTAGCGCAAAAAATAAATCATTTGCCAATGAAATATTTTGACAAAAAAACAAATGGTGAAGTGCTATCAGTTATTACAAACGATATAGATACATTTTCACAAAATATGAACCAAAGCATTACGTCAATAATTACAGCAGTATGCACACTTATAGGTATATTGATTATGATGTTAACAATAAGTGTTAGTATGACATTGGTATCACTTGCAATAATACCAGTTGCAGTAATATTAGTAAAATTTATAGTAAAAAAATCACAAAAATACTTCAAACAACAACAAGACTATTTAGGACATATAAATGGCCAAGTAGAAGAAATATATGGTGGACATACAATAGTAAAAGTATTTAATAGAGAAAATGAAGAAGCAGAAGCTTTTGCAAAATTAAATGATGAGCTATACACTTCAGGTTGGAAATCACACTTTATATCAGGCTTAATGTATCCAATTATGCAGTTTGCAGGAAATGTTGGTTATGTAGGAATAGCGGTTTTAGGTGGATATTTAGCGGTACAAGGGAAAATTACAGTAGGTAATATACAATCATTTATTCAATATGACAAACAATTCACAAGACCAATAAATGAAATTGCAGAAATTTCAAGTATGTTACAAGCAATGGCAGCAGCATCTGAAAGAATACTAGAATTCTTAGAAGAACCAGAAGAAGAAAAAGACCCAGAAAATGCTATATCAACAGAAGGTATAAAAGGCAATGTAAGATTTGACCATGTACAATTTGGATATAACGAAGATAAAGTTATAATACATGATTTTAATGAAAATGTAAAAGATGGACAAAAAATTGCAATTGTTGGTCCAACTGGTGCTGGTAAAACCACAATAGTAAAACTTTTAATGAGATTTTATGATGTGAATAAAGGTGCAATATTAGTTGATGGACATAATATACAAGAATTTAAACGTGGGGATTTAAGAAAAGTATTTGGAATGGTGCTTCAAGATACATGGCTATTTGGTGGAACCATCAAAGAAAATATTAAATATGGAAAACCAGATGCGACAGACGAAGAAGTAATAGAAGCAGCGAAAGCGGCACATGTTCATCACTTTATACAAACATTACCAAAGGGTTATGATATGGTAATTGATGAGGAATCAAATAATATATCACAAGGACAAAAACAATTATTAACAATAGCAAGAGTTATATTAACAAACCCAGAAATACTAATATTGGACGAAGCAACAAGCTCAATAGATACAAGGACAGAAGAACAAATACAAGCAGCAATGGATAACCTAATGAAAGGCAGAACAAGCTTTATAATAGCACATAGATTATCTACAATAAAAAATGCTGACCTAATATTGGTAATGAATGAAGGAGACATTATAGAACAAGGAACACATGAAGATTTACTAGAAAAAGGTGGCTTTTATGCTAACCTATACAACTCACAATTCCAAGACTGTGATGATGAAGCTGTATAAAAAAGAGGAAGAAGTATGAAACAAAAAACTAAAATATTTAAAATAATATTGTTGGTCGTAGTAATAGCAATAATGGTAGCAGTTACAATATACTTGATACCAACTTTTAAAGAACTTTCAAGTGAAGCAGGACAACAAGCATTTAAGCAAAAAGTAAATGATTCTGGATTTGTTGGATTTTTAATGCTATTCGGACTTCAATTTGCACAAATATTTTTATTCATAATACCAGGAGAACCAATAGAAATATTAGCGGGTTTATGTTATGGAAGCTTATGGGGAACAGTATTTATACTGCTTTCTGCAGCAATAATTTCAGCATTTATATATTTACTAGTTCATAAACTTGGTAGAGAATTTATATATGAATTTGTAAAACCAGAAAAGATAGAAAAAATAGAAAAAAGTAAACTATTTCAGAATCCTCAAACAATTAGATATATACTTTTTATATTATTTTTTATACCAGGAACACCAAAAGATTTACTAACATATATAGCAGCATTACTACCAATAAAACCAACAGAATTTATACTAATATCAACATTAGCAAGATTTCCATCAGTAATATCTTCAACATTAGCTGGAGCAAGCTTACTAAAAGGAAACTGGAAACTAAGCTTAATTATATATGGTGTAACATTTGCAATAGTTGCAGTCGTGGTATTGATAATGAGAAAACTTGATAAAAATAAAATAACAGACGAAGCAATAAGAACAATACAATAATATTGACAACAGTAAATCAAAAGTGTATAATATGCTTATTGAATATAAATGCGATGAAAAAGAAAAAGTATGCACTTCTTATTTTTAGAGAGTTGAGTTAGGTGAAAGTCAACATTAAGAAACATATGGGGAGCTTTGGAGCATATTAAATAAAGTGGATTAGTATAAACTAATCAAATAGGGTGGAACCGCGGAATAAAACTTTCGTCCCTAGCAATAAAAGCTAGGAATGAAAGTTTTTTTGATTTCTAGCAAGTAAAAAGGAGGAATTTTTATGTCAGAATTAACAATGGAAAAATTAGTAGCATTGTGCAAATCAAGAGGATTTGTTTACCCAGGCTCAGAAATTTATGGAGGTCTAGCTAATGCTTGGGACTACGGCCCTTTAGGAGTAGAACTAAAGAACAATGTAAAAAAAGCATGGATGAAAAAATTTGTGCAAGAAAGCAAATATAATGTAGGGTTAGATGCAGCTATACTAATGAACCCTAAAACATGGGTAGCTTCTGGTCACGTAGGTGGTTTTAGTGATCCACTAATAGACTGCAAAAATTGTAAAACAAGACATAGAGCAGATAAATTAATTGAAGACTGGGCTCATGAGAACAATAAAGATATGGTTGCAGATGGTATGACAGACGAAGAAATGATTAACTTCATAAAAGAGAATAACATTGTATGCCCTAAATGTGGAGAACAAAACTTTACACCAATTAGAAAATTCAATTTAATGTATAAAACATATCAAGGCGTAACAGAAGATAGCAGTTCAGAAATTTATCTAAGACCAGAAACAGCACAAGGTATATTTGTAAACTTTAAAAATGTACTAAGAACAACAAGAAGAAAACTACCAATGGGAATTGGTCAAGTTGGTAAATCATTTAGAAATGAAATTACACCAGGTAACTTCATATTTAGAATTCGTGAATTTGAACAAATGGAACTCGAATTTTTCTGCAAACCAGGAACAGATATGGAATGGTTTGAATATTGGAGAGCCTTCTGTAAGAATTGGCTTTTAAGCTTAGGAATGAAAGAAGAAAAAATTAGATTAAGAGACCACAGCCCAGAAGAGTTATGCTTTTACAGCAAAGGTACAACAGACATTGAATTTGCATTTCCATTTGGATGGGGCGAACTATGGGGTATTGCAGACAGAACAGATTATGACCTAAAACAACATGCACAATATTCAGGAGAAGACTTTACTTACTTAGACCAAGAAACAGGAGAAAAGTTTGTGCCATATTGTGTTGAACCATCACTAGGTTGTGACCGTGTAACATTAGCCTTCTTATGCAATGCTTATGAAGAGCAAGAAATTGCAGAAGGAGATGTAAGAACAGTATTACATTTACATCCAGCTTTAGCACCATATAAAGTAGCTGTACTTCCACTTTCTAAAAAGTTAAGTGAAAAAGCAGAAGAAGTATATGCAAAATTATCTAAAAACTTTATGTGTGACTATGACGAAGCAGGAAGCATTGGTAAACGTTATAGAAGGGAAGACGAAATAGGAACACCATATTGTGTAACAATTGACTTCGACACATTAGAAGATGAATGTGTTACAATTAGAGACAGAGATACAATGGAACAAGTAAGAGTAAAAATTGATGAACTAGAAAGCTACATACAAAATAAAATCGCATGGTAGAAATAAAGGAGATAAAATTTTGGAAAAAGTTAAGAAAACTAATTCATTTATGAAAAATGTGCTTATTCTAATGTTTGCACAAATAATGGTAAAAGTATTAGGTCTAGTATATAAATTTGTAATAACTAATTTTGATGGATTTGGAGATACTGGACTAGGGTACTACTCATCTGGATACCAAATATATACAGTATTACTTGCGCTTTCATCAATAGGAATACCTAGCGTAGTTGCAAAATTGGTATCAGAAAGAGTAGCCGTAAAAGATGATAAAGGAGCACAAAGAATATTTAAAATTTGTATGACATTTTTTGTTGGAGTAGGAGCAATATTGTCATTAGGATTATTCTTTGGAGCAGACTTTATTGCAACAACAATGTTTAATGTGCCAGATACAAAATATGTAATGCAAGTATTAGCACCAGCAATTACCTTCGTGTCAGCTTCAGCAGTATTTAGAGGATACTTTGCAGGACTTGACGATATGAAGCCAACAAGCTATTCACAAATTATTGAGCAATTTTTAAATTGTGTATTATCAATTCTTTTTGTGTATGCTTTATTAGGCAAAGAGCCATATATTATGGCAGCAGGTGGAAACTTATCAACTACATTATCTATATTACTAACATTTATATATTTGATAATATATTATAAAAGAAAGAAAATAGTAGTAGATCCACAACAAAAATCAGAAGAAGAAAATGAAAAAACATTAAGCTTATTGAAAAAGATTTTAATGATTTCAATACCAGTTACAATAAGCTCAGTAATATCAGTAATACATCCACTTATAGATAGTGCTACTGTAAGTAGATGTATTCAAACAGCATTTGCAAGTTTATACCCAGTTAAAGAACAACTAGAAACTTTAGCAATGAGTAAAACAGGTATAATATCTAAAATAGATACATTAACAAATTTACCAATAGCAGTAAACATTGCATTTTCAACAGCTTTAGTACCTGCAATTTCTGCAGCAATAGCTAAAAAAGACTTTACAAATGTATCTAAAAGAATGACTTTTTCAATATTTGCATCATTACTTATAGTGCTTCCATGTGCAGCAGGATTTATATCATTAGCACAACCAATATTAAATTTAATTTATCCAGCAGCAAATGATGGAGCAACATTATTAATGCTATATTCAGTAGCAATGGTGTTTATTGCATTAAATCAAACAATAAATGGAGGACTATATGGAATAAATAAAATGACAGTACCTCTAATTTCATTGGTGGTTGCAGCTGTGTTAAAAATTATACTAAACAATATATTAGTAAGTAATCCTAATATAGAAATAATGGGAGTTGGAATCAGCTCTATTATATGTCAAGGCTTAGCACTGATCATATGTATCAAAGCATTTAAGAAACATATAAAATTGGAATTTGATGCCAAGAGAATGATTATATTGCCAGTAATAATATCAGCAGTTATGGGAATATGCACATACTTTATAAACAAAGGACTAAATACAATAATGGGACAAAATTTAAGTACAATAATTTCAATTATACTAGGTGCAATAATTTATGTTGTATTAGTATTTGTATCAAAAATACTAAAAAAAGAAGATATTATGATGATACCATTTGGAACAAAAATATATAACATTCTGGTAAAACTAAAAATATATAAAGAAGAAAAAATGTCGGAAAAAGACGATAGAAATTAAAGAAAAGTATTGAAAATAAAAAAATGTTATGGTATCCTTAAGGAAGAATGTACAAGTATCTTACTTTATTTTTTGTAAGATAAAAATTTAGATTTAGCACATTGACTTTTTAGCTGTGTGAAAGGAGGAAAACGACTGAACTACAGATAAAATATGCTCTGCAAAATTAAATAGAGTAAACCTGCGAAATACAGTTAAAAATGAGTAAATGTGCATAAAAAGAAAAAAATGTACATACTAAATACAAGAAGAAAAAAGCAGAATAAAAACACTTAAGAAAGAGGAGGAAGATAACCTTGAATAAAAAAGAAAATAAAATAAGTAAAGAGAAAAAAATAAATAAAAAATTAGCAAGAAGAAATTACTCAAATCAAACAGGTATTACTCTAATTGCGTTAGTAGTAACTATTGTGGTCTTACTAATACTTGCAGGAGTAAGTATAAATGCACTATTTAGTGAAAATGGAATAATAAAAAGGGCGCAAGATGCCCAAAACAAAATGAATAACGCACAAGAGAGTGATTTAAATGCATTAAATGACTTAGACAAATGGATAAATAACCAAGTAAATGGAATCACAGGAGGAGGCACAACGGGAGGAGATGCCAATCCATCAACAACACCTAAAATATCAACATTAGTAGGAACAGTAGTAGATAAAAATACAAAAGCAGAAGATGCATATGGAAATAAAATAACAATACCAAAAGGATTTAAAATATTAGAACATAACCCTACTTCAAGTACAGGAGCAGTAACATATAATTATACAAACTCAGAAGAAACAGGAGAGCATATTCCAGCAGTACAAGATGGAATAGTAATAGAAGATACACAAACAGGAACAGCAGGAAATCAATTTGTATGGGTACCAGTAGGAACAATAAAAAATAAAAACGGTTCAACAAATACAATAACTTTAGGAAGATATGAGTTTGACAGCAGCACGGGAGCACTAAAATCAACAACACCAGCACAAGTAGCATCAGTAGAAAATTGTACGAAAATAGTTACAATTTCAAAAGGTGGGACGGATTATCAAGAATTAAGTACATTTAGAGAAGGAAATTCAGCAACAAATTCAACAGCTCAAAATGCAACAGCAAGAAATTTAGAAGAATTCATATCAACAACCTTAGCAAATGGAGGATATTATATAGCACGATTTGAAGCAAGTGGAACAGCATCAAAAATAACTTCAAAATATAATCAAACAGTATTAGGTAATATAACACAACCAAATGCAGCAAAAGCAGCAAGAGAAATGTATGGAGAAATAAAAGAAAATAATAAATTGGTATATGCAAGTGATTTAGTAAATAGTTATGCATGGGATACAGCAATAGTATTTATACAAACATACTCAGGGAAAACAGATTATGCAAGTCATAATGAAAGTATAACAACGAAAGCATTTACAGCAACAGGAAAAAATAATGACAAATATTGTAATATATGGGATATGTCAGGAAATGCATATGAATGGACCACAGAATACTCTGCTTACTCCCGCGATAGCAACTTCTACCCTTGTGTTTATCGTGGAGGGTATTACTTTACAGATTATGGCGAAGCCTACGATTACACGTCTTACCGTGTCAGCATCTACACGACTGACAGCAACAGCTACATTAGTTTGCGTTCCCTACTTTATGTAAAGTAGCACTGACCACTGGTTCAATGAACCAGAAAAAATGAATAAATACGATGTTAGCGCTAATGTGCTTAACACGTACTTTAGCGCATCAAAAACGCTAAAGGAGAAAATTTAAAGCGGAGATTATAAAAAGTAAAGGAAATTAGCAAAATTTTCTTTACTTTTTTTCAATTTACATATATAATAGAGCTGTTATAGGCGCATAATGGTGTATATAACATATTGTTAAACAAATAAAATTTTAAGGAGGTTCTTTATGAGTCAAAAGTATGTATACTTATTTAAAGAAGGAAACGCAAATATGCGTGAACTATTAGGCGGAAAAGGTGCTAACTTAGCTGAAATGACTAATTTAGGTTTACCAATTCCACAAGGTTTTACAGTTACAACAGAAGCTTGCACAAAATATTATGAAGATGGTAAAACAATTTCACAAGAAATTCAAGACCAAATTTTTGCAGCTTTAAAAACACTAGAAGAAATACAAGGCAAAAAATTTGGAGACAATAGTGATCCATTATTAGTATCAGTAAGAAGTGGTGCTAGAGCATCAATGCCTGGTATGATGGACACAATATTAAACTTAGGACTAAACGACATTGCAGTTGAAGGATTTGCAGCAAAAACAGGAAATCCAAGATTTGCATATGATTCATATAGAAGATTTATTCAAATGTATTCAGACGTTGTTATGGAAGTTCCAAAATCATATTTTGAAAAAATAATAGATGAACTTAAAGCAGAAAAAGGAGTTCATTTTGATACAGAACTAACAACAGAAGATTTAAAAGAATTAGTAAAAAGATTCAAAGAAGTATATAAAGAGAACATGAATGGAGAAGAATTCCCACAAGATCCATCAGAGCAATTAATGGGAGCTGTTAAAGCTGTATTTAGAAGCTGGGACAACCCAAGAGCTATAGTATATAGAAGAATGAACGATATACCAGGAGATTGGGGAACAGCTGTAAACGTACAAGCCATGGTATTTGGAAACATGGGAGAAACATCAGGAACTGGTGTTGCATTTACAAGAAACCCATCAACAGGTGAAAAAGGTATTTATGGTGAATACTTAATTAACGCACAAGGTGAAGACGTTGTTGCAGGTGTTAGAACACCACAACCAATTTCAAAACTTGCAGAAGATTTACCAGAATGCTACAAAGAATTTATGGAATTAGCACATAAACTTGAAAATCACTATCGTGATATGCAAGATATGGAATTCACAATTCAAGAAGGAAAACTATACTTCTTACAAACAAGAAATGGAAAGAGAACAGCACCAGCTGCTATCCAAATTGCTTGTGATTTAGTTGATGAAGGAATGATTGACGAAAAAGAAGCTGTATTAAGAATAGATGCAAAATCTTTAGATCAATTACTACACCCAACATTTGATAAAGATAGCTTAAAAGCAGGAGAAGTTATAGGACAAGCTCTACCAGCATCACCAGGTGCAGCTGCAGGTAAAGTTGTATTTACAGCTGAAGAAGCTAAAGAACTTGGTAAAGGTGGAAAAGGTGAAAGAGTAGTACTAGTTCGTCTTGAAACAACACCAGAAGACATCGAAGGTATGGTTGCAGCACAAGGTATCTTAACAGTTCGTGGTGGTATGACATCACACGCAGCCGTTGTAGCACGTGGTATGGGAACATGCTGTGTATCAGGTTGTGGAGAAATAAAAATAAATGAAGAAGCTAAACAATTTGAACTTGGTGGATATACTTTCCATGAAGGAGATTACATTTCTCTAGATGGAACAACAGGAAAAATCTACAAAGGTGATATCAAAACAGTTGAAGCTAGTGTTAGTGGAAACTTTGGAAGAATAATGGCTTGGGCAGATAAATATAGAGCATTAAAAGTTAGAACAAATGCAGATAACCCAAGAGATACAAGAAATGCTGTTCATTTAGGAGCAGAAGGTATTGGTCTTTGCCGTACAGAGCATATGTTCTTTGAAGAAGACAGAATACCAAAAATCAGAAAAATGATATTAGCTGAAACAGTTGAAGCTCGTGAAGCAGCTTTAAATGAGTTAATACCATTCCAAAAAGGTGATTTCAAAGCAATGTACAAAGAATTAAAAGAATTACCAATGACTGTACGTTACTTAGATCCACCGCTACATGAGTTCTTACCAACAGAGGAAGAAGATATAATTGCATTAGCAAAAGATATGGGAGTTACAGTAGAACACCTAAAAAATAAATGTGCTGAACTACATGAATTCAACCCAATGATGGGACACAGAGGATGCCGTTTAGCAGTAACATACCCAGAAATAGCTAGAATGCAAACAAGAGCTTTAATGGAAGCTGCTATTGAAGTTAAAGAAGAAGAAGGATACAATATCGTTCCTGAAATTATGATCCCATTAGTTGGAGAAAAGAAAGAATTAAAATTTGTTAAAGATGTAGTAATAGAAGTTGCTGAACAAGTTAAGAAAGAAAAAGGTTCAGACATGCAATACCATATTGGTACAATGATTGAAATTCCAAGAGCTGCATTATTAGCAAATGAAATAGCAGAAGAAGCTGAATTCTTCTCATTTGGAACAAACGACTTAACTCAAATGACATTTGGATTTAGCCGTGATGATGCAGGAAAATTCTTAGATTCATACTATAAAACAAAAATTTATGAATCTGATCCATTTGCAAAACTAGACCAAAAAGGTGTAGGACAACTTGTAAAAATGGCTGTAGAAAAAGGAAGATCAACAAGACCAGATATTAAATTAGGAATTTGTGGAGAACATGGTGGAGAACCATCAAGCGTTGAGTTCTGCCATAACATAGGATTAAGCTATGTATCATGCTCACCATTTAGAGTTCCAATCGCAAGATTAGCAGCAGCACAAGCAGCAATCAAAAATCCTAGATAAAGAATGAGAATAAGAGTGCTATTTTAGCACTCTTATTATTACTATTAAATGGTAATGTAAAATATTATAAAACAGGAAAAATTGCTAAAAATACTTGACAAATCAACAAAAATAGTGTAAAGTATATTAGCATTACAAAATGATGCTAATATTTTTTTGATCTTTGGGTCATGAGCCCAACGGTTAGACAACTTTTCTAATTCAGAAAAGTAATTATTACTCAGGAAAAAGGAGTGATGTCATTTGGAAAAAAACGTTAAAGTAAGTATGCTATGCCAAATATATGGGAAGATGCTAACTGAAAAACAATATCAAGTAATAAATGATTACTATAATAATGACTTATCACTTTCAGAAATTGCCGAAAATAATAATATAACAAGACAGGCAGTAAGAGACATAATAAAAAAGGGGGAAAATAAACTTTTCGAACTAGAAGAAAAGCTAACATTTATGAAAAAGACATTAAATCAAGAACGCAAGCTTCAAGAAATATTAGAAGAATTAAGCAAAATTGAAACTACATCTTCTGATAAAAAAATTGAAAAAATTTTGAATCATGTTAGAGAAGAGTTGAGTTGCTTAGCATAAAAAAAGAAGAAGGGGGCTAACAGATGGCTTTTGAGGGATTAAGTTCAAAACTTCAAGATATTACTAAAAGACTTAGAGGTAAGGCAAGAATTACAGAATCAGATTTAAAAGAAATGCTTAGAGAGGTAAAACTTGCATTACTAGAGGCAGATGTTAACTATATGATAGTTAAGGAATTTATTGCATCTGTACAAGAAAAGGCTTTAGGTCAAGATGTATTAAAATCATTGACGCCAGGTCAACAAGTTATTAAAATAGTAAAAGATGAATTAGTAGAACTTTTAGGAGGAACAGAAAGTAAAATAAACTTCACTCCAAATCCACCAACAGTTATTATGTTAGTAGGTCTTCAAGGTTCTGGTAAAACAACTACAGCAGGAAAACTTGCAAACTTACTTCGCAAACAAGGTAAAAAGCCATTATTAGTTGCATGTGATGTTTATAGACCAGCAGCTATTAAGCAATTACAAGTAGTTGGAGCACAACTTAACATACCAGTATTTGCAAATGAACAGTCAAAAGATGTTGTACATATAGCTAAACAAGCTATGTCAACAGCAATGAGCAAATTAAATGATGTAGTAATACTAGATACAGCTGGTAGGTTGCATATTGATGAAGAATTAATGCAAGAACTAAAAAATGTGAAGGCAAATGTAAAACCACATGAAATTTTATTAGTAGTAGACAGTATGACAGGTCAAGATGCTGTAAATGTAGCAAAATCATTTAATGAAAACTTAGGAATTGATGGAGTTGTTCTTACAAAATTAGATGGTGACACTCGTGGTGGTGCTGCATTATCAGTAAAAAAAGTTACTGGAAGACCAATTAAATTTGCAGCAACAGGAGAAAAATTAAGTGATATAGAAGTATTTCATCCAGATAGAATGGCACAAAGAATTTTAGGAATGGGTGATGTACTTTCAATTATTGAAAAAGCAGAAGAAAGTTTTGACTTAGAAGAAGCTGAAAAAATAGAAAAACAGCTTAAGAAAAAAGAATTTGACTTAGACGACTATTTAACACAACTAAGACAAATTAAAAAAATGGGTTCATTTTCATCTTTACTAAAACTAGTTCCAGGAATGAATCAGCTAAAAGATGTAAAAATAGATGACAAAGAATTTGTTAGAATAGAAGCAATGATTTGTTCTATGACAAAAGCTGAAAGAAAAAATCCAAAACTACTAAATGGAAGCAGAAGAGTAAGAATTGCAAAAGGTAGTGGAACTTCAGTACAAGAAATAAATAAATTCATGAAATCTTTTGAAATGACACAAAAAATGATGAAACAAATGCAAAATAACAAAGGTGGAATGAAAAAGATGATGAAGGGTATGGACTTGAAGAATTTTAAATTTTAGATTTTAATTTTAAAAAATATAAATAACAAATTTTCAGGAGGTGAAAAACAAATGGTAAAAATCAGATTACAAAGACAAGGTGCTAAAAAAGCTCCATTCTATCACATAGTTGTAGCAGACTCTAAAAGCCCAAGAGATGGAAAAATCATCGAAAAAATTGGTTCATATGATCCAATGACAGAACCTTCTACAATTGTAATAGATAACGAAAAATTAGCTACATGGATCAAAAATGGTGCAAAACCAACAGATTCAGTAAAAGAATTAGTAGAAAGAGTAGCTAAAAAATAATTTTCATAAGGAAGGTAAAACTTAAATGAAAGAAATTTTAGAAACCATTATTCTAAACTTGGTAGACAATAAAGAACAAGTTACTATAAACTCAAGAGAAGAGGAAAGAGCTACAGTATTTGAAGTAAAAGTAGCAGACTCAGATATGGGAAAAGTAATTGGAAAACAAGGAAAAATTGCAAAAGCAATTCGTACTGTTATGAAATCTTTAGCTGCCAAAGAACACAAAAAGGTAATTATTGAATTTGTGGATTAGAGGAAAATTATGAAACAAGAATATTTTGAATTAGGTCAAATTGTAAATCACTTTGGAATTAAAGGTATGGTAAAAGTAAATCCTTTTACAGACGATATTTCTCAATTTGAAGAACTAGAATCTATTCTAGTAGAAAAAAATGGTAAATTACTAGACATTCAAATTGAAGAAGTAAAATATAGTAAAAATCAAATTTTACTTAAACTAAAAGGAATTGATACTGTTGAAGAAGCTGAAAAGTATAGAGGTTGCTATATAAAAATAGCAAGAAAAAATGCAAGAAAGCTTCCAGAAGATACCTATTTTATAGCAGATTTACTTGGACTATCAGTTTATACTGACGAAGATATATTACTTGGAAAAGTAGAAGACATATACAATTCAGGAGCAAATGATATTTATGTTATAAAATCAGAAGATGGAAAACAAATATTATTACCTGGAATTGGTGAAGTAATTAAACAAATTGATTTAGAGCAAGAAAAAATAATAGTTCATTTAATAAAAGGATTAGTTTAAGAAAGGAAAAATAATGAAATTTGATATATTAACTCTTTTTCCAGAAATGTTTGAAGCAGTTAAGCAAAGCGTTATTGGAAAAGCAATTGAAAAGCAGTTAATACAAATAAATTTAATTAACATTAGAGATTTTTCTAAAGATAAACACAAAAAAGTAGACGATACACCATATGGTGGTGGAGCAGGAATGGTAATGATGCCAGACGTAGTATATGATGCATATTCTTCAATACAAAATAAAGAGAATGCAAAAGTCATATATTTATCACCTAAAGGAAAAGTGCTAAATCAAGAAAAAGTCTTAGAACTTTCTAAACAAGAACATTTAATTTTATTATGTGGACATTATGAAGGAATAGATCAAAGAGTTATAGACGAAATTGTAGATGAAGAAATATCAATTGGAGATTATGTGCTAACAGGTGGAGAAATACCAGCAATGGTGTTAGTAGACAGTGTTAGTAGATATATACAAGGAGTATTAAAACAAGAATCTACACAAGAAGAGTCTTTTACAAATAACCTTTTAGAATATCCACAATACACAAGACCAGAAGAATTCCACGGACAAAAGGTTCCAGAGGTGTTATTATCTGGACATCATGAAAATATAAGAAAATGGAGAGAACAAAAATCTCTCGAGATAACAAAACAAAAAAGACCAGATTTATTAAAATAAAAAGAAAGGAGGATATTCAAAGTTATGGATATCGTAAAATCAATTGAACACGAGCAATTAAAAAACAAGATACCAGATTTAAAAGTTGGTGATACAGTTAAAGTACATCAAAAAATTAAAGAAGGTAATAGAGAAAGAATTCAAGTATTTGAAGGAATTATCATTAAAAAACAAAACGGAGGAGTAAATGCATCTTTCACAGTAAGAAAAATTTCTTATGGTGTAGGTGTTGAAAAAACATTCTTAGTACATTCACCATTAGTAGAAAAAGTTGAAGTAGTAAGAGTTGGTAAAGCTAGAAGAGCAAAACTATACTACTTAAGAGACAGAGTTGGTAAAGCTGCTAAGACAAAAGAAAATACAGGTGCTAGAATTGAAAACAAAGAAATTACTGTAAAAGAAGAATTAGCTGAAGAAGTTCCAGTTGAAGCTGCTCCAGAAGAAGCTCCAGCTGTTGAAACAGAAACTCCAGTTGTAGAAGAAGTTACAGATACAGTTAGCGAAGAAAAAGTTGATGAAGTAAAAGAATAATCTAGATAACTTTATAAATAAAAGAGTGAAAATTATCTTTATAAAAGGATGACTTTTCACTCTTTTTTATATTCTAGGAATTTGCTCCTGGTAGGAGTAAATTCCGTAGAAGATAAATATGCGAATTATTAGAATTTCTAGCAGTTTGCACTGCGTAGAAATTCTTGTAATCCGTTTTTTATCTTGAAATCCTACTAAAATAGTAGTATAATAGTAACAATTGGAGGAGATAAAAATGAAAATATCTACAAAAGGAAGATATGCCCTTAGAGTAATGATAGATTTAGCAACACACAATGATGAAAATTATATATCATTAAAAGATATAGCAAATAGACAAGAGGTGTCTTTAAAATATCTTGAACAAATTGTTGCTTTATTAAATAAAGCAGGATACTTAGAAACTGCAAGAGGTAACAATGGAGGTTATAAACTAGCAAAATCACCTGAACAATATAAAGTAGGAGATATATTAAGAAAAACAGAAGGAGACCTTGCGCCAATTGCATGTGTAAGTGGAGAAGAATGTTGTAGAAAAGAAAATTGTAAAACATTCTCATTTTGGCAGGGACTAGATAATGTAATAAATGAATATGTAGACAGTAAAACATTAGCAGACCTGATAAAATAATTAAAAAAGTAATATGAATTTAAAGGAAACTATTGAAAATAAAAAAATGTTATAGTATTATTATTACATAACAAATCCAAAAGAAAAGTAAGAGAGAGGCACAAAATATGGAAAAAGCTAAAACCTTTGCAGGAGTAGAGAGAGAGAGCCACAACATTAACAAATAACAACCAAGCTAAGAAATTAGCTTTATTAAGCATATTAAAGACAGGTTATAAGTATGAAAATACTTATAACCTGTCTTTTTCATGTGTCTGAAGATAAAAGGAGGCTGATTAAAACCGATTTTAATATTAACAAAATATAATTCATAAGGAATGAAAAAAATTAAAAGAAAGGGTATGATAATATATCATATAAAAGGTAGAAAGAAAAAATGAAAACAAAAAACAAAAGAAATAATTTAGGAGAAAAGGGTATTACTCTAATTGCGTTAGTAGTAACTATAGTAGTATTACTAATATTAGCAGGAGTAAGTATAAATGCACTATTTGGAAACAATGGAATAATAGAAAAAGCACAAGAAGCTCAAAATAAAATGGATGAGGCACAGCAAAAAGATTCTAATTCAATAAATCAATTAAGTAATTGGCTTGACGATAAAATAAATACAAAAAAAGATACAGAGACTGAAAAAACAGAAGGTAAATATAAATTAAAAAATATAAAATGGAAAGGAACAACTACTGATATATCTTCTTATGGCATACCTGCCAACAGAGCATTCTATCATGATTCGGAATCAGATAAACAATATGGGTGGTTAGATATATATGTAACGAAAAGCTACGATGGAATAACTTCTGATTTATTAAAAATAAAGATTAATGGAAAAGAGGTTAATATAAGATCAATTTGTCTAACATTTGACTTGGGAGAAGGAGGAATAGATCTAAGTGCACTAAAACTGAATTTTAAAGCAATATATAGTATAAGTGATAAATTAACTTATGTTAAGACATTACCTGCCAACACTCCAGGTATACTATTAAGTGAAGATATTCAAGATTGGGATGGGACTTTTGATATTGAAGGCGGTACAATGGAAAATGATGAGCAAGTTAAATGGTGGCTATCATATTTCTGTGAACCAAATTCTAGCAAATAAACAGCAAAAGAATAGTTACAATAAATGAACCACATAGTGTTAAAAGAAATTTAGCAACTATATGGTTTGTTTTTGGTTTCTATAAATATTAAAGCAAGCTCATAATACATATTTGCAGACTGAAAAATTGCAATATGCTTAGAAGCTTCTATAATTTTATTTTGCTGTTCTTTGGTAAAAACAGTAGTGGCAATTACAAGAGAAATATTTTTAAACTTATGTTATCTAAAATTTGTTTATTGTCTCTAAAATAAGAAACATTTTTAAGTTCTAACATAATTTTACCTCCTTAAAATTTAACGCATATATTATACCACAAAACGTACAAAAATACGATTTTAAATAATATTTAATAAAAAGGTGAAGTGGAAAAGTAAGTGCAATTCTGTAAGGATAAGTGCAAATTTTAAATTAACCAAGTAATATGAATTTAAAGGAAACTATTGAAAATAAAAAAATGTTATGGTATCATTATTACATAACAAATCCAAAAGAAAAGTAAGAAAGAGGCACAGAACATGAAAAAAGCTAGAACCTATGCAGGAGTAGAGAGAGAGAGAGAGAGAGAGAGAGAGCCACAACATTAACAAATAACCAACAAGCTAAGAAATTAGCTTTATTAAGCATATTAAAGACAGGTTATAAGTATGAAAATACTTATAACCTGTCTTTTTCATGTGTCTGAAGATAAAAGGAGGCTGATTAAAACCGATTTTAATATTAACAAAATATAATTCATAAGGAATGAAAAAAATTAAAAGAAAGGGTATGATAATATATCATATAAAAGGTAGAAAGAAAAAATGAAAACAAAAAACAAAAAAAATAATTTAGGAGAAAAGGGTATTACTCTAATTGCATTAGTAGTAACTATAGTAGTATTACTAATATTAGCAGGAGTAAGTGTAAATGCATTATTTGGAAATAGTGGAATAATAGAAAAAGCAAAAGAAGCACAAAATGCAATGGATAAAGCTACAGAGAATGATCGAGAAGAAATAGGTAAATTAACCAATTGGCTAGATAATCAAATTAATGGAACGACAGGAGGCACAACTGGTGGAGATGATACTTCTACAACACAGAAAATTTCAACATTAGTAGGAACAGTAGTAGATAAAAATACAAAAGCAGAAGATGCATATGGAAATAAAATAACAATTCCATCTGGATTCAAAATATTAGTGGACAGTACAACTGGGTATACAAAAGACAATATAGATGTAACAAAAGGAATAGTTGTTGAAGATGAAAATCGCAACCAATTTGTTTGGGTACCAGTTGGAACAATAAAAAATGCAGAAAAAACACAAACAATAACATTGGGAAGGTATATTAACTTTGGAAAAACAGACAATGTATATACGCCTACTCAGAGTGCAGAAAATTACGCAACAGCCACGAGTGTAAATAATTTTACAGAATATACACCAGAAAATCATAATAAAAAATTTAATATTGCAATAGCAAAGAATATAGGAGAATTCTGTAATAAGGCTATTAAAAGTGGAGGGTATTACATAGGAAGATATGAGGCTAGGACAGAAGTTGAAAGAACATCAAGTTCTACAACACTAACACCTGTGACCTCAAAAGCTGATGATTATGTATATAAAGCAACACAATTACAGGCATCAGAAAGATGTCAAAGCATGTATACAAATAAACCTTTTGATAGTGATTTGATAAATGGTTATGCATGGGATACAGCAATAATTTTTATCCAAGAATTTGGAGGAGATATCCTTGAAAAAGGATATAGTTATTTTGGAGATAATGGAGGTGCTATTTATTCTAATGCGGTACCAGTTAATTCTAGTATTGCTAGCAAGGGAACATCTGGAAGCAACTATACAGGGACAAGAGATGTAATGTGCAACATATACGATATGGCAAGTAACAGTATGGAATATTCAACAGAAGCAACATGGGATGATGATAATCCATATACCGCTAGAGGTGGAAATAGTGCAAATCAATATAATTCTGTATATTGCGCAGGAAGACGCAATATGGGAACTAGAATAGGAATGGCTTTTCGACCAATCTTATATATGTAAGAGAAGCATTGCAAATAATAAAAAATTACATAAAAATATTGTATTATATGGTGTGTATAAAACTACACACCATATTTTTTATATATTAGAAAAATAAAAACATACATATCATATTGACTTACTAGGATTTGAATGATATAATTCCTAGTATGCTAGTATGAAAAGGAGAAAATAATGGAAAATTTATTACAAATAAATAATTTATATGCAAATGTAGGAGATAAACAAATATTAAAAGGATTAAATTTAAATATCAATAAAGGAGAAATTCATGTAATAATGGGACCAAATGGTGCGGGAAAATCAACACTTGCAAATTGTATATTTAATAATCCAGAATATAAAAAAATGAGTGGAGAAATAATTTTTGAAGGTGAAAACATAAATGATTTATCAACAGATAAAATAGCACAAAAAGGTGTATTTATGTCTTTTCAATCACCAGTAGAAATACCAGGAATTTCATGCACAAACTTTTTAAAAACTGCCAAAAACAAAATTGTCAACAAACCAGTAAAGATTTTTGAATTTAAAAATACTATTCAAAAATATGTAGAAGAATTAAATATGAATCCAAAACTAGTAGATAGAAATTTGAATGTAGGATTTTCAGGTGGAGAAAAGAAAAAGAATGAAATATTACAAATGCTTGTATTAAACCCTAAACTAAGTATATTAGATGAAACTGATTCAGGGCTTGATGTAGATGCAGTAAGAACTGTATCAAAAGGTATTGAAATGTATAAAAATAGTGAAAATGCAGTTTTAATTATAACACATAACATGAAAATTTTAGAAAACTTAAAAGTTGACTTTGTACATATTTTAATTGATGGAAAAATTGTAAAAACAGGAGATGCAAGTTTAGCAAAAGAAATCGAAAAAAATGGATATGAAAAATACAAGAAGTTAGAGGTATAAAATGGCAAAAACAAATGTAAATGATATTGATAGAAACATCTATGATATTAAAAATAAAGATGAATATGAATTTAAAATGCAAAAAGGCTTAAATAAAGAAATAGTAGAAGAAATATCAAAAAAGAAAAATGAGCCAGAATGGATGTTAAATTTAAGGCTACAAGCATTAGAAACATACAATAAGCTAGAATTACCAACTTGGGGCCCTGACTTATCAGAACTAAAAATGGATGAGATTGCAACTTATGTTAAACCAAAATCAAAATTAAATTCTAATTGGGAAGATGTACCAGAAGATATTAGAAATACTTTTGATAAATTAGGAATTCCAGAAGCAGAGAAAAATTCATTAGCAGGTGTTGGTGCTCAATATGATTCAGAGGTTGTATATCATAGTATAAAAGAAGAACTAAAAAAACAAGGGGTTATATATACTGATATGGATACAGCAGTAAAAGAATATCCAGAGTTAGTAAAAGAGCATTTTATGAAATGCGTACCAATAAATGACCATAAATTTGTTGCTTTACATGCAGCTGTTTGGTCAGGTGGCTCATTTGTATATGTACCTAAAAATGTGAAATTGGACATTCCATTACAATCATATTTTAGACTTAATTCACCAGAATCAGGTCAATTTGAACACACACTAATTATAGTGGAGGAAAATGCAAGTTTACATTTTATAGAAGGATGCTCTGCACCAAAGTATAATAAAGTAAATTTACATGCAGGATGTGTTGAATTATATGTAAAAGATAATGCTTATTTAAGATATTCTACAATAGAAAATTGGTCTAAAAATATGATGAACTTAAATACCAAAAAAGCTATTGTCGGTAAAAATGCTGAAATAGACTGGGTAACAGGTTCTTTTGGATCTAAAGTTTCAATGCTATACCCAATGAGCATTTTAAATGGAGAAGGGGCCAAAACAGAATATACAGGAATTACTTTTGCAGGTAAAGGGCAAAACTTAGATACAGGTTTTAAAGTAGTACATAATGCTAAAAACACATCATCTGTTGTTAACTCAAAATCTATATCAAAAGATGGAGGAAGTTGTACATATAGAGCACTTGTAAGAATAGGACAAAATGCAGAAAAGTCAAAGTGTTTGGTATCTTGTGAATCTTTAATGTTAGATGATATTTCTAGGTCAGATACAATACCAGTAAATGATATAAAAACAGATGACGTAGAGTTTTCACATGAAGCAAAAATTGGCAAAATAAGTGATAAAGAAATATTTTATTTAATGAGCAGAGGCTTATCAGAAGAAGACGCAAAAGCAATGATAGTAAGAGGATTTGCATATCCAATTTCAAAAGAATTACCACTAGAGTATGCGGTAGAAATGAATAATTTAATTAGTTTAGAGCTAGAAGGAGCAATAGGATGAGGTTAAATGAAACACCAGTAAGAACATCAAATAATTTTAATATCAATAATATTGAATTAGACATAGATATTCCAAGCAATTTAAAAATGTTTGAAACAGTCGAAATTATAAATGAGAATTGTAGTATAAGCAAAGATGTTACAGATACAAGTCTTATTTATGGTACTGGACTAAAAGTGCAAAATTCAAATAATAATTTAAAAATTGTAACAGAAGGCAAAAATGCTAATGTAAAACTAGTATATAACTTTGATGCTAATAATTTAAATTTAGTAAATAACATTGAAATATTAGCAGAAAATGATTTGAATCTTGTTATACAATATAGTTCAAATACTAATAGCAGATGTTTTCATAATGGAATAATCAAACTTAAAGCAAATGCAAATGTTAATATTACAATTGTAAATATGCTAAATGAATTGTCAGACAAATTTGAATCTATTGAAAGCATTATAGAAAACAATGCAAAAGTAAATTATACAATTATTGATATAGGAGCAAAAAATAGTATTTCAAATTATTATGCAAATGCGTTAGGAAAAAAATGCGAAAATAATGTAAAAACTATTTACTTAGTAACTCAAAACCAATTGAAAGATATAAATTATATAGTTGATATAAATGGACAAGAGTCTAAGGTTGATATTGATGTGCAAGGAGCTTTAAAAGATGAAAGCAAAAAACATTTCAAAGGAACAATAGATTTCAAAAAGGGATGTAAAAAGGCAAAAGGAAATGAAAATGAATTTTGTATATTGTTATCAGATAAGGCAAAATCATTAGCTTTACCAATGCTTTTATGTACTGAAGATGATGTTGAAGGAAACCATAGCACAGCTTCAGGAAAGGTTGATAACAAAGATTTATTTTACATTATGAGTAGAGGAATAAGCTATAAAGATGCAATAAAATTACTTGTAAAAGCAAAGTTTAATCAGATTATACAAACAATAAAAGATGAGCAATTAAAACAAGAAATATTAGAACAAATAGATAGGAGGCTTGACTAAAATGGATTTCAAGAAAGATTTTCCAATTTTTGAAAATAGAGATATTAGTTATTTAGATAGTGGGGCTACTTCACAAAAACCACAATATGTTATAAATGCAGTTGAAGAATTTTATAAAAAGTTTAATGCAAATCCACATAGAGGAGCATATAGTTTAAGCTTAGAAGCAACAGAGCAATATGAAAATACAAGAGAGAAAATTGCTAAGTTCATAAATGCAAGAAATAAAGAAGAAATTATATTTTCTAAAAATGCTTCTGAAAGTTTAAATTTAATTGCATATTCTTATGGATTAAGTAATTTCAAGCAAAATGATGAAGTTGTTTTATCAATTATGGAACATCATTCTAATTTGGTACCATGGCAATTTGTAACTAAACAAACTAATAGTATACTTAAATACATGTATATAAACAATGAGTTTGAGCTATCAAAAGAAGAGATAGAAAGTAAGATTACAGACAAAACCAAAGTTGTTGGAATAACTCATATATCAAATGTTTTAGGAACAATAAATAATGTAAAAGAAATTATAAAATATGCACATAAGAAAGGTGCAATAGTAATAGTTGATGCTTCTCAAAGTATTCCTCATACAAAAGTTGATGTTCAAGATTTAGATGCAGATTTCTTAGTTTTTTCAGGTCATAAAATGTTTGCACCTTTAGGAATAGGTGTATTATATGGAAAAAAAGAGTTATTAAATAAAATGCCCCCTTTTCTAATGGGCGGAGATATGATAGAATATGTATATGAGCAAAACACTACCTATGCGCCACTTCCAAATAAATTTGAAGCTGGTACACAAAATGTAGAGGGAGTGGTTGGGCTTGGAGCAGCAATAGACTATATAAAAAGCATAGGATATGAAACAATAAATAAAGTAGAACAAGAAGTTACAGAATATGCTGTGAATGAATTGTCTAAGGTAAACTTTATTGAAATGTATGTTACTCCAAATAAACAAAATCATTCTTCTGTTGTATCTTTTAATGTAAGAGGAGTACATCCACATGATGTTGCAAGTATTTTAGACGTAAATGGTGTATGCATAAGATCTGGAAACCATTGTGCTCAACCACTACTAAGATACATGGGTATGGATTCTACATGTAGAGCAAGTTTTTCTATATATAATACAAAAGAAGATGTAGATAAATTAGTTGATGCACTAAATAAAACATATAAAATGTTTGAAAAGTATATAAATAAGGAGTAAAATAGTGGAAGGACTAGATGATATTTATAATGACCTTATAATGGAACATAGCATGAATTCATATAACAAGAAAAATCTAGAAAGCTATGATTATTGTGAATTGGGTCATAATCCAAATTGTGGTGATGAAATACAAATACAGGTTAAACTAAATGGAAACATAATAGAAAACATGGCTTTTACAGGACATGGATGTGCAATATCTCAAAGTTCTACATCTATTATGATAGATACTTTAAAAGGTAAAACAATAGAGCAAGCTAAAGAAATTATAAAAACATTTATAAATATGATAAAAAGAGAAACTAAAAGTGAAGAAGAACTAAAAAAGTTAGAAGAAGCAATTGCATTTAAAAATGTATCAAATATGCCAGCCAGAGTTAAGTGTGTACTTTTAGCATGGCATACAATGGAGGAGTTATTAGAGAAAAATGAAAAATAAGAAAGTATTGTTAGGAATGAGCGGTGGAGTAGACAGCAGTGTGTCAGCATTATTACTAAAGCAACAAGGATATGAAGTAATAGGAACAACACTAGAACTATTTGCAGGAAGCAGTTGTTGCAATATAAATACATATATAGATGCTAAAAATGTTTGTAGTTCAATTGGAGTACCACATTTTACTTATGACTATAAAGAAGAGTTTAAAAAACATGTAATAGATGACTTTATTAACTGTTATGCAAACTGCAAAACACCAAATCCTTGTATTGAATGTAATAAGTATTTAAAATTTGGCGCAATGTATGAAAAAGCAAAAGAACTTGGTTGCAATTATATTGCAACAGGTCATTATGCTAAAACAGAGTATAGTGAAAAATATAAAAGATGGGTTTTGAAAAAGTCAAATGCAGGGAAAAAGGATCAAAGTTATGTATTATGGCAAATTCCTAAAGATTTAATTGAACATGTATTGTTTCCTCTAGCAGATTTTGAAAATAAAGAGCAAATAAGGGAGATAGCAAGGCAAAACAATTTGAAGGTAGCAAACAAACCAGATAGTGAAGATATATGCTTTATTCCAGATGGAAATTATAAAAAGTTCTTAGAAAATAATTCTAATATAAAGCCAGAAGAGGGAGATATAGTAACTTCAGATGGAGAGGTATTAGGAAAACACAATGGACTATATAATTATACAATAGGACAAAGAAAGGGACTTGGAATTTCATATAAAGAGCCTTTGTATGTAATTGGTTTTAACAAAGAAAAAAATCAAGTTATTGTTGGCAAAGAAAGTGAAATATATAGCACAGAAATGTTAGTAAATGAAATTAATTTATTATTAGTTGATGAAATTAAAGGTAAAATGCCAGTCTTAGTAAAAACAAGATATTCAGCAAAAGAAGACAAAGCAACAATAGAGATGGTAGGAGATGACCTAATAAAAGTGTGCTTTGAAAAACCAACAGCACGTGTAACGCCAGGTCAATCAGCAGTATTCTATATAGATGACATAGTTCTAGGTGGAGGAAAAATAATAAGTGCAAAATAAAAAAGTATTATATGCTACTTATATATAAAAAAATAACTAGTTCTGAACTAGTTATTTTTTTGTGAAACTTGAGCATATTTTTTTAATTTTTCATAAGCTAGATAATTAATTGAACCAGCAGGAAAATGTCCATTTGCATCTTTCTTACCAGCAGGAACTCCGGTTAATAATTCAATTCCTTCTTCAATAGTAGAAATAGCATAAATATGAAAATCTCCATTTTTAACAGCCTCAATAACTTCATCAGAAAGATTTAAATTATGAACATTTTGCTTTGGAATAATAACTCCGTGTGTTCCATTAAGTCCACGCATCTTACAAATTTGGAAAAATCCTTCAATTTTATCATTAACACCACCAATTGGTTGAATCTCACCTTTTTGATTAACCGAACCAGTTACACTAATAGCTTGATTTATAGGAATACCAGACAAGCTAGAAAGTATAGCATATAGCTCTGTACTTGAAGCACTATCACCATCAACACCATTATATAATTGCTCGAAACATACACTAGCAGTAAGAGATAGAGGAATATCCTGTGCAAACATCTGACCTAAGTATCCTGTTAAAATTAAAACACCTTTTGAATGAGAAGAACCAGAAAGTTCAACTTCACGTTCAATGTTTATAATTCCACTTTTACCTGTATAAGTATTAGCTGTTATTTTTACTGGCTTACCAAAACTGTATTCACCAACATTCATAACAGTTAAACCATTTATTTGACCAGTTACAAATCCGTCAGTATCAATAAGCAAAGTGTTTTCTTTTATCATTTCCATATAACGAGAATCATATTTTTTAACTCTATTAACTCTTTCTCTTAAAGCTTTATCAACATATTCAGCAGTAACTAACTTAGAACGACCTATTCTAGCCCATGTGGCTGCTTCACCAATTATTTGTGCTAAATCATTAAAACGAGTAGAAAGTTTTTCTTGATTATCAGCAACTTTAGAAGCATATTCTACAACTTTTGCAACAGCTTCTTTAGTAAGAGGAGGTAGTTCCTCTTGCATACAATATCCTGCAATAAATCTTGCTAATTTATTTATATTTTCAGAAGTAATAGGAGCATCATCCTCAAATTCAACTTTAATTTTAAACAATTTTCTAAAATCATTGTCCATTGCAAGTAAAGATTGATAAATGTTTTCTTCTCCAATAATAATTACTTTTAAATCAAGAGGGATAGGCTCAGGCTTTAAAGAAATCATTACCATTGAAGAGCGAGGGTCAGCTGCATTTTCAATTCCTAATTCTTTAGTTCTTAAAGCTTTTTTCAAAGCTTCATAACATAAACTATTACTTAGTAAATCAGTTGCTTGGAAAATGATATAACCACCATTTGCTTTATGAAGCAATCCAGGTTTTAACATAGTAAAATCTGTTTTTAAGCTTCCATAATAATTTTCATATTCTAACTTACCAAAAATATTGTGATAAGAATAGTTGGAGTCCATAACCACAGGAGCACCTTCGGTTTGGCTGTTATCAACAAACAAATTAACTCTATAATTTAACCAAGGTTTTACCAATTCCGGTTTTGGTTGAGGAACATTAGGTTGTTGTTTAACTTTGCCATCATCAACAAAACATGAAATATTTTTTAAAATATCTTTCTTAATACTATCTAAAAAGTGATTAATTTTTTTGTTTCTTTTATATTTTGATTTAATATAGTTTATATGAGTATTAACAGTAAGTAGGGCAACATTAGATTGCCATTCTTCCACTTTTTTAGCAGATTCCCTTTCAATAGCTTTAATTTCGCCAATTGCCTCCATAATATGTTGTTGTACAATTGTAGATTTTTCTTCATACTGTTTTTTAATATTTTCATCTAATTTATTAAACTCTTCCTCAGGCATAGCTTTGCCATTCATAACAGGCATCATGTAGATACCAGTTTGAGAAGATTTAACTTGAAATCCATATTCAGAAGATTTTTGATTTAATCTGGCCATTAAAACACTACGTTTTTCTTCAAATTCTTGTTTAATTAAAGCTCTTTCTTTTTCAAATTCTTCATTATTAAATGTAGACTTAATATCAACTTTAACATCATTTATAAAGTGGTCCATTAAATCTTGAAACTCTTTACCACCACCAGCAGGAAGTGAAACAGCAATTGGTTCGTTTGGGTTATCAAAGTTATATATATAGCACCAATCTTGTGGAACCTTTTTCTTTTTAGAAATAGCGTTAAGATAATTTCGAGCATACATTGTTTTACCAACACCACTAGGACCCTCTATATACAAATTGTAACCCTTAACATCAACATTCAAGCCAAACTCTAAAGCTCTAATACCTCTATCTTGACCAATACCTGTGTTGATAGGGTCTAGTTCTTCAGTAGTTTCAAAATTGAATTGATCAGGGTTACAAACCATTTTTAAATCTTTGTAATTAAGTTCATTTGTTTTTTTCATTTTATTTCCTCCTTTGTTAGTTTAGAGATGTTGAACCTCCAATTAAAATACTAAGTCCATCAAAATAGCATTATCTTCATTATTATAATATTTTCTTCTAAGACCAACTTGTTTAAAACCATATTTTTTATATAACTTAATAGCTGGGATGTTTTTTTCGTTTACTTCTAATGTAATAGAAGTTGCATTATGTATTTTAGAATATCTAATAATTTCTTCTAAAAGTAAAGAGCCAATACCAAAGTTTCTTTTATCTTTTTTTACAACAATATTCATAATATTGACTTGATCAATAATTAACAGTATTCCGGCAAATCCTACAATTTCATTTTCTTGTTTTGCAACAAAGTACTTTGATTTACCATTTTCTAATTCTTGTTTTAAAATATTGTATGACCAAAAATTATCAAAGTCGGTTAACAAGCAATCTTTAATATTTTCTAAATCTTGTAAATTCATTTCACTAATCATTTTTTATTCCATTCTTTTCTTCTAAAGCAAGTTCTGCTTGAGATTTTCTTAAATAAATAGGAGATAAAAAGCTTGAATCGCCATATTCACCATTTTTGTATTTAGTATAACCAATTTTTCCAATGCTTATACCAGTTGAGGTTTGCTCTTCGATAACAGTAATATTGCATTTTTTAAAAATTAATTTTTCGATTAAATCTTTATATAAAACTGCACCATCACCAATAAATGAAATGCTAGAAAATTCGTTATTTTCTTCAACAAAATCTCTTAATGGATTTACCGAAATATCTCCATTTAAATTTTTAAAAGAAAGGAAATCTAATTTGCTTTTTAAGGTTTTGCCTTCACAAATTTCAAAAAGTCCTGCATAAACATTACCATTATTTGCATTTATCAAACTACAAATAAGACCGTCTTGGTTCAAATTGTGAGCTAAAGCTTCTAGAGATGAAACTCCAACTGTAGGGATATTCTTACTATCTGCAAATGCTTTAGCAGTAGCAATGCCAATTCTAACACCTGTAAAAGAGCCAGGACCAAGGCAACAACTAATTAAGTTTATATCATCTAATGATAAATTTGATTTTTTAAAGGCCTCGTCAATCATAGGCATTAACTTTTGAGAATGTGTTTTTTCATCATCATTATTTAATTCAATTATTGTATTCTGATTTTCTAAAATTGCAACAGCTGCATTCTTAGAAGAAGTATCAATTGCTAGTATTTTCATCTTGTAATCCTTTCTATGTTCAATTCTCTATATTCATCATTTTCTTTACTTTTACTAAATGTAATCTTTATATAATTAGAAGGCAATGCATCCTCAATTATTTCGCCCCATTCAATAAGACAAATTCCATTTTCAAAATATTCTTCTCCACCCATAGCGTAAAACTCATCAATATCAGCTAAACGATACACGTCAAAATGGTATATAGGGCAAATATTTGCATTGTACTCATTTACAATAGTAAATGTAGGACTAGAAATTTCATTTTCTAATCCAAAGTGTTTCAATATACCTTGCACAAATTTTGTCTTGCCGGAACCTAAATCACCTGACAAAACAATAATATCTTTTTTATGTAATTGGTTTGCAAAGTTTTCAGCAAAATTTATAGTATCTTGCTCACTTTTTGAAATAAATTTATTCATAGTCTTTCCTCAAAAATAATCTAAACATATTTTATATTATCTTAAGCTTTTTGTAAAGAAAATTGACAAAATATGCTAAATATTTTATAATTAAAGAGTAAATTGAATAAGGGGGAGTTTTTATGGGAATAGCTTCGTTAATATTAGGAATTATTTCATTATCAATGGGATGGATACCATTTATTTGTTTTATTATGTTTGCTTTAGCAATTGTTGGATTGATATTAGGTGCAGTAGATGTTGCTAAAAAGAGCAAAATTGAAGGAGGTAAAAAAGGTATTGGAATAGCAGGTTTGGTTATTAGTGCATTGGCAATTCCGGTAATAATTATTAGCTCTATAATTACTATAGGAGTGATATTTACCGTAATAAATGAACCTGAGTTATATAATGAAACATATGACGATTATGAATTAAATGAAGATTATTGGCAAGATTATTATAGAAACATTTTGCCAGATATAAGATTAAATGAGACTAATTCTATATAAGTTCTAACATATTAGTTAGAACTTTTTAATTGCTTTTCAAATATAAATATGCTAAAATATCATATATGTAAAAACGAGGAGAAAGAATATGCAGGATAGAAAAAAGTTTATTCGTAATTTTAGTATTATTGCACATATAGATCATGGCAAATCTACCTTAGCAGATAGGTTAATTGAAATGACAGGTGTATTATCTAAAAGAGAAATGGAAAATCAAGTTTTAGATAATATGGATATAGAAAGAGAACGTGGAATTACAATTAAGTCACAAGCTGTTAGGATGAAGTATCGTGCAAAAGACGGTAATGACTATGAACTTAATTTAATAGATACGCCCGGGCATGTGGATTTTAATTATGAGGTTTCTAGAAGCTTGGCAGCATGTGATGGGGCAGTTTTGGTAGTAGACAGCAGTCAAGGTGTTGAAGCACAGACTTTAGCAAATGTATATTTAGCAATTGATAATGATTTGGAAATTTTACCAGTTATAAATAAAATTGACTTACCAAATGCAAGACCAGAAGAAGTAAAAAAAGAAATTGAAGACATTATAGGAATACCAGCTCAAGATGCACCATGTATTTCTGCAAAGTCAGGCTTAAATGTAGACCAAGTATTAGAGAGAATAGTAACTGACTTACCAGCACCAATAGGAGACGAAACAGCTCCTCTTAAAGCTTTAATATTTGATTCTATTTATGATAATTATAAAGGTGCTATTGCTTATGTACGTATTAAAGACGGAACTGTCAAAGTTGGAGACGAAATGATTCTAATGTCTTCAGGCAAGAGTTTTACAATTACAGAAGTAGGATATTTTGAACCAGGTAAATATGCGCCTAGCAATGATTTGAAGGCTGGAGAAGTTGGATATATTGCAGCAAGTATCAAAAGTCTACAAGATGTACGAGTTGGAGATACAATTACTTTAAAGGAAGGTCCTGCCCAAGAGCCATTACCTGGGTATAAAAAAGTAAACCCAATGGTGTACTGTGGAATTTATCCTATAGATGGAAGCGATTATGAGAATTTAAAAGTGGCATTAGAAAAATTAAAATTAAATGATGCCGCACTTGAATATGAACCAGAAACATCAGGAGCATTAGGTTCAGGGTTTAGATGTGGATTTTTAGGCTTATTACATTTAGAAATAATAGAAGAAAGATTGGATAGAGAATTTGACTTAAGTTTAATAACAACTTCTCCATCAGTTATATACAAAATACATAAAACAGATGGAACAGTATTAGATTTGTATAATCCATCTGATATGCCAACACCGAATGAAATAGACTATATGGAAGAACCAATGGTACAAGCAGAAATAATTACACCAAAAGAATATGTTGGTGGAATTATGGAAATATGCCAAAACAGACGTGGAACATATATTGATATGAAGTATTTAGATGCAACAAGAGTTAACTTAATTTATGAAATGCCTTTAAATGAAATTATATATGATTTCTTTGATACTCTAAAATCTAAGACAAAAGGTTATGCTTCATTTGATTATGAATTTAAAGAGTACAAAAGGTCAGACTTGGTAAAATTAGATATATGGGTAAATGGAGAAGGCGTGGATGCTTTATCATTTATAGTACATAGAGATAGTAGTTATGAAAAGGGAAAGAAAATGGTAGAGAAACTTAAAGATGTTATACCAAGGCAATTATTTATAATTCCACTACAAGCTGTTATTGGAGGTAAAATCATAGCAAGAGAAACTATATCTGCAATGAGAAAAGATGTACTGGCTAAATGCTATGGCGGAGATATAACTAGAAAGAAGAAATTGCTAGAAAAGCAAAAACGTGGTAAAAAGAAAATGAGACAAATAGGTAATGTTGAAATCCCACAAGAAGCATTCTTGTCTGTCCTTAAATTAGATGAAGAGTAAATTAGTAAAAGATATTCAAAAAAATACCAAATGTCTTTTAAATAGAATTACTAAATAAAAAAATAGGAGAGTATTTGATGGAAAAAGAAGAATATAATGATCAAGTAGAAGGCAGAAATGCAGTATTAGAACTTTTAGAATCAGGCAGAGATATAAATAAAATATTAGTAGCTAATGGAGAAAAACACGGTTCAATACATAAAATATTGGCAATAGCTAAAGAAAGAAAAATAATTGTTACAGAAATGGAAAGGAACAAACTAAACCAAATTGCACAAACTCCGAATAACCAAGGAGTCATTGCAATAGTACCACCTTATGATTACTGTAAAGTAGAAGATATTTTAGAAGAAGCAAAAAGAAAAAATGAAATGCCATTTATACTAATATTAGATGGAATAGAGGATCCACATAATTTGGGCTCTATTATTAGAACTGCAGAGACAGCTGGCGTTCATGGGATTATTATACCTAAAAGAAGAGCAGCCTCTGTAAATAGTACAGTAAGCAAAGTGTCTGCTGGTGCAGTAGAATATATGAAGATTGCCAGAGTTAATAATATAAATGAAACAATTAGATATTTAAAAGAACAAGATGTATGGATTTGTGGAACTGACATGGATACAAATACAATATATACAAAGCAAGATTATAAAATGCCAATAGCAATTGTTATTGGTAGTGAGGGATTTGGAATGAGTAGATTGGTAAAAGAAAATTGTGACTTTTTAGTAAAAATTCCAATGAAGGGCAAAATTACTTCATTAAATGCATCTGTCTCAGCTGGAATTATAATGTATGAAGTTGTTAAAAACAGAAATTAAATAAGGTACATTTGAAAATGTATAATCATAATTTTATAAAGAACAAGATTAACAATAAAAAAATATTATAAATTCAAACGCAAAAAATGGCGAAAAATAAAGAAAAAATTAACTAGTAAAAAATTCTTTAAAAAATATTTAAAAAAATTTAAAAAATGTGTTGACTTTATAAAATTGCTGTGCTAAAATAGATATTGTCTTCAGCAAGAACATCTTGTTGAAGACTTAAAAAAGCACATTGAAAAGTAAATAACAAACCTTTGAGAAACCAAAAATAATAAAG